>Ga0210059_1003744_pt1 | contig 24473 bp, 13 predicted proteins | sample Ectturendosymbi2_FD_188042 | JGI IMG/M metagenome (GOLD analysis project Ga0210059, IMG submission 188042) | Ecteinascidia turbinata endosymbiont from Florida, USA - Sample 2 (SPAdes) (version 2) | ecosystem: Host-associated > Tunicates > Ascidians > Unclassified | place: Key West, Florida...
AGAATTCACGGAAGGTAATATCTTTGCGGTAGAGTTAGTTGTTAAGTATTTCGCCACAGCCCATCTGTTTATAATCAACATCAATTCCGTGTTTGAAGAGATCATCAGGTGAAGTGACGGTTGGCCCATTTTTCAGATGTCTTGAGCTTAGCTTTTGTATTGCCATTTCGAGTGTGGCACGAGGTAAAGGTATCAAAACAGGATTGTTGCATGTACTTCAGTAGCTTGTACCGTAGAGGTGTGAGATCTTCACAAACGAAGACGTGCTGTCTTCCTTCAATGTTTTTGAGTTCCCGTTTGTTAGTAAGAAACTCGTTTCTTTTTTTGTATAACACAAATCTTGCAATGATTGGGCGTGGATTCTTATTGTTTCTTCTTTTTTGTCCAAGTTGCTGTACTCTCTGTATTTCATTATCTTCGACATCGATTTCGAGCTCATCTGCTATTGTGAACAGGACTTTTTCCCCATCATCGTTGTCTTCTTTATTTTCTTCTACTCCATAAATAAAAATATTTTTCTCTTCTTATGTACTGTTCTTGTCTGTCAAGTTGGAAGACAAGCAGATTTGTTTTCTGAACCATCTCATCGCGTAGTTGTTGTTTTTTTTCTTCAAGCTGATTCAACTTATTTTCATATTCAACCATCTTTTTTTGTATTCCATTCAGCTTGTTCTCAAGATTTTGTGTGATATTAGTTAGCTTGTCCAGCTTTTCATTCTGAATGAGCATTGTTTCTTTCAATTGCTTGATACCATGCCAGAGTTGATTGAATTTTTTCTTTTTTTTTGAACTTGACATCCTGCCTGGTTTCTTTATATCCAACATCAATGGATTGGTATTCAGCAGCAAGTTGCGTATTGTTTGATACAGTATTAAGTTATTACGCACACTATTACAACACTATACAACACTATATCCTGTATTATTCAAATAGTAATGTATCACAAAAATGAGATGTCGGCAGCCAAAAAGTTATACATAGCAGTCTGCTTGTTCTATTTGGAAATGACAATTTGATATAAAAGAAAACTCTACGTTTCTTTGATAGCAAACGTTTTCCTTTTCACTGGGTAAATTTGTTTTGTGCAAACAATATAAATTTACCATATCTTTCAATAATTTGCTGCAGATCAACACATTTTGTTTTTACGTTTTTGATGTAGTTTGTCTCGACAATGCGAAGTTCTCCATCAAAAGCGGACAGTTCCTCTAAAACTTTACTGATGTTGGCGAAAATGGGTCTCAATCAGCAAAGAGTGGAAACTATAATCGCCGGATTCACCGCCGCTCTAACATCATACAATGGCTCAGGCAATCAACAGGTAAAAGCCAAGACAAAAAATCCAGGTTTCATTGTTACAAAGATGGCACTTGGATTGACCAATCAAACATTTTAATAGCAATAATAACAATTTAATATATTAAACTCTTTCCAAAAATTTTAGGGACTTTTAAGAAATCACTGAATTAGACTATCTGGGAAAATAAATTGGACTACGAAATGTAATAAAAGCACATTGTGCTTGACGAGAAAATCTAGCTCAATTGGCACATCAGACAAATATTTCACATCCAGGAAACGCCAGAACTCCATCACTTTCAGATTCTTTTGTAAATTGAACAGTGGGTTCAATGCCATTTAAAATATTGAAAAATTGCTGCAATACTCCCGTTTTATAACAACAAACGTATCGTCTACATCAGGGGTTCCCAACCTTTCTCTTACCATGTACCCCTTCAGGATTCCGACAGATGAGAAAGTACCCCTTCAGCATTTCAACAGATAAGTATGTACCCCTTCATAATTTCGACAGATCCACAGGTACCCTTAAGAATTCCTATGACAATACATTTTATCATGATTATTCATAGATATATTTAACAATAAGCATATGATTTTTGAAAAGGATATTTACTGATTTTTGTGTAAATATTTGGAAATAAATTATATGCAAATATGTTTTGCTCTTTCATTGATAAACTTTAATGTACCCCTTCGGATAGGCAAATGTACCCCTGGGGGTACATGTACGCCAGTTTGGGAACCCTTGGTCTACATAATGTTTCCATACTTTAGGTGGGTGGTGGAATTCTGTCATTTCTTTTTTTTTCAAAGACATAGAAACGTTAACATATATGTTTAGGTTGGGACAAACCTTATCAGTGACATCCTACTTTTAATGAGCAATATCATGGAAACGATAAAGCTATCAACAAACAGCACTTACGTGAACATCAAGTAAGTATTTATTATGCTGCTTATAGACTGATGACTTTTAAGCATGAGGAACATCTTAGACAATGCTTTGTCTCAATTCCTGTAGCGCCAAGGCTGCACAGTTATTGTGGTTTGTCAGTTTGTTACAGACGCTTTGTATGCAGCCATTCGTTTTTAATCGCAATCCAAAGACAAGACCAAAGAAAATTCCGTTTTAATTACTGATTCTATCTAATCTACGGAAACTTTTTGTATTATTTGATGAGAACATTTGCAAGAGATTATAACTTTTCTTATGCAGATCATCCACTAGATATTGTTTTGTACATAACTATCAAATCGTCGTTTTTTAACCTCAATTTCTTCCCTTTACCTTCATACAGCACAGAAAAGAAGAAAGAACTTGTTAAAGATGTAGAGACTTTAGCGAAAGTTGTTCCACTCTCTTCTCTAGTTGCTCAAAATGGCTCGTTAACAATAGATCGTGCTAACTTGATGCTAAAGGTAAGCTTTCAAACAACTCCCAACGATGTTCTGAAAGTCACATTTGCTGCCACACTCTCCTTTATTTCAGGTTGTTCGACCGGCAAGTAGAATCTCGTACTTGGATCTAATCTACAAAACATCGACTTATATGAAGTCAAACGCTACTTACAAGCCCACAACAATCGTTCTTACAGCAAAACTTTTAAACTCAATTTTCCCTCCAGCAGTACGACTGATCAAACGTGCAGTTACAAGCACTAACGCCTTATCTACGTCAAATTCAGACGTTGTACGCTTTATTTTGTACAGAAATTCCGCTTTGTTTCCAGGAGTTAATGTGCCGGTTGAGGTAAGGGTGACGGCTTTCATCTGATTTAACTTTCTAATCAGACAAAAATATCTTCAATTTTTTCAATTTGCAGGTGATTACGGTGCAGGCGTCATCTTCTGTGGCAATCCTAACGAAGCTACCGCATGATATTATTTTCGAGTATCCCAATCCTTGCGCAACATATCGTAAGCCTAACATCAAGAGTTTAAAGGTATTTGTTCAATTGTGCAGTGAAGGGCAATTTATAGTACCAATCGTGGACCCCAAAGTGAATATGCAAGATAACGTGTATCGTCGAAGATGCCGGCAATCAAAAGAATTAACCAAGAAATCACTTTTCAGGAAATTGCTTCAATTTTGCATTCATCTCGCACTATCTCTCTAATGTTTCTCGATTTGTTCACACAACCTTTTTACATTTCTTTCATTGAAGTTGTTTGTTCATTTGTGAAGGGGCAGTGTTGCAAACGCTTTTTCTAATTAATTAGAAGTTGGAATTGAGGATAGTTTATCGTCAAAAACATCAAATATGACTGGTTACTTAGGTGTGTCTGGTATCACCAATATGTGCATCGTGGAATGGATCAACATGGACAACTGCTGCATGCAGGCTCGGTGGAGTAAAGACAACAACAATATACTGCCGATGCAATTCTTTCGGAACTTATGGAATAATAACGGTTCGATACTTGTGCAAATAGGGTGCTTGCTTTTTTCTGCTCACACAAAACACTGGAAAGCGCACTGTCTCTTTATGTGGATTTCTCACTGCAGTTGAACACTAAGTTTCATATTGGAGTTCTAATTTAACAGTTGTAATCTTTTGATGAGTGAAAAATGAGAGAATTGTACCTTTAGATTTTTAATATCGGACTCATCAACTCAAACGCGTTCAAACCAAAACCAAAATTCCTTTAAATAATATATTTCTTTCAAATTTTGAAAACCTATCAAATATTGTTTTTTGATGAAGTCGACGACAATATGTGTGCTTGCTGCATGTACCCGTTACGTCCCAGACCTATTAACCTTCCACCTGCTATGTTGCAGTACCGGATTGCAAAGCAATTTCTCAATGCTTGTATCTAAAAGTCACAAATTTCGTTTACAGTTCCGATAATATGTTCAATTCCGTTCATATGTGCCAATACTGTAAGTACACACGGCACGCACTGATAGATGAATTGCGATAAAGGCAAGCTTGCACTTTTGTGACAATATCCGCTTCAGCGCAAGAATTGAAATGAAACTCGAAGTGTCTACAGTAAGAAATCCCTGCATTATCTACTGCAATTCAACAAGCAACAAAGTCAACTTACTAACACTTCTCTGCTGATTCCATTATAACATGTGCTGAATAAGAGCTCTTTTAACACTGATCAAATACAGCAGGCCACCTAGGATTACACTCGGGGGTACCAACGTAACGAAGATATTGTAAATTGAAAATCTAGCAATCTCACCCTCCATATGTAAATGCTCACGCGACGACGAACACCACAAACTCAGCCATATATCACACAACTTACCGTGGGACAGAAAAACGTTAACAAAATAAAAGAAAAAAATGTATGCGCCGCAGTGATTTTATTGTGGTGCTGTGCTTTGAAGGTTTCAATAGTTCATCGTGATACATTTGATTGGCTTCGATCCGTTAGTTAGTTTTTGGGATGCTTTATTCCATTTTGTCTATTCACATTTTGTCCGAATTCAAATTTTCAAGTGAAACGGCAGCACGTGTAAGAACAATATAAGCAGAAGCAAATACATTGCTTGATGTTTTTTCTTTGGAATTAAACTGAACACTTCTTTGACAGCGGAAACGTGTCGACCTAGAAAACTTTGACCTCCCGGTCGAAAGCGAGTTTTCATGCGCAGTGACTGGGATTCTTTTTTTGTTCACCTTTATTCTTTACCTGCTAATCCGGTAAGTATATGACATGCTCTTGAACTTGAAATGATTTCAGATAGACGAGAAGATTGTGGCTTAGCATTGGAGTGTCACGTTTTTTTCTTGTTGAAAAACGTTATGAGAGATATGCTTCCCGCTACCCTCTTTTCAATATTTTTGAGTGGTTTTATTTTTATCGAAAAACATGTAAGCGCAAAATTAAACATATTTTTGGAAAACACCTGGTCCTTGGAATTTCGGTGATTCCTGGAAATTCAGTAAGAAATTTGCATTTTGTTCCTCTAGGCCAGGGGTCACCAAACTACGGCCCGCGGGCCAAATCCGGCCCGCGAAGCCATTTCATCCGGCCCGCGTAGACATTTTGCCAATGAGCAAAAACAATATAACAAAGGAAAATTTGTTGATTTGGCAGAAACATTTCCTGAAACAATCACATTTTGTGAGATGTCCGGCCCTCGGACTGTTGAGTAACAGCTTATGTGGCCCTCGGACTGTTGAGTAACAGCTTATGTGGCCCTCGAACAAAAAAATTTGGAGACCCCTGCTCTAGGCACAAACAAATGCCTTACGTGTTTGTTACCAAACCTCGAGTAGCATAAGCATTAAAGTCTAAACGAAACAGAAACTCAAGATGCTTCAATCTTCAGCAAAAGTTTCTCTGAGGTAGGAAATGCAATCTTGAGTGTGACATGCTGGAGTTTTCCAAATACAAACCGTATTTTGGAAATAAACATTTTAAAAGAAAGCTCTTTTCAAGAAGTTGCTAAGAGCATACATGATTTCCATATGCGTGTAATGCGCAGATTGAAACATCTTGGGTTTCTGTTTCTTTATATGTTATCTTGTTGTTTACATTTCAAAATGTTGCAGATGTTTTTTGCGAGTTAATTCAATTTATGAATGCTGTCTATGAAAAATTAACGCATTGCACATATGCGAAGCTTCAGCTAATTTAGAATTATGTTTGCGAAGTTTTGCAACAATCGTTTCACTAATATTGTATCAACAAAAAAGGAAGTATGTGTAAATCTCATCTTTGAAAAACTAAATAGAAGTTTCTAAATGCAACATCAATGGCACACTCATTTTTTTACTCACATTTTCGCTTTTCCTCTTTGGAGGAACGCGTACGCAGCAGCACAGAAGGACTCGAAATACCACAGGTTTTCAGCAATCTCAGATAGTCCTGGCTCCACACCAAAACGGGACCGAGACATGCCAGAGATGTAATCAAGTCAACTGCTCTTTGATCGGCCTCTGGGTCGCTGTTTACCTTGGATGTAACCACCAGGACGTGCTTCGCCAATCAACGAAAAACACTTCTGTCAATCTATTAAGCATTCTCATTTTGAAGAGCGACAAATTGAAACTAAGAACTGCTAACCATTTTAATGAACAATTTGCAACGTATGGTACATTTAGCCAAAACTGCCTTGAAGCTCGGAAGATGACGGAAGAACGTTTACCGCCTCTTCGAATTAGTGTTTCGGTGGATGGTTAAGATATTCGTTCCTTCCCAAAAGTCGATGATCTCGGTGAAGCTTCAAAATTAGTAGTTGTTTTAAAATAAAAGATTTTTCACGAAACAGATTTCCTCAACGGTAGTTTTTGTAACAGGATGTCAAAAGTACTGTATTTATTTCTTTGCACAAAGTGGTTTCGCCCATAAAATGTTTCAACTCATCTGGTGGCATAGGAAACAAAGAACGGAACTAGTTGATTAACTTTCTTAATTGATGCGGATGAAAGGCTGGTGTTTTGATTGAAAGTTTAGATAATCATCATAGGAATACCTTTGAAAAATTATTATAACCTACGGTTTGCTAATTTTGATATTTTACCTTTTATATGGCGAAAGAACAATTTGGGAGAAATGTACAGAAGCTTCTTCAGTTCTATTGTCGTTTGATCGTATGATTTTGAGCAAAAGTTTTGAGTGATTAGAATAACGACTCTCTACTTTTTTTGCAAATTGACTTTTGCTACCAAATCTTTCTTTTCTGTGTGACAGGAAAAATTCTTTTTTTACGAGTAAGCATGCACGAAACCAATTCCATTCAATTCAAAAAGTAGAATTCCTTGCTTCGTTTACCTTGCTAACTTGTTTGCATTTATTTACTCCAGATGATTTGAAAAAACAAATACGGTATCTTATCACATTTTGTAAGAATTTACAAATGAATAATTGATCTTGTGTTGGAAATTTTTTAAACTGGTAAAGAAATGAACCTCGATGTTCACGGAGGACCATAAGTCATCTGTTCTGAATTTACTTGGTTTTCGAAGTGCCGATTTCCTTTTTGTGCTTGTGCAGATCTTTTCGAAAACGAAAACTTTCTCGGCCGATGATGAGCACAACTGTGTGTTTGGCATTATCCAATATAATTTTTGTGGCCTTTGTGGAAGCAGTGGTGCACGAATTTGTCTGCACATTATTCACTTTTGTTTGGCACTGGCTATTTCTTTGTTCTTGGGTGTGGTTGTGCATCATGGCAGCAAAAGTAAAGTTTTTCATCGATCGGGTACGTATAATTTGTTAGTATCGGTTGATAATTTTTCTCAAGTTAGAGTTGGTTTAATATTATTTCTGTAATTTTTAAAGAAAATACCCAATCCATACCGGGAAACCCATGAAGAACAAAAACTGCACTGGCACAGAGAAGTGTTTTTTAAAGAAAGAAACTGCAGAACAAATTATAATGATAACACTCCTTTTTGGTTTGTTTGTGATAGCCATAAAAGTAGTTACTTCCACTTGAGCATCTCTGTGCCACTTCGTTGGCACATGTTTGTTAGAACATTCAATTAAAGTGCTTACAATTTGTACTAGACGTAACTATAAACGTACGGTGTGACAACGAGTAATATTCAGCGGAAAAATAGTACAATACTTGCCTATTTCTCTTTTCAACTGTGGTGAATAACTATGCCTCGGTGACTATGCGCCTAACCACACATAGAGGAAATTATGAAAATTCTCCACATCATTTTGGAAATCATAGCTTTGTAAAGGTGTGCATCACTTCACAAGAACATTGTATTTTACATCATCTGTTAATTTTTTTGATGATTTTATAAACAACTCGATATCACGTTCAGAGCAGCAGCAGTAGCAAGTGGCATGCAGGTAGTGGAGCATGTACTTCCTTCTTCTTCACTAACTTCATTTCCCGCGGAATCGCGTTTGGCACTTTTTCTGCCCTCAATAGGTCAAGATTCAACTTCATTTAATTTTGTTGTTTCGTGTGCTATCTTATGTCTATATCTCAAAATCAGGAACGTTTGTAAGAACAACAAACTGTGGTTAGGTTAAAGCTTATCCAGCAAACAAGCAGTTAAAAACCACAGCAATGCAAAAGCAAAAAAGTTAGTCTAAAAAACTGGTATCATTGTTTTATTATCGTTCTCACCTGCTATTATAGCAACGTTAAAGTAAGAGTTTGATTTGTAATCACTGTGGTTGTACTGATATCGTTTTAAATTAAAGCGCTACACCGTGAAAGTAGGGTCTGGCACTGAGTGTAATGTGACGTTGGCGTGAATTTAAATAACATTTTACAACTCGGAGTGGAAACAATAATTCCATCAGTAGTTTTGAATCCTTACGTTAGGCTTGCTTTGTTTACAATACATTTGTGGTCAATAGAGAGACGAGCACGCGACGCGCTTGAAATGTTTTTGTTTTTTTCAACCGACACTAAAAACGCGATTTTCAGCTTGATTTACGTCATCATCAGTCATTCCCATGTGATATCCAGTTGGTTGATGATCATACATGCACACTAGCAGTTTTTACTTCCACGATGAGCCATTCTTTACAGTCATCAGTAATTAGTACTTCTATAATTCTATCGATACAAAAGGCTAAGCATTAGGTGTAGGTGACAAACAAGCAGATTCGCAATACTGTACAATTTGCAATATTGTATGATTGAATAGGGGCGAGCCTATAAGACTGCTATTTAATAAGTATAAGTGATACTGAACCGAATTTTGAAATACATGACATTCACCATTAGAGGAAAAAATGCAAACAGTATTTTCAATTTACCTAAAATTATCAAATTTTCTGATTTGTACTGACTTACGCTAATTTGGCAAAGTCCATGTAGAAGTATAATTCCAATATCCTGCCCTCTTCGTTTGATAATTTTTTTTCAAACTGTACAACATGCATGATCATGGCACAAGGCAACACATTTCAGAACATTTTCATCATAAGCATGTTAGATTTATGGCAAAAACTGTTGCAATATGTAGAACCTGTTGCATGGAAGTGTATTTCTAATAAGATTAAAATTTTACCATTGCATATTTTTCCCTCCAAGTGAAATCGCAACTACTTGCTTGGCTTTGAGTCTTATGTAAATATACATATATATGATTTGTAGAATGCTTTTGAATCGTATACCTTTTAGTGTATATTTCTTTAATTTATTGTTTTGAACTCATGTTTTGTGCCCCATTTGTACTATTGAAATTTGGCAGTCATTGAATACAAACATCAAATATTCAAGGTAGTGCTGCGGGTGTCTTTCCTCAACCTGTGCTGTTTGTTTAAGCTTTGTTATTTGAACTGAGTTATTTTTTATGTACTTGCAACGCAAACATGACTTGACTTACTTGTTGGAGTAGACTCAATAATCAACAGGTACATATGAAGGTATTTCAAAAACAAAGAGTTTCCTCCCGTTTCCTGCTTTGACACGCGGCATGATACATCTATTGAGTACCTGAACTACTGTAATTGTACAGAGATGCAGATGTGATTTTCTCTCTTGAAGTTTTTTTAGTAAAATCGCTCTTGCTTTATCAAAGATACGCAGTTTGGCTTTCGTCACATATGAAGTAGTCTATTCTTTTACAGTAAACTGCTTGCACAGTGTTCTGCGTAACCCAGTGATTCTTAACCTTTTTCTTATCATGGCCTGCCATTGCTCCGAATGATGACAGAGTGAACTTCGAACATTTCTCATACAATGATACTAATCAGAGAACACAATTAAATACTTAATATCTGATTGCAGACCTGTTCGCACCAAGAGAGTCTGAATGTTTTGTACTTCATCATGACCATATGCTATTTGTGATGTAACATTAAAAAAAAAGTTTCTGTTTACAAATAAGCGGGTTAGCCGTTATGCCAAATAAATAATGCAGTGATCGCAGTTTGGTAGCTACAGCTATCAATTTGTAATAGCCGCTGGACACAACAGGTGAGATTCGCACAGTTTATTGTAAATGGTCCGAATTTTCGAGTTCCTGGCAAGGCTGTTCAAGAAATATCGAAGCCGATACAGTGTCAGGGGTACACTGAGAAAGTTATTTTAATTGTGTTCGATTGTTCATAAGGGTCAGACTATAAAACATATCAATTAGTTTGCAGATGATATACCCAATTGACAAAACCAATTAAAACTGTTCAAATTTACCTAAAAGTATTGTAGGGATTAAAAAAAAAATTAAATCAATTTGTTTGCACAAGTTTCATGTGGCGTTTCTTTACTTTTTTCCATGAATGAGTTAGCTGTTTTTCATTACATGCCCTGAATCACTGCTTAAAATTTCAGAGGAAGTACGAGGACGCGGGAAGCAAAATATGCATTGAAATGTTGGTAGGATTCGGCTTACCATTTCTTTTTGTACTGATCAATACGTTGTCTGCGTCATATATAAACAAGTACAATGGTGAGCAATGGGGTGAGGAAAACCTTCTAAAAGCAGAGTGATACCTTTTTTTAGTACTTCGTTGTTTTGTCATTAAACTACAAAATTGTTTCTTCATAACATTTGCAAACTCAGTAGTTGCTCGCAATACTTATCATTCCATTATTTATTCGCAATGTCGTAAATTCTACTGGTGTTTATCTTTACTTTTCCAGCCACCGTTTCTGAATCCGAATACAGAGAACGTCACGCTTGTTTTCTTCGGAAGTTTTCTCTTTTTTTTGGTTTGATCGTTCCAGTCTGCTTTCTGATTTTGATTGCTGTTCTGATTCTTATATTTTCTTGTACTTCGTCGAAGAGCAAACCTGAGCAGGTTTGTTTTTTTTCAAAATGACTGTTGCGTGAAATCCGTTTTATTCTATTTTACTACAAATGTTTTAGTGGAGAAACAAATTCTGGAAAGCTTTTCCAGGAAAACTGGTTAAAATTACCGATATTGCAACAGTTCCAATTTTAGAATTCTTTTCTGTTTCAATTTTGAACTGTTTATAAAGCTTAGTGAAGTTTGATTCAAAAACGTTTCAAGTTTGCTAAACAACAAGCAATTTGTTTTGCAAATGCATGAATGAACTTGTCTTTTGTACAATAACTTGTTGTATCTAACAATTTTGGCGTCCGTAAACGCACGTGATATTGGGCGAGAATTCCTCCGGTCCGGTAAGCGCTACAGACCCGGTTAAAGGCTCAAAAGACGCGGCAAGTCTTGTAGCTTGCACTCGAAAAAAAATTTTTTGCTTGGTGGGTGGGTTTTTTTCTCAGTTACGTCATAAGTGGAGGACTTTTAGGCCACCTTGGCCGACTTCACCTGGCCCTGGGCTCAAAACGTTAGCTGGTAGTATTTCGCTGAAGTTTGTATGGAAACTAGTTTACAATCCGAGTCTTTTGATACTTTGGATGACCTGCTGGGGTTTCAGGTTCAAAATTTATGATCTAAGTAGTAAAAATATTTGACTAATTAACCAATTAGATAATTAAAAATTAATTTGTTTATTTTATATCATAACTTTTGAACCAGAAACGCAAGAAAGTCGATTGAAGGCTCAAAAGACTTGGACTCTAACCTAGTTTCCAATGAAAACTTCATCGAAACACTTTGGCCAAGCGGTTGTGCCCTAGGCCAGGTAACATGAGCCAAAATGACCCCAAAACTACTTCACTTCTGACGTCACTCACAAAAAATCCTCAACCTCCAACCAAAACACTTTTTTTCGAGTGCAGACTAGAAGAATGGCCGATCCATTTGAGCCCTTGAACAGCTGTCTAGCGCAATCTATGGAGGAGCTACGGGGTTGGTAACGCAACCGAAAACTGCTGGGTTTAGGCCGAAATCTAGGTACGAATATATCGTACGCCGGCTCTCAAAGTAGCGTGAAAATTTAGCTTGATTTTCCGATTGCTTATCGACGATTTAGCTTTGTGGCATAGCTTTGATTTTTCTTTATCGTTTTTAAAAACTTCATAACATGACTTCCAAAGAATAGTTTGAAAAGAAAAAGTTTACTAAAGCTGAACTTTGGTTAGGTGGCTAGTCGTGCAAGTTGTATAAACTGGCATTAGCTGCAACATTTCCCAATCAAAAGTCCAGTTTTCCTAAATCACGTTTCAGTAGCTAAATTGAGCGTTAAGAAGAATAAATGTTTTTTGCGAAAAAGCCTTTGAAACCTGATCTACTTTTAATGTATTTAAATTACTGTTGATTGTGATGGGAATCAAACTACAGTATAAATTGACACCCACACATCAACTTGACCCTAGGCAATTTTAGGTAAACACGATCAAAGCATCCAGGTAACTAGTAAATATTAAACGATGCCTTATTTGACTTTTTCACAAGTGTTAATTTGAGATGATTTTGGTGTTTATTTTTAAGTTTTATTCCAACAGAATGAGGAAGCTGGCTTGTTAAAGGATGAAGCCTTTCATTTTCGTCTGATCTGTGTATTTCTGCTCTTATTAACCCCGCTGGCATGGGTGTTTGTGCCTTTCATGGTGGAAGCAGATACGACCATTACCAAATCAGTTTGCAGTTGGCTTTTCACGATTATAAATTTATTAGCGGTAAGTTGAGGAAACAGTCTTAACATGTTATTGTAAACACTTATGTAACCGGAGGTCCAATCAGATTTCAAAAAATGGCCAATTTTTGTATAAAGTGCGACATAATGTACTGTAAATTTTATGCCAGTTTGAACTAAGCATCTCACAGTGTAGAATGCATTCTGTGAATTCAGTTTTGAAGCTTTGAAAATACTACACATACTGCTTAGTGTAAGCCAAATTATTACGAGCACATAATGAAACAAACTAATAAATATTTGAATCCATTTTAACATTATACGTATAACATTTTGCAAACCTTATTATACAGAAACAAAGTTTTCTACAGAAAAACTTAACTTAGTTGAAAGGATTCAATCTTTACATCGTCATTGGAACAAGGTTTCTCAACACAAATCTGCACAGATGTATTTTTTTAAACATTTTAATAGTAATACAGCAGTCTGCGACTAAAATACCGTGAATTGTTTAAATTAAACAAACGCATAAGACTTGATCAAAGTTAAGATGAAGCAGTTTGCTTTGATTTACATACAAAATAATTTTTTATTTTCTTGTAACCGCCCGAATATGCTGATTGCCTCAAATTTTCTTTGCTAGTTTGTACGTTATTAAGCATAAGTGCATTTAGTAAGGAAATCATTTCAAATAGAATATTTTAAATAAACTAGTCCTTTGATTTCCTAAATAGGAGATTTTGACGTAAACGTAAATATACGCTTTGCCACTTTTTGTCTGTTTGCATTGCTATTTTTATTTAACTACACAATTTGCTTTTCCCACCAAATAGTCATTCCCTATTATTAAAGATTTTGTTTGTCTTATCCATTAAAACAAAAATATTTGCACTTGGTTGCCAGCATCTCATTTAATAAAAAGCATAATTGTGGCAACAGTAAAAGAAAATCTTTGCCAATATTTTGTTTCTGTTTCATTACTTCTGAAACAAACTTCGACTGCTATCAAATGCATATTTGTGTGATTGCTAGCATAGACAAAATTGTATACAGTCCCTTGGAAATTCTGTTTTACAAAATATAATCTTAGGTCTGTAAAGACTTTGAAACAATTTTGAAATTTAGCCTCAAGATTGCATTCCCATCATTAGTAAATAAGTAAAACTTTAACTTCTTGATTAGATTTTCAGAAAGAGGATAAACGAATATTAGATGTTATTAAACCTGGATCGAATTACTTTTTCTGAGATTTGTCTTTTCTGTTAAGACAATGCAGTGTTGATCTTACGCAGACATTATTTAGTAAAAATGTCTGGAAGGGCAGACATTATTTGGTAAACCAAAAAGCATTCATTCGCTGAATTACTCGCAGTTAGCGCCAGTTTTGACACAAAGGAAAAATTTTGTTATGCAATACAACACAAAATGATTGTACATTGAGCTGAATTCCAACCAACATTTAGTTACAGCCCGCACGCATTGTAGTCACGTGCAAATGTCCGGGAAATTTGAACGTTGTCATTATGGAAGTTGTTCATTTCTTCACATAAAACTGACAGTTATAATCACAACCATAGTGAAGCTATAATCATCTTCATTATCAATCGCTTTTAAAAGTTGTTTTCAAATATATAAACGAAACAATTTTTTTACTTGTCCGAGAAACTTTCCTTTACCGAAACCGGCCAAAATCTTGGCCCCGCTATATATATTTAATTTATACCTATCGCGCAACGACTATACGTGGTTAGTAATAACGCAGATCAGCTACGGTTTCAAATAAACCGGGTGCAATACGTGAAAAGCGAAATTAGACGAAAAAGCAAACAATAAAATTGCCTTGGTTCTTTGCAACAGATTATAATCTGCATATAATTATATGCCATAAAAATACACAAAATAAAAAGGAAAGGAACATATTTTTGTAGCGGCACAGAGACTACATGAACATAGTGCAAAAAAACAAAAGCTTCTACCATGGGACGAATATCTCACCACACTGCTAGTCTGAGACTGCAGTCACGGAGCTGGACGACAGATCTTGCAGTCACATATTTGTGTCACTTGTCACGTGGTAAGCGTGCGGCCGAAGCAAGGAAACGCACAAACGAGAGCACTGCCAAAAGGCGTGAAAAATTCCACATTAACTGTCAACATTTTGAAATAATTTTGCTTACTCCCTCTCGCAACTGCGTGGATCAACCTGCAAACACCCTTCTTCGACTACCTTGCTAGTTATCTTTTTCACATGGCCTTATCTTGTACTGAATGGTGGCCAAATGTTAGCTTTTCCAAGGGCACCTGACATGATCATCGTTCTGTTTTTTCGGTTTCCTGGCAGACTGTTTATTTTGTAAATGTAAATGCCTTACCTCCCTTGTCGCCAATAAACTTACGTACTTACTTGCTTACAGTACAGCAGGTCACAACCGACCTAAATATATTGAATAATTTTGCGCAACGTTTTGCTTTTCAGGGTTGTTTGATTTTTTATTGGGCTTGTTTTCATCGAGAGGAAGACAAAAAAAGCATCAAACACTTCTGCGTCCGAAAAACTGCAAAGGATGAAGTCATTTTCCTTACTACAGTGAAACAAAAGAATGAAACAGAAGGTTATCAAAATGCATGCCTGGAAACAGAGGAGGGAATATGATGATAAGGAACATAAAAAGAAAAAATCAAGAAATGCTTGGCGGATATGATGACATATCTACAATGACTTAACTCGTCTTACCAAATAGAGTGAATTACTTTGTCCAAAAGAGTGACGCAATGTCCGTGATTTCATTAATTATAAGCTGAACTTCCTCAATAATTACAAAACTGAACTTTTGTAAATTGTGTTTATAGTCACACGGAATTTTACGTGTTGAGCACAACTCATGCTAGCATTTTTTACTTTAAATGCTAATTCACCATTTGTGCTATTATTCACTTGATACGTTATCATCTGCTCATCTAGCTTTTGCTCGGTTTTCGTATGACACGGAAAAATATATTACAGGTAAAGTTCCTGTGTTAAGAATTACAGATATTGCAGGCAACAACTTAATCACAGCTGAAAACAAACACTTTTTTAATCATGCAAATACCATTTATTAATCAACTTTCACCAGAAAACAGGATTCTTTTAAATGCAAAACTATTCGACTGTTGATGCGTGCACGTTTCCTTGATAGTGACTAACGATAAAAAAAACGAAATTTCGAATTTTTTAAAACTACAGTAACATTGCGAACATGATCAGGTCCCTTGTTTTGAATAACTTCACTTGCATGTGACGCCAAGTTACTCCCACCACAGGAAAGGGCTGTGTTCTAGTACGAGACGTTTATAGGCTTCCGATGCGTTGAAGCGCACCGAGCAAAAACGGAGATGGTCTTATCGTTGAGACAATTCGCTATGCATTTGGAGAGTAAGACGTCACACTGGCCAAATGATATCCCACAAATGCTGGAGTATATCATTCTGCAAACGTCTTTGTTTCATATTTGTCCTACAGGGAATCAGATTTTATTCGGTAGGACTGCCTAGTCCTCCACGTTCGTTTAGACCAGTGATTCCCAAAGTGGACGGTAACGCCCCCCTGGGGGCGGTGAGAAACTCTAGCGGGGAGGTGAAGCAGAAATGGGCGATTGGGGGTCGATAGGAGACCCAGTTAATTATTACATTTCCGTTGTCTTACTAACTTTGAGTGACCAAATGTCATAAAAAGCAGTATGGTCAACAAACACGTATGCATATATTTTGCAAACAAAAACTTAGCGTTTTTTAAACAAAACAGAGCTGACATGCTTGGAGACAAATTGATGAACTGAACTTTCCATTACTAAAGGTAAGCTGAACAGTAAAACTGTCCTCCTCTATAATGAAATGATTATGATTGGAATTTTCGTCAGCTGTACTTCTTGGCACGGGTAAAGTGCTACTTAATAATGCCCGTTTAGTTACAGTGACTATTACCTGGTCAGGTGTGAGAATGCACGCTTGCAATTAGGATCAGCCTGTAACCAAAAGCGTGAGCTAATTTTGGATGGAATGGTTTAATGATCACAAATATAATAATAACCTTGTACGATTTCAATTCGAAAGTAGAAAGGCAATTTATATGTTTTACAGATAGTAGTAGGTGCCAACAAGAATAAGTTACCTAAAGGGAATCAAAGATTCCGGAAAACAGAAGTGTGTTTCAGAACGCACTTTAGCTTGAGCAGTGCCAAGGAAATTCAGCGAGAGAGATGGTAGTGCCAGTGGACGACTGCAAGTGTCACGGTTATCAGTATCAGTTTATTTGGGAACAACTATAAACAAACAACAAATCATGCCACAGAAAACAAACCACATTAGAACAGCGTTTATTTTGTTCCCAGGACATCTGAAACAACCATACGGTTTTCTAGTCCGATGCCCTGATAAGTAACAGGGACAAAAAAGAAAAAAAGAGAGAAGCAAGTCTAGACTTAATAGTGCATTTCAATAAAGACATCCAAGCAACATAATGTCAGTTAATTATGAAGTGTAGCATGTCATGCATTGCCAGAGCATGTCTGGAAAACAACATCTGCCCTTTCATAATACAAAATAATTTATTGGTAGTGTTTTGGAAGTAATCTTATATTTGTTTTTCATATTTTCAATGACGATATGATTGCTCTTCTTGGTGTTTATGTTCTAATTTAGTAACAAATAGGTGATAATTTGGTAGTGAACAAATTGTTGGATCTATGGAAGACCATATTCCTATTTCTGTATATGTAAATGAATTTTGAGCTATTTTTAATCTAGTCCGAGGAATGGCATATTCAATACTTAATCGTTGTCTTGTATGATACGAATGAATATCTTCAATTTTTGTAAAAAGTTTTGTAAATTGTTTGGGAACTAATCTAAATTTAATTTTATAGATTAATTCATTGATTTCTAGTTTGAAGTTTCGACTTATAGTACGTATTTGGGTATCTTTGTACAATTTACATAAGTTAGAGTTGAATTTGCTAAATGTCATAATTCTTAATAATTTATTGTGGATAATATTCAAGGTATTGAGCGTAGAAAACGATGATGAACCCCAGCTGGTGATAGCATATCGAAGATGTGAATACACTATGCTATAATACACTGTTTTTAAGGATCTGAATGGAATATAGTGCCTGAGTTTGCAAATTATACCTGACGCTTTAGAAACTTGTTTTTTAACCAGAGTGATATGAGGTTTCCAAACTAATTTATCATCAATTATAACTCCAAGGTACTTGACAAATTCAGTTCTTGAAAGCAGGTGGTTGTTTATTTGAACATTGAAATTTGTGTCTATGTATTCATTTTGTAAATAGTATACACTGGGTTTTATTGTAATTTAAAGATAATTTATTGTACTTTAGCCAGTTGTCCACACTTTCAAGTTCTTCATTTATTTTTGTTGTTAATTCATTCATTGAGTTTGCTGATAGTTAAAGAACCGTATCATCTGCAGAAAGAATGGTTTAAAATTTGAGACTAAGGGTAAATTATTTACATACAACAGGAACAGAAGAGGGCCTAATGTAGAGCCCTGTGGCACGCCACAAGTAAATTCAGCCATTTCAGATCTACTATTATTAATTACTACATAGTGTGAACGGTTTTCTAAATAGTTTTTTAGTAATGATAGAGGTGAACACTTTATCCCATATTGAATATCTAGTTTATGAAGAAGTATATCATGATTGACTCTTATCAAAAGATTTGGTAAGATCCAGAAATACAGAACAAGTTACTAATCCTTTGTCTATATGAAAATTTTGTAAATCATTAATGGCCAATTCTGTGCTCAACCCTTTCCTGAAACCTTTTTGGCAGTCTGTCAAAAGTTTAGTGTTCTAGGTAGCTGTAAAATCTATCACAAAGAAGTTTTTCAAGCACTTTATTAATTGGAGTGTCGTGCACTCGCCTGCGAATCCCACTAAACACTATCTGCGGAAAACTAGGCTTTAATTCACTAAAGACGCCACTCAATTATGGAGCGTCCTACACGAAAGATGCGAGCAAAGAAACTCTGAAACAACACAACAGCGTAACTTATCGAATGCTTCCCAGGACAGGCAAGCTGCACTAAAAGCGCACTTTGCAGTAATGCAATACGAAACCGCAAGCACGACACGACAGCCGCGGGGCGAACACAGAGGCACAATCAAAGGATTGCAGGATTGCGGGCGCCACTACGTGACAAGGACAATACATTCACCACATGGAGGAAGCAAAGATATCGGTCTGTAGTTTGAGCAATTTTCATAGGAACCAGTTTTATGAATGGGAGTAATCTGAGCAGTCTTTAATATGTCAGGGTACACTCCACTTGAAATGCAGTTATTTAAAATATCAGACAAATATATAGAAATAATAGAACTAGACATTTTAATAAATTTTTTAGGAACATGGTCAAGCGGAATAGCTATCTTACTATTGAGATTCTTGATGACATGTTCACTTTCACTTGGACATGTAAGCTGCAAAAAGAAGGAATTATTTAAATTACATTGGAAAGATGGGGGAATTGCCGTTGGTTGATGGATTTTACTAGCTAGTGTTTTTCCAACTACAGAAAAGTAAGTATTGATTTTGTCTGCACTTCTTTACTACTCTCTGTCAGTGTACCATCTTCATATTGAAGATCCTGTAGCTGTACTTGCTTTTTATGCCCTTTATTCAATATGTTTTTTATTGTTTTCCACATTAAGGACGAATTGTCATTACCACTTGCAATCTGCTGCATATAACAATTTACCTTTGACTTTTCAATTAGGTAATTTAACTTATTTCTATATATTCGAAATTCAGCCCATTTGTGGTCGTCTTGAGCAGACTTTTTGTGTAAATTTGTATACAGTTTGTTTTTTGTCCTAATTGATCGAAGCAACCTTTTGTTAGCCATGGTTTGCTTTTAATACGTTCCTGTCGTTTTGAAAGAGTTTTTAGAGGAGCATGTTTATTTAGCACATTTTCAAATGAAGTTAGCAACGTACTTAAGCTAGAATTAACATCTTCACTACTTGGCATATTGCTAAGGGTTATTTGAAGTTCACTAAGAGCATTTTCAATATTAAATTGTTGCGTATCTCTAAACGTCATCTTTGCTATCCTGTGGAAAGATTTAGACAGAGTAACAACACAAAATATGGGGTAATGATCACTTATATCCCAGAGATACATGCCTGAGCTCATTCTATGCTTAGAGTCATTTGTATATATATGATCTAAATAAAGTGTGAGTTTCTTTTGTTACTCTAGTTGGTTTATTTATAAATTTTCTTAATCCAAAACAGTTTGTAAGATTTACAAAATCTAAAACATGATTATTGGATGACTTCAACAGATCAGTGTTAAAATCTCCCATAACATATATATATTTTTTATTAACAGTCAATTTATGAAGGGCTTGCATAACTCTTTCTTGGAAAACACTCATGTCATTATGGGGGTGTCTATAGACAACTCCAACAATGACATTTTCTTTGTTGAGGCCAACTTCAATCCAAAGGGATTCACAACCATCAAAAGATTTCGACAAGGCATGAATGTGTTTAGCGTCTATTGTGTTTTTAATATAAGCGCCCACTCCACCTGCTTTTGTTGCTGAGTCACAGAGGAAAAAAGTGTATCCATGCATTTGATGATCAGGTAGATAGGAGTTTGTGTTATTTATTCTAGTTTCAGAGACAGCAATGATATCACGTTCATAATATAGTTCAGATAAGTATTGCTGTAAATCGCATAAATTTTTATTTAGACTTCTTACATTACAATGCACCATAAACAAATATTTCGTAGTCAGTTGTTTAGTGCATTCAATGAAGTGGCCGTAGTTGTAATACTGACAGGAAATTGTGTCATTTACATCATTTTCTGTCATAGCATCATTAACGACAGGAACGTATTAAAATGAGACTAGGTGGTATTGAGGCCTGACTTTCATTAGCATTTTCCAAATTAAATATGTCAGAGTCTGTGTTGAGAATATAAGAAAAGGGCAAATGTTGTTGCAGACAGCCCTGGCAATAGTATGGCTCTAGACTAGATGCTAACTTTGCAAATGTTGAAATGCACATATTTGTGCACCTGAAGTGGAGCCAAGAATTGCATATGTCACATGCAATACATTTTTTGTTACTTTGACATGGTTTGCCACATACAGAGCAGGGAAATTTAACCGGCATTTTTGCATCACCTCATAATAACAGTGAAATAGTGCAACTCACTTATCTTTAATCATCACCACCTGAAAATGCTCCAAACGATTCTGCAGCATCAACTAATTCAGCATGTAGACCAGTAAGAAACGGTACACGAAGTTCATGCCAGTTAACATCAATATCAAGCTTAAAGAGGTCGTTTGATGATTTAACAGTGAAATTTCATTGTTGTATGAAACTTTCAGGAGACCATTTGTTACGTAGACAGATTCAACATTTTCATGCTTTCTGATATAATTATAGAGTTTATATCTAGTTGGTGTCAAGTCTTCACAGATACTGATTTTTGTTTTTAATGAATTCTTGTCTTTTTTTGTAGGAAACAAATCGTGCAATAATGCCTCTTGGGTTAGCTTTTGTCGTTTTAGGCTTCTTTCCTAGTCTGTGAACTCGTTGCAGATCGTGTGTTGCATCAATGGGAACATCAAGTTTTGCAGCTATTTCCAGAGGCTTTCTTTCTCCATCATCTTCACTTGCGAAGTCCTCAGGAATTCCATAAATACGAATGTTTTCTTTACGACCGTATTGATCCAATTCATCTGTTTTATGACACTCTTGATCCAAAAAGCATTTAAGGTTTTAATTTTCATGTTTGAGATTGGAGTTTTCCATTTCTAGAGTGTGCACTCTTTGTTGAAACATGTTTAACGTCTGAAGAATATCGTTCACACAGTTTTTAACATCCATTATTCCAGCATGTAAATTCTCCAGAGTGATGACATCTAACTTTCTTGATATGTTTGGCGGGGGCAAATCAGACTTTTTTCAGTATCACAGGATCAAGAATCAGTAAATAACAAGATATTAATGAAACACTACCATTAACTTTAATCAACCCTATCATAACCTTTTGGTGAACTGGTTAAGTTCGAATACTTTTAAAACCTGCAGATTAATTTCAATCCTGTACTGCTCCGAACTCAAAATTTACTAAAAATGTGGCAGAATATTAATGGATTGATCAAAGGACACCAAAGGGTTTAGATGTGTTCTGCTAAGTTTAGGCAATGTGGTGCACTCGGATATTTGATGAAGAGAGTTTATACGCCTGTTTCTGTACACAGAAGGTAGCTGACTAGCTGTCAAAGGGTGTCACAGATACAGTATCTTGGCTGTCACAGTCCACAGATATCTTCACGAAGATCAGTGAAATGAATTTCCAATTGCAGGGGAATGATGTTAACCTCAAAGGCAAATAAGCAGTCTCTACCTTCAAGTCCAAGTTTAACGCTGTTCAAACGAAATCGAGCCCGTCATGAACTCTAACAGTTTCCAAATCATGAACTCTAACAGTTTTCAACTGCTAATGAGTTAATTTGCTAAATTAAGTATTATAGTGAAATGCATCTTTGTGCTCATTCTTGTTTTAATCATTTTCAAACATACCAAATATACAGTACGAAATAATTGTGTTGATATGCGTGCTACGCATGGTAGGGGGGCGATAGAAATTTTTTTGTTAGAAAAGGGAGCGCTAGCCAAAAAAAGATTGGGTGACATCGGTTTAGACCCTGTTGGATTTTCCAGACGTAAAAGTAGCAGACAATCAAATGGTGATCCGTCGAGAGTTTTGCACCTTTTATGACACGAATGTCCAGCACTGATTGGAACAAGTCAGCTGACGTTCTGTAGAAATCAATGAGTGATCGTTGACCAAACGAATCTCTGCATCAAGTATACTTGTGCAAATTCCTCTCGAGGAAGAATTGTTCATGATGCACTGTGCGTTGTTTCAACACAGTTGCAACAGGATCCCACCGTTGTTATTTACATCAGCATTATCATATTGTCGAATCATAACCCTCCGAAATTGGAACGTTAGCAAGGTTCACTAGAGAAGATTGGAAGGTGACAAAGTTTTATCTAAACTTTGAAAATATCTTTTAATTTGAGCTGCAAATTTCATAATAAAATCAGTCATAAATGGTTTTCCAAAAATGTAATTCTTAGCACTCCATTGTGAAATTCTTACAGGAGCACTCTAACTTACATTTCAGCAGCAAATGTTCAGCACATAATGATTGGTTTTATCTTTCACATTCTAGCTCACAATTCAAGCGCGGTTACAGTTATCTGTTGTTAATTCGAGTTGTATTTTTTTACTTAGAAAACGTTTCAACAACGAAATGTTTGCAAACATCAATATTTCACCCGCAGCCACCAACAGCGTGGTCTCTCAGAACTCAAGTCTACAGTAAGTTACACACCTGTGTTACAGTCTAAAACTTAACGGCAGCAGTTAACACCAGTAACTTTTCTTCAGGGGCCTACACTCCGAGTGTGCTAGGTATGCGGTGCACTGCACACCCTGTGAAACTGAACATGACGTGACATTTTCCAGATCGTGTGATCAAGTGAAAACCACAAAAGAGCTAGAAAGATAATATTAGGTGCTTTCCAGCCAGAAATCTAGGCGCATATCTTGTGTACTCCACCGCTCTCGTATTCGAAGAGACATTTGCGCAAACTGCTTTTGCATTTGTGAGCTGCGCTGTTCCATGACTGAGTGAATTTTACTCTCTTGTTTATTTCTCTCCCACAACCCTGGGTGTTCGCAATTCCAGGCGCACACCTACAGGGCTCGAAAACTCGTAATCGACAAAACATTCGCGCAGAGCCTCTGCTTATTTCCGCAGTTGTGACCTGCGCTGTTCCAGTGCTGCTTGCATTTTACTCCCTTGTTATTTCAATTCAGAAACCCAGGGTGTGCGCCATTCGACTGCTTCAATTCAAAGAGACATTCGTGCAGACTGTTTATACAGTTGCGAACTGCGCTGTTGTAGGGCTGAATGTGTTTTACTCCTTGGTTTTAACGTGCAATCTGATATTTTTGCAGTTTTGGTTGCTTGGTCGTAGCGTTGAGTGTACTTTGCACCCGCATTTTAAGATGGAGCGCTAATAGTTCAAAGTCAATACAAAGACATGTTAAGATATACAGCAATGAATAAGGTGAGCGCATAGTTAAGTCACAGCAGTGACCCACACCAAGCGAATCAATGGCAATTTATCGCGTAAGTAAACTAGTTTTGTGTTACACATCGTCAGTCCTGCGCAAAAGTCGACATATGAAACAAGTAGAAAAACTACGTACTGCTGCTAAGATCAAAACTCAAGATTGCAAAATTGAGCCCAATTACAATTACAACCCCTCCAGTAAACACAGCTACAAAACTGTTAAACAATCCCGATCGCAAACGGCTATTCACCGCATTGATTAATAAAAAAATCTCCGCTTTTCGCGTGGTTTCTGTCTCAGACGATCACGTGGTTTACACCACTTTTTCTGACAACAACATACGTGCGGCGCACTGGGCAGATCACCAATGGAATTGGGAGTGGGAGGACAATCCCACAAGACTCCGCTATATCATTCCCTCCCGGAATGATCCTCCCAAGAACAGCCTGGGTCCGGATTAAGCACCTCCGCACCGGTGGCGGGCGTTTCCGCTCCTGCCTGTACAAATGGGGTATGGCTTCCTCTGCGGCCTGTGAGTGTGGCGTAGAAGAACACACTGACGACCATGTTGTCCTCCAATGTCCAATCCGTCGACCTCCT
>Ga0210059_1003745_pt1 | contig 24470 bp, 13 predicted proteins | sample Ectturendosymbi2_FD_188042 | JGI IMG/M metagenome (GOLD analysis project Ga0210059, IMG submission 188042) | Ecteinascidia turbinata endosymbiont from Florida, USA - Sample 2 (SPAdes) (version 2) | ecosystem: Host-associated > Tunicates > Ascidians > Unclassified | place: Key West, Florida...
GACGAAATTAGCACGGGATGGCATTGTGTCCAAGAGAACCATCACGCTCCGCGATTCTTGGCTTGTATCAAGAAACGATGGCCTACAAACCGGCTTTTCATGCCTGTAGCGCTGCACTAGATAGTTTCTTTTATGCCCATAGCGCCATCGTGGATAGTTTCGTGATAGTTTCATTTTTTCTTGAGAATCATTACATTCTCGCAGTATTATCGTTGACTAAGAAGCTACGTTTGCGCTTGTTTAAGCCAATGTTTTCGTCAATGTGTGACAAAACCGTGCACTTGTAGCTATATCCGTACACTACGTTTTTTGATACTCTGCAGTTGCGCATATAGTGACTCACTTGGTAAATTTGGTTTTCGGGCCTAAATCGGGTTTCAAAAATAAAATATCGACCTCGGGCCGGGTTTGGGCTTGTGATTTCGGACAGGGGCCAGGTTCGGGCTTCAAACTGAGGCCCGTTTACTACTCTGTGCTTTATTTCAGTGAAAACAGCATTGGACTCTCTGGAACACGTTCACTCAAGGCGTTAAGAAAGATTTGCCCTCCTTTAATAATATGCTGATCTCTCTTGCTGCAACAACATCATGAAAAGAGTCTTGAACGCTTGATTGAAGTAGAGTGATCTAATTAATTTCCCACTACAGTTCCTCAGGTCCTGGCTACGCCATATAAACGCATGCAGTGAAATAAACTACGGCAGTAACAAAGAGCAGCTTAGCGGTAGCCTCGACATTTAGCTGCAGCTCAAGAAAACCAAGTAAAACTACTGTTTTTGGAATAAACCGATTAGCATTGGCTCCTGCTGTGAGGCTCCAGCCTGCGAGGTTCTAGCACAGTTGTTCTTAACCTTTTATTCGCCACGCTTGCCTTAAAGATCGTGCTTGTGCTTACGCCCCCTTGGAAATTTATTGACGCAGCCCCTTCCGAACCACTGCTCTACCATGAAGAAAGCAAATGCTTTCACATTTGGTGACAACTTGTTGCGATTTGTTGATTTGTGCCAGTGTTTAAAGATGGTTTAAGTGTAATGCTGGCCTGCTTGAAAGTAGTAGAGCAGAACTGAATTGATTTTTTATGACAATGTAATGTTTCGCAGAGTCAACAGATCACATAGCATTGCGTGGGATATACCTACAATGTCATGGACGTATTGGTCGTAAGGATTTCTGTCTAAACATATTAGAAAACAGTGACGAAACCCTAGACAAAACATGTCGTAGGGGGGAGGGGAGTTGGGTGCAGTAAAGCAGTTGAGGGTAACAGATATTTACGAAAAATAAAACACTCATCGCCAAACAACAATTTTGGTTTTAAAATAAAATACAGAAATCATAGAAAAACATTCTGAATATTCCGTGTGCGCTAATAGCTGCAATAAATTAGTTTCATGTCGATTTAGAATAGACAAACTATGAAATTACCTATGACACTCTTATGAAAAAAACAGGTCCTTCCCGTTGCCCCGCACTGAAGCTGCAGGGGGGAAATGCCCCATCATTCCCCCGTTCTCCGGCATTCCTGACTGCTACAACTCTGCGGGTTGCTTACAGCATGGTCATAATTTTGTGTTCCTCTGATGACACCACTGAGATTGAAACGGAGCCGCCTGGGAGTTGAATTTATGATTGCAGTTTCGAAAATTGTGTTTTATAATCTGTTGCACATCAACACTCTTGCAACGTTGCTGCGCGTGGAGCTTGTGCTTTCAAAGGTTATGTGAAATGATAGCAATGTGACGCAAGCCTTCGTTACGCCGTGCCATTTAGCCAAGTTAGTTACTGTGGGAGAATCCGAGAAATCAAAATAAAAACACTTTAGAATGAGCAGAACGTGCTTTAACTTTAGCGTAGTTGAAAGGAAATATTTGCAATGAAAAGATCAACGGCGTGTTTGGAGAGTGTTTTCATGTTTGAATGGGTCTCATTGCAGCCGTGTGTTGATCCCCGTTGATCAGTTCAAAATCACACTGCATATTTTTTGTTAATTCTTATGTACCACTTCAACGTTTTTATTTTTTAATTTTCTTTGTGTAAACAGTTTTTGACTAAACCGAAAACGTCCTGCATTAAAGTTGATCCACTCCTTTGCGTACATAGGCATGCTCAATTTGTCTGCAAATTTACTTCACCTTGTTCTGTTTGCTTGATTGCGTTATTGCTTACTTGATTTCCATCTGTTGGTCCTCAACACTTCAAAAAGTGGTAAACGGGTTTGGTTGACTAAATGACCAACATAGTCTTTCAACAATCTTATATGACACAGCGACAATGTTTGCTTCAATTGATCAGCTTTTCCGCAAATGTGTTTTCATTTATTCTAATGTTTACTGACGGTTGGTTAAGCTAGAGTGCGATGGCTATTTGTATTGCATCTACTTATTAGCTGAGTCATATGAAACAACAAACCAATCATAACATAAATTTGACGCTTGACCCTTTAATGTCCGCAGATGCCATGATCGTTGTGTTTGAAGTTGGGATCGGCAATAACTCCTGACCAGATTGCGTTAGAGAATGAATACTGTACATCGTTGTATTCGGAAGAAAGCAACGGAATTTTTGAGGTATATTGTCCGCGACGTGATTTTGGGGAAAACTCGTTTTTCACTTTGCCACAATATTTGGTGGTTTTTGTTCAAAAAAGGTGGAGCGGAAACTAAATACGTTGGAAACAAAGTTTCTACATAAAAAAGATCAATCATGACCGTAACGTTACAAAGGTAATTGAAAAAAATGAATTTTTTGTGGGGACATCTTGGACAATTGAAGAGTAAATTTATCCTTGAATTACCCGATCTTGGACAACTGAAAGGTTAATTTACCCTTCAGTTGTTCAAAGAAACATATGAAATTTGCAGAACAGGTTTTCCATGGTGCCTTTTAACATTCTACCAAATTTCAAGTGAAAATACTGGGATAAAAAAGTTATGGAAGATTTTGCATATGTGCAAATTATGCAATCCCTAGGGGATTAGTTAATTAGTTTGTTGTTTTTAGGCCATAACTTCCAAACCACAAAGAAAGTCAATCTCTGCTTGTGGGCCTGATTATTTCTTTGGTTGTTTTGTTGCTTGGTTTCTACAGAAGCAGACACTGCTTCATAGACAATCTCTAAACCACTAGTCAAGGTAAAGAGATGCCGATTCCATAAATAGATTTGAAAATTTAAACATTTTGATTTGATCGAGTGCAAAGTAAACCTACGGTGACACGATAAGAAGATGAGTTGCGCATTCTCTTACAAAAGCAATGGTCTGAACCAGGTTTTTCTTAAGGTTTGTCTTTGCTGTCCACAAGATGTTTTAAGAAACAGCAAATATTTTATCTGAATGCCGAGATGGTCAAAACGCGGGATTCCAGTGTATTTTGATGTTTTGATGGCGGTAGAAACACGAGTTTCTACTTCATGTCGAGGGGCCGTTGGAAAAATTTGAGAAACCATTTCGGTCTCTCAAAACATTTTAAAAAACACTGGTCTGGGCAAAACTTTTATGAAAGTCTCATTTTCTAAGGTTCTCCGCAAAGACAGCAATACAAGAAGGGCGACCAGCGGGTCACGTTTCATTCACGGTTGAGTGATTCGCAAAATATCGTCCTCAGCACTCACTGGAACCTGACGTCAAAACAGAGGAGGGAAGGCATCAAGCCTGATACGAAGTGCTTGAGCAATCAACAAAAAACAGTTTGGTGGCTTTACCCTGCAATGACGGGAAGCAATTAAAACAAGAACGGTAAAACCCGAGGGTTTAATGTGGAAGGCAAAGCGAAGCACATGATCTTGAGACATTGCCTGCTTGTATTGCGAAAGTAACAAATTCGACTTCGGTACTGAGATATTGGTGAGAATCGTTTAAATTGAACACATTTGCGACACAACAGCAAATTTTCGCAGAAACGAAATGAATTTATTGATGTAGTTACAATGGTACATCAGATAAGTAATATCCAGGCTGTTATGAACAATCTTAACTTCATAATTTTAAATTTCTTGGCTGCGAAAAAATCTGGGATTTTGGACTGACGCAGAGATTTTTGTGACTGGTCCTGCAGTTACCATATTTGGAAGGTGATGCCCTCCAAACATTTTACCGAGCACAATACGCTCAGGGATAATGTTCTACACTTCACACGCAAACTCAACACTAATCAATAGACTGAGACACTGGTGCGGGACGTGTCTGCAGCGTTATGTTCAACGTGATATGCTACACCCGTGTGTGACTCAATAATCGTCTCTAGGATTAGTCGAATGTTGCTTGCAGTTGTGGCCCTAAACGTTCGTTGTTGATCTTGAGCACGCTTGTGTTGCGTCTGAAAGCTGCCGAATCTTTCGTAGAGACCAGTCAGTGCACTTGCTTCCCTAAAAATCCGGATTACGAGATGTGAAAAGAGAAAATTTTGTCTAGTGTTGGCGAAGATCCGGATTAAAATATCCGGATAAACCGAAGATTTTTATAATGAAAAAAGTAAGATATCATTCGTACCACCAATTTTATCCGGTTTTGGCGAAGATCCGGATTAACCGAATCCGAATTAACCGAGTTTTACTGTATTATGACTAGAAACAAAACAGTTGTAGTTTAATTCAAAAGGTTACTCTGTCTGTTTAGCTAAAAATCTTATCTTTTTTCGATTGATAAACAAGGAGTAACATTCACTTATTAGCATCCACAAGGGAGACATAGAATCTCACTTTGCTTTTAGTATATTTCAATTGGGACATTTTCAAAACATAGGGTTTCTGGTCAGTGCGAGGCTAAACGTTCAGGTGAGAAACAGTGCGAGTCCTGTCGTCAGTTAATAAGTTAAATGCGGAATTTATGTCTTGACGTAACTTGGCCGATGCTACGGGATTATGCGTAGCAGTGCTGATGCCCAATCGCATACTTTGAATAAGCACTTGAAAAATCTACGCGTTTTTTCCCTTCGGAAGCCACTTAGACAAATTTACTGTAAACCAGACTGAACGCAGGATATTTTCATTTGAGTTATCACAGCTGAAAAGGAAGAGGAAAATCTAACGGAACTGGTTGGGTTTCCATGGAAATTACAATCTTAAGAAATGAACTTTTTTTCCTATTAACTGTTGTCAAAATCTCCTGCCTTATTTTACCTGTATGATATCGTCTATGTATTGATAATATTTCTTTTTCTGAATTACTACAAGTATCTAATGTCATTTCACCATAATCGATAGAACATTGTACTCCTGGTTGTTCTTTTGAGTTACGCGTAAACGCATGAACACTTCATTGGAATTATGATAGCTAGGTAAAAATATTACGTTTAAGTCTATAATGTTTTGTGACCTGCTTCATCGCGAAATTTTTGTTTTACAAAAAAAGTTTCGCTTATTTTTGAAAACGCAACGTGTTTCTTATTCATTGACAGTACTTTTACAGAAACATACGGAATTTTTGAGGTTGTTATTTTGGCTAATCTGAAAAAAACGATTCCATTTTTTGCTTTCATCTACTTTTCAGGTTGGACAGATAACAAACATTAAAAAAAATTTGATCTGCGATGACCTTCTATGCAATATATGGAAATGTCAAACTGCAGGGTATAGTGTTGCCACTTGATTCGTCTTGCAGTGTTGATGGTTGCTTCATGATGGAATTGAATCATCTTTTATTTGAAAGTATGCAGTTTTAAGATTTAATCTGCACACTTTCGTGTAATGGTTTGTGTGTTGTTTTTACTCAACGAACCTTTGTCTAACGTATGGATGAGCAGTTGATGCATGTTGTAAGTAGGTTGCATGCTCTTTTCAGGCAGTGAGAGCGGTTTTCTCAAAAAATACTCTCACTGTATTTTCAAAAAATTGGACACGCTAAACTTTCCCAACAAATAAAACGTGATTTGGAAATCTAAAGCCTTGCAAACTTATTGTGAACACTGTGGAGCCTTTCGCAGTTTTTGACCTGAGATGTCATATGGGCTTTGAAAAAATATTTTCTTTTTAGACAATCTGTTCGCATTAAATCGCTTGATTTCCGCTTTACAAACCCTTTATTTTCAATCGTCTGTCTCAGACGTTTCCAATTAGAATGTTGAGAGACAGGTGTAATAGCGCTTTGCTGATCCAGGCAAAATCAACTATTGATTTCCAGGTGGTTGGAAACACATCCTTAAAAGATAGACGTAAACTTATTTTGAACGCAAAGTATGGAACCGATTCGACCTCACGTGAAGTGAAACGCCAGTTATCACAAACGACGCCTGACTCATCGAACCTTTTTCAGGGATATAAACTTACCGCACAAACACCATTCATAAATATCAAACAAAAACCATTCATAAAAATCTACAACAAACACCTCGCCTAACCTACAGCACCTTCTTAGTTCTGCTTGTAATTGATTATTGAAAACACCAAGCGTTTTTTTGAACTGAGAAGAAACACCCTTCTTACCATGAGAATTGAACTTTTTAAGCTCCGCAGAAAGCTCTTTCACGTATACGCAACGCATTATAGGGGTTTGGAGGTTGCCAGCGTTGTGATTGTTTGTGAGGAAGGTCGTCGTTGCATGTGAAACTACTGATTTCCTCAAACGCTACTAATAACGAGGCAGCCCAGTTTATATGTGAGTACATTCTGACTCCCGACTGAACTTACCTGACATTTTTAAAGTTGCCAAACCGAAGCATGGCTTTTGGCTCTAACCCTTTTTTAAAGTTCGTTTCACATATTTCCTGGGACACAAATCTTTATTAACAAAACGCTTCTAATTAGCAGTAGCAGAAAATACTTTTCGATGGCACGGCAGCAGAAACAGCCAACCTGTCGCGCATCAGAGGCAGGAACAAAACAACTCTCAAAACGTGGTCTCACGCTATACAGCGCGAAACGTCCACTGGTGACATGAAGTCGGCTCACCTGATCTGTGTGGGAGCATTATATTTTGAATGCTTTTGATTAGTATTTTGCATTTGGAAATACGCACCAACAAGGCTATTAAAAGTTAGATCAAATGGTTGATTTTGCGTAAAAGCTATTTCAGCTTTTCGATGATGAGATGAACAAACTGATTTGCAACTTTGATTCTATACGCTGGTACTTCATGTTAAAAACTTTTTCGTTTGTTGTGCACGAAAAATGAAGGAGACTTCTAAAAATACTGGAAAAACTTTTCGAATCAACAACAGCCTTATTCGGCAATACTGAGGTTCACTTTTTTGCGAACACAAAACCGAGACTTCATGCAACTTTCTTCCAATAAAAGGCCGATCAATCATCGGTCATCACAAATAATATGAAACAGGCATTACAATAGTTTGATCGTATTTTTCAGTCGCATATGAAAGAAAAAATGAGCCTTCTGAAACAATTACTGAAGAAGCAAAAATCTTACCTGAAAATTTCGTGTTCACTGCAACCGTTATCGCGCTCGGCTTGAGGAATGAAGAACGTTGGGTTGAATCTGTTGTTGAGAACAAAACGCGTTGCTTTTTTTCCTTTTAACCATTCCAGAGTCAGAATCACCTTTGTCTGAATTTAGCGAAGAGTTCATTGGTCTTTTATAAACACCCAGGAAACGTTTCCACGTTTTCTTTTTTCAACGCCAACTCTTTTTTCTACAGCAACGCTTCAACAGTCAATGTAACGACTTTTGCATTCTTACAACTGATTTGTTGTCGGCCTGGTGTTTCGCAGCAGAAGAAATGTTTTACGCTAAAGACTATGCATTGATCACTGACGCCGCCGAAAATGGGAAAACATAAAAAATTGCTCAGCCTTACGTACATATAACATGACGCAAACTTTCTGACACAACACAAAAAAAGCGACAAGAGCACATGTTTTCCTTTACATTTAACTTACAACGACCAAAGCAAAACCAAATATGGGAAAGTGCTTTTTGAATGAACAAAACCAAAGTTATTTTTCCTAAACACCTCTGACTTGTCGAGGAAAACCATTTTGCGTTGCAAGCGTCGTAAGCGCATTAATCCCACCATGGGAAGTCATGCTTTTATAATCGCAACCGAATTGCCACTCCTCCCATGTTGAGTTTGATATCGATGGATTTGAACGAACTTGATTGGGCTAAACTGGTGCTTTTTCGATGTTTTGTGGCGTAGCTTCATGTGAAGCCTTCCTCTTAAGTCTTAAGCTCAGTAGTATACTAACATGTCTCCTGTAACTTTGATCCCCGCCATGTTACGTAACTGGCGTCAGAGCAATTTGTTTGTTGTGTGACAAGTGGGCGTTACTGGGAATTTCTGCAAAACCCATGTTAATTTTCTTCGCCTGAATTCTTGATATTCTTCAGAATTCTGGGAAAAGTAAACAGCAACCCACTGAAACCTACGGAGAATGATGAAAGTGGGGAAAATTAGGGCATTATTGAACAGTCAGTTACCTGCAATCAGTTATGTCTTGTGTGCAGATGAGCAGTGTGCATCAGAGTTTCCCTTTCGGAGTATCCTCAGCGCATAATTTATCAAAAACAGCCGTGTCGAACATATGTTCAATGAGGGTTAAATTTAATCATGTGGCAAGCAGTCCTTGGTAGTTGTGGCAAGCAGTCCTTGGCAAGCAGTCATGTGTCAAGCAGTCCTTGGCCAGCAGTCCTTGGTAGTTAAATTTAATCATGTGGCAAGCAGTGCTTGGTAGTGCTTGCGACAGTTTTTAATAGTGAAAAAAGTCAGCGTATCGCTCAGAGTTTGATGAAGAAGCTGTCAGTTGCGACCATTTTCATTCTCATGTTCGCTCTTAGCATATCGACAGCCTATGTCAAAGCTCTTGGGCAGATCGAAACAACGATCGTTTCGACATAGAAACGTAATCCAGTTTTGGGTGGGTTGTATAAGATCTACAACACAATCTGAAGCGAACCTGCCAGTCATGTGAAATGTGCCCGGGTACCGAATTTTGGACAATTCTCATCTGACGACTAAGATGTCTTTGACAAAAAAACAAACAAGGACACCGCTTTTATATTTTTATCAACCCTGCGTTCTGCAGAGTGTGTGTGTTCATACTATGGACTTCGTGTCTGCTCATAAACAAATGAATAAAACTAATTAAAAAATTAATATTTGGAAACGAGGTTAAAATTTAAAATTCCAAACTTGATCTGAGTGATCGATGTGTTTGGAAGGCGCATGTACACTGGGAGGAAAAACCCAAACAAAAAATCCTTTTTGCAATATCGAGGACTACGCTTGAACGAATCATGAATTTTTTTTATCTAGAATGTACCACGTTTCAAAATAATTGCTTCCCTGCAACGAAGTCTTCCACTTTCGATTTTGAAAAATTATAACTCAAGCCTGACGTGTTAGTTCATTAATTGGAATTAATGATTGAGCGCCAAGTTTGTTTCTTTTTGTTGAACCAGAACTATGCGTTTTTGTTGATCTTGCGTAAAGTCAATGTATGCAACATTTGCATTTATACCCAAACAAGCTTCACGGCAACGTGTTTTAATCTTACAATTTTGTGCCTGCAGTAGTGGTTCGATTTTATCCTTGCCGCAACCTCTCAATTTTATCCTTGCCGCAACCTCTCGATTTTATCCTTGCCGCAGCCTCTCGATTTTATCCTTGCCGCAGCCTCTCGATTTTATCTTTGCCGCAACCTCTCGATTGGAGTTGCATTGAATGTGCGATTCACAGCCAACGGGATGTGCGCGAAGAACAACACCATATGTATGTGGCGCGAACAAGCAATAATAGAGTAATCACGGCATGCGATCTCTATTTTTGCTTGCTGCCAGAGTGTGAAGCTTTGCGCACTTGCCCCTCGGGCTTTCCGATCACACCATTCTGCATATTGACCCTTAGCTATAGTTTTGAAAAAATTACCTGTTTAGCCGATTTTGTATATGAAGGCAGAATGTTATTTTTTACAATGAATTGCGGATTGTAACGGTCAGTGCCGCTTCTCTGCTCTAATTTTATTTGATTGTATTCATTCGAAATCACAAACAGTCGGAAACACGTTCAAATGCAGCAAAGCAAATTATCCCAATTGCTTAGGAATGTCATGTAAATCGTAATCTTCTTCCTGCAAACCCACAACTTCAAAACAGCATCTTTGAGAACGCTGCACGACGCGTCTAAGCTTGCTTGATTTTTTCAGACTCGTTGTTACCTACAAAGGCTGTAAGGCGCCTATTTGAATGTGTAAGCAATGGAACATAAAAGATGTAAGGATCACGATAAAAATTGTTTCTGTGATGGCATCGCCAGTACAGGCCAATACAGGAGAAATGCAAGCATCATAGTGCAAATAATATTTCTGTGATGTCATCAGTAAAACTGAAATTTTTCTGCAGAGGCTCTCGAACAGAACGTGAGTGTGTAAGCATTTGCAAAAAAATATCGGTCACAAAACTTTGTGGAGTGTGTCAGAAATTGTAGATGTTGGTTAGGCTTACTCGACTGAGTATTCAACCGGCACAGGAAAGCTTACACTGTAATGCGAACCGACAAAGCGGCATGCAGTCGTGGAGCAAAATATCAGTTCAGACACACACGATACGGCCAGGACTTTCCTGGAAAGCTCCGTACGGAAAGTTTGAAACTCGAGGAGTGACGTCAAGAAACAATCTGCAACCGACTTTGAGCGCATGTGCAACGCGTTCGGACAAAATTACTTCCGGAGAGCAACCTTTTGCCCTCTTCCACAGTGAATCAGTGTTTGTCGAGCGCATTAATCTGAGGCTACGTAAGTCGAATCGCCGCAGAGCTTCCACCCTCAAGCTGTGCTTCACTCACGCCTCCATAGTTGCTTGGATTGCAGACTCACGCCACCTAGCCCGGAGTGGAGTCCGGCAGGATTCTGCGTTTTTTGGATCCGGAGCAGGTTCAAATACTTGTGAAAAACCTGGCCCGGATCCGGAGTCACTTTTTATTTTCGTCAGTAGCAGGATACTGCGTTGTCTTTGCAGATGCCATGCCTTATGTGCAAACATTGCTGAATTTCGGTTGCATCGATGGTAGCCAGTTGCCAGATTGGCCTTTTTTTAATTTGGCCTCGTTTCAAGTTGTTGGCCCACAAAATTTTAGTAGTCCTTTTAGCCTTCTTTTGGCCTCATCCCAAGTTGGCTGTCCTTAAAAGGTATGTTTGGCGTTTTGGCTCTTTTTGGCTTATTTACGTGGAAACAGGTTCTTACGAAGGAAAATATTGATGTTCCCTTTTTTTCGACAACACATTTGCAAAATGTTTGTAATAAATGCTATATCGGACGCACGTATTCTGACATTACTAATATTTGAGGGTGGATAGATTCGAAATAACGTTTTTGCGTGATCACTGGAAATGTGTGCACCCACTGCACTGTGTAGTGTCTATTGCATTCTAAGCACTAAAGAGTCTCAGCACCTGCAGACAGGTCTGCATCTCCGCGATAGAAATGCGATAATTACGTCGAAGTGCAAGTGCTCTCATGAGTCTGATTGTAAGTACAGACAAGATTCTTCTTCTTCTTTCGCATAGATAAACAGGAGTGCATGCTGGTCAGAATTTGATTCAGCAAGATATTCCCAAGGAGCAAGGTTGCCTACCTTATAGATGTGGCACGGAGGTTTGAATTTGGTGCAACCATGCAGGATGTGGTGTACACTCCGCATCTTGCCACATTCACACAAATCTGAGCCGCACAGGCACATTACTTACACGTTGGCCGCAAATCGGCCAACACCAGTCCTCAGGCGGTTCAGCTGAACCCAGGCATTTCTGGGGAGGTCGCAGCCTGGTGGTTGTGGGCCGAATGTGGGAATGGAGGATCGGAGAGCTGGAGGGTTTGGCGTTATTGGTTCCCCGTTAGTTGACAACAATTCCACAAAGGAGCGAAGAGATTTTACGGAGCGGAGAGGTTTAGGAGAAGGTTTAAGGATAAAACTTTCATGTAGGAGGTGTATCGGATTGAGGACTTCAGTGCAAAGTTTCAAGCATGAAGCACTCCGCCTGTCTCAGGTGGGGTAATGCCAGATAGAATGGGCAACAAGGAGGTGGGTGTTATTCGCAGGCAGCCAGTGATAGCGCGCATCAACACGTTTAAAGGTACATCGATGAGCTTTTTTGAACACTGCGGCACCACACTGGGCCACAGTAATCTGTCGGGGAAAATGGAAGTGCCAAGCAGGAGGTTCTTAGAGCTTTGAAGGACGCTCCCCAACTGGCACCGACCAGTCGTTTGATGAGTTCCACTCTCGACGAGACTTTATTCTGAGTATGTGTAAGTGTGTCCAGAACGACACAGAGCGATCCAAGCATATGCTGAGATATGATGGATGTGGGTCGAACTTCACTGTTACATTGGGTTCAAATTTGCGTTCAGCTGATAGAGGGCTGTGATTTTTCATGTGGAAGACGGAGCACACAGTTTTCTCAACTGAAAGCCTGAATCTCCACTCGGTCAGGTAAGTGTTAACAACAGCGATATTGTGTGTTAAAGTAAGTTCCGCTCACCGAAATGTAGGGACCGAAACGGTCAGAACGACGTCGTCAGCGTACATGCGCCGCTTGGCCAACGTTTCCGGAAAATCCGCTGTGCAGATATCGCACAAACAAGGGGCGAGAACAGATCCTTGTGGGACTCTTTCTATGGTTCCGAAGAGGTGACTTGCTTGTCCATCGCTGGTGTACAGAACAAAGGATCTCGATTACAGCATTTCCATGATGAAGTTAACCATGGGTTGACATGCTAGCTTTTTCAAAGAGCTTCAGGTGCAGACCGAGATTCCATACAGACAGGAGTGAATGGGAGAGACTTTTGTGCAGAAAGCTGCCGATGGACCGGTATGCGAACTGTGGCACCATTATACCCAAAGTGTGCAATTTTACAAACCATGAAAAGTCAGGGATGATCAGTGCTCCAGTACAATGCCAAGCAAAATTTAATCCTAATTTTGAATAAAATGTTTTTGATATTCTTGTAATTTAGATATTTTTGTGGCAAAAGAATGGCAATACCGTAAATAAAGTTTGTTTTTTCTGGCCTTTAAACAGTCCGTTTGGCCTTTTTATGGCCTCTTTTTAGCATTGTTTGGATTTTTATTGAAATTTTCATCTGGCAACCCTGCTTCCAGGCGCACATCTGCAGGACTCGAAACTCGTGATCGACAAGACATTCGCGAAGAACCGCACCTTGTTTCTGCAGTTGTGACCTGCGCTGTTCCAGGGCTGAGTGTATTTCACTCCCTTGTTGTGTCGATCTGGCAACATTGGGTGTGCGCTGTTCGAGGCGCACACCTCATGGGCTCGTCTGCTCGAATTCAAAGAGACATTCGTGCAGACTGTTTTTGCAGTTGCAAACTGCGCTGTTGTAGGCCTGATTGTGTTTTACTCCTTGGTTTAAACGTGTAGTCTGATATTTTTGCAGTTATGATTGCTTGGTCGTAGCGTTGAGTGTGTTTTGCACCTGTATTTTAAATCGGAGCGCTGATATAACACAATGACATATTAAGTTATGCAGCAAAGGGTGCGTGTATAATGATATGCATTGTGTAAAAAAATTCGCCAAAACGCTGGATTTGAAACATGAATTTGACGTCACGCCGTGACGTCACAAACAGCGCATACCCATTAACAATGACCACCACACACCACTGCTCATTTCCTTATGTCCGCAAGGAAGTCATTTACCCTGGCACAAAACGTTTAGGGCGTGTCAAAGAACGCTGAGGAAAGCTGAATTCCCACATAAGTTCGTCTCATGTGCGGGTGAGTTAATAGCAGGTTTCTTTTCATAACTATTTTTGTACTGGGGCTCACGTTCATTCAACGTCATTTAGATTGGAAATGAACATAATCGAAAACTGCATAACGGAAAAGTGCAGCACACTAGATTAGATAAAACTATGAAATCACACACGCTTTACTGTGAGTGTGAGTGCTTGTGTTAGCGATTGTAAATGGTGTTGCCACCCCTTTCCGTCGTTCCTAAAATTTCTCTACGTGGGTTGTCGCAGTATTTGTTGAGATTCTTTGGGTAATCTCGTTGTTGTCGAAGGTGCTTTGGCGCAAAGCTTACTAAATTGTTCATTTTCGCATTGCTCCTCTGTTTTCACATGCATGTCTGTTTCTCAGTAAAGCTAAAGTATTGTTAATAGCGGGGTTGCCGAGTCGGAGCCGGAGTCGGAGTCCTGTTAAGCAAGTAGTCTCGTTGGGCACCTCTGGACAGTTTCATAAGTTTCTCTGGTTGTTTGAAGATGATGGGCGAATTATTGCGAATTTAATAAGAGCACATTTGTTGAAGAGGTTGAAGTCGCCTGAAGGTTGAAAAATGATCAACAGAGTTGTGCAGGAGTGCTGCGTCGCAACCGGTATGTAGTGGCTTGCCTAGTTGCGCAAGGGGCTGAGCATGGCAGAGAAAGTGTAAACCCAACTGAAATGAAACACTGCCCGGGTTTCCATAACCCTTTCGCATCCAAGCAGACAACTGTTGCTCTGCAGCAGTTCGTAGTTTGGTGCCAAGAAAAGGTCCATTCTCCAACGTCCGCAAAAAGCCAGTCGCTTGAGAAGTCACGCGAACTGTGGTGTGCAAAGCTTAACAAGCTTGTAATTATTCACTTGATAAGCTGAGCAAATTTTTGAAGTCGCGTTTGTTCTTCGCTGAAGCGAGTTTACCGAGGACGCAACTGCCTGGCAACATTAGAGGCGTACTTGAGAAAACTACTTGCATAGAATCGCCATCATTACTTTTACAGACAAACTGGAAGTCGTCATTATTATGCTTAATTCGTCTCGTCTTTATATACGTACGTTGTATAATCTAACGGGTATCGTGTGACGAAGCGATTGCCTACTTGGAAAATGTCTACGTCATGCATGGATGCCAAGGAAGTTTGCATTGGACACAGGCTGAACACGCGTTGACATTAATGCTTTTTTTCTAATGCTTTGAAATTCTCAATGCTGACTACACATTTGTTACGAAAACTGCTGCTCAGCCCTAACTTCCCTCTGTCTGCGATGCTTTCATTGCTAGTAGTAGTAGTGGTAGTGGTGGTGGACTGAAAAATCGCTACAAAAGTCAGCGTTTCCTGGAAGGCAACGTCCTTAAAAATCAAGACACCATTTCATACTGTAAAACGTGCAGTATTGACCAGGCGCAGAGAAACTATAAGGAACATCGCATGGCATCCTCGAGTCCAAGTCCTGCCGCAGCATAGTTGTGTGCGCTGTTAGTGGAGAAACAAGTGATTTACGTGAATGTCATGCCTTGCAACGAACGTGCGTAATTAGGAAAATCAAGTGAGTATTCGCTTCAAATGTTCTTCTCAAAATCGCATTGCTTCAAGCGCAAGAGGAAATGACAATATGCCAGTCTTTGTTCATCTCAGTATCAGAAAATCTTTCGAACTTGTACATTGGCTTAACAACTGTCCACATTCTCTGCTGCCATATCATGCAAATTTGACAACTTCGAGGTAAACGCAAATGCTTCAGATAATGTCGTCCTGGCATGACTAACTGCTCAACTGGCACTGGTGCAAAACGCAGTCACACTGATAACACTTTCATACGCCGAGTAAGTGTGCGTGTGGACAACATCAGAAATGGAAAAATCGGCTTCGTCATTGGAAACTCAGATGTGAAAACTGAAAATTCTTACAATGCATAAGTGGACATTCTCGATATGTAGTTGCGATACGGGATATATGCTGGTCATGTGAAACATGTATGACGTTGTACTGAGCTATGATTGTTTGAAATAATACAATATAATATTAGTTTATTTCAGACTAGTGGTCCATACAGACTTGATCATAGTCACTAGAGCACAAAAATGGTTAGCCACACACCAGCGCAATCTGCACATGGCCATGGAGTGGAGCAAAACACTTCATCATCATCACAACTGTGTTGTTATTAACAAGAGCACAAAAAATGGTTAGTCATACAGTAATGCATTACAGAATCGGTGTTTGCACGTGAGCAACCAACACAGAGGGGAGCAAAGCATTTTAACAGCACTTCTTACTTTTGTATGCTTGGTTTGCATACACTGCACACGCACACACATTTTTTATTTTCACTACACAAAAGCAATACTGATGAGACGCGAACACCGAAACAATACATCATACCAAAAACTACAGCGGTTGGTCTCCATCATGCAGGAGCTTTGAATAATTGCGGAAAATAATAAAAGTGTTCTTTTGAATTTTCATGTCTGCGCTCATTGGATGTGTTCAAACAATTCGCGCCAGTTGACGTTTCGACTTCGAGCACATAAGACCTGATAATAAACCCGTTGTTGTGAAATCCTGCAGTTATTCGTAGTTAGACCAAGGTTTTATTGCGAATGACATGAAGCGTTTTCTTTATGATAATATAATCGAAGGGAGTAAGTATCCATGGAGATTGTAAGTTGCAACGGACATACAAAGCGTTGGCGTATCGGTTACAGTCAACTTGTGAATAAGTGAACCCTCCTTGAAGCATACCCGTTGCCAAGCATGCACGCTGATAACACATTCTCCCCCCTGAGAAAAAAACTGCCGATAGAGCAAAACGTCACAATGACCTGTCGGTTTCTTGTGTCAAGTGGTTCTACGTAAGACGGAAGTTTATTGTGACTACGCGCTGGCACGCACTTGTTAATGTCATCTTTTTACGCGTAAGAGCCTTTGGAGTTGCACTTCAAACTAATCTCGTTCACAGTTGCTGGAAGCTCTGAATAGCATTTTTTAACCTGAAGGGTATCTTTATTGCACAACCTGACCCTTAGCTTCGAAAATAGTAAATAGTTTCGCACTTCAGGTCAAATAGGATCTTGGTGTTGAGCGTTATTTACATTTGAACGTAGATTCGAGCTGCTACTGGGATGCGTTGTTCATCACGTTTTGCAACGAATGTTGAACTCATAACGTCGATCGTCATTCCGCTTGTCCATTCCATCATAGCTGAGCTTTTTTCAGAAAAGGAATTCCCCCGCTTTGAAACATGACCCAGTTGTCAACGACGTGGAACTTGTGCATTCTACACTGACCTTCGGTTGCTTTCCCTCTGCTTGAAAAGGCACAATACCTCTACGAGACATTATATCAGTGGTCATTCTGAACCTTTTGTTGAGTGGGTTCCGTTGGATGCAAGGTCGGAAAATCGCCAGGAATTTCATTTGCAACATTAAATAAAACCCTAGAAGCAACAACAAATGCAGCAGTAATACAAGAAGCGATGCAGCTATTCCAGACCGTTCCTTCAGCAAGAATGATCACCTGGATGAACTGGACAAGGTGAAACATCGTGCGAATAGGAATGTGGGGGAAAGCCCGTTGTTGACAACAGTTCCTGTCTTACTTTGATCCATTTGACAACGGCCGGGGACTGCGGATGGTTATGACGTCGTACCTTATCGGATGTTCTTTTTCAGGGAGCAGAATGCGTCATCTGTGTGGGATTCTTGCTTTTGGTGGTACTTGGTGCTGCAATCCCGTTTCCGCCGCTCCCAACAGTCGCAGTAGTAATACTTCCTGAAACGCTGTTGCTAATCTCTTGCTATCGAAGGCATTTCGAGCACTTGGCTTTCAGGTTTGTGGGCATTTCGCCTTTGTGCCTTTCTTTTCAGGTGCTTGTCGATTGGAAAAAAGTTTAAGTAAAGAGGTCTTGCTTTTTGCTCATGATATTCGACACAAAACTAAGAAAGACATTTTTGCTGTCAATTAGCTGTTGATAATGTACATTAATAATACCGATCCTTGAAAAGCTATAACTTTTGTTTGATTGCATGAAAATCCCAAGATGTCGATAAAACATACGAATGAACCAAGGAAATGAGTTGCCTGCAATACATCAATGACCCAAGCAACCAAGAACGATTTTTTAAAAATCGATAAGCGTTGCTATTGTTGCAATCTCTTGGTTGGCGTTGCGTTGAATGTGCAACTCACCATGAACTGGATGTGCCCGAAGAATAACACCCAGATGTACGTGGCGCGAACAAGCAATAACAGATTCATCTCTCTTGTTGCTTGCTGCCACATTGTGAAGGTTTGCGCACATGCGGCTCGGGCTTACTGATCGCAACAAAATGATGCTCTGAACAGGATGTGAAGTTCGTGCCAATTGAAACGATAGGTTATCATTAATGAAACGAAAACAACGAGGATGTAGACAAATTGTGATTGTGCGGCGAAAAGCTTGCACGTTGAAGCTTTAACTGTTTCTGCGATGCCATGTTTTGTAGCCACCGGAGAAATCAAGTCTCTCTCCGTTGATAACAGCGCAAATGTCTTTTTTAATCTGCAAGTTAATTACTGCAACTTTCGCCCACATCAGCACGATGGTAAAATGATTCCCGTGATCTACAAAGTCTTTTTATCATTCCTTCGAAATTGTTGAACAGAAAAGTAATATCAGCTTATTACAAGTTCAATAAAATTCGCGACCTTCAGAAATTATCACGGCTAATTTTCTAAGCTTCAACTAGAAGATAAAGCTTCACAAATGTCAACTTCTGATTACTCGCTCGCCCAATGCCTTCTTTATTCTTTGTGGCCGAATGGTTTCAAGAAAATCAGGTTTTCCAGGAAATCACGCAGTCTGGAAGGTTTGTGAAATAAACTCTTGGAAGTTGCGCCAATGTGTGAAGCTGTCACTATTCATCAGTCAACTGGAAATAGGGAGCCTTGTCACTTTGGACAGTGGGCGTTGCTACTGATGGTAGGGGGCGTTGTCACTGATGGTATGTTAAATTGTACCCAGTGGCGCTCAAAGAACGAACCATTCTTACGCATGGCTGTAGAAAAGCGTTGTCGCGATGTTTCAAGGACACGTTCCCGAATTACTTTTATTTTACGTTTTAATAGAGGATGTCCTTCAAACGTAAACAAAATTCGCGATGTGAGTCTTGCAATACCAGGTTACACACCGTCGCTGCCGTCAATGTCACAGTTTACAAAAAATCGAAATGTGTAAAAAAAATAAAACTGAAATGTGTGCATGTTTGTGCGTTTGCTTGTCTAACTTATCTTTTGAAGTTGATGCGTCGTTTTACCAGTGCAATTTTGATTGTGTACCTCCTTAGTCTGACTTGAGTTCACCAAGGGTGAATGGAATCCAGAACCGTAGCCGAGTGGGAATACATTTTTCAGGTGGGCAAGATTTTTGTTTTCATTACATAAAAAAGATGTATACAAATGTTTGCGAGCACAACAAAAATTGCGACGGCACAAGAATATGGCCGGCACTGTCCCGGGATTCACATCTATGACTATGGGTCTGATCGAACCAAACTTGAGTTAAAAAACATAGGAATGTTTTCACATGGTGAATCATAATATTTGCATTTTGCAGGAAACTACACAATTCGCCATACTTTAAATCACTATCACGAACAATGAAAACAAATATAAATTTGCTAACGCGGACATGGAATTTGTGGTGCTTGTTTTAGCTACTACGATTTTTTGTTTATTTGTTTTGAGAAACTAACATTTGTCACTTCTTTAAAAATAAGATGACAATTATAAATTCAATGCATTTGAATGTGCCGCTGTTATTTATATTGCCCGACCAGTATGAGTGAGTTCATTGACATCTCAGATCCTAGTTAAAGTCTATTAAACGTTCTAAACATGTTTCCTCTATCAACGGCGTTGCTGTTACTGAGCATGAAAGTATCGTTGTTTTAATGTGTTTACATTTTCCTTGAAATGAAAAGATATTTTAATTATACAGTTGTCCAATCAGTTCAATTCTAATGTTTGCGGAAAGCCATTTAGGGACTGAAGGGTTTTAATTAGTTAAACTGAAACTTCACATTTTCTTGTGAAACCAAATACACCCCTGCTCATTTTAAGCAACCAATCAAGCCGGAAAAACAATTTCCTAGAAGTCCAGAAAACGCATCAGGGTGCTTTTTGCATCCAGGCTAGAGTAAATGCAGTGACGTTTCTGGTTTCAGTGAACATTTTGATTAAACGTTGCCAGGGGCGTGGAAGTCAGCGTTTCGCTTCCGTTTTTGCAACTACCATGTGAAGGTAAATTGTGAGTGGGGTTAGTCACCAAATGTTTGGAATTTCAAATTCATGTCAGTCGTTTTCATTTTGCTTCCGCTATTTTAGGTTCTACACTCTTTTTTCCTGAACCCTGTTGTCTTTTTAAAGATCAACAATTCTCTTTTGGATCTGGGACAGTCATACTGCAAGGCCACAAAAGTGTACATTGGTCCACAAGAGCAAGCCAACCTGGACGAGGTTAACATGTCAAACAAAGGAACTAGTGTAACAACCCCCGGAAGATGCTCTGTACCAGTAGAACGTCTCTATCTGAGATGCAATGAAGCGAATTTCGCAGTTACGAATCTTCTCCTGTGGTGCACTATTTTGGGTCGTGGGTTTCAAAGCAACATAAAAATAGCAACTTCACCTTCGGTGGACCCAAACGAACTTTTTCTTATCTTGACGATATTGCAGTGTGTGGAATAGCTCTAGAAGAGCATGATGAGAATTAAAAGTCTTTGAAAAGACTGCTAAAGAGTGCCAGCTCACTCTCATCGAAGGCAAGTGCACTTATGCCAAGGTCACTATGGTTTTGTTAGGGTATCGGATATCTAAGGAAATTTTGCAATTGGATCCTGATCGAGCGATGCCAGTATTGGAAACGCCAGTCCTGAAATATGCCGAAGAACTACGTCGTGTTGTGGGAATGTCCACATATTACGCAACAATGGATTACTTCTTATTCTGAAATGTGAAACCGCAAGTCATCGCGAAAAAGTTTCCATTATAGGGCGAGGCATTGGAAGCTTTGATAAGGAAGACTTAACTGCAGCTTCGCTCGGAGTATTGGATGGAAAATGTGCGTTTCTCCCGAAAACTGACGCATCAGAAAACGCAGTTTCTGCAGTGGTAGTTCAGCAAAATCGCCAAGTGGAATTCTTCTGCAGGATGTTAAGCAAGTTTGAAATTTGTGATGCCATCTTAGGAAAACAAGCATTGGCTGTTGTCGAAGTCGTCAGGATGTGGGAGGGCATTCTCACTGGACGTCACTTTACGATTGTAACTGATCAAAGATCTGTTTCATTTATGCACGATACCGAAAAGGATGGTAAAATGAAAAATGAAAAAATTGTGATGGCGCATTGAACTCGCTAAATTCGATTTTGATATCGTTTATCGCACAGCGCAAAACAATTACGCGCCTGGTGCCTTGTTCATAGGCGTAGCCAGGGGGAGCCAAAGGGGCCATGACCCCCCAAACGTTTCAGAAAATATAGTGATTTTGTGCTTCGAGAGGCGTTTTTCTGAATAAAATAGTGTATTCGCCCAAAATCAACCATTTTGGTCCCCCCAAATATTTTTGGAGCCCCCCAAAATTTTGGGTTGGCTACGCCACTGGCCCTGTCGGGGTCTGATAACGTTAGTATGCACAAGAGTAAGTTTCACGAAAGTTATGAATCCTTGTGTCACCTGGGCATCAATCGCTTCTTTCGTTTTGTCTGCTAGAATATACAGGAATATCGCGTGTTTGCAGAATTCAATCCTAACCTCTGCACACCGCCGTCTGCTCAACTCGTCAAGAGCACTCGACCATTTGGACTCTTAGGAGTGTATTTTAAAGGACCGTTGCCATCGTTGACTAAAAATGATTATTTTCTCACCTTTTATGACGAGTATTCACGTTTTCCATTTGCACTGTGTTTCTTTAGCACTGATGCAGAAACCATAATTTCCTGTTTACATCGATTGTTTGTTGTTTTTGGATTTCCTGCCTACGATGATTTGGGCCCCGCATTTATGTCGAGTGACTTTACCTTGTATTTGCACAGTTGTGGCATTTCATGCAGTAAAACCTCCATCTATAACCCCCACGTAATGGTCAAAGCAAACTTTATACTGGGGCTAGATGGTCGGCTTTGAAACTTGCATTAAAATCCCATTATTTAGATTCCAGTCGCCTCACAGCGAAAATGTGTGTTGCTAGATGCTCTTCATTGCTTTGCACAGCTACGAACGAGACCCACGCACGTTCATCGAAATACGAACCTGCAGTGAAGGAAGTTGAACTTATTCATGCTGCCCAAACTAAATTATGGTTTTGTCAGTTTTCCTACAGGTAGAGAAGCGATCGTGCCTTTGCTGCACATCGCTCCGTCGCTGTGGTGTTCATGACGAATGTTTGCCCTTTGAGCAGCCAGCAGCCAGTAGCAGTGCCAACGTATCTGAATCCACGTCTTGTGACAATGGTGTTTCTTGCAATTGCGTCTCGAGGAGAGCTAGGTAGGTCGAAACGGCAGAGAAAACCTGTCAGCATTGAAAACACCACTCTAGTGATTAAGACATCAGGATCTTCAGCAAAGTCTTTTTCAAATGATTTAGCGCCCCGTATTTCGAAAAGGTACTTGCACCTATTAAGGAACGGCCCTTGCCGTCTTGTAAGGTCGGATATCGGCTCCGGCAACAGCTCAACGGCCGTTTAACAGTGCCCCATTGCCGGCGGGGCACGAGTGCACTGTCACCTTGCAGGCAGATTCTGACTTAGAAGCGTTCGGTCATTATCCGCCAGATAGTAGATTTGCACCATTGGCTTATCAGCCAAGCGCATGAACCAAATGTCTCAATCTGCGGTTCCTCTCGTACTGACCAGAATTATTGTCGCAACAACACTTCACCAGGAAAAACTAAATTGTTTTACACGATCTGTTATGCGATTGAAGATTCACTGCAGTTGCACAACAAAAACACAATACCACTTCATAAAGTTGCAGATCTTATGTAAACGCAAAAGGATGACATGAACTATTCAATCAAGTACAAATCAAAGAGCAGCCAAACGTGTCGTACTATTTAGACTAATTTAAGAGAACGAGTCTGGTAAAAGTAAATGCCAAAGGGCGTTTTGTTTAAAAATTGGTTTTCAGAATCGCAAACAAACCAGCATAAAATGTTAATTGAATGCTTATTGTGAATCTAAGTATTGTATCATATTCCCTTCAACATTTCTTAAAAAGCAGAAAGTAGTGTTTGATGTGATTAGATAGATCATCATTAACGAGTGAATTGTCTTTTCCTCACACACTCTTGGCATCACAAAAATACAAAACCGGATATTTTATGCAACTGATCAGCTCGAAAAAGGATTACCAGCGTTCGAGTATGAGGCCATGGTGGGGTTTGCTGACAATTTGCACTTGTATCCCATCCTCCATTGAGCAGTTACTGCTGTCTGGTTTTAATGAGAAAGTGAAAAGAACAAATCTCGGTTTCAAAAGAAGTAACAGACTCTAAGAGATAAAAGGAAGCCAAATATTGTTTGCTTATTATTGGCTTGAGGGACGGTGCGTTGCACTACATGGGGGTACGGGGATGGTAGCGAAAATGCAAACAATCTAATGCAAAAACGTGAATAATAAATAAATAAATAAATACCCTGAGGTGTGATGAAAATTGCCTCGAAATCATTTTCCCTTCACTGTTAAATCGGATAAGCCGATTATGACGTGAGGTTCTGTCGCTTCCGCGCTGCAACAAAAACCGCAGAGCTGCAGCAAATCCTGGGTAGGACGACCCATATCGCAGGAATCAATAGCTTGGCGGTCAAGATCTTTAATCGATCTTGGAGAAAAATAAACTGCTTGTTATATTTCCAATTTCTGTGTTGCACGCTCTGACACTTGCAGCTTGGTGGTGGTTTCGCATCGCAGGAGAAATGTATGTTTTGCAATTTTTTAACGTCCCGGAAGAACTTTCTCTCCTGTTAGTTGCAAGAATGCCTTTTGTCAAAGAGGGAAAACAATAAAACCGAAAAAAAGATGCCGAATCGCAATGTCTTTACAAACCAACCGCGTTCCTTGATTCAAATTGATTTTTGTGTTTGTATCATATCCAAAGATCGCAGATTCCTGTCACATTGTTTTGTATAATACATAAGAAATATGATAAACATGTGTGTTCTACGCAGCATAAAGGATCCGTCAATACTTTCAACCAAAAAATACTGGATGGGAACAAACAATGGCAAAAATGAACACTCCACCACCGTGATGTCTTTTCACCATGATGTTTTTTCATAATCATACAAAACGCCTCATGATGTGTAAAATCTGAAGACTTGTGAAAAGCATCAGACAATTTCAGTAAGGACATGAAAATGTTAAGTACCTCTGCACCAAAAATCTACAGTACCAAGCCCAACACCATGTAATTTACGGTGACGTTTCGAAAGAACTACGAAGGAGTGCAGGCATCCAAGATAACTGATACAGGGAGTCGTCAGAAACGATATACCACTCGAATCATTTGCCCTTCAGTCACAAATATTCAACTGACATGAAAGCTGTCTGCATCGTTCTCAGGATCGTTTTCAAGTTAAACAGATTTTATCAGAAGGTCCTTGCCTGTCATTTAACGCCATAGAAAGGCGTGAACTATTTCTAGAAATATAGCAAACTCTGTTTCTGTAAGGCATTGGAAGATTTGACACTGAAATTCATCATATGCACTTGATGTGTTAATTCAGGAAACATATCCACATCTAAATGATGCATTCAGTGAGGCTTTATG
>Ga0210059_1003746_pt1 | contig 24463 bp, 11 predicted proteins | sample Ectturendosymbi2_FD_188042 | JGI IMG/M metagenome (GOLD analysis project Ga0210059, IMG submission 188042) | Ecteinascidia turbinata endosymbiont from Florida, USA - Sample 2 (SPAdes) (version 2) | ecosystem: Host-associated > Tunicates > Ascidians > Unclassified | place: Key West, Florida...
GGGTTCTGAACTTGTTGACCCATCTGTAGATCATTGAGTGGACAGGAAATTCACGACATCCGAACCGTTCTTTGAATTGCAATTGAGCTGCGTGGATAGACTTCTGCCGAAAATATGCCTCAACTATGAATATCTTTTGCTCAGTAGCCCATGGCATCACGAAGGTCAAATTTGGTAGACTCCTAGAACATTAATTCTACTTGGTAAATCTGAAACATAAAAAGAATTGATTAATTATTTCAAAAGTTATTCAAGTTTAGGTGATGACCGTTTTTTTTGTGTCACCCTGTATATGCTTTTTGTTTTCAATGTATTATAAAAATCTGCATGTGCTTTTCACACACGTAATGATAATGACAGTAAGGTAATGTTTTGTGTAATGGAGTTCCACTTTAGCCCACTCTCTAAGTCGCTTTTATTTATCCTTGGTGATAAACGAAGTACTTATTGCGTTACGTTTATGCAAAACAGTCTTTACCTTTACTTTGGATTTATGACTTATAATTCGGACTAACCAGGGCTGTGGAGCCAGAGCTGCAGCCGGAACCCAAGCAATTTTGGATGGCTGGACCTGGATCCAGAGCCAAAAATTTTTTGATGGTTTTAGCCGAAGCTGAGCCCGAAATTAGGGTTCCAGCACCACAGCCCTGGTATGTGGCGAAAACGAGTTAACTTATTGCGTGGCGAGCCTGAGTTGCCGCATGTGTGCATATATTTTCTCGTTTGTGTGTAGACCAAGGCGTCTCAACACTGTTTTCCCCATGTCCCACTATCCAATAAATGTATCATTTTGCGACACCTTATATGCGCAACTGCAATAATACAATTGTACAAATGTTGCAGTTGTTTTCAGTGGACCCAATTGCTTTGGATCAGGAGATGGCACCAAAAATGTCTAGAATGGATGTTGGAGCTCGAGATGGCACGGACCAGCACTTTTGCAGTCCGGCCCGCCAGGAGCTAATAAGAAACCGCCCGGCCCAGCCCGTTTATTCTAAACTACAACTTATTTTCTGGCCCGGAGCGGCCCGTGGCCCGTAATATAAAGTAACCTCAAATGCAAAGTAACAACAAGTTTTCAGTTCATTGTCCTTTGGACACCAAAACCATGTAGGCCTAAGGCAGAGTGGCTATAGGTCAGCCATTGGATCTTCACTTTTGAAAACTTATTCGTCCTTCGCCTGTAACGTGACACTAGCGCATGACAAGAGTGCACTAGGCTGCCCTAAACTTTCTAGTATCTTACTAAACCTCAACCAGGGGTCATCAACATGGTGCCCGCGGGGACCAGGTCGCCCCTACGGAACATGTGGGTCGCCCACGGGCCTGTTCGAACAACAGCATAAACATGAACAGTGTCTTCACATTGACAAATATCTCTAATTTTTATTGACAAATTGGGCAAATTTTTGTTTCAAAAGTCTGTGCATCAAACTGGTAGCCCTTTGCATGAATCTGTACCAAGAAATAGCTCTGAGTTTTAAAACGTTTAGTGACCCCTGCCCTAAACCCTAACCAAAACCTAACCCCTAATCCTAAATCAAGGGTTCACAAACTGGGGCACATGTGACCCCTAGGGATATATTTTCCTATCTGAAAGGGTACATTTAAGGTTAGCAATAGAAGGGAAAAATTGTGTTTACATATTATTCATTTCGAAATACTCGTATTTATACATAGGTCTACATCAGTCAATATGTTCAAAATCATTATATGCTTATATTGGTAAATATGTTTTTGTTATTTTCCTCAGCCTTTTTGTCATGATAAATTTCAGGGGTAGATGCTCATATAACGAAATGCTGAAGGTGTACATGGCCAGAGAAAGTGTGGGAATACTTCTCCTAAACCTAAACTTCCGCGACAGACTATAAATTAAAGTGTCTGTTGCTTTGATTGATTCATAACATGGTTCACTGATTTGCTTGGAAACAAGTGAAACGGAACGTTGGCATAACGGAAAAATGGAGAGAACAGCAGCAAAAAAGTTCGTTGTTAGGTTTTGAAACTGCAAAAAGCAGAAATTTTCGGCGAGCAGACTGCAGCGGCCCTTGGCGGCCCGAAATGACGTCACCGCTAAAACAATTGTTAGCGGACTGTTTCAAAACCTTTAGCGGACGGCCCGAAGACCGGATTGTTAGTGGCCCGTGCCAATGGTTTTGGTTCCATATGCGATTATCCGGGTCCTCTGTAATAAAGACCGAGTTTTGAATCGACATGAGATCTGTAAATATTTTAAAATAAAAAAGCGGGAAAACGCTTTATTAATCATTTTAATGGTTTTATTTTTTCCTCTCTGCATTTTTGTACGAAAAAAAACCTTTCCATTTTTTTATGAGAGCCATCGATGACAACTCGAGAAATTTCCAGAATGTGTGTCCTACAAAAAGTGAGCATTTCCTTTATAAAGGCTGTACTCTTAAGAATTTTTGCAATGAATTACAAAAGTTCGTATTACCTCAGTATTAAGCAAGCAAAATAAATTTCATTTTTATCGACGCCTATTAAATTTTATTAAGTATTACTTTCATTTTATGTCTTTTGTTTCTTCATAATTTTTCTATTTCGGATGGCATGAGTCTGTATTATATTACTAATTACATATTGGTCTTGTAAGACACATCAATAGTACATCTTGACCAGATAACCTTGGGGTTTGTGGATGTCCCAGCTTCGGAAAAAAACAATAAACACAGCAAAGGCTGTATATTTTGTGTCTGTTGTAACCTGTATCGCTTGCTAAGTACTATTTTCTGCCTTCTTCGTCTTCCTGTGAATATGTGTAGCCTACGTTTTACACCGTCGCTAAATACATCTCTCTCTTTGCACGTGGATGATATCATATTTTAAGTTTATTTGAAGGCTTCTTTCCAGGTTCCTGAAATTTCTTTTTGAGTAATTGTGAATAGTATAACAATTTGATAAAGGTACTCGCCTATGCACATTGTATTTAGGATCGTATTAGTCCTTTTCTTGGTTTCTGCAATGCTTTGTAATCTAGGGTCCAATTATTTTCATTACCAATCTGTATCACCTTTTTTGTCTATTGCTGCAAAGTTTAAGCTACTGGATTTGATGTCCGTCAGTTACGATTTTAAATATCACAGTACCTTGACCCTGTTGCAACTGGCTGCTGCGCTTGCGGATTCAGTTGCTTGCTTCTGTATTTATCCTGTGATGATAAAACGCGCTAAGTTGGATGGCGAGTGCTATAAGTTGCTATTCATTGGTTTTAGGAGCTTCAGCGCAATGTAACAGGCTATGTAATAATTACATCGATAAGTGTGTATTCTTCCTCTTAACATATCCTGCATTCTGGATCGTTCATCATGATGAAGGTTTGGCCTAAGAACGCATTGTGCCGGTCATGACCTTGGTCTGCCATATGTAATGTGATCTCAAGGTTTTTCTCCGTCCATCATTGAGCCTTTTTCAACAGAGTTGATATTTGCGAGAGTATTCGAAATTGTTCAACATTTCGTATTTGCTTTATTCAGTCACCTGTTTCACATCTGGAGACAGCGAGTACGTTGTCAACCGTGTCTGGTGTCCCACCGGATGCCAAGGTTTACCGGGAACTGCGTATCACGAGTGTTCACGAGGCCTTTACTCAGCGACCAATTCATCTGTATGCGCTGCGGCACAGGCTGCAAAGCTCTACACAAGTGAGCAAAAGAGTTTAAAGCATAAATATAATCAACTTCTGCTTTTTTCTCTTTCAAGAATTCTAATCTTGTTTTGCAATCGCAACTACAGGGGCACAATCAAAGTATTACCTTTTTATAACAACTTATTTTTTGAAGGTTTGCACGGAGGCAAGGTGCTTTTTTACAGCTCTGCAAGTGTACCTCCTGAACAATGGCGAAGAAACATACCATCAACTTCTATGTGAGAAGCAAATCAAGCTACTTTTACTTTTGAAAGTAATGGTCTCGATTTTTTAAATTTTGCTGACCGTCACTTGTAACATTTTAAACCCTATACCTGATTTTGAAACAAGATGTACGAATTCCACTGAACGTGATGCTGGTGCCTTGTTCAATACTTTGTGAACAGGTGTTTTTTCGGCCTAATGAGATATATCTCATAGTAAAATTTTCATGGACATGGCAAAAAGGTTTTTCATCCTATCTATACCGATCAAATTTTCATCCTATTTTATTTTGAAAAGCGTTGGGAAATATTATACTGTACCAATTTGACTGCATTTTTAGAAAAATAATCTTTTGTTATTCTGCAGCAATATGGGTTTAGAAGAAAATGTTCAACAGCTGATGTTATTTCTAATATATCTATTCACGTCATTCAACAAAACTCACAAAATATGGTCACATGCGGTGCATTTAATAGAAAAGCACTTAAATCAAATGACCACACCATTGTGAAAGTAAAGACGTATTGTTACAGAATTCAAGGGACATACATAAATGTATGATGCAGTTAACGAAGTCCAATCGTTTACTTGGGTGAATATGAGTACAGTAAGTTGCAACAGGAATTACTCACTTATGGTGTTCCTCAATGTAGTTTTGTAGGTTCGAACTTATTTTTACTTTACAGAAATTATTTGCCTGAAACGATTGCGTTTGAAACGGTTCGATTCGCAGATGGTACGTCTTTGTTTCCTTCAGCTCCAAACCCATTCACCCAGTGGCGTACCTAGGGTTTCCCGCCCTCGGGGAGTCCGTTTGGGCGCCCTGACCCTGTCCGTTCGTGGCAGCATATATGGATGGGAGTAAAGGGGCGTCGAAAGCTGAGTTGGGCCCCGCATATATTTGTTTCTATTGAAATCCCGTCGGAAAACTTCATATGACTGTGACGTCACGGAGTTGACGACAGGACCTTTGTATCCTGGAAAGCATTAACTATTCTAGAATTAAGAATCGGATAATTTTGCGTGAAGCTATCCCCGTTTTGAAATTTCGGTCACGACTGAACGTTCAAACTGTTGTACTGCGACATTAGTATTGTAGCAACTAGTGAAAGAAAATGCAAAAACTAGGCAAAAAGTTCCCTGATCTTCTGCAGAAATGTGCATGAATTTTAATGACAGAATTTATTGGCCACAAAGAATCTTCTGATACCACAGCAAAAAATAACCACAGTTGTACCTTGTTTTCCAAAGCACGTGTTTGTCAGAGCCATGCAGCGCACCCGCTTGTTCCCCTCCCTCGTCAGGCCTGGACACAATCACCGCTGATGCGAGCTGTGGGGGTTCTGGAGCATCACCTCCCAGAGTTGAGCTTATAAGAACAGATAGGACTGACTGTGGGAAGACTTACGAATACATAAAAGAGGACAGACAGAAGAATTCATATGAAAAACTTAAAACAAAGGATTTTATACAGAACTACTACACAAATATAAAATTACGAAATCCCGAAACATTTCTTTGGATATAATACCCTTAAAAATTACCAGGACATAAAAGAAATGCTGCGATGTATTTCTTTACTTGTAATTATTTAACTTCTAAGACAAAGTTTTTCTTGCCTTTGCCGCTGTAAATGTATCGATTATTTCGTCAAAAAACGGATATAATTTTAATGTGTCACATGCGTACCTAGGAAATATCTAAGGTCAATGACGCTCAGTGAGAAGTTGTAGGTTAGCAATTTTGTGACCTGCAAAATCAACAATCATTTCCTTGTAGGTCCTCGGTTTATAGGTCAAATGAATATTAAACACATGTGGCAGTAACTGAAAAGTTTACAATTGTAACTAATATACTCAACGCTGTTGCACTCTCTTGCAAATGTAATCAGCATTTATTCAAATAACCCACTAATAACAATCATCGTAACCTTCAGAACCACTTCAAGTGAACTTGTCAAACCATCACAGCTCAAAAATTTCGTAAACATCAGATCGGTTGTCGTAGCCCACTGTAAAGTTTCATCGCTGTTCTAAAGGTATGCGCAGCATGCTGCATGAACTGTGGACGCTGGAATCTTGTCCCATTGTGACGCAACTATACAAGGCTGTCCACAAAGTCTGGGTACATAGGGGTTTTCATCCAAATAGCAAGACAGCCAAAGGTGATGGTGTGGTTTGTGGATAGGTCATGTGCTAGGACTATTCTTCTTTGATTAACGTACAACGGGTGAAACTTATCTGAACATGCTGAGAGACAAATTAGTGCCTCAAATTGGCGAGGGCTTCCGGACTGATTTCACCAAGATGGAGCCCCAGCCCATTTGGCTGCAGCTGTTAGAGATTGGCTGAATAAAACTTTTCCTCACTGGATTGGAAGAAGAGGTACATTAGAATTGAAATAAAATTGTTTCGTTTTTGAAAATTGTGTTGTTTTACGATGTACCTAGACTTTATGTGTTTTTCACCATGTACCCAGACTTCATAGACACCCTGTAAAATGAGAGATGTCGGAAAGTTCGCAGGCTTGGTATCTGAATGCACTGTGACGCAACCATGAGTCAAACCACATGCGGGCGCTGATTGCTGGAGACAGAAGTCAGCCTTAAAACGTCACTAAAGTTCGCATCTACTCACATTGCGAACCTTGGTGATCTTGATGAGATTTTACAACTTGCTATCAGCCATTGGTTTTCGATATCTTGTAAATCGTAGTTATTAGCATCCACTAATATTAGACGTTTCGTAATTATTACGTAATATTCCGACCTCAATTTGGGGCCCCCAACGTGCTGCGTCCGGGGGTAGATGTCCCCATTGCCCCTCCCCAAGTTACGCCACTGCATTCACCCTTTATCTAATAAGGTTAACCACGAAGTAAGAAATGCTGGCTAATACAAGGCAATACAACAAACGTTATCTCTAAAATTCCATAAGACAATTTTCCTGCAAATTCAATATTAATAATCAATCCCTACGTTGAAATATCGTTTTATATTTGTTGCTCTAAAATCAAAGGAAGTAAGTAGCACAAGTAATTTATTTGAATATGATTTCTCGACTGGGGATGCGTCGATTTGCGTTAAATCGATATTATTACTAAAAAAATTGCTGATTGCTTCAACTTCCTTTGTGTAGACAAATTACTTAGGATTTATTTGGTAACAATTTTTGTAGCACTTTCGCATTCAAGTAATTGGATCTGCAATAAACAGGAATTTTTCACAAGCTCCAACCAGACGTATCAAAAATCCCACAAAGGTCTGTTTACTCAGCATTAATAAACTCCAACATACTGCATCTCAATTTGGAGAAATGTCAGTGAAGAAATTTGAAAACACTAAACGCAGTTCCCTGTCTCTCTGTCAAATGCATACTGGAGTTAGTTGCACGTCCACAAAAAGATACATTTAAACGCAATGCTACCGATGTTCATGACCTGAATTTAGTTCAACTAATAAAATACAAGCACAAAATTAACGATAATCACATCTCACATACTGTAGATCTGTAGTCGTTCAGATTTTGCATTTGTAAAGGCAAAACACATTTATCAAACACGGCAGGCATCAAAACAAAACTGCTCACTTCCGAAGCAGACATTTTCACAAATTCAAAAAACATGTTGTATTCTGGATTTGAGATATGGTATTCATTACTTTTGGGAATAAGGACAGAACCGTACCTGCCCTGCCAAAATTTGTATTGTAATTGTTTCTGGAAATATGCATATAATTAATTCATTTGACGTGAGTAAAAGTTCGAGTAATTGTTTCTCTGAATAAGCTAGGTCAGGGGTCGGCAAACACAGGTCAGGGGTCGGCAAACACATGGCCACGCCCCAGTGCATGTCAGTGAAGAAATTGTTACCGTGCCGTGCGAAACCAAGGTCAAATCGGACCAAAAAAGACTGGAAGGACTGACTTAAGGAACACAGTGCGCGTGCCACTGACTACCATAATCCCTACAGGTAGGGGCATCTTATGGCGGTAGAGCTATCCCAGATCTTTCACTGAATCAGTGCCATGATGAGTTACGAGTTGTAATAAATTTGCATGTGCCGAACATGCACTACTTTGTTGAGGGCCAGTCCGCAAAGTAATGCCAGTCTGAAAGCGGTCCGCAGTGCAAAAAGTTTGCCGACCCCTTAGCTAGACGATTCCTTTGAAAAGTCAAAATACATTTTCGTTTGGGAATGACAGCCAGTTAGCACAACCTATTGACTGTTAGGTTCGAGCCATCCTTTTCCTTCAGTTGTTTATAGTTATTTCAAATATTCATTCAAAAGCAATGCTTTCCAGGTCATGTGACATTTTCAAATAATTTTATTAACCTGTTTGTTTTCTCCTTTTTTCTGTCTGCTGTGTTCTCTGAACAACCTGGTACTTTAACTAAAACTTCTAACCTAAATGTCCTACAGTACCAAATCACTGCCTGACCCAAGCTTACACCTGAATAAGATAAGGTAATTGTCAAAGTTAAACAAATATTGTATATCGGTACCAAAGTGTGTGACAATAAAACTAAATGCAGTATTTGTAAGTTACTCAGCCTTAGCAATAAGAATAACCTGAATTATCTCTTACCCAAAGACTGTAATTTCAAAATGTCAAGACATTTTATAGTGCTAGAACTTCTTAGCTAGGCTCCGGTAGTTAGGTTAATTGAATCTATTTGTTTTACTTGACAAAATGCTCGAGTAGCTAGGCTAAGCCTAGCTTAGCCCAAACAATGATTATATTCTTGTCCTAGGGAAGTACGCCAATCATAATGTAGATTACTATTACACTGGAGTTAGGAATGAAACTGATCAACATCAATAATTGACAGTAAAAGGGAATTGTTACCTACGACTCCAAACGAATACATGTTTCCTACACTCCAAACGAATACATCTTTCCTGCAGCAATTCCGTGGAGAGCCATTTTTAACTTTCCTGCAGCTAAAGCACTTCTATTCTGCTCTGGCACTGGCACCAATGCTAACAAATAATTGAATTTAGTTTCGAAATACTTTACAATTTACTGGTGTTGACTTCTTCCTTCACATGCTGCTGCACTTTTAGTTTTTACGGATTCGACCATAGTGAAGCAGAAGCAAAAATTTGAGAAAATATTCGTTGTTCTTTGTATCAACAACCTGCGAAAGCTTGCTTGGTCATGTTAATCGTGGCATTTAGAAATGATGCTTGGCTTCGTTTCAGATGCAGACGACTGTGCGGGAAGACAATGTTGGAAGAACAGTAAATGTTTAGATGGAATCGAAACGCATCACTGCCATAGTTTGCCTGACTTCACAGGACAAAATTGCTCAATCAGTGAGTTGTTTTCTGCGTATCGTTAGGTGTTCGCTGAATTCGGCGCGAAAAATTTTGGAAATAACAAATTCGATTTTTCTTCATAAGCTCAAAAATGTCCATGTGAATAATATTCGATACGAAGTATGGAATGATTGACCTTTTTTCTGCTTTATTTTCAAAATTTTGCTGGATCAGCGTAAACTTAATTTTGATTCTTCTTCACTTTTGATGTTGTCAACTGATGCCCTAATTCCGAAAAATCATAATAAAACTGACATTTTTTATAGAGTTATAGCTTTCAACTTGTTTATAAACCAATTACAAGTGGACAACAATCCTTAACTCTATTAGAATAAAATTTCAAAACGGAGGATACGTAGTGTTACGTGAAATCAATTTCCTATCAAAAAGACCTTTGCTGAACAATTCAACTCGGTCGACTTTATGGAGATTGTAGTTGAGACTATATTTGCTTGAATACTAATTTTGAAAGTGATTTCACTGCTTTGATAAAAAGCGTTAGTTGTTTCTTTTCATGTTGTGACGTCACAGTTGATGATGATCAGCAACTTCTGGCTAACTGTTTCATTTCTTTGCATTGTCTGAAAAACGTCCAGGCATTGTATCTCATTACAATTGTTGGAAAGAGTTATTTGAACCAGGCGTGTTCGAAAAGTAATGCAAAGCATTGAAAAACAATGAAATCAAAACGACGTAAAACTTACTTCGTCAATAGGAAAAGCAAACTGTTTGATTTTGGAAACCAACATTTTAGTCATATTTATTTAGACACAAAACAATCAATCAAATGGCGATATTGCAATACAAGTTGACCGAATATAGTGCATGGATTTTAACATGCCATTGTGGATACATGTGTACTTCATTGTTTTGTGCATTCCTAACATGTGATCTCAGGAGTTTTCTGCTCGTATTTCAATGCAACGTGCTTCTTTTTGTGATGGCGCATCGCGTCACATGCCTAAAGCCCGCAATCGGGAAGTGCTTCAAAAAGGCAGCTACGAACAAGCAGCAATGGAGTCAACCTGATCGAGCGGGGAATCTCTTTTGCCCCTTGCCCATTGCACTAGCGGGCTTCGCGCTGTTTCCGTTTGCGTGTTCGATTTTCTCATAAGAAACTGCCAAGAAACTTGCGAACAGTCTCGCAGCTCACATGATAGCTTGTAACCTGCAACAAGATGATTGGTCGTTGCTTCCTGTCGCTCCTGCAAACGCCCAATGATGTTGTGAGACCTTTTTCTGTGCTAAACCGTTTCACGTTGCGTTGTTCTGACTTCGCCTTCAAGTTCATTGAAAAGGTGTTTGCATATCTGAATATTATCAATGGAAGCAATGAAATTTAGAGTGCTATAAGAGAGTCATACCGGGAAAAGTGGTGAGACACTTTCTACCGCCTTACTTTGGCTTGACAATCCACAGACGTGTAGGTCGTGTAGTTGGGTTGCTGACCCGCGCTCCAGCAACAGCTTGGTTCACCCCTGAACTGGTGTGGATCTCTGTGGAATCGTAAGCAACAAAGTATTTCTCGCAACTTTCAAGTTCCTATTACGACAGTGTTTGCTAGAGAAAATGTGGTTCATGAAACTAGAAAATACAAACTTTGTTCACAAATAATTCCCCAGGAAAACGTAGATCAAATTGACATGGTAAAAAAATGTAAAAAGAATAAACTTGAGTTTACAAACTGCAACATCGCAATATAAAATCTTTTGCATCAATGAATACGTTTTCATGAACTTTTGTAATGTAGTTTTTCGTACTTAATTTTGCTAGTAAACTTTGTTTCGGTGATTTTCCTGTAAATTTATAAAATGGCTGTTTTCCAATACAACTGCCCAACATGAGAGATAAATAAATACGCAAAGCATTTTACACATTTGGAAAAAGGACTCCAAATACTTTTCCGTTATCAGTTGGTACATCTACAGCTCTTGTTTGGTGGAAATATCTGCAGCGAACTCAATTTCAGAAGCTCAGAAAACTGCACAAATTCGTCACAAAGGCTTTCTTCCAGATCATCTTCTGATATGACGTGAACAGGCTTAATGCCCTCACCACAATGTGCACTGATGTTAACGATGGTAAGTGATGAGGGAATGCAAACACTCCGTTCATTTTCTCATAATCTTTTCGGAAATTCAAGAGGGCAGAAAGCAAACCATCAGTAATGACATGAAGGACAACGTTCAACTTCTGAGAAGGCATTTGAGACTCAACAAATGCATCAAGATCAAGAAATCACTGAAAAAAAACAAGAATCACTGACATCATCATAAAATTGAAATCGCTTGTGTTCTCTACGAGCTTGTTGTTGAAAATGTTCGTACTTGGTGAGATCCTTGCTTTTTTGCTCCATGTCTGTAAAACTGCAGCGCATAGCTTAAGTGTATCCTTGCAAGGATTCATAGAGTGCACAGGCTGTGTTCAAGTCTTGTTCAGATGATTCCACGACGTACCGATCATTTGAAAGTGTTGCAAAACTTTGTACCATGATACAGCCATCATTCCTTCTTGATCGTGGTGGAATGTAGTCCACGAAAGTTGTGTCGACGAACTGCGTTTTGATCACTGTGATTGGAAACTCCTTCAGATACGTGCTTCATTTAAGGAAAGCTGTGCAAAAGTGCTTTTATTGCATCTACACGAGCCGAGCATCTAGTGTCGGACATTCTTTTCAGGACAGGCGATTGAGTGCAACCAACAGATATTGCAGCAGGAAGGAGATCGCACAGATATGTAGAAGCAGAAAACATGTATGTAGTCTTTGTATTCACTAAAGCCAAAGAAAAATGACTCTTCTAGACAGTATTCAGCAGCACATTTCCCTGCCAAATTCAATGAATGTGGAAAGCAGGGGATTTAGTTTGAAAATCCTTTCAACTTTTAATTCGTGCTTGCACACCACAGCCCCTGCTAATCATATTGCTGGCATTATCCTTACTTCGCCTACGGGATGTTGTGTCAAAACATTGTTTTCCTGTGGAAAGTTAGGTAAGCTTTGAATAAACTATTCTGAACTGTGGCCTTCCAGATAAAAAAGCTTAACACATCTTTCCACTGACTCAGTCGGAAACACGTAGCGCACAGTTAAACTCAACTCAACTCTACTGTAATACAAAAGCATTCAACTGAAAACTTTCGCTTAATAGCAAATTTAGCAAACTACTGATTTCTTGAACTGAAAATATTATAAATATAAAATAAAGAAAAGTGTAGCACAAAGGACCGCGTGCCCCAAACGTGCGTGGCCAGCAGCAGTTGCTGTGTGTGCTACGTTCCGTTACTGGGTGAGACGTAAATGAAAAAAGTACGTACTTGATTGAAAATGACTGTTAAGCATTCTACTTGACAAGTGTAAAAATATTTGAAGTTTGTTAATAATGTTCATTTCTGCTGATCGTAAAAATATTTGGGAAGTTCTGTTGAAGTTATTGATTAAAACAAAAACTGATTCAGTCACAGCGCTCAGAAACTGATTGCAGTGGGGAAAAGTTTTGTCTTCTTTTTGGTTTTTCATGAACAGATTAGGATGTGTCTTGTTGAAGTTGGTCAGCCCATTAAGTTTTGATTTTATCAGCAATTTCTTGATGATTGAGGGATCAAATGTCTCGGAGACCTGTTGATTTTCATGTTGTAAGCAACTTCAGAATTCGACTCCAAAATTTATTGGCTACGTAAAAGATTTACGTAAAAAAGGATTTCTCGATGAATCAAAACTTGACACGGGCAAACTATGGCATCTGTGTGGCGACTATGGCATCTGTGTGGCGACTTGTGGCATCTGTGTGGCAACTTGTGGCATCTGTGTGGCGACTTGTGGCATCTGTGTGGCAACTATGGCATCTGTGTGGCGACTTGTGGCATCTGTGTGGCGACTATGGCATCTGTGTGGCGACTTGTGGCATCTGTGTGGCGACTTGTGGCTTGTGTGATATGCCATACACAGTGTGTTGGTCAAACAGTAAACGCACTTTCCATGAGATAGCCATTGCACTCAACTGAGGTGCTTGGAGCAAACGATAAACAAGGACGACTTCGAATGAATGGCCTTATGTCGGCACTATGCAGTGTTTCATGGCACCGTAGATAAACAAACAATATTTCATCTTACGCTGTTTTCTTGTAGAACAATAGCGTCTTTTGACTCAGTTGATACCTGTGGATATAAATGGGTCAACAAACTAAACCCACAAACTAATATTGAAAGCATGATCTTTCCTCGCTTGAAATAATTCTTGTACTCTTTGCGATGTTCATTCATTTTTTCCATCAGGCTTTGCCCATTTGTTTGACCGCCTTTTTACAACACATGTAGTTTCTATTTGCTTATCCTTGTACCGCACTTCACAACGTTTAGCATTTAATTTCGAAGGTATCCCTCCGATTACAGCACGCCTGTCAAATTTACGACCGCCATTCTGCTTACGTAATCGCTTTGTACTGCATGATCGCGGGGTGATTCCGTCACTGTGGTTTCGTTGCTCCGTAAGTTGCGAAAAACAGCTTTTCAGTTTCAGTGAAAGCATTTCTTTGAAAGCGGCGTATTTTCCAGTTTTTACTTGCCGCAACGTGTGTTTTGATTTTATTATATTTATTTCTTGGACTTGCTTGCTGTCTCTACCATTGTTTTACTCCTTCAGCATCTCACCCATAAGCATTGCTTGTAGGTTTCAGGATTGAGGATGCGTAATGCTGCGTGAAAACGATTTCCTTTTACAAACATTTGTTGATAGATTCGACTGCATCGCCTTTGTGGAGACTAGTTGTTTAAACAAAATGAACTTATTTGCAACTTGTGCACAGAAAGCAAGGCAATTTGCGATTTGGTATACTTTTACGTTCGCAAAGCGTCAAAAGTTTTTTTTGGAATGAAATTGTGCACAATGTTAAGGAATGCTACAGTGAATCTCATTGCAATTTGCTAGGAATGCTGTTGAGGCTTAAGAAGAAAACGGCACAAAAATGTAACTTTTGCTTGATGCTATTGTTGCGTGAAAACCTGTATTTGGTGCTCCAGTAGAAACTATCAGCATTTTTACCGACTAAGTTCTTAAATATAAAGTTAAAGAATCGAATTATTATCTTTCAAAAAGTTGTTTGCTGATTAACAGATGAAGCATCTGCATGTCAAAGTCTGACATGTAGTGTCAATGGAAACTGTGTGATCGCAAACAACGCTGCAACATGCATCTGCAATGACGGATTCACTGGAGATGGTTTCAAGTGCGGAAGTAAGCGTTGTAAAGAAAATGTTCTAGATTTTGTTTAACTGGAATAAAACAGTTGTGATAAATGTTTTGATATAAGTTTTAGCAAACTTTGTGTTTTTTGGTATTTGGTTCTCGGATCTTACAAAAACTATTTATTTGTCAACAAAATAGTTTTTTAAATTATTGGGTATTCCTTTTGCTTGACAACGTATTAAAGATGTGGTATAACTGGTACACTAAATCTAGTTTAACCTGCAGAAATTGCATCATAAACAGAACCGGCTAGGTCAACTGGGTGGCCGCCTAGAGCGCAGCATTCAGGGAGCGCAGAATCCACATTTTTCTTGGTTTCCATGTCCCAAATGCTTTAGAGTGACGTGTAACGGGGACGTAAATATTGAGGCTTGCCTACAGGGGGCAGAAGTGTCTCGGGCCGGCCCTGATCATAAATACAATTATTCATCCTGTCATTTGATTTGTTCCATGATTTCAATATCTGTAAAAGCTACAGCAGAAATCAGTAAGAACCATCCTTGACGTTTCCCTCAGGACCACGCGGACAAACCCGTTTGCTAATGTGTTTGTTGACTTCGTCGGAGGCTGTTATTTTAGCAATTAAAATCAATATTGCATAAAGATTTTTGCAGGATATTGCGCGTAAACAATTTTCCAACGGCTCTTTTTGAAAAGTTGCCTCTGTAACTTATATTTTCCATAAAGTGTTCGCTCTGCCTTGCTGTGCATTTGTTTTGAAAATGCAAATTAATTGCAAATTATAACGAATAAAGTTTTACGTATTTCATGAAACCGATGCTACAGACGTAAGAGTAGAACCAATTCCATTGAAAACAACATCATTTGAAGAACATGTAAAGTCACGAAAAGTTTCCTAATGTTTTTAAACGTCTAGCACGTTATACTTTCTGAATTTTACAGTAAACGTTTTTGTAGATCACTGTTTGACCTACAAATATGTCAACATGAGCTTGAGCTTGACTTTTGGATTGACGGCAGTAGAAGCCAGTGATTACAGTGTAGAAACTTGCCCTGACGGTGAGTGATAATGTTACGCTGTTTATTGAACTGTCGAACAGAAGTCGTGTTTAAAAAATATAAAGTTTCTGTAAAAAGAGAAAGCAAAAAATGCAAGGTTCAAGACTTTCAGTAACAAACTGCTGAAAATGTTTGTTGTGGTTCTAATTAAAGCAATCATTGAAAAGCTTTACAAATCTACTGTATTTTCAAATAAGCATAATGAACCAACAAACATTGTTGTTTAACGCTTTATCATGGAAGTACGCATCACCTAAAATCATTGTATTTCACAATATCTAAATAAAGCATTTGCAGGGCGTGCCAGAGCATCAGCGATTTGCCAAATGACCCAGACAACAACTTTCTTCCTAGAACCGGACATTCTTGACTGCAACACAACTGTTGCGGAGGTGTTAACTAGTGAAGTGGTGAGTTGATTTTTATATTAAAAACACTTGATCCTCGCTGGAGGACGTGAGTCTTGAATTGCAACACCTAACATACCAATCGAAGTATTTTGAACAGCTGCATGATACGTTTAACTGACAAAAACAGGTTTACGGGACAAAACGCTTTAAACCAGTAACAAAAGAAAAGTTGATTGGTTCAACTCATCGATGACTGGTGAATTCCATGTGGCAGTTATTTGTTCTTTGAAAGACGAGTTACTTTCTGATATCATTTAGAGCAGGCCTACATAACATACCCGTGAAAGCTTTTCTTGTGTCTCGCGAATTTTCCCTATTGCAAAAAAGTTGCAAAAACCCAACTTCGGATAATTAATTGTATTTCCAGAATTTCTTCAAAATTACAGCAAAACAGACTTTTGCGGCCCACGGCAAATTTATTTTGATCAATTTGTCCATTCCTGCCTTTTGAGTTACGCAGGTCTGGTTTGGAGAATGATGCAGCATTTTATTTGGAATCGATTTTCAGAAAACTGATTACTTATTCCTTATTAGCTGATAATTTTGCCAAACAATTTTTTATCGTACTCAAGAAGAATTACATTAACCCAGTAGCTGTGGTAACATTTTGGAAACGAATGAAAATATTGAAAGTGAAATTCTGATTTATATTCATTTTAGTGACTGAGGATGCGAAGTATTACGTGAAATCGATTTCCTATTAAACATGTTTGATGATGGATTCAAAGCTATCACTTTTGTGGAGGCTGCTTTCTTAATAGAGATATGTGCAAGTTTGAATTATCGCAAAAAGTTGAAATCAGAGCCCAGTCGGAAGATTACTCCAAAGCTTGCAACAAACCTAGGGTTTTTGATTGTTGTTGATTTTGGAAATGATTTGTTTTTTCTTACCTGCTAATGTTTTAAGAAAATTTGTTTGTCCAACAGAAATATCAACTTTCAGTTTTTTGTTTAGATAACAGACGCTATCAACAAACCTTCGACAGGCTCGGTGCAAACGGCTTTGAAAGCTCTTCATCTAGTGATTGGAGGATTAGATGTTCAACCAAACGAAACTGCTGCAATCGCGCAGTTTTTAAAAAATGTTTCGGAAGTCATCTCAAACGATAACACTATAAAAGTAGGCATTTTAACATTTTTTAAGCTTCAAGTGTTTGGCTACGGATTGTTGAAAGCAGTTATTTGCTTGGAGTTTGCAATTTACCATTTTTTAATGGACATGTTACTAAAGTAAGTTTGCTACGTCGGTCTGTAACAGTCAAAAACATTAAGAAATATAAGCCTAGCAAAGAATAGTGTTGCATTCGGTTTGATTTCAAGCTCATAGTGAAACTCCTTAACAACCTTTTTAAACTGAATTTCTTATCTTAAAAGAAAAAAAGGAAACAGGAAGAAATTTTAATTATCTGTTAAACGGTATTGCGTTAGAACTAGGTTTCAAAACAAGAATGTCTTTTAATATTTCACAGAGCTTTGGTTACACATATTCCGAGATTAAAAACTAGTGGATAAATATGCTTTATATTTGGTATCAGATAAGCCAAAACGATCTCTACAACACTTTGTCAATTGTTGACAACGCGGCACCTGGAGTTGCAGCAACTCAAACTGGATCTGCTTCATCACGAAAGTAAGTACAATGCGAAAAATACATCGCCTCAGGTGTAAGATCAAGAAAGTTTTTGTTTCTTATACCTTTGTTCAAGTATTTCATTTTGAACTGAATCTACTTGAAACAGGTGAATCCATGAATAGAAAAAACACGATAATTTTTGATGAACAGGCTTGCGCAAGAATTTGTCAATGCCCTGAATACGTTCGCTGACAATGTCATGCTCCCGAACGATACCAGCAAAATCCAAATTTCGACAAATTTAACGACAATTGAGGTAAGATATGTTGTAAGACTACTGCTTCTTTTTTTCTGTTTACTATTCCATAGAGATCTAAAAAAGACGCTCGCTGCATGAAAAAATAAAAGAAAATTGATTATGTTAGTTTGAGTTGAGAGAGAAGCATCTTGGAAAAAGCCGCATTGCTAAATACTAAATTTGAAAGTTATCTAAAACTGACTTTCAGCAAGAATGGTTTAATATGTTGCTTTATCGGAAAAATCTTGTTGTTTCCCTCCGGGAATAACCTCATAACTATCTAATCACTAGTATTCGTTCAGTAGCCTACTACTGCAACGAAAAGTGACCGATGATTGTCATAACATCAAGATTGTTTCTCGTGGCTGATATTGTTGTCATATTTATTGTCTTCTTGTTGTTTCCTGCTTGCTGCTGTGATGTTTCGTCGATTTTCGTAGTTGTGCATTTTCGAATTGCACTTGTAGCTGCCAGAAATCTACGGATTGTATTTCATCTCTTCTCTGCTTTATTTAAAATTTGTGATGCGAAAACCAATTCATATCAGTGGAGAGATGCGTGAAACATCACATGCCTGTGTCATCGAATGTTTGCAAAAAATTACTTCACCCGAAATCAAACCTGTCTTTTCTGCAAGTTTTTTCTGATTAAAAAACTTGAAGATAAAGTTTTTTTGAAAGTTGGTCACCACATAGATGGAGTAGGGCGAATGCATGATGAAATGTGTTCAAAAAATAACAAGTTGAATCAAAACCGAAAGTGCCTTTCATGTTTCAGAGTAATTACATAGTTATATGTTGAGAAAAATACTGCATCCTATTACCTCTGAAGATTTATAATTCTAAATAACAATGTTTTTGAAAATATTAATTGTCATAGGCAGAAAAAAAGCTTATGAAAGGAGATTTTGTTCTCTGAAGCATACATCTACAAACGAAATGAATAGAATGAAAGTGCAAGCTTAAAATTTTCCTGTGGATGAAAAACCATGTGCTGTTGGAAAATACATGTCGTATTTGATGTAAAAGGAAGTCAGTTTTCAACGAAACAAATATCACCTGCAACAAATCAACAGTTTAAGCTTTTTTGGAAGAATACTTACAAACCTGTATTTGTGTAAAGATTTCACCTGCAATAAAGCCAATTTTTATTAGATCGTTGTAACCGATGTTCCCTCTAATTTTTTGTAGTCTGTGTGCGCAGAAATTTTGGCGTGTGCGCACTTTTTTTGATAGATCATAATATGTCTGTGTGCAGTAAATTTATGCGCAGTCTCTGTGTGCGCGCGCACACGCGCACAGCTTAGAGGGAACACTGGTTGTAACATACGCGTTGTTTTTCGTTTCTATGCCTTAAACAAACTGAGTTAGTGGACCTCTATAGCATTTTTAAACAATCAAGAAAATAAATGGCAAAACGTACGTGGACATTGACATACGCTGCTTTAGAAATCACATTTCATGCATTCGCAATCGCCAATCACTTTATTTGTATGGAGAACATTCAGTGGCGCAAAGTTGACTAAAACTGTTTATCCCTACCTACTACATACGAAAATATTCTTTTTTTCCTTCAATCGCGACAGATTGCGATAAAATTATTCGTTGTTTGATTCACAGTATATATTCTCTCTTCAAGTCCTTCTTTTCATGAATATGAGAAGTATTCTGGGCAGTTGCTGTGTTCAGGGTGCGCCAGGACGAAAGGCGGACAGCTGGAGATGCTTTGTTCAGCGCTTCACGGTTATTATGAGAACAGAAACTGAAGAGCCATTTCAAAGTTACAGACAAAAGAGCTTGAGCTATTTATCTAAACAACGGGATGTTACATAGTATAAAACTAATGTTCTGGGGAACTGAAATGTTTCCGCAGCTCTGTGAAGCAGCGTTGAAAAAGCTTCGATGGATTACTGTAGTTGCAGTCATGGGCGAAATTTTGCTGTAAAATGTGGAGGGGACAGCTTGGTGTGAAACCAATATAGTCATCGGGTCGATGCAAATGTGATGTTTTGTATATACAGATACCCAATCTTATTTGTAGATAGGTTTTGAGAGCAACACTAATCACGCTTTGTCCTTGCAGATGATTTACATATAAATGTACTTAAATTTGTTGCTGGATATGGTGCTGTATTTCAGCCTTCTTCCATTAATATCGTATTTGGATACAAACAAGCACAGCAATATAGTAGAAAACATCAATTGGGTTTTATCAGAGCTGTCAGTTGGAGTGCACAAAATGCTGAATAGCATTGGTTGCACGTGCATATCACTCTTACAGTTGAACGCTTCAACTTCCATGCATTTTATAAGTGTGGGTTACAGCGCGATTTGATGTCTTGTTCAAGTCGCTTAACGTTACAAGGACGATAAATATATTTCTTGCACATTTCCGTTTTTTGAAAAAGCTACAAATCTTTTTAATGCTATTGGGCATCATACATACAGCCCCACCCCTACCGAGATCTCCATTGATATCCTCTTCCCAACACCAAAAACACTGGCCTAAAATTAGCGTAGCCTACCTCACAAAATGATTTCACTCTATATTTACTGTTGATGGGTGGAGGATGCATCCTTTCAATCTTTCCTTGTTGGCCCCTGCATACATGCCCACACAGAATTGTAAAAGGGCGTCATTTTGAAGCCTGAACCCGGATGAAGCCCGAAATTACGAGCCCAAAATCAGCTCGAGCCCGACATTTATTTTTGAAGCCCAATTGAGGCCCGAAAGCCAAATTTACCGAGGGAGTTAAGATATGCGCAATTGCGGAGTAACAAAAAACGTTGTGTTCGGGTATAGCTGCAGGTACACGGTTTATCACACCCAAAATAACAACCACCTTGACCAAAACATTGGCATAATCTGGCACAAACGTAGCATGTTAGTAAACGATAATACTGCGGAATATAATTTTTCTCAAGAAAAAAAAGAAACTATCACGAAGTTATCCACGATGGCGCTATAGGCATGACAAGCCGGCTTGTAGGCTTTTCAAGAATCGCGTGAGTGATTGATCTCACTGAGACAAAGCCATCGCCTGCTAATTTCCTCGCCGCTGTCGCCTTCTGAAAAAGAGTGTGAGACTAATCCGAGCAGAGAAGAAAAGAACGCAGCTGTGTTTGCAAACAGAATTAGCTGAAAAAAAATCGCAATCACTTCACTCACAGAAGTTACCGTGGTGAGCACAACAAATCTACGTTACGAAAGACAAAAATCGTTACTCCTAATGCTGTAAAAAAAGTTTTGCATGCAGGCCCGAAATATTTTGACAAACTTAAGCCCGAGCCCGGCCCGATCCGAAAAGCCCGGCCAGACTTACAACTCTGCACCATGTCAAAAGTTTCATTCTAAGAGTTTTACTGTATTTGCACAAAGTCACGAAAATATTTTAGATCAAATCAAAATGCACAAAAGTACCAAGTTTCACCTTTAACGCGAAAAGAATGTCCAACAAAATTAGGTGTGATGTACTTGTAAAGCAAATGTTTCGCACTTGGATGAAAACGTTGCTGCACTGCGGGTTTGATTAAACTCAAGTAAGTCAGATGACTTACAAACCAATGCATTCAGCACGATCAAAAAGTTTAAGAGTCAAGGAGAAAATATATTTTGGATTTGTTGGTCACCACTGTCGTGACATTGCAAGAAGTGAGGATAAATGTATATTTCATCCTTATTTTTCCGTCAAGTCCCTACGTTTTGAGCTATAAGTCAATATACAGCCAGGTAAATGCTGTAGGCAACTTCAACGTTTTGATTGAAATCCTGTTCACTAATAGTTGAAGACAGTCTGTTGCAAAACTGCTCATTCCAAAACTAAGTCTCCACAATAGTGCTGCAATTTTTTGTCTTCGGCAAATGCTTCGCAGAGATTAGCCTGAAAATCTAACTTTCTAACATGTACACTAGCATCATTAAATTATACGCTGTCTGTTTCTGAACACGTGACAACCAACGTTAAAGCATAGCCCGTTAAATTTCTGCACCAAACAAATCATGGTTGTACTGTGGTCTCTCACACGAGCAGCTGTAATACTCTCACTATTACAAGAAAATAACCTTTCTAACAGTATACCACACAGGGTAAGATGTCAGACAAAAGCAGTTTACCATCTTTCATGGTCACTAGAAATTTGAAAAATTATAAAAATTATTTTAACGAAGCTAAAATTTACAAACTAACAGAATCAGTGATACCACACCAAACTCTGTTTCACATGAACTTGGCCATGTGTAACCTGCCATCTAGCATGAAAAGCTCTTCACACAAAACGTGACAAACATCACTTTTATTTTTGAAACCTCTCCAAACACAAAACCTAAAGAAAAAAAGTAGGGGGATATGGCATATTGTATCCCCTCACCTGAAAAAGTGGGGGGACACGTCCCCCGTGTCCCCCACCAAATTGCGCCTATGATTGCAGTTGTTTGATAAGTTGCCCATCATATAAAGCACGTGTTGGCTCTGCTCAAAACGAAAACGTTTAATGATTAAAAGATGTCCGCCTTTTGTTTTGTCATAGGCCATCTGATTTTGTCGTTATTCAATCACGTGTTTTTATTCCATAAAGCAAAGCTTCCTAAACTTCAGGTTTGAGAACTTTTGGAAATATTATATTTTACAGATAAATGAACCGAAGCCAAAGGGTTCCTTCTAAACGTATTCCAGCATTCAATTTACTCAGTCCGATGGATTACCTTCGCCTGTCGTAGCCATGATTCCTGCTGAATCTGTTTCAGCAGCTGCTAATGCGTCTCCACCTGGTGTTAAGCTACGCATATCTATCTTCCTCTTTAAAACGAAACATCTATTCCCGTCGAAACAAAACACAACATCGGTTGGCAAAACGTTTTGTGCTTTTTTAATAGCCTTTTTATTTCTATATTGTTTTTTTGCAAAGACAGTGACAAAATACGAGTTTTCCGTAAACGCCTTGCAGAGATGTTGAAACATTGTTCGGATAATATTGTTGAAATGAAATCAATTTCTGAATGTGGACTTCCAGACAAACTTTCCGATGTCTCTAATATTTGTTCATTTTCAAAATTTTTTGCTTGAATCCATGAAAATGCAATTCCTAAGATATAATTTTGCCATGAGGATTAAAAATATATTGTAAGGTTATGAGGACTTGGTAAACTTACATTTGGAGAAATTAGAAACATGTTCAAATCAAAGTTTTGTCTTCATATTTCTGTTTGACATAGTGAAGAGTTTTTTTCTGTAAATGACGTTGATTTTGTGTATTTAAATTTTATCTAGTGTGTGCTTTGATTATAGAAAATAGCAAAAATGTAAATCATTCCTAACAAGCAATCACTGTTTTGCAGATTTTGCAGATTCACATCAAAAACAGCACCCTTAGGAACGTCCCTCATCCCATAGTCGTGGAGTTTGAAGAGAAGAAAGGATTAAAAAGAGAAATTCCACTCACCACAGACCCACTCAAAGTATAACAAGTGTTTTGCTTGTAGCTATCTATAACGTCCAAATTATAAAGTTTTTTGTATGACTTCCCATCTACTTGAACGAACTTTCCTCACGCACAGTAAACAAACACTGGTCATAATAAGCATTTTGGTGCCAAGGCGGTTTCGTCGGGTTTGGAGTATATATTTATGTCGCTTATTGCGAAAATGGCATTGGATTTCATGAATTGGCTCTAGTTTTTGAGATAACCTATCTAAAAATACCCAAATTTTAACAATGGTATTGGTTTTATCTTGCAAGTTTGTTGAGACTGCATATATCTTTTCAAGAATGTCTGCACAGTATTCTTTCATCTTTGAAGCGATATCGTAAAAGACGGCAATCTTTATCGCAGAGTGCCTTCCACATTCAAATGTTTCATGTAAAAATCAAGCAAAAATTCAGAACATTAAGAATATTAACAGTCACAAACATATTTCTGCAATGCCAAAACAGGTGATGTCAAAGCACAAGCACTACGTTAATAACGATTAAAATGGATTTCGTAAACTGTCAAAGCAAATTAATCAATCATTTAATACAAAAAGATCAGTCGATATTTACAATTTTCTGTTTTTTTCTGGAATGTGACGCGGTCAAGCAGTCACGATGGAGACTCCAAGAGTAGTCGGTCATCATGCGAGCATCTCACCAGCCCTTATACCTCTTTCCATGACCTTAAAGTCCTGGTGGAACCTTCCACCGTGCTCTTCAGTTAGGTCACGAAGGACTGCAGGAAAACGATCTTAGTGGCTAAAGAGATAGTGAACCTTGATACTTATCTTCACACCTAAATCTTCAAATTGGCATGCAGGTTGATTACAAAACAGCACAGAAAGCATATCTTCCACCAACTCTTAGTGATTTTCAGCTCTTCGGTTAGTTTCGTTTAACCATAACAAGAGTTGCAAAGCAACCGACTTCGTGTCTATCATAGGCTGCACAAAACACACGTCTTTTGTGAGCTTGCAGATCTGAGCGCCATGAAAAATGTCTACTTTAAGCTTTTCGATGGTCAAAGCAGGAAATCCTCTGCAAATACAATTCAAGCAATCCCCATTGCAGGCAAGGATTTTGCAAACTGCTTCATCAGAATTTGATGAACTCGACTATCCCCTACACTATCCTGTACACGTGGTTTTGGGGTCTCATATGAGGCCTTGCAAACCGAGTGCTTTAGACTTGACTATTGCTAATACATGGGTTCGCCTTCAGCAGTCAAGTCAGGGGGGATCCTTATAATTCTCAGATTA
>Ga0210059_1003747_pt1 | contig 24459 bp, 8 predicted proteins | sample Ectturendosymbi2_FD_188042 | JGI IMG/M metagenome (GOLD analysis project Ga0210059, IMG submission 188042) | Ecteinascidia turbinata endosymbiont from Florida, USA - Sample 2 (SPAdes) (version 2) | ecosystem: Host-associated > Tunicates > Ascidians > Unclassified | place: Key West, Florida...
TTCAGTGCGGCTCCGTGATCACCTCTTGAGTTCACTCCGGCTCCGTGATCACCTCTTGAGTTCACTCCGGCTCCGTGATCACCTCTTGAGTTGACTCCGGCTACGTGATCACCTCTTGAGTTCACTCCGGCTCCGTGATCACCTCTTGAGTTCACTCCGGCTCCATGATCACCTCTTGAGTTCACTCCGGCTCCGTGATCACCTCTTGAGTTCACTCCGGCTCTGTGATCATCTCTGGTTGAAAGAGTGATAGCAAATATTTCTGCAAGAAATAATTCTTGTGGAACATATATTTTCCTGTAGAAGAGATGTTTCGCATATGAGGAAGAATACAGACTAGTAAGGTGCAGGTTTATACGAAAATGGTAATACATTTGAAACGCTGCCAGCTAATTATCATTAAATCTCGTGAAAAAAATTTTAAAGAAACTTCACATTACTAGCAAAATAGAAGTTATTTTTTATCGTAGATATTATGGTTATTCGTAGAAACTTGCAAGAGTTATATTGATTATTTTCATGGTTTTGCAAGAGGTCTGGTGAGTTCTTGTAATTGGTAAACCTAATTAGATTAACCATTTTTGCAGGAAAACTTTTTGTACTGATACTGTGTGGAATTACAGTCTGCATTGTTCTTCTGATTCTAGTTGTTTCTGGAACAATTTTTCTCATGACAAAGGTTTGTTTGAGATAAACATCTGAAAAAAATCGACGTTTTTCACTGTAGTTTTTCTTTTATTTAAAGTACGCTTTATGTTTTGTACAGCTTTTTTTCCTTTTTTCTGTAGCAGGATTGTGATATTTCTTCTTCATGCTGGAAAAACAAATATAGACCAAAATTTCTTTTTATTTTATAGGTTGTGAGTTTGGAGGACAAATTGAACGCAAAATCTCAGGGTAAGCCATACTAGAGACTTGATACAACTTTCATATGCATTATCCTGAAAATTGGTATAACAGAATACTAAATTAAATAATTAAATACGTTTCGAGTAAAGTTATTCTATAAAAAGTATTTGAAAAGTCAAAAAAGAATTTATGAAAATGTTAGGATTATTTTTTGTCCAACAAACGTTTGAACTACAAAAACAACTGCTGAAGATCAGTAACTAAATGAAGGATTTAGATGAAATGCATCAACACGTGAATATAAAATGTGGGTTGGAAATAATGAAATTTTTATAACAGATTTTTGTGATACAAAATATTATCGATCTTTTAAGATTGTGGTACTGTTCATATGAAATTGGATTTTTCAATGATCTTCTAAAAACTCCAAAAACACCTATGACAAAATGAATATGGGACCAGTGGTGACACTTAAAAGCACTAGTGTTTCTGTATGCTTTCGAGGAATCAGTCGACTGCCATCTGCTTTCGTCTTTTTGTGATGATTAAAACTTGAACATATCTCTATTCAAGTATGTACTTTTCACGATGGGTGTAAGCAAGGAATCAATCAGCAAATTTTTAATAGGAAATCGATTTCACGTAAAATTATGCATCCTCAGTCCTGAAAATTGCAGGCAAAGCTTACGGGTGAAAAGTTGATTTTTTTGTCAGAGTCAGATTTTTTTGTCGCCACTAGTATTCTTGACGTCAGTCATTGTTAAGATGTTATGATTTATGAGCTGTTGTTACGAACTTTTGATTGTAGTCTTGAGTTTGTGTTTTCTCTGCTGTTACTTCAGCCTTTCAACTTTTCACCCGTAAGCTTTGCTTGCATTTTTCAGGACTGAGGAAAGAGAATTTTTTCGTGAAATCGATTTCCTATTAAAAATTTGCTGATCGATTCCTTGCTTACACCCATTGTGGAAAGTACATACTTGAAATGGGACCAGTGGTGGTCTTATCAATTTGGGGGCTCCTGTGCAGAATATTTTGGGGTCGCTGTCACGTACCGAGTTTGCTAGAATACATCGCACATATCATTTTTGCATTTCTATGACTTCACCATGTTCGGTCAACCGTGGTACCACCTTTTCGCGAAATTGGCAAAATAGGAGTAAAATTATGGAGCTTATATGCTTTGGGCTTAATTAGCGTACCGTTTTTTTCGGACCATAAGGCGCACCGGATTGTAAAGCACAGTGTCAAAAATTAAATGCTAGCTATTCTTTTTTCATACATAAGGCGCATTAAATGAAGCAGAACTTGCATATCTCAAATCGCCTATAAATGTTAACAAATATAGACTAAGGCCAACGTGGACGCTACAGTTAACATCCATAATCCACTAACTGCACTACTCTATTTTGGGACAACTTAGCAATGATTGCTAAATAGGTTCTTCTCACTACACAATTAACTCCCTCTTGCTGTCTGAACAGCAGGCTTCGCAAATGTGTTCCTTTGGTTGGTCGTAAGCACCAAAGGTATCTTGCTGCTATGCAGTACAAAATAAGAGAAGACTAGCTGTGCTTGACAAAGTACAATTTTTTACAACAATCAATACACGAAACACTTTGATCAAGGCAAAGTCGTGACTGCGAGGCCCCCGAAACTTTCAGCGCAACAGCGCAGTTCGCTCATGTCCGATCCTTTGCCTGCAGGTTGCGAAACAGTGTTGCCAGATGCTGGTTAAAACAACAGCCCAATCTCTTCATAAAACGAGCCCAAAATCAGCCAAAAAACTCCAAACTAGCCGAAATTATAGCCCAAAATTTGCGATAAAACCAGCAATTTGCAGTGAAAGTAACCACCATTACCTTATTGTAGTTGCAGTCTTTGTGCAACACACAACTGACCGTTTTTACAAAGCAACCTCAAACATACAAAATAACAACAGGTAGGCTAGTAATATCGTAACAGCAATCAAACTGTCACTGATAATACCACACATCGCAGTCGAAACAAAATGCTAACAGCAGCAAACCCTGGTGGATACTATATCAAGCATATGTTTCACGTAATGAAGAGAAAAAGCTTCCTGTTTTCTTTATCTTTTGCGAATTGAAAATGCAACATTAATTCGTCAAACTAAGAAAAAAGTACGTTTGATCTGATACACCGCCTAGTAATTCTTGAAGGTGACGTAGGCTTACATCATTTATACTAGAATGGCAAGCAGTATGCGCAGTGATTTGTAGGCTAAATCTGCAGATTTAACTTTATCATGTAGGCTATCTGTGGTATTAGCCAGCACCAAACAGACGACGCATAGATGAAAATGGAGCCGCATTTTGAATGTTTAGCAATTGTAGAATGATTCTTTAAAATTAAAATCATTGTAATGTGCTCAATAAGTTTTTTTTTATATCTGTAAGTGTTTTTTTGTATCCAGCGGTTCAACTTGAGATCTTTTTGTCACTTTTCGCAATAGGCGTATTGTATCGCTTGTTGTCATACTGGGCCCATCTACCGAAAGCTTTACATCAAATCTTTCATCAAACGTTCCCACACCTTTTTCACGTTTTGCTTTAAAATGATTTTGAAGCAGTTTTAAAATGGCTGTTTTGGATGCGTTCCCACACTCTTTTTATTAGCACTACATCCCTGCATGGGCACAATTTGGTGGGGGACTCGGGGGACGTGTCCCCCCCACTTCTTCAGACGGGGGGCATGATATGTCATATCCCCCACTTTTTGCACTTTAGCTTTTGTATTTGGAGAGGTTTCAAAAATAAAAGCGATGTTTGTCACGTTTTGTGTGAAGAGCGTTTCATGTTAGATGGTAGGCCCCACATTGCTAAGTTGATGTTGAAAGAGAGTTTGGTGTGGTATCACTGGTTCTGTTAGTTTACACATTTTAGCTTCGATAAAATTATTTTTAGCATTGTTCAAGTTTCTACAGACCGTGAGAGATGTTTTAGTGCTTCTGTCCGACATTTTACCCTGTTTGGTATACTGATAGAAAGGTTATTTTTTGTAACAGTGAGAGTATTACAGCTGCACATGTGAGAGACCACAATATAACCATGGTTTGCTCCGTGCAGAAATGTAACTGGCTTTGCTGTAACGTTGGCTGTCACGCATGGGCGCAATTAGCTGGGGGACACGGGGAACGTGTCCCCCTCACTTTTTCAGACTGGAGGACATAATATGCTATGTCTTAACCACATTTTATCGTTAGGTTTTGTATTTAGAGAAGTTGCAAAAATAAAAGTGACATTTGTCACGTTTCATGTTAGACGCATAGCCAAGCCAAGCTGATGTTGAGACAGATTTTGATGTAATATCACTGATTCCGATATTTTTATACGTTTCCGCTTCGATAAACTGATTTTTAGCATTTCGCAAGTTTCCAGAAGCCCCGAAAGGTTATTAACTGCTTTTGTCCGACAATTCACCCTGTGCGGTATCAGTGATTTTTATAGTAATCACTGGTTGTGAAAGGTCATTGTCTTTATACAATAAGAGTTTAACAGCTGCACGTGTGAGACCACAGTACTATACAGCCGTGATTTGTTTTGTGCAGAAATGCAACTGGCTTTTTGCTGTAACGTTGGTTGTCACGTATACTTAAAGATGCAAATTTATAATGTTAAAAAGTTGCATTTGCAGGCAAACCTCTGCGAAGTATTTGCCGAAAGCAAAAAGCAGAACTAGTGTGGAGACGCAATTTTAGTTTAGGATTGGCAGTTTCGCAAAAGACTGTCTTCAGCCATTAGTGAACAGGATTTAAATCAAAACGTTGGAGAAATATTGACTTAGCTACATGTTGGCCTATAACTCAAAACTTAGAGCCTTGCGTAGAAATCAAAAATAGGCTGTACCAGTGTGGTCCAACCAGGGTCCCGACATGGGGAAGTGCCTCCCCGGGGCGAGTCGAAAAGTGCCGCCCCCCCACCAACAGGTGGTGGTAAAGACCATGAAAGACCATTTGCTATTCCTTCTTTTCACCAAAAGTGTCGCCCCGGGGCGCTTTCCCCGCCCTTTTCGGAACCATGGGTCCAACTACAGGTCCAAGAGCCCCATGTTAAGGCCTGTGAGCTTTGTTGGTAATGTTTTGCGTATGTGCTGCAACAGGTAATTTTAATTAGAGCAAGCATAACATCTTTTAATAAAAATGCACAATATTAACGGAGTTAGGCTAGACTGTAGAGAGCCTCTGGAATTTAGTCAGAAAAGATAGATTTCACAAACTGAAAAATTTCGCAATAAAAATATGGTTGGAAATACAGTACATACGTGTGAGAATACATTTTTTACGATAAAGCAAGGAAATGCAAAAACAGAGATGGAATGGCAAGCGGAACACTGGACGATAGTCCCCGACTTGCTACAACTAACATTGGTATTGATAAAGGAACGATCGTGTCATAGAAGCCTCGATCACAGGCATCACACTGATAGGGATTTGTAATAAATTGCTATTTTCTATTGTGTAATAATTAGGGCAAGCCAGTAAAGTCAAATTTTTTTGCCGTTTTGAAAGTTCATGAAACGTCCACAAACCAAATTTCACGCTCATACCACGAGGGAATCCCAAGTTATTAGGTCAAAAAAAGTCAAAATTTATCATTAGGTCAAAATTTATCGTTAGTTCAAAATCTTCTTGTAGCAGAGTTTTTTCTCTTCATTGATGTTTTATTGAAACTACAACAACAGATATAGATATGTTTTCGCAAGTTTAGTTGCAATTCTGTAATAATAGTGGGTTTGTTGCGACTTCAGGCGTAATAGTGATGTTTTGCCCACTACTAGACGGTTGAAGAGTATGCAGGATAGGCAAAAAAACGTGGTAGAAAAAGGCAAGAAACGTGGTCTTACAGCACTTGGTTAGGTAAGAAAAAGGAAAGAAACGTGGTCTTACAGAACTTAGATTGGTAAATGTTCGATCCATTATGCATATAACGTTTCAGCTTTATGATGTTCGCAGGTTTGACTCTATTGTAGTTATTTATGTACTTATTAGTATATCATCCCGAAAGTTACAAAACCAAATACTTTATAATTTCGAAGCATAGACTTATAATGAATATCACGGCCAAAGCAAACGATACAAATGACATATTGCAAACGTTTCGATAACTCCTGTTATCATCATCAGGTCATAGCAAACATTGTATCGTTTGCTTCGGCCGTGATATTCATTTTAAGGCTATTCAGCACTTTCGCTTTTCGTGTATCGAAGCATAGAGTGCATGAATATGCTTTTGGGTTAACCTCAACACCTAAGGCTGAATTGTTTTGCAGCTGCAAAAGCAGAAAATTTATAGATCAAAATAAAGTCAAAATTTGCAAATTATAAAGTCACAATTTTACGTTTTTTGGTCAAAAAATTGGTTGCCCTAGTAATAATTTCAATGAAGGACTCACTTATCCTCTTTTTGTCAGTTTTAAATCTTGTGAACCCTGTTGTTTCATATATCATTTTGTCGACGTGGCCCACAAGTTATCATGTTTTTGCAAAATGGCCCCTAGGTTAAAAGCAGTTAGTACACGCTGGGCTATACATTGAGTCTCATTTCTTGTAATGCCCCGACAATGGTGACCAACCAATCCAATAGATATTTATTCGGTGACTCTTTCCCTTTGTGCTTGTGCTGAATGCATGGGTTCGGAGGTCATTTGCGTGAGTTTAACTAAAGCCACAATGCGTCAGTGTTTACATCCAAGTGCAAAGCATTTGCTTTGCAGGCACGTATCACCTAGTTCTGCTGGACATTCTTTTCGTGTTAATACAGGTTAAACTTGGTACTTTTTTGAGAAATTCACCGTTGGGCAGTTTGATTTCTGTTTAACCTCAAATATAATTTCGATCCTTATACAAATAAAACTCTTAGAATGGAACTTTTGACATCAATTTCATCTGGTAATTTTTATCTTAAAAGGATAAAGCAAAGCATGATTCGTGTTGCTTTCAAAAACCCTCTGAAAAACAAGATTGGGAATCTGGATTTATAGCACTTCACTGTTACTTCGACTGGATGAATATATTGGTTTCACACCAAGCTATCCCCCCACATTTTGCAACAAAATTGCGCCCATACATCCCCGGTAGTAATACCGTACACTCTCTCCGCACAAACGAACATGGAGAGTTGTGCTGTGGCTGTAAGCCCATTTCCAGTGGCGCCAACTGACTATTGTGACTTCATCTTGCATGCGTATAAGCTTTACTCGTAGTATCGATTCCCAACCACAGTAATGGACTGTTTGATGTGGCCACAGCAACACCACGTCCTTGCCCACAAACTTAAGTCAGAATGAGATCAACGCTGTTGACTATGCGATCACACGCACACGATCACATGATCTCGAGGCTTGATCTATTCGATCTTATATCAGGAAAACAGAAACGAACTTGAAAAACCGGCGATCACTTTACTTCAAGTGAAAACAAACTTCACCTTTTGACAAAAACTATACTTTTGATAGAAAACTCTTTCGCAAAAGCAGCCAAAAAACGCATGCACTTTGATAAAACTAGTCCAAAAAAAACGCAACGCACAGCAGCAAAAAATATCCCACAACGCAACGAAAAAAACAACCCAATTGTGCGGGAAAACCGCCCAAATGGCAACACTAACTTGCTAGCATATTGTTGTACTCTTGGTCTCTATTGCATCACAATAACTTCAAATGTTAACTCCAAGTTAAGGTAGAAGGTGTGTCGCCGCATGTGGCCAAGGCTCCCACTGAGTTTCTTCCTTCTATATCTGTTTTTTAGTCGACATAGGTGTCTAGGTTTAATTATGAAAAATCGCGTTGAATCTGTGTTTTTGAAGTGATGAATTCATCAGCAACTTCAATGTGTTCAACAATATAAAGTTAACTTTACATTTCACTGTTTACATGCGCACATCAGGTGAGAAAGTACGCATATCGGATGAAGCAGAACGTGTTCAATCGATTTCATATTCTCATATAAGATCATTGCCAGGGTTATATACAGTGGAGTGTTTAAAGAAACGTTAACAAAACAACTGTATTGCTCAAGATCAGAACCAACTGTGTTTTGGGGCGCCTTTGAAGGCGGAATTAAAGTCATTTAGAAATCTGATTCCTATTGAGTACTTGCGCAAGTTTCTACTGCTCCCATGCTAAGCGAATCATTGAAGATTTTCATGAGCTTAAATAATAACCAAAAATCACTTTGCCAAATGGCAATCACAGAACTCTACCTCAAGGATACAAAGACTAAGCAAACAGCAATAAAATGACAGAGCAGCGTTTGGGTCTGATGCCTTAAATCAGTGGTTCTTGGTCTTCACAACCACGCGAAGCCTTATTTTTGGTTTGATGGTCACTAAATGCTCAGGAGAAAGGTCTTTTTCAAGATAAAAAAATTTAAACTGAAATAAAGGATCGCAATGTTCCAGGATAGGTTGTCCACACTAAGCATTCGGTGCATTAAAAGCGACATACTTACGCATACAAATTTTAATTCCTAGGTGATATTGTAAGAAGGCCAGGACAAAACCTCAATTGTTTACTGTGCTCTGTCCAGCCTTACTTGATTCGATGATTGTAGCTTTTGACTTCTAACACGTATTTCAATAATGACAGCATAAGGGAAGTTTAAACCTCACATCCTTTCGCTTGACGGTTTCGTTGCTTTCAATTCTTTGTGGTGGGAAAACATAACAAACACTCGAATCGTGATCCTAGCAGTTGCAACCATTTGGGTCGTTTTACTTGACGTGTTTTGCTCGTAAATGAGAAATTGTTACACCCGTGGTCTTTACCGCTGCCACATGTATGTGTAGTGTGTTTGACTTTTAGGACATTTTATGTTTTGGATGTTGCTGTTGAGCACAGATAAGAAAAAAGAGCTGCGAAAGCTAACGTAGGTCATGTGTTTAGTCATACATTTAACCTTGACGTTTTTGTTTGGTTCGCCTATCGAAACTGTAATCTTGTTCCCGCCAACCAAGCATGCATTACACGATTCCGTGTCATTGAACGCCTTTGCATCGAAAATAGCAACAAGCGCAGTGATCGTGGGGCACTTCAGTAAAGATACATAAATTATTTATTGAACGCACTTTCAGAGCGTCAATATCGTCATATTCGGTTAGGCGCTTTTCCATTTTTCCCTAGTAACAGTGGGAGATGGTGCCTCTCAAGTGGATTAGCCTAGGGTCATCGCATCAGCTAAACCCGACCCTGGGTATACTGAAAGGATTTAAGTGTAACAGAGCTATGTTGATTGGAAAAATGAGTCAAAACCTTCTTTGAAAAAGTTTGTTCCAAACGGACAGGTTTATAGGAGAACATTCTTTCTGCTTTTGTGCTTTAATTGTCACGTTGTGTCGTCTATTTGCGTTATTTCTGCTGTATAGCGAACCGCCCGATATGCTGTAACTCATGCGACATGAAAGAGAAGGCGAGAAGCAAAGGTGAAACGCGAGGACAATCTGCAAGGAGATTGCAGTTTTAACGATTTGCAAAATATGCTATTTCTTGACTCTTCCCTTGCCGATGTTGCAAGAAAGCAAATGACGGTGCTCGGCCGGTTGCGCGTTCATATCCGTATAACTTTCTGGGTCGAGTTAAATGCGAATAAATTTTACATGTTTCTTCATGACGGTTGCTGCACATATCCAATATTATATTTAACAAATGTGGCCCCTCCTTGTGATTTTTACCCCCCCCCCTGCTGCGAAATCCTGGTGACGAGAATGATACAAACACAAATTTTAGCAAATTCTGTACATCATCCCCACATTCACAAATTTCACCCACATTCACAAATTTCAATGAGAATCTTGTCTCTGAGTTTGTTTCACAAGTTTGTCGAAATAAGGGCTTGTGGTCGTCAACGTCCACCTGATGTCGTCTTCTGGTTGAAGTTGGTTTCGGTGCTTGGTTTTAAAAATAGTTTTGTCGTTAAAAAGCAGCTTCACATTGGTATGTAGTTGGAAAAAGAAAAAGAGCTTTTTGTTTCCTGCCGAAATAAATCAAGAGAGATTTGATTTAGACATCCACTCAAAACTGAGTCAAGCTCCACAGCTGTCGACTTTGCAGCACAATCAGCTGTTCAGCAATGCAATCCATTTCACAATGAACCTGTAGCTCTGACACCTCAAAAGGACTTCGCACCTAGTTAAATGTTTTGATGTAATTGTGCGAAGGGATATATCTATCCGGCTTGGAGAGATGTTGTAGGACACTCAAGAAAGATTTGACGAGTGCAGCGCAAATCAAGTTCTATCTCTTCTGCAAGTGCGTTTAATACCAAAAACGCAGATATTCTTCCATTTTCAATTTGATGAATCCACAAGTGTGTTTTACGTTTAAACGAGACGATGTCTCGGACACATCCAAAAGTATTTTACCTTTTTTCTTGCATGAAGCTGTTTAGCTGATTCAAACGTATAAAAAATCTCCAAGGTATAGCTATTTGGCAATCCACTTGTTGTCGATGAATTGTTCACCAGAGTTGTGATTCTGTTCTAACGCAGCGGTGTCATTGCGTTGACCACTCTATCCAGCGTCTTTCCTCATGAGCCAACGGTTGTTGAAATGAAACAAACATCCACCGTGTTCTGCCTCCATCTCGACACTCGAAGCACCAAATTGACGAATCCGTAAGGAACGGCATTTGATGTTTATTAACAGCAGATGAAATCTTTTTAAAAACTGTCAGATTTTCTTAAATTTCTTCTCTGTCTGATTTTTTATCGGAGAAGAAGACAATAACTACCTAAATATTTTTGTTTTTCTCTTTCATAAACTCATAAAGCCTTTTTGATTCTTATCATGACCGAATAAGCACCATCGGCACAAACAGACACGCAATGAGTTCGCGAAAGCTGATGTTCTTTATTGAAGGAATCTACTTTGTCAAACATTTCTTTTCTTGCACTATGTTTGACAAGTGGACAGCAAAAGAAAATTTGTTCCGCGTAGTCCTCAGTCGCACGACATCGCACGAACACTATGAACTGTGCATCACTTCCTAAATATGTTGTCTCGCGTCTCGTCCAGCTCTGAAGATATCACTTCGCTTCGCCTCCGCAGCAACAGTAGTTTGTTTCTGAATTATCGACTGAGAGTTTTTGGGTGCACCACTAGATGGGGTTGTTTGAAGAAAAACCATAGCTAGCTACGTCATCACGGCACATTATCTGGTTTGTTATGTGCAGCGATGTCATAGCTAGCTATGGTTTTAACTGCACATTATCTGGTTATTTTCACGGCTGCTGGTTTGAACAAGCTGTATAAGGCGCTTCTGCTCTTTCATTTTTTCAAGCAACAGAAAAACACGCACTGCTTTACAATGGAAGTAAGCGTTTGAAGTCCTGAAGTAGGTGGGCAGTACGTGCGTACGATTTCGCGTTACCTGGTGTTTTAACCCTTAAAAAGCTCAAGGATTGGCATAATTTTACTCGAGATGCTGACGTAGTTTCTTTGAGAGATCCGTGAGTAAGTATTCTTAAGTTGTATGCACACGGCATGCATCCTGTGTGTTTTTTGGGCGCATGCGTCTGATTTCGTGACGTCACGTCCTTTTCCGATACGTCTGGTATGGTCTGCGTTGGAGTAGAACCTGTTTCTATATTGACGCATCAGACACACTGCTCTGGGTTCGGAGAAGAGCGGTGATGGGATGTACTCGTAGACACTGTTTTGTATTGACGTAAAGAAAAGCGTGCAGAACGTCCATAGAACAATTACTAATAGTTTGTAGATAGTTGAAACATACTATATTTGAGAAATGTAATTTATCAACTAGTCTTCCCTTCAGTAGGCCCATTGCGGCAGACTACAAAACTGCCATACTGCAACACTGTTTAGGCCTACATGACCCAGCCTACCTGATTGGCTATGTTCGTTGAAGTTTTTGTCGCAAGCAAGTCGTGGTTTGTGCGACATATTCTGTCATTTACTGGCCTACTGTAAGCTTAAGGTTGCCAGACGTCCTTGAGCGCCAAAGACTGTCCTTTAATTTGCTACCAAAACTCCTTGTGTCCTTGATTCTTGAAAAAAATCTTGTTGTCCGGCGTTATTGAAAATTCTTGAATAATTTTCAAATTGTTGATGTTTGAACTGTTGATTACATTGAACATTCAACAATCAAGAATGAACAATGTAAATAAACAGAACAATGTGTAGATTTGTTTCATCTTCAGCATCTTCAGTTGTGTAGTAAAAAGTAAATTATTCAAGAAAGGTTGTGTCTGTATAAGACGTTTTGTTTAGTTTTTAATTTCGTACATGGTTAGCTTAACCTGACTTGCCCATATATCAAAGATTGCTGAAATGGTGAAAGTAGCCACGGGCGTCCGTAGGAATTTTTCCAGGGGGGGTGCAACGTCGACATTTTGCTTATCTGTTTCGGGTTGCTGACGTTGCAATTCAAACGGACGTTCACAAAATACTTTACTGTTTCTACACCACGAAGCAAATGCCCCATGAAAGCACGTGCTCCACTTGCATATATTTTGAAATCTTTTTCAAGTGGAGCTTCATAGGAATGTCCCACAAAAGTGTGCTTTCTGTTATCTGTTGCAGATTTTGCTGAACTGGCGCATAATTTTCAACTGAGTCTGAAATGGACCTGAACTATTGATAACTACGTTTGCAGTTCTCTCATTAGTCTGTGCTGGTTGAACAGTACGCATTTCTGAAAGCTTTTTTCCGAATTGTTTTCTACACTTCGCCTAAAAGAAATGCTTTTTCTTTTCATAAACTTCCTGGGTATCCATTTTTGAGCACTTTCTAAAAATAAGTCATAATTGAAGAACAATCAATGGCCAGATCAACATTAGAGGTGAAAAGTTGAACACTCTCGTGAAAGTTAAACACTCTCGCAAAACTGTTTCAAACAATGAGAAATGGATCTGTATCTTGACTGAAACGACAATCGGACAATTTACTAAAATTAGAACTTACTAAATTAGAACACCACGCAGGCGTAAAAACTGAGTAGATGAATTATGGAAACTTGCCACAGTCAATGTAGCTTTGCACGTAATACTCGCTCAGAAGTCAGTGTGAAGGCCGCAGCTACCAAACGCCTTCACCTTTGTTTGAACCCTTCTCGCTGTGTTACATCTGGTGGCCAATATAACGTGCTGCCTTTTTGAACGCAAGGAGTCCGTTTATTTCGGCAAATGGTCTAACTTTAATTGACAGCATTTGATGTATGATTCCGTCGTTTCTTCTCTCCACATCCTGTTTCTGATAACACAGGATCTGTTTGGTTGTGATCTAACAGCTGTGACAAAGAAAGTTGTTTTTCTGTTTTGCCGCGCTTAGCACAATAAAATGCAGGTCGTTTCAAGGTAGACCCTCAGTGACAATTTTCGGCTTTGCGTGAAATAAACCAAATTTTGCCAGCTGTAACAGCAGTTTCATGATAAACTTTGAGATCAAAGATCTGAGCCGTTGTGATCACACCACTTGGTATGTAAACTTGTTTTGTTCATGGTTAAGTGTTAGCACAGTAAAAGCTTAGTGCAAGTTGGCTGTTATGTCTTCGAGCCATGCCTATTCATTGACATAGTCGCATCCAAATGTCTCTCTTGTTAACTGTTGAATTAGTACGTAGCGCTTTCACTACTTCTTTATTTGTCTTTCTAGCACGTCTGCTTAATTGCGAGAGCCGTTCTCTTCGCAGTTAGTTGAACTACAGTCATTTGCTAATGCGAGTTGTTCTATGAAAAAAGTCGCAGTTGTGTGAGTCGCGTGTTGGTTTCTTTGGTAAATTTTTAGCTGAACACCAAATCGGAAAACTGTCATAAAGAAACATCAAGGCTATTCGTTGGTATGCACTGACAGCGAATTTATGCACGAAATTCGTCGGAGATGAGTATTTTGGAAGTTATGCGCAATCAAATAGTAACCTGGTACAAGGTACACGCACAGCCACAGCAACATGGCGGCGCAATGCTCGTAACATTTAGAAGTACTGATTCGTTACTGCTGGTATCGAGTAATGCGCAGAGGGCTGCGGATCGCTAAATTTCAACCATATCCCCTGAACCCTACCTCTAGACCGTATCCCCTGAACTCAATCGCCTAATCCGTAACCCCTAAATCGCAACACTAAACCTGAGCCCTATCCATAAACCCATCACTAATCCGTACCCCCAAACCCCCAACACCTATAGTTAATCCCTATCCCCTAACCCCCAACACCTATCCCTAAAACCCTGACCTGGTTTTAATTAATTATGTACTCGGATGCGCGTCCGAAACATAAACGCAGAATGCAGACGAACGGTTACCAGCTGTAATTAACTTCAGGAGCGTTGCCCATGTTGTGGCTGTGCAGTGTGCACTGCATAGGTCCGTACCCTTCTATCAGGTGAAAATTTTGATTGCACGTAACTTCGTAAATTCTTCTCTCCGACGGGTTTCGTGCATAAATCCGTTATCAGTGCATGGTAATGAGTGCAGCAGTGTGTTTGTCATAATTATTTACTGATTTGGTGTTCGGCTAAAAATTGATCTTTTAAAGATTCATTTGGCCCTTCCTTGCAGATATCATAATCTTAGGCAAACTAGAACAGATAACAAGCAACATGGTAAAATACTGGGTTGTTTTTGACTGCTCCTCAACACATGGTGGTGATGTGTCATTATTTAAGTTTTCAGAAGAAAGTCACAAAAAGGTAAAACTACAGGTTACTGTTTGTGTATATGGCGTTTAAATTCAAAAAGTGTAGCGACAGATGATAATGCAGATTTGTCCTATATCAAAAACTAAAATGACATAGCTGTAGCCTATTATCACACAAACGAGCACTGGAAGACCTGGTCATGAACTTGACAGAAGAATTGTTGATGCGATTGCATTAATGAGTTAAGGCGGTTCAATAAGTGATGTGTGCGGCATTTTGACAATTTTTTGAAGATAATTCATTATAACTTCTGTTTGCAGCATTTCTGAAATTTTGTTTAGGTATCAGCGGAAAACTACTTCATAGTAACTGTTTTGAAAAAAACATTTTTTTTCTGAAACTTGACATATTCTTATTTTATTAAAAAAACGTAATGCGCGTGACATTTTTTGAAAGTGACTTTTCACCAGCAATGACATATCACAAGCAGAGATCAACCGATATGGCTTTTTTTGGACTGTTTCTGATAGATCGCCTATTCATGGACCGATACCCGATATTTCCAAAATTTTAAATCTTGTTTTCTGCTTCATTATCAAAAATATTATGCATTCTATGCCTTAACTTTTTTTCAAAAACTTCTAAAATCAAGACTAACGTGTTAACATTTTTCAAATTTTGGCAATTTTGATAATTTGCTATGGTTTTTAATTAATCTGATTAGTGATGATGTTTTCGTTTCGACTGCAACAGGCAACGCGTGCTCCATGGTTCATCTTGTCTGCTTGTTTGTGAAAATGCACCTGCTAGCATTTCTGCAAGATAACTGTCTTGACTTGTTTTGTTGTGCTTTCTTGTGCGAGTTATCTGCATAGGTGAGGAATATAACGGTGTTCTGTTGATACCTACTGAGGCCGATAAGACCAGCCGTTTTGGCCAATAGCGATAAATTGGCAAAACCCAAATAGGGAAAAATTATATCGGCCAGGCCAGGCCCATATATCGGTCTATCTCTATTCACAAGGATTCTGTGAAGTAGGGAGACTTCACTGCAAAAACATATCATAGACTATTACCACAGAGCAGTGTTTTTCAACCTTTTTGCTGCAACGGAACCTTCGACAAATGTTTGTGTTGCTCATGGATCCCAATGCACCTGCGAAACAATGATATTACTACAACCGCATAGAACTGTGGTTGTGAATTTTGTCCCAGGCAATTTCAGTTTGTTTCAGCGGAACCCCTGGCAGCCTCTCGCGGGTTCCGTGGAAGCCTGGTTGAAAAACACTGCAATAGAGGTTACAGCAGTTTCATGTAAAATCTAGAAATTGTAACTATTGTTCAGCTAGGACGTTAGTTAAAACTAGTGTGTGACATCAAGATCTGATGTGTGTGACGGAGCCAGTTTCATCATTGTCTAGTAGTAAAGATTGGTCAAAGGTCCAACCAAGCAACTTCAAATTAATTTTGAACTTTTTGCCAGGGTAATTAACCTCTTCATACAACTTTTCAGACATTGGCGACTTGGAACATCTCTACAAAAAATTATTTATGCCTCAAGTACTCCAGACTAGTTATTCTTGCAACGCCATCACATGTGCAAGCAAATATACACTAGAAATAATTCAAGTGATTTATGAATGTTTTCAGTAGAAAATCAAGGGTGGAATATTAAGTAAAAAACAGGAGGGTAGTATATATTTAGCGTGAGCATAAGCTAAAAATTTTCCAAGGTAAAGATTAGTCAATTGGACCAAGTTAAGCAATGCAATTTCTTGTGATGCCAACTATTGCTTTTGTTCTTACAAGAAGACTTTTTATAAAATAATGATGCCTACTGTTTATTGTAGAAAACACTTGAATGCTGAGTACAGTACATATATTTGTGACAGAGTATATTTTGCCTCTTGAGGCAAAGGCTGTGTTATTTTGCCCAAAGTGATCACTATTGGTGGAAGTGGTCACAGGACAAGTACGATATCCAAAGAGACAAGGGCTTATGGTTTACAGTGTAAGGTTAGCCTATAGTTTATGCAACGCAGTCAAGAAGCCACTCACAGCATGCCATCGCTGAAACTATGCCAAAACGTATTCATTGGACTGTGCTGTTTTCTAGATATTGCAAACCTCAAATAGGCAGGTCTTCTATTCCAAACTTGTCATGTGATTACTTCAACCAATTGTTTTCAACTAAAGGAAAAATAGCTCCAACAGTGCTTTTGCCTCAATACACACTGCCTATGTTTTTTTTCTACAGTCAGATGAGCTTGGGTAATTCGCAGAATAAACAAAGTTGCACAGTCTTGTGCTAAAACCAAGCTAGGGGAAAAAGCAAGAAAAAAAAATAAAGCAGCAATTAGTCATGAATTTGAAGCTCAGTACATGGAAGAGCACAAGCACTTGTAAGCAAAACAGTTGAGATTGAGGAAAAAAATATTAATATAAATTAACAGCCATGAATTGCTAACTACAACAGAAAATAAACAAAAGGACGATAGCAGGCAGTTGAAAAAAACTTGGCAACAGGCAAATTTCTACAAAATGTTTACATTTTCCTGAAGCATCAATGTCCTACACATACGGGCAATCGTTTGGAAAAACCTTTATGAAAAAAAAGCAATGCTTACCTTAAGAAAACAAAGCAATTGTTATATTTCTGTTAAACCTCTGGGAAAACTAACTTTGTTATTAGATCCATAACAAAACAAAGTAAATCTGCAATCTCATGTTACTGTTCAATTTTCTTGGTCCTAGTGTACACCTGCTATCAATTTTTTTGCAGACTAGTCAGATATAATTGTGTTGTTGCTTTGTTGCTAGTATATAATTGTGTTGTTGCTTGCTCTATTGTTTATTTGGTGTAGAAGTTGGAATTGAAAACTAAAATGTGCAGTGCAAATATAGCTTAGATGGTAAGCCAGCATAATGCAGTCATTGCTCTGTTCTTTGATTAGATTTTGGCAGCTAAGTACTCGTAAGCAATCCTTTGCTGATATATGCAAGGACAAGTTAGTTATGCACAGGAATGTGACAAGGAAGCAAGGTACACTGTTTCCAAATACTGCATGTTCTTCACGCAAAAAACTAATTAATTCCTTTCAAAATGTGCACTTACATGAAATTAAGATTATGTCACACACGTCACGTTATGGAGTGTGACGTGTGTGACCAATTTACTTCATTGTTTCTATGCAAAATCTAAATAGTAAGAAAATCATCAATGGGATAAATGTGTTCAGTAGAAGTGAATCAAAGACAATTTGAAATACAGTTAAAAACTACCTCATAAAACTTCAAAAAGCTTTAAGCAAAATAACATGATATCTGTGAGTGCGACATAAATATGTGCCAAACAATCTGTAATATTTCAGTGGAAACATGGAAAATGGAAATTTTAAGCATTGAAGAACACAACATATCTCTTGCACTCAATGATGCACCAAAAAGTAGTTGTAAAAAAGTTTTACCAACCAGAAAAAAGTTAAGGAACAAAGTGTGCATATTTAACACATCAAAATTTATTCACCATCCACTATTCTCCACATGTCACCACTAGATGATGCTGCTCATAACATGTGTTCCACATCCAAAAAAGAATAACTTCAGTGCTTCCAGTTTTAAGATTTATTAATAAAATATGTTTAAACTTAGTTAGACCTTTTCCTCATTATGTGATGCAAGTAAGATTTAGTGTTGTTTTTGGAGGTTGGTGGAGTTTGAAACAAGACAAACGTATTTTGTCCATAAATAGGTTTTAGACTTACAGCACTTTCTGTCACGACTTCAATACAGACATTGGCTCAATTCCTCATAGCTAAAATTTGGCTTGTGGGTAAAAAATGTTCATAATATTTGAAACACAAAGCATCTGAAGCAAATGAAGACAAGCATGCTAAGAGAACAACACCATTTGAGGACATCACAACAGTAATGACCAAACAAACCTCAAACACCCTGAACACATAAGATGTAATGCTGGCCTAACTCAGCAGTACAAGCAAGCAGTGGTGTAGCAAAGGGGCCGCAGGTGGCACTTTCAGGGGGGTTGCAAATTTTTGATGAAAAATTAGTTTTTGAAAATAGCTCAAAAGCTCCAACTCCGCTTCATTATTTTAAATTTAAATTTTAAAGTTAGAAATTATTTTCAGTTTTTGTGTTTGGATGCCCTCGTCGACTGGTAGGCTGTAGGCTATCTGAAAAACTAGGAAGTGTGGCTGTGGAGTGAGCAAATTGAGGAAATGTTTGCGCAAATACCTGGATCAAATCCAGTGTGCTAAAGTACCCCAGTGTTTGTCTTGAAATCAGGGCTTTTTTACACGCGTTGTTTAGTAATTGTTGCCAAGTCCCTACACTTTCCTATGCAGCCAAAACCATTTCCCCTACCCCGTCAAAAGTCCTTTGAACAAACGACAGAAGTGACATTCAACCCAGACTAGCAAACATTACTGGTCTGATAGTTCGAAGTTTATTTTGCCCAATGCCCATACACTCAAAATCTGGTTAAAAACCCTGCATGAAATCACTGTATGTAGTCAAGACTAGCTTAATCTTTTTTTTCTATTGTTTGATCCTTAGGAACACTCCCCAACTGCACATTATTACATCACCTGCAGTGCTCGACAAGGCTTTTAGGCGCAATTTTTCGAGGATGCCCTGAGACACAATTTTTTGAGGGCCCAATTTTTTCAATTAAAACTAATGACGCATGGTGTCCCCATAATACTCGTGTTCATCATGCGAAATAACACACTCTGACACTTCAAATGAAAAGGGTAGATAGGCAATGCGAGAATGAAAACGTTTGTACTATCATAAACTCAGGAATGTGAAGAAGTTCTTAGTATTACTCACCATGTTAGACACTTAAACTTCAATATTACTTCGCATGGTTTTAGCAAGCAATCTCCTGTATCATCTTGCAACAGTTTTGTTTCCGTAATAGTTCACTTTCAATACTCATCAACGACAAATGATTTAGACGTCGCTGTGACATTGATGACCTGAGTTCATTTTCTTTATCCGTTTCAGTTTCGAAAATGATATTCACCACTGCTGTTTGAGCACATTAAATAAAGTTACATACGCAGAATGATAGCAATGTTTGGAAAAAGTTAACAGTTTTTTTTTCCTGAATGGGGCGATGCGTAAATGTTTCGGGCGCCTCATCTCGCTCTTTTTCTTCGAAACATAACTTAAAAAAATTAGAGAATTGGAGCAATTAATTTGATTGTAACTGTAATCCAGACTTGATTTTGTTCAACTGTACGTGTAATTTGCTAAAAATTCTTCCTAATTACATCTAAAATTAGGCAAGATCATATGATCTGTTTTGAGTAAAATCACTACGAAGTCACTGTGGCCAGCTGTTACAAGTTTCATTGACCTGTACAAGCAAACACAAGTGTTGCTGGTATCGTATCTCTTGTTTTCGAAAATATCATAAGCTGGTTGCGGCCCTGTTAGAAATTATAGATATTCGAGGCTCAACACATAGTGATTGGTGATGCACAATCATGTCATATTTCACAAGTCTGCTTCCAGATTTCGTTTTCGTGGAAACATAAGCCGTCTGTCTGCCTCAATGTCTTCAGTAACTGCGTAATGTGCACGATGTGGAGGCTACGTTGAAATTTCCGTATCGAAATAATCTCTGACCCATGATCACAAAATAAAGCGTTTTATGCCATTCGCAGCTCATGAGCTATCGATGTCTACGGTAAAGTGTTCAACTTGCAAAACATACCTAAATTTCAATAATACCTGACCACGCACAGTAAAAAATCCTTGGCCCACACCACAAGTTAAGAAACTCTGGAATAAATGACAAAAGCCGAGCGGTGCGGCTTGCCGGAGACTACATAACAACACAGAAAAAATTGGACAAAATATGCAGGATGCATATACATATGAGAAAGAAAAAAATAGGAGTAATGTTGACAAAGGTGGCTACAGGCATAAAACCGGGAAACACAAATTGACAATGAAAAACAAGACCCACTGCAGTTTATGAGTGTTTGGATGCCACTTATATCTTTTATAAGCAAGAAACATGATCTTTCATTTCAATTTCTTGTAAGCAAATTTGAGAAATGGAAAGGGCGGCTTCTTTATTGTCGGCCCCAATAAGCACTTAGCCTCGCTACGCCACTGCGAGCAGGCTCACGGCAAGTGCAAAGCGTTGATTGGGTCATCCAGTCAAATTGTTCCTCTCATCGTGCACTTCATTACACCTTCCCACTTTCAAAAGCATACCAGCACGCAACTAGAAAAACATCTCTGTGAAAACTATATCTCAGGCTGGTTTCGGCGCTGGATCTCCAGCTGGCACTAGGTCCGAGGTAGAGATTTGCTTTATGCCAAGATTTTCCACTCAGGTTGATTTTGGCAGAACGATATCAAGTCAAAAACAGAAACCTGCAATGATCAGAAAGTTGAATGCCACTGCTCATGTTCTTTAGGTTATACAGGAGAAAACTCGCCTGTACGTGAGAAATGCAACGAGACACAACAAAAGCGACGCAGCTAAAATAACTCTCAAGTTGAAATGCGACAAAGTCGCTTCCTTGCCATTCACGCATCAGCTATCCTGTCAATTGCAAGCAAAAGTTTACTGGTAAAATGATAAGTGTGCTCAGCCATCATTTTGAGAACAAATGTTCCTTGAAAATTTATTATTTTGCAAAAAACAGAATCCGAAATCTAAACCAAATCGTATTAATCGAAATGAAAAAGTATTTGATTTTTTTCGTTTTTTTTTCATTATTTAATGACAACTGCACAAGAATCCCATACCAAAACAGAACAACTTTCACCTGCGCAATGGCTGATTGCAACTGTTACTGTTTTTCGCATGCATAAGCATAAATTGCAGTTTAGGAAGGAATGATTTCGGGTATTAAACTTTGTTTGTGATTACAACAACTAACCAATGATTCGAGAAAGTAATAACCGTTTAAGGGTTGAAAGTTCAAAGTTATTCAAATTTTCGTTTTTAACCATATATCGATGAGTGCAAACCAAACCCGTGCCAAAACGGAGCAACTTGCAAAGACTCATTGGCTGATTACACCTGCTCATGTTCTTTAGGCTATAGAGGAAAAAACTGCAGCGTGGGTAAGAAATATATCACTTGAAATATTGTGTTTCTTCTCAGATGAGCAAACAATCTCAACTTCTCAAGAGTTTACGTAAAAATATGAAATACAGAATGACCTAATGTTTTCTAGTGAGTTTGCACCAGAATTTGATGACTGCACAATGAACTCATCCCAAATCGGAGAAAGTTGCAGTGTTGATTGGCTGCTTGCAACTACTTATGTTCTGTGGGTGATACAGAAGCAAGCTTGAGTATAAATAATAAATGCAACAAAACAATGCAAGTGCGACGCAGCTCCAATTGCTTGCAAAGTGTTTTGCAAGGAAATCAATCCACGCCATTTGCGCATCTTCAGTCCTGTAAATTGCAAGTGAAAGCTCACTGATGAAATCATTGAAGAATTCAGCAAGAAAAACCCCATGGTGAATTGTTTATTTCGATTTCGAAAACAAATCCGAGAATTAACTAGAATTTCTCTATGTTATTATCCAAAAGCCTAAAACGCTTTCAATTCTTTCGTTATTACTTCGTCAGATTTTGAAAGCTGCGCAAAATTCTACCTGCAGTGACGTATTGGCTGATTGCAACTGCTTATATGTTGCAGGTTATACCTGAAAAATTGCAGTGAAAAGAGGAATTGCACCGTTTTAAAACTTGATGTTTCACATTAGAACAGTTAATCTAATTTTCGATCATGCAATGTAGGTTTTAAGGTCAACCAGTCGTTAACCACAATAACTCAAATATATATTTTTTTTTCATCAGATATCGATGACTGCAACACAAACCCTTGCCAAAACGGAGCAACTTGCAAAGATTTACTGGCTGATTACATTTGCGCTTGTCCTTCAGGCTATACAGGAAAAAACTGCCCTATAGGTAAGACATGATTGATTTGAAATCTTGTTTTGTTGTAATAGGAACATTTAAAATAACTGTCAAATGAATTGTGTAGAATGTAAATCATTGTTGAGACAGACCTCATGAAGGTAGGCAGCAGGAGTTAATACACTAAAAGTTTAAACTGGGGTGGATCACAAAGCATCTGAAGGAAAGTAACGGTAATCATGGTGAAGGAGCAACAAGGTTTGAGATCCACACATCAGTGATGACCAAACAATCTCAAAATGTCTGAACACATAAGCAGGATTCCCACGCGGTATTGAAAGTATTGAATTTCAAAATTGGTGTTCAAGACCTTGAAAAAGTATTGACTTTGGCCGAAATGTGCATTAGGTATTGGAAAAGTGTGGACGTTCTCAACAGAAAAGCAATCTGAAGTATCTGAGCAGAATTTTACTGAAGGCAAAGCACTTCATTGTTTATGCCGCCTTATGCAATGTGCAAAATTGAGTTTCATCATTAAGAATTTCGAAAAATGAAGAGAAGTATTGGTATTGAACTTTTCAAATTTATAATAAATACTACGGCCAAAGCAAACGATACAACTGACATCTTGCAAACGTTTCGATAACAACTGTTATCATCTTCAGTGCATAGCAATGATTTAGTATTGAAAAAGTATCGACAAATTATTTTCAAAAACGTGTGGAAATCCTGTATAAGACATAATTTGGCTAAAACAGCATTAAGAGTAGGCTCACGGCAAGTGCAAAGCGTTGATTGGTTCATTCAGTCAAACTGTCCCACGCACGTTGTACATGATTGCATCCTCCCACATTTGAAAGTAAATTACTGCGCAAATCTCAAACAATTTCTTCAAAAACCCATAAAACCAAAATCCGGTGGCCATAGAAGTCCGGGAGTGACGTATCCGCGATGAACGTTTCACAGGTGGTTCATCTAAACACGCGGAAGCGGTCTCGACAATAATACAATTTTTTTGCGCTTCAACAGAAGCTTTTCCGCCGATGTTTTTTGGACATTGAACGTATTCATGAAGTTTTTTTTGTCATCTCCCCTTTTGATCCACTAACTACCACTTCGGTTTCCATATGTTAACCTTTATCCGTGTACTCCAGTACTACTACTCTTTCCATTTATGAAACGTCTTTGTTCCTCCATGGTTTCACTCATCACAACAAAATCATCAGCATATTGGTTTCCTTCAACTCCTCTCCAGCACTCTTCATGATCTCAAGATGTTTCAGTAACTTTACTTCTGTGTATACCCTAGATCTCATCATATCTCGTTTTCCTTAACGATTGGTATTTTCATACTCGTCTTCCACTGCTCTGCCATTCATTCCAATCCAACACACTCTGACAGACTCAGTTATCTTTACGGTAAGGTTCCACCCATCTTTGTTGGTTTCATCTTGCAGCCTTCATCTCCCCCCAGGTAATCGTCTTTGTTGGTTTCATCTTGCAGCCTTCATCTCCCTCCCAGGTAGCTCTCCCAACCACTTCCTCTCATGCATCTTCCTCCTTCAACATCGTTTCCCCCCGTTTTAATTAACTTCAAGATAGAGTTTGATATTTTACCTATTCCTCTAATTGCTGTTCAGTCTCCCTCATTATAGCTCTCCCAAACACATTCTTTGCTTGTTTTTCCATGTTCTTGTATCGGGTCCTGTTTTTCTCAGTAGCAGTCTTGAAAATCTCTTTCTACGCAGCTTTCTTTCATGCTATCACCCCATTTACCTACTCACTCACCACCACATGTTTCCTTGATTCTTTCTTCTTTCCACAAACTTCATAGCATGCCTGCAGAACCGATTCCTTGGATTTCCACTGATCCTGTTTATCAGCATTGACCAACTCTCTTCTTTTACGTACATACACTCTCGTTTTACGCACACAAAACTATGTATAGTCTACTTCTTTACACGTATACTAAGACAAAACATGAAAAGCTCACATTTTTTATTGTTTAGTTAGAACTTTGTAGGTTATTTAGCATAGAAAAAATCAAGGTCTTTTGCGTTGCTTTCAAGAGCAACA
>Ga0210059_1003748_pt1 | contig 24456 bp, 21 predicted proteins | sample Ectturendosymbi2_FD_188042 | JGI IMG/M metagenome (GOLD analysis project Ga0210059, IMG submission 188042) | Ecteinascidia turbinata endosymbiont from Florida, USA - Sample 2 (SPAdes) (version 2) | ecosystem: Host-associated > Tunicates > Ascidians > Unclassified | place: Key West, Florida...
CTTGCGGGGTCTCGGTGCGGTTTGTGTAAACAGGCAAAGACGGTCAAGAACCTGCTGGCCTACACTCGGAAGCCACGGAAACCGTAGCTGGCAGGAATACTGTGATATCTTTACAGATGCTGCCAATTAACGTTAGGCTTTAAGGTAACATCAAGTAAATCAAACCCCTTTCGAATCTAGAGAGCTGCGCATATTAGAAAACTAGTAACCGCATGAACACAGCTTGGAGCCATTGAACACGGATGGGACATAAGTCGCTGCGCGCCGTTACAATAACCACTCAAATTATGAAAAAAGACTGGAACAAAATTTGGCTTTCTAAAAAGTGCATTGCATTTTTGATGAGCAGCACCTCTGTATTTTCCTGTGAAATGACAATGATCGCGAACTCTTAGCTCACCCTCTTCAAAATCTTTTCGGCAGATCCAGCAATTCGTAGATGTTTCAAAGTCGGCTTTATCTTCTTCATTCATTATCATCGGTTTTGCTTCCGATGTCCAAATTTTATCGATTTCGTTTTTTAGATTTTTACAAAATATTTCGCCAATATTTTCATCCGCGGATTTTTTAGTATACAAAACTGTTTTTTGTTTTTTCCCGTCACAGACAATATTAAAGCAAAATTTAGAGGGTTCATGCTTTTGATACTGTTCTGTATATGAATGTTCCGAATTCGGTTTGCAACTTTCGATTGGTTTCGTCAGGCATTCAAAATCTGCATAAACCACAATCGAAACAGGAATTGAATGCTTGTGGTTTTTAAACTCGAGAATCGAACCCTTTTCAGGCATTCTCAGTTTTACACAGTCATGTTTTTCACAACTTTCTTTGTGCTTGTCCAAAACTTCTTTCTTTGCGAAAGAATTAAGACATCTCAGGCAGAAAAAACGTTTTTCTTTGTGATTTGACATTTGATGACTCAAAAGCCTTGATAAATCATTGATAAGAACAAAATGTTTGTCCTCAAACAACAGAAGATTTACATCATGTTCTCTTTCAACCATAGCTGAAATACATAAAGAAAATATCTCTTTTATCTACATATCCCAAAACATTCACAGAAATTTGGAGGATTCTGTCGTTCAAATTTCTTTATATCTTTCAGTTTCATTGGAAAACTTATTCCATCAAAATTTAATGTTTCAGCCTCTTTTTCCAATTGCTTTGTAATCCTTCCAGGATGATCTTTAACAGGATTCAACGCCCTTGCAATGCATAAGTTAAAGCATTGAACATCCTCATTCCTCCGCTTCTCACTTTTAAATTTCGTATTGATCAATGCTTTCTTACATGCTAGAAATTTTGGAAGAGGAATGTGCCTCCTCTCAAGGGTTTATATTTCACGTATGAATATCAAGACTCACAATCGAATGAAACGTCCACCCAGAATCATCTGAAAAACTGAAATGTTTTCCAAAATTTGTTCAACTATTTCAGTCCAGAGTTCATCCAAGTTGGTGGATTCCAAGACAATCGCTGTTTTGGATTGGAAATTCCGAACTTCGATGATTGAACGCTCGTTCATCGGTGAAAATTTTTCCATCCTTGCTTTCAGAACAAGTCTTACCTTTTTCTGGCTCTGGAATTTTTCCAAAGCCTTTTGTTTTACAACCATGAAAAACGTCTTGGGGTCAAAGGTTTGATTTGTCGCTTTGATAGTATGTTCTTCTGCGAACCCTTTCAAAGCTGATCTTTTGCTTTCCTCAAACTTTAATTGTTTCGGAAACAAGCCCATAAATTTTTTCTTGAAAGCGTTGAAAGCGTTGTTGATTGGTCTTTTCAAAGGCTCTGGAACAAACCTTGTCAACCAATCAAGCCATCTTCCCAGTTTTTCTCTGAATCTCCTCCCCCTCGGCGGTGGTGTTGGAAGTGGTGGAATATATTGTGTTGGTTGTAATGGTTGTTGACTCAGTTCAGGAATGTCATCATCAAGCAAACTTCTTGTTACTGGAATGTCTTCAGGGCTTGTGGTTCTGCCTCTGATATCTTCTTGAACTCTTCTTGGGAGGTTCGTTCTCAGATAAGCAATCAGTTCAGACTTTGGAAGTTTTGAATAGCCCCCAAGATTGTTTCGTTTTGCGATTGAACGGAAATTATTAACAGTAAACTTCTCCATTTATTATATGATAAAAAAATATTTTAACAAAAATTTATCATTGTATTCACAAAAAACATCAACATTTTTTTGTTATTCTTTGTGAAACTGGTTAAATGTCAATGACATTAATTTTTTTATTTTCCCACACTTCGCCGTTGTTGTATATGAAAAAAGTATAGCATTTTCCATAATATTTCACCGCCTCCCATATCCTTGGAAAAAAACAATTTTTCGTCTGTTTCGAGGTCAGTTACCTTCATTGTCCTCATACACGGTCTTCTCTCTCAATTCTTTTCAATTTCGAAAGCTTTGTCAGTCAACCCTTTTTCTTCAATGATTTTCCACATTTATTTTTTGTTCATGTGAGTTAATCCTTTTGTATTTTCTTTCAATACACAAATCATTGTTGGTTTATGTTATGATAAATTTTTTTAACTTAATTTCATCACCCACCCCAAAATTCTCAGCCACAAATTCAGCTTGATTCATGTCAGCTAGTCTTTCAAGAGATTTTTAAATGATTCTTCAGAAATATTTTCATTCGCTGAAGTGCTTTGGTTTCAAAGTGTAAATTATTTTAACCCTTTTTGTCTTTGTGTCTTTTTCAATTTTTTTCATCATAACTTTTGCTTTGTTAGAGTTAAAAATAATAGTAACAATTACATGTTTTGCTGCACCATACATTTCTTGCACTGTTTGTATGTCAGATTCAGAAAGTTTATTGTTCTTGTTTTCGACACTGAATCCAGGCTTATAAATTGGCTGTATAACGCTGTCTTTGCCTTCAGTATTGTGAAACAATCCGATGCAATGACCAATTTCGTAAACAGTGACTGAAAATAAGATGAACTTTCCATCCCCTGAAACTGTTTTCTGGTCTGACCATCTCTCATTGTCATAAGGCAAATCACCAGACAATGTTGAATTTCCAGGGTAGAAGCCATGCGCCAAAGTGCCTGATTTTTTATTGTTCAATTTGAAAGGACAGTTAATTTCCGCATTTTGTTTTTCATCATCTGTCAAAAATGCAATATTCATAACTTGATTACCATCAAAAACTCTTTCAAATTTCAAATTGCAAACATTTTGCCAAACTCTAAGAGCATTTTCGATTTCGTTCAATGTTTTTCTTTTCCAAGCGAAGAGTAATTTTGAAAGTCATAAGTCAAAACGTTTTGCTTCCAAGGGGTGCAATACTTTTTATCTCCAATGTTATCTGGCATTGAACAGAACATTTCGTATAACACTGAATTTTTTTCCTCATTCATGGGCAACTGTTTCTGCTGCCTCAGTTGCCTCAGCTGGTTCAGTTGATTCCCTGAGCGACAATCGTTCCAGCCGGACGACACGGGTTTGCAGATCGTCAACCTCGCTTGTGAGGCTTGTTATCAGACCTTGTAGATATATATCGTGAGAATCGGTATAGTGCTTATGACCAGCGTTGTTGTTCTGAGTTGGATTCGCAAGTCCAGATATTTTGTGGTTATTCATTTTAAGATGTCCCTGGGCACATTCTGGAGTTACGTGAAAGGTTCTCTTCCTTAGTTGATTTTCTGTGAAACCTTTTGTCACGGCGTCAATGTCTTCAACTGGCTCTCCAAGGTTTGTTATCCTTTTGTCATTATAATTTTGATGATTTTCTGGCAAAGAAGTTCCATCAAGAGACATTACTTTCCGATTGATGTTCTCATTCGTTGCAAGTATCAGCTGCCCGTTTTCGGATCTCAGTGAATTAACTACAGCATCCAGTGTTCTTTTTTCATGCCATCAGAAGACTCTGTCGCATCGGCCAATCTGACAATTTTATGATCATTCATTTGAAGATCTGAAACCATTTGGTTTTGACCGTCAAGTCTCAAATATTTCTGTGCTTCCAAGAGGTTATTAGCCCTAATTTCGTTCAAAATGTTTCGGTTCAACGTTCTGAGATTGACAGCCTCATGTTCAAGTGTTGGATCTGGAAGCCCAGCAATATGATATTCACCACCCATGATAACATTTTTCGTTGCTGTTCCTTGTGGACCCACGTTCACACTTTTTGTTCTGATGTCTCGATTCAAAATGTTTGCGTGGTTTGTTATCGCATCGCCGACTGCTGTGTCGGCTGCCGCTGTTGCTTGTTGCAAAACATGCTCTTCTGAAGCTTGAAGCGTTCGCAAATTTACCACGTCTTATTCTTCGCAAGGGTCCCCGATGCGAATCACTTTAAAACCACCAGCATGAAGAGACCCTCTCATCCAACTTGTCCCAACACGTTTCAGATAGAATTCGTTTGCTGAATTCAATCTGACTGCGTCATTTCTCTGAGCAGGCTTACCCAAGAGTGAAATCCTGTTTCCAGCCATTCCAATTCCACCTTGCATGTCTCCACCCAAAAGCGAGAGCTTCGTATCTGCATATCCTTTTGTCGCTGCGCGGTGATTTTGTTCTGGCGCTCTCAAGAATGAGATATTATGACAATCCATGTTTAAATTTCTTGCCATAGTCGATGTGGGGCTATTACGACTCAAAAAATTGTTTTCAATCCACTGTTTCGGAACCACTTCATCTTCATGTATCGGAGTGGGGTTTGTGTGTCTTACAGAATTCCCATTCATATCCAAACCACTTTCGCCAACACTTTTCGAGTCGACGTAGCCTTTCGTCGCCGCGTCGCCTTCTTTGGTTGGAGACAATACGTTTTTAATCGGATTATTCTCCATATCGATCGAGTCAACCCTTTTGAAAAATTTTTCATTGACATACTTCTTCCTCACTGCGTCCATTGGACCTTGCGGCAAGCCAAGATTCACAATGCTTTGACCAGACATGTCACTAGCTTGACCTTTTCACAAAAAGTTGTTGTTCACATATTCATGTGAAACTCCGGCCACATTTGTAACATTTTCTCCCGTTTTTGGACTTCGTCCGAATTTGTCTACAGTCATTTATTATATCACCAAAACGTGTTGATTATTTCCTGCAGCCCTTTTCCTTTTTGCATCTCTTTCAAAACATAAAGACAAAGATGACTACAAAAAACCTCTTGCCTCGGCTGAATTTGCTCAGTTGGATAGAACACATCACCAAGGTAGTCGTTCAACTCAGTTGATGGGGGCAATCCGAACGAGTCAAAATACCACTTTTATCACCACATTTGAACCACACGACCCAGTGCGTCCCATTTCCAGAAGTGTCGTCTAGGTTCATAATTGCACACTCATTTCGTTTTGGTTTCTTTGGCACAGTTTCTCTCAAGAAAACACCACGAAAGTTTTTCAGACCAATCTTTTTCACTGCATCTTCCATTTCAAAGTTGCTCAAAGGTTTGTTTAGAACAGGGGTCTCCAAACTACGGCCCGCGGGCCAAATCCGGCCCGCAAAACCATTTCATCCGGCCCGCGTAGACATTTTGCCAATAAGGAAAAACAATATAACAAAGGAAAATTTGTTGATTTAGCAGAAACATTTCCTGAAACAAGCACATTATGTAAGATGTCCGGCCCTCGGACTGTTGAGTAACAGCTTATGCGGCCCTCGAACAAAAAAGTTTGGAGACCCCTGGTTTAGAAGAACAATATTTTCAACTTGAATCATTTATTCTAAACAAAACTTTCCGATTTCTTTGGCAACATCTTATCAATTTCCAAATCCACTTCTTCAAAACTTCTGTATGTTTCAACTTTCTTCCTATATTTTTCTGTTTCAAAAAGGATTTTTTCAAACTCACCTTCAGAAATTTCATTGTTTGACAACGCTTTCGAAACCATGTTTCGAATCAAGATGATTTGGCTCTCAGTCAAAGTTTTTTGCTTCTCATGTTTCTGAATTTTCTTGAAAAGGTGTTTTTCAATTACTTTCATAAAAATTGAGACACTTCCAAAAATCAAGTTTAATCCTTGCAAAATCTTTCCTGAAATGTTGCCTATGATTTCTTGAAAATTAGCTAAAAAGCCAACATTCAACGAAACATACAAAACTGAACAAGTATGAAACAAACATGAAAAAAATTGATCACACGATGATAATTGTTAACGACTGACTCTTGTTTAATTTTCTCGAAATGGATTTGTTTTTCGATTTCATGTATTTGTTGAAGTCTATATAAATGACCCTTTTTTATTAAATGAATAAAAAATCACTTTACTTTACATTTTGGATGATGTGTTGATTCAAATGTTGATTTACTTGTTGGTAAATTTTCTGGTTAATTATTGCTTTTTTGCTCTTGTTTTGTTCGTCAACGGCTTAGTTGATGTGTTGATTTTTTTGCTGGTTGATGTCTTGCGTGACTTTTTGTTCAATTCGTTTTACCTTTTATTTGCACATTTATTTAATGCCAAAAATCATTTATTTCAGAGCAACGAGCAGAGAACTGGGATATTTTTCAAAGGACTGTTTGGGCCAAGAAGCATACCCTCACCACTGATAATTTGACCCCCTGTTTCAAATACAAACCATTTCCAACCATGCCAAGCCCTGAACCTTTGAAAGGTTTCAAATACAGCCCCTGAACCTTTGAAAGGTTTCAAATACAGCCCCTGACCGTCCGTTTCAACCCTTGCAATGTTTGAACCTTTTTTCAAATACAACCCGTTCCCCATAGCTTTGTTAGTAGCCTTCTGAGCAAGTGCAGACCCAACCCCGCTCAACGCTCCAGTCGCCAATGTTGGCAAGACAGTCTTTGCCAAAAATGGCAAAGCCTTTGCAGACAAACCTGCTAGGAACCTGAGGAACCCACCCTCAATTTTCATATTGTGAACAACCTGACGTTTACTCATTTTTATTGTGATGCCTTTTCCATCCTGATAAGCTTTTGTCATTCTGTTCACTTGTGAATTGGTCAAAGCAAGAACATCACTTCCACACAAATCTTCGTAGCCGAGACGAATGCTCACGGGATTCTTTGTATCAACGGTGTGTTTCAATTTTTGCTGTTGTTTTTCAGAAATGTTTACATGCACATTGGTATAACTCATTTATATTATGTTATTAAATTTCTCTCAAATGGTATCTGATTGTCAGGTTTTCTCCACGAAGATTCAATTGCTTTCCGTTTTGGTCTGTGACAACTGTTTCCATTTCATTGATTTTATTTAAAATCACTGGAAGATACACAAGGTTTCTTGGGTTCTCAACGATTTTATATCCAGATGACACGTTTGGAAAGAAACTGTAAATTGTGTTTTGCGTTCTCCCATTCACATAAGACCCACCAATCATGTCTACATTCACGAGAATTGAATTTATTGATAAGATGTTGACAACATTTTGCGATTCGTGAATGCCCTCTTCGTAAACCTGATTTCGAAATCCGAGAACGCTTGAAATTGTATTTCGCGCTCTGAAATCAACCTGAATGTTGCCTTCAATTTCCAAGACACTTTTCAAAGTGTTGGTGTTTGCTGAAATCTTCACAGCATCATCGTTATGTCCATTTCATTTCATCATAATTTTTATTGTTTCCACAATATCAATGAGATCGTAACTGCCTTCTGGAATTTGAACTTCGACCCATTGCCTTTGTCGCGTTGGGTCATCCTATTCGCCTCTGCCGCTGACTTCAACGAAACCAGGAGAATATCTGAAAACGTTGTTTTCATCTGACAGATTCGGAAACGAATAATACATCTTGGGATTGACCAAAGCCATCTCATACTTTTGCGTTTAATCCAACTCGATTGGCAGGTTAAAAGTCGTCTTTATTTTTGTCAAATTCTCTGAAACCACAATCTGAGTTGAAGTTTTCGGCTCAGTGTTTTGAACAATTTTTTCTAGAAGTTCTGTGTCACTCGTTTATTCAATAATATAAAAGTTGTCAAACCCCAATCTGTATTTCCCACAGTTCTTTACTATGACTACAACTACAACCTCATTAAATTCGCACTAATTCGGCCATCAACTTTAAACCACAATAGAAATTTATGAAACTTTCGAGGGGCGCCCGATGAGACAACCTCTTGCAGATTTTTTTCAGTGTCCCAGCGCCTTAATTTCATTTTTGCATGAAATTGTTTAATGTTTGTGCCAATAAACTCTCTCTCTCTCTCTCTCTGGTGAGGTCAAATCAATCACAACAAAGTTATGAGGCTTCGACCACGTCGTTTTGCAAAGTTTTTTGAACTCTTCTTTTGTCATGTTTTGAGATACATGGTCGTTAAAAATGTGATCAATATTTTTCTGGTCTTGAGGAAACAGACAAAAGAAATTTGCATTTTCTCGAAGTGTCTGGCAAGGCAATTTGAAATAATTTTGACTTAAATACAAGCAATCACAATTTGAATGCCTTCCACGAACACAATAGGCTTCACACTTGTTTTGTTTCTGAAGCAAGAGGTCATCAAATATCCTCAGATTTTTATGCTCAGGGGAGATTTCTTTTGGATCTAGAACATCATCAGCTGATTCGTAAACATTGCACTCAATTGGCTCTTTGGAACGAGTCTTGATTTTTTTGCCAACTCTTCAATCAGCTGGTTTGGTGAAATTTGTTCTCGCAGTATTCCATCACGGTTTTCAAAAACTCTCATTATCGTCTCCTTTGGAAGTTGTTCTTCAAATCCTTTTTTCAAAATTTTATACTCTGGTTGAAACAAACTCTTACCAAAAACTGACAATTTTGAATAGTCCAACCAGCCAGGTCTGAGAAGAAGGTTCAGCAATAATATAGTCTTACCACAGCCTGATTTGCCCACAATCAAGCCTCGCAAACTCTTTGGCAGCAGAGGGTGATTGTTTTTATTTGTCACGTTTTCATTCCATGAAAGGTTTTTAATTTGCATTTATTTTATAAAAGCATTTAATAAACGAATTAAATATATTGTGTTAAATGTCGACGATTTACGGAAACGAAAGACATCAAACAGAAAACAACAAAATACAACCGTCAAATGCTTCAAGGCATCTGTGTTGTTTGCGGAATGAAAAAATCAAAATTTATTAGCGCAAGTGGAAAAGGGTTTATCAATGATGCAATTAATTCTTTACCATTTGAAATGCACATGCCGGGTCACAACTTCACAGGACCTGGCACGAAATTGAACAAATGTTTGAATGAGGATATGACTCCAAAGGCATGGTCAAAACCTATCAACAGAGTCGACAAGGCAGCTTATCACCATGACATTTGTTATGTAAAAAACAAAGACACTCGCAACGAAGTTTGTGACAAAAATATGTTGAAAGAGCTTAGCGGTATTTATAACCCCACAAGTCGAGAAAGGATGGAGAGAGGCGTTGTTTCTACGATTATCGGGACGAAAAAAACGCTTCAGATGGGGGTTAAAAAATACGAGCGCAGCGAGAGCATCAATTGGAGTTCGCAATTAGCTGAAGAACTTCACAAACCCATCATCAAAAATTTTCCAAAACGAAAAGTGTATGTGAATGAAATTGATAAAATTTGGGCTGCAGACCTCGTTGAAATGCAAGCATTTTCAAAGTTCAACCGTGGGGTCAGGTATCTTCTCACAGTGATTGACGTGTTTTCAAAATATGATTGGATGCTTCCACTCAAAGACAAAACTGGAAAATCTGTCGCAGACGCATTCAAGGAGATTTTCAAAAAATCAAAGCGAAAACTAGCAAAGCTTTGGACAGACAAAGGCAGAGAGTTTCACAACAAACATGTGAATGAGTTGGGCGTTGAACTTTACGCTACTGAGAACGAAGAGAAATCGTCAGTGGTCGAACGTTGGAACCGCACGATGAAAGTAAAGATGTTCCAGTATTTCACAGCAAACAATAACAACAAATATATTGACGTTCTTGACCACTTTGTTGAGAGATACAACAACACGAGACACTTCTAGCATATAAATGACTCCTGTTGAGGCAAGCAAGAAAGAGAATGAAGTGAGAGTTTACAGACACCTCTATCCAGACTTAACAAGACGACCCATGAGAGCAAAATTCAAAACCGGTGGCAGAAGTTCGAATTCTCAAGAAGAAAGGATTTTTTGAAAAGGGTTTCACCCCAAACTGAACAGAAGAAGTATTCACCGTTACAAAAATTCAAAGAACCAACCCAGTTACTTACAAAATAACTGACTAAAATGATGAAGAAATCCAATGGATTTTCTATGAACAAGAGCTTCAGAAGACATCACAAGAAGTTTACAGAATTGAGAAAGTTGTGAAGAAAGGCAAAACAAGGTCATTGGTGAAATGGAAGGGTTATTCAGAAAGATCTTATTAAACTTTAATATCAAATGTCAAATGAAAAACAAAGTCTTGGAATAAAAAGCTCAACAGTCACTGCGTTTCGGAACGACAAGCTCACACCAGAGAAATGTAAAGAATTGCAAAAATTATGAACCTTGTTCCAAAGCTGTATAGAAAAGTTTTCATCTATCGAAGGTAATTTGGACCCTGTCCAAATGCAATTTGGACCCTATCCAAAATTTAAACATATAATAAATGTCATTTCTAAAAATAAAAGGCCCATCAAAACGTGACAAACTTGTCGCTGAAAATAGCAAAACCAAGAACAAAATTCAGAATGATTTTCGCTCAGAACGATTAGGTGAGCAATCACTTTATGAAGATTTTGGAAAAATATTCAAGCCAATAACTGAACAACAACAAAAGTCATCTGAAGAAATTGTTTCAAAGTTTGCCCCACTCCGAGAAGCGATTGAAAATATGCCAGCGCAGCAAGCATTGCCTTGGGAACTGGAGCTGAGAGGGGTCCAAAATTTTCTTCCATCAAAAATTGGAGAACAACCTTAAATTTCGGTCGCACCTGAACTTGACACACCACAAATAGAACTCGAATTGTTGATGGCTTCGAAACAAGCAGGAAACACATTTGTTCGAAATGAACTTGTGAGCATTTGTGATGAACTTTTGAGGCAAAAATTTTGTCTCATGATGCTTACAAAAACTTAATGATGACATTAAATAAAGATGTTAATTGTTAACCATGGATATGAAAGAAAGTATCAAGACGGTGGCTCTGGGGTTTTTTCAAAGACTTTTTATCAGGATTCATCAGTAAAAAGCAAGTTGTTCACACAGCGTTGAACATCACTCAAAGTGCTGGGCAAAAGGCTGGACAAAAAGCTATTGATTTTGCGAGTTCAAAGTTGACCCCCAAATCACAACAAATTTTATCAAAACTTGTGTCTTCAAAACCTCCGCTTGCACCTCAAGGAGCAACACCACAGAAGGCACAGCAGGTGACAACAAATTTGAACAACTTGATAGCTGGGTCAGGGCAGCGCTCGATCAAGATTCAAGACTCTATCAGACGGTTAAACAAATAATACGTATAATAAATGGACGATTTTGAACTAATCAAGTATGTTTATGGAGAGCTTGTAACCCTCGAAAAAATTATCTATGAACTAAAAGAAGAAATTGAACAACTCAAATATTTCAACAGGGAATTGCGTTATAAACTACCTGATTTTCAAAGTGAAAACAAAAAATAACCTATAATAAATGGACATTCTTATCATTACTCAAAAAACAGAAATTGATGAATCAATTGAACGATATGAATATCACAGTTACGAGCCAATTACTGGCACTGACCTGAACAGTCCGGGGGAAATTAGAATTAATATTGAAATGCAAGATTTGTTCACAGATCCGAGTGAAAGTTGTTTGTTTTATGACGGTAAGTTGGTGAAAAACGCTGACGATGCTGTTTACGCCAATGTTGACATCATCACGCTAACAAACAATGCCATGATGCATCTTTTCAACAACATAAAATATCAACTTTCAGGCCAAGAAATTGAAAGCCTGTTTCACCCTGGGTAGGCAAAAACGATGCTTGGACTGTTGAAATTTCCAGATGATTTTCAAAAAAGCACGGGCTTGAACCAATTGTCGTATGAAGACGCTGGCACAGACGCTTCAATTGCTGGAAATAATCGGAATAAAGGTTTTGAAGCCCGACAAGAATATATCATTCGAAAGCCAGACCCAAAAGGCACATTTTCATTCAGAGTTCCGCTGAAACACATCTTTGGGTTCTGTGATGACTATGAGAAAGTAGTTTACGGCTTCAAGCATCAACTCACTCTTGTGAGGAAGGGTGATAATGACGCGAGTTTCAGAGCTGCTGCGGCTGATGCCGGAAAGGTTGTTTTGTCAAAGCTTTCTTGGTATATGCCACATGTGATTCCAAATGATCAAGAAAAACTTGCACTATACAAAACAATTGAGTCAAAATCAAGTCTCCCAGTCGGTGACCGAATGGTTCAATGTGACTCGATCTCAGTCCCGCAAACGAGAAATTTCACCTGGCGATTGTCGGTGAAATCAGCCCCGGAGAAACCTCGCTGGAAAATTGTAGCTTTTCAGACAGATAAATCTGGAAACCAGTAACACAACCCATCAATTTTTTATCACTGTAATCTCACTAACATGTTTGTGATGCTCAACTCTAGGAGATACCCCGAGATTGATTATGACGACACCAACTATATACAACAAAAATTTTCAAGGGTTTATGGAGATGCCGCAGCATTCCGAACAAAGTTTTACAATGTTGAAGAGTTGATTTCTTCTCCAAATATAACCCCAGCAGATTACAAGGAACTGTTCCCAATGTTTGTCTTTGACATGACAAAACAGAGTGAAAAACTCAAAAACTCTGTGACTGACATTCAGATAAAGGCTCAGTTCTCAGCAAATGTAGCAGCAAACACAGAAGCTTTTGCAGTTGTCATCAGTGATAAAAGTTTCATTTTCCAGAGCGATGGACAGAAAATGCGTGTTGAATATTAAAAAAAACTCTATTTCAAAAAACTGCCAATGATTCAAATCGGATTATGTTTATAATCTTCAAGGCTATAAACATATTTTGACGATAATGCTTTGTCACAAATGAGTATCACACCTTTAAGTTTGCTTTTTTCACAAACTATTAAGACATGAACTACCCATCTTTGGACGAAGCTCAGGCAGATTGAAGCAGCCTCAAACAAATTTACCATTTGGTGGCAATAAAGGGTTAACACAAAGCACCTCTTTGAACAAAGCCAAGGAGGTCCAGCCAGGACCACTTTCCACATTGATTGAAACAACCTCAAACAAATCTAACCATTTGGTGGTTAAAAGGGTTAACACAGAGCACATTGCTTAGCAATTTCAAAAGCATTGATGATGTAACAGCAAAACCAACCTAAATTTAAGGTAAACATCACAACCAAAAAGAAAAGCGGTTATGCTTACCTTAAAATAGAAACATAGTCTTAAACCTATTGCCTGGCAATTTCTGAAATAATGAACTAAAGAAGCTCTGTGCGATTTTTTTGCGTTCAGATTTGAAAAAACAGATTAACTACAACTAATGGATACTCAATCTCTACTAAGCAATGAATAACTCTGAATGCGCAGTACAAGAAAATAAATTAAATTCAACACCTTTTTACAGATGCAAACAGCTCGAACCAATGCACAGTCTTTCAAACAATAAAGTAAGAAACATACAAACCTAATCACCCTATGCTAAACTATCTTTCAAACAATTAAGAAAGAAACATGCAAACCTTTACACAATCTTTGAAACGATAAGTTAGAAACATGCAAACCAAATCACCCTATGCTAAACTATCTTTCAAACAATTAAGAAAGAAACATGCAAACCTAAGCCTATGCCAAAACTATACACAATCTTTCAAACGATAAGTAAGAAACATGCAGACCTAATCACCACATACCAAACTATCTTACAAACAATTAGTAATAAACGTGCAAACCAACCGCCCTGTGCCTGACAACTTCTACATACACTTTGAAACCGACTGCGCGAATCCCTGTGGTGAAATAAAACACCATTGTGCACACAATGGCTCGAGTATCCAAACCGTCACACCTTTTGACAATGAAAAACCGGGCATCGGGGTAAAGCTTGACTTCGCAAGCAAAGCTTAAGAAAGTGCATTCAAACAAAACAAGGCGCTCCGCGAACGACTGTGAATCACTAGAAAAAAGTTCTATTCAATGATCACAAGCCAAACAAAGCAATCAGCTGAAATGAACAACTTGGCAAACCATCTGAAAAGGCGGCAGCAGCATGACGGTAAAATACCAAAGCTCACAGGCATTGGAGGGTTTCGACTTTTGGACAAAACCTCAACACAGGCTTACAATGCAACAGGGGGTCTGGCAAAATACAAACTCTTACTTACGGCTTTCAGGGATGAGGAGAGACAGAGAGGCCCAAGGGAAGGCAGAGAGGTCCTGGGAAAGACAGGAGGCCCAGGGGTTGAGAATTCCAATGCTATTTTTGGGAAGACAGAGGGACCCTGGGAAAGAATAGGGGCCTGGGGTGGGGAATTCCTGTGCAATTTTGGGGCATTGTTGAGAAGTTGATAAAATAAACACACAAAGAAAAGAGCTGGACCCCTCAATCCCCAGTTCCTACCTACTATTCCATAGCCAATATCGGAACAGTAAGGGGTACAGCCTTGAGCAGTTTATACCAGAGGTGGCTGGAGTCGCTTTTTCAAACTCCGACTCCGCTCCTGTTTTAAAATTTTTGAATCCTGATCCGGATCCGTGTCAGGCAATTTTCCAAATTTGAGAATCCGAGTCTTGTTCATACTCCAGCTACAATCATCTATCCAACCGAAATTTACCTATGTTTTAACTTAAGAAATGACCACGCAGACTCCTACTGCTGCCGAAATTGAAAAGTGGCTCCGGATCCAGATATGTTTTTTCACAAATTTTTTACTCTGGGTCCAAGAGAAAAACGCAGAATCCGGCCGAAGTCGAGTCCAGCACACCGGATCCGTGGCCATCTCTGTTATATAAAAGCATAGATTATATTATTGATCATATCTAAGTTTCGATTTGAGTTTTTAAATCAATTGGCTATACATTCGAAAAGCGTTAAAAGCACGCTGAAGGTTGAAGTAACTTGTTAGCCAGGTAACGAGCTAACCACTGCTTTATCATAAATGATAAAATATATTTTATAGGTTACAGTTTTTTTAATGAAGTGTCTTAAACTACATGAAAGTGTGAACCTACTAGAAACATAAAAATATGTTTGAGTTTAGACCATGCAAAATCAAACATAATGGCAAAAAACTCTTTTTGTGGAACAGGCCGATGTTATGCAAGCAACTTCGTTGTTTGGATTTCAGCTCCCAGCTGATTTTCTCTTTCAAGTGGTTATCAAAAGATTTTTTAAATGCAGTTGGTTGGACAGACGGATTCACATTTTACGGAAAAACAAGCCGTGGCCCAGGATTCAAACCAGTTTATTCATATGCACAACAAAACACCTTGTCTGAAATGCTCTTCAGCACAAATAAACCATTCAAATCATACTCCATTAAAGGACAAGTGTTTTTTATTCCAGGTCAGTTTTGATTTGCGCTTTCTCCGACCAGGAAAACATGTCTTGTAGATATTGACAGCCTGAAGTTAAAGGATTGGTAACAGCAACGCTATGTTTTTCTTTGTAACTGAAAAAGAAAATCGCAGATACATTTTCTTATTGATGATTTGTATTCAAATATTGCAAGTTCAAATAACTTTCGAAATCGTATGCACACATTATTTCGCATTTTTCGCGAAGAGTTTCACTTTTCGCGAAAAAGTGTGCAGTTGTGAAAAACGTAAAACCTTGAATGTTGAACCAATATCAGAATAGAAAGATCCTACAATGTTTCGACCACATGACCAGGACGCCCTGCGAAGGGTTGGTGAGGCAAACCCTATTGGTTAACTAGCAGGGAAACGCACCAGAGGCTGACCGAGGACCTAGTGGAGCGATTGCCCTCCGACCTCACTTTTTCACGCCGAATATTGTGGATCTTACAGAATTGTCAAAGATTTCAGAAAACTGTCAGACTTTGAAAACCGCTATGGATGCTGCTCTTTCGAAAATCTCATGAGTAAATACGGATGTGAAATTGACTAAACAAATTGTAAATGTGAGGTTAGAATGGCGCTTCCTGCTTTATTTTTGCGACCAAAAATCATTTCACTGCTGTTTTAGGCAAGTTTATGGCTTTTGCATTGGGATTTAAGAGAATCTAAAACTCACTGCAAAACATTTAGACAGATCAAAATCACGTAACGCACTTTGCCAGATTTACTGACACTCAATGCTAAAAAAATCAAAATATAGCGGAGGCAATCTCGTATAATTCTATTCAAATTCGCAGATATTAACGTTTTCATCGGTGCTCGATTCAACACAACTTTGAAGAAATGGCAGTGGAGCAATGGATCTATCGCTAATTTTACCTCTAATAAAATAAAAAGATGCAAACAGAAAGCCTGGCATTATGGAGAAAAGTGGGAATTGGTTAACAGAGATTGCGGTAGCTACCAAGCTCACTATGCTTGCCAGATCAAAGGTACGTGAATGTTAATACCTGTTTGCACGAAAAGAAATAAGTTAGGAAGAAATGTGCACATCCAGAGGAATTACAATAATGACCACGAACATGCAACAACGTTAATGAGACCAAACTTTGAGACAGCTGGAGCAATGGAAACAGATGCAGAATGAAGCGCGCTGGCGTAACTGACGGCGAGTAGGGGTGAAAACCCCTCTGGCAAGCTAAATGTAAAAACTGGGTCACTTTGCTTATATTTTGGTATTTACTGCAGTATTTATTTGGTTTTCAGTACATTGTTGTTGTTTGTATATTCCGGTTTGAGTATAGACATTCACATACGGATTCATTTCAGGGGTCCAAACGGGCCATGCCCCCCAATTTCTAGCATAACTTTTCATTTTGTGCATTTGAGTGGGGTGTCCAAAACAAAATACTGTTGCTAGCTTAAAGTCAAAAAATTTGCCTTCTCCAAAATTTTGGGCTGGCAACGCCACTGTGTACCATTTGCTAAAGACTCCAAGGTATTTTTTTATGTATTTTATTTTATTTAACGGCAAACGACAGCAGGCCAGAACCTGGAGTGCCATCTGCTGGGACCAGTTGCAACAACATGATAGTAAAAAGTCAACATATAGAGGCGAAAAAAGATGCATTAATAATACAATAATAAACAAAGGCGCAAAAAAGAATGATAATACAGAATTGACAAACAAAGTTGAGCCCCCAGCGCAAGAAACACGAGGCGTTACATATACTTCAAAACTGTTGAAAGAAAGTGACAAATTGTATAATTGCAAGATGGAAGGGCGTTTTAGTTTAGCGTGGCCAAATAAGAGCATAAGCTTCCATGCAGCTTGGCTGAGTATATTTTGTTGAGATAATGTGAACACCTGTTCTTTCAAAAGAATATTTCTAATAGAATTTAACATAACCTGACGTGGAGCTCTAGTTAGGTCACATTCTAGCAAAATGTGAATCTCTGTCTGGGAAAGACCGCATGAACACAAACTATAGTTTAAGCTTTTAAAAAATGAACTATGGAACAATACAGTTCGACATGACGGCAGTTCAACGTTCATAACATGACGCAGAGAGTGATTACTCAGGTCACGAAAGAATTTAGGGGTTAGAGTGGCTAAAAATGTAGGACATGGTCCAAGAAGAATTTTGTGGAAAGCAAATAAAATATGGCAGTTTCGTCGAAGGTGCAGAGGTGACATCGAGAGTTCATTCAGGATTTTCAAGTGCGAAGTGGTTTGCATACAACCTAGGATAAGTTTAGCAGCCGTTGCTTGTACGTTTTCCAGGCGACAACTGTCTGCAGTAGAGATATTATCGTAAATGACATCACCGTAATCAAGTAGAGGTAGAATATAGGAACGATATAAAATTAGGAGTGCGTACCTTGGCACGGATAATCAAAGTTTTCTAAGAACGTTGAGTCGTGTGATAGCCTTGTGATAAAATCATACTACGTGTGTATGCCAGGATAAGGAACGGTGGAAAATAAGACCAAGGTGTTTATGAGAGTCTACCTCAGATAAAATATGGTTAGCGAACTGGAGAGTTGGATGATGAGAAACATTGAAAGATATGGTAAGGACTTTGGTTTTAGATGCATTGAAACTGATGCTCCAAAGGTCAGCCCAAGATTGTTAAGTTTTCAAATCACTTGACAAAACGCTATGTAGACTATAAGGGCATTTTGAGGAGTAAGATAGCACGGTGTCATCAGCAAAAAGGGAAATAGAATATTTTATATTATTTGAAATGTCGTTTACATACACCAGAAAAAGCAAAGGACCAAGAACGGAACCTTGTGGAACTCCACAATTGGTATGCAATGACAAAAGACTTGGCATTTGAAATTTGTACAAATTGGGATCTGCCTAGTGGATAAGATTCCACTAAGTTCAAAAACGATCCGCTTACACCTAACTGCTTCTGCTTGAAAAGGAAGCCAGAATGAACAAGTTTGTCAAATGCTTTAGAAATATCCAGGAACACCACGCGTGATGAATAACCGTTATCTTTGGTGTGGAGCAGTGAGACACTTCAAGCAGATTAGAAGTGGTAGAGATGGTGCTTGCAGAAAACGGAATTTTGACAGAAAAGAAGATCGTTGGATTCTAATTATGAGTGCAAATGATTATGTATAATTTTTTCGAAAACTTTAGAAACTGACAGAAGTATAGCAATAGGTCTGTAGGTACATATGACATATGTTGGGCTGGATTTGTGCAAAGGTATGACCGACGCCATTTTCCACGACCTTGGATACTGGTTGGTTGCAAGAATGAAGTTAAAAAGGAGACTAAATGGTGTAGCTAGCGACATGGAACATGGCTTAAGCAATTGGTTAAATAAATTATCAAAACCTTTGGATTTTCTTGAATTCAGACCTGTTAAAGCATGATAGACAGCAAATGGTTCGAAAGTAAGTGGCGGTATAAGCAGATTAGTGACGTAGTTGAAGGGTGGAAACGGTTTGGAAAGAACTCCATGCGGAATACTGGATATTGAAGCGAAATGCCTATTAAACAAATTGGCTTTATAGACATTGTCGTAGCACACATCGTTGCCAGTTTTTAAAAAAGCATCGGACGGTGATGCAGTGCCAAGAAGATCTTTAACAGTCTTCCAAAAATCGGGTCGTGAGCTGGATACACACTGGAGTTTATCCATAATGCGCAGCTTTTATTGTTGTTTCCTTTCTTTGATAGTAAGTTCAATCTTATTTCTAAGCTTATTGTTGGAATATTTATAGACTGGGTTGATTTTTTTGCGCCATTTCGTAAATAAACGTTGTTTTTTGCGAATTACACGTTTCAAATTTAAGGACAACGAGGGTTTGCTTAATTGAGTAGGTGCATTGTGTGAGATTACATTTTTTGTAGGAATGTATTGACGAGCGCATTGATTAATTATGTCCGTAATATTTGCTAGAGCTAAATCGACATTAGGAGAATTTGCAACGATGTCTTCCCAGGGTACACATAAGAGAGCATCATTTAGATTAGTGAAATCAGCGTTGGCGTAATCCCATAACAATTTCAATGAGGGTGGAGAATGTGGAAGCAGGCAGTTCAAAGTAGTGAAAATTAGTGAATGATCGAGATTTACAAAACGCTTGAATCCAACACGAGAGAAATGTCGATGGCAAACCAGTCCAGGGTGCTGGAGTTCCTAGTAGGTGATACTATTAGTTGGTCAAAACCATAGGACGAAAGGAAACGGATCAGTTCAGATTGTAAGTGAAGTGGTTTGTCCACTGAGCGACCATTGAAGTCGCCAGCTAGCAGAATAATTTTCGACGCATCGTGAAGTTAAGCATTTGTTGGTATGCTAAGGCAATCTATGAAATTTTTCTTTTGCGTAACATTATAGTTGAGGCTGATAACAAACACCGAGAAGCAATGTTTTTGAGTTGCGCAATGAAGTATCAAGCCACATAATTTCTATGCCTGCGACTTCCAAGTCAAGCCTTCGAGTACACAGTATGTCGGATTTTACATAAGCTATGACCCCTCCACCATGACTGTTGCTGTCTAGCCAGAAAGGTTTAAGATAGCCATGCACAAGGAAATACAATCATTGTCGATGGTAGAATCTAGCCAACTTTCTGATACACAAATAGCATCAAAGTTATAACAGGCAGCAACAAGCGACAATTCTTCAAGCTTGCAACTACTTTTAAATGCGAATATGCTACGTGCATTTAGGTGACATATTGAATTATTGCGATGCAGATAGATCACGCGGCTTAAATATTAATACCATGCTGTTTTATATTGTCGATATTATTTTTAATAGGTTTCTAATAGAGAATAGTATTTTGTCGATATTATTTCTAATAGATTATTTGTAATTTGGCAGGATTTCGTAATTGTTTGGCAGAATATACCGTGCACAGTCTGTCACCCAGCTACGGATTGCTTACCATATTGGTGTTGTTGAACAGTGTTGTTACTGCCAGATGGTGTAATACGACACAATTTTTCACAAAAATGGTGTAATTTTACATGCTTGTATGCACCGTCGTCGGAAGGAATTTTTCCAGGGGGCCACTAGTGGATTTTTCCAAAAGTTTTTCTAGGGGGGCCAAAAGTGATAAAATTTGTTTTTTACCACCCGAAACTAAGAAAACAGCTTTTTTGCTGAAATTTGCAAATTCCTGCCCCTCTTCCGACACCCATGCTTGTGTGTGGAAAATGTTCGTGCCACACCATTAAACAATTGGTGTAATTTCAAGCGTTTTAACACCATTCTAAATAGTGAAACTTTGCTGAATTTTATACGCAAAATGAAATATTTGACTGATCAATTTCAATTGCGTTTTTGTTTTTGCATTGGCAACGCTAAACAGCTATTTGCACTGGGAACACAATTAGCATCCTGACGGGCAACTTGCTAATTGTTTTGTCATGTCTTTGCATTCCGGTATTTAATGCAGTAGTAGAATGAGCATCCAGTCATGATACTTCTGTGTGCACGATGTGGAAAAGTTGTGTGTTTAAGAAAGTATCAGTGCTGTGTCATTTTTGCCTGTTTTGCTGTGTTCTTGTTTTTTAACAGCCCAGTGGCGACTCCGGCACACGGGCTCCTCGGGCCCGAGTTTGCTCAACCCGAGTCTTCAATTACGAGTTATATCGGAGAATGCGAGCTTGTTTGCTTTGTATATTTGTGCCACCACCCACGGTCCCACTTCACTAAGTTGTTAACTCGGGATCTTTTCTTTGGACCTTGTCACTGTTCATATATTTTCGTTCTACATCTGGCCTTTGGTGTTCATGTTACAGTTGACCTAAATAAAACAATATCGTTCGTAGTAGGTGTTCTCTCGACTTTGTTCGCTCACGCTCTGCTTGGACTCATCTATCAGAGTCCGAGCTGCCCTGTGCAATTACGTTTTTTTAAAACGTAATTCATATCAGAATGAATGATTTTTGAGGCAATGGATTTTTATAGAACACTGGATTTGAAGTCTAAACCAATGGACAGTTCCCATTTCGAGAATAATTTCAAACGAACGGTAAATTGTCCAGCAACTCGGGCTGATATGAATGAGTCCAGTAAGCAAAGGACTGACCGGCGTTATCAATTGTTCTGTGACGTGCGTTACTCAACAATGGAGAAGTTATCATGAGAACTTCTCATTTATTATTACGTAACTAACGTCACAGAGCAACGATAATGCCATCCAGAATGAAAGCAAATGCAAATTTCAGCGACGCAAGCTTCGAACGGTTATATTCAGTCAGAATAAATTGTATGATGAGCCCAAGTAACGCTATTGACCTGGGTCGCCCCTGTAACAGACTATTTGAATTTCAGGTGGTTCACTGATACGTTTTCATACTGGTGTAATTTTGTCCAAAATAGTGTAATTTAGACTTTGATATGGTGTGAAGGTAATGACGTCATATTTTAATGATTGTGACGTCACAGTTACCAATTCAAACCACAAAAGTGTTCTGTAGATTTTTGACGTGCACTTGTGCCCCCATTTTTGACGTGCAATTTGAAAAAGCTTCCGCCACCCATGGCCATTGTTCAGCTTAATCGCACCACAACTATGGTCTGACATGCACGTCTAGGACTAAGTGTTTGGTTTGAGTCAACGACTCTTCGTAGGTTCTCTCTGCAAAATTTGTCACAATCGCGATTAACTTGTAACCTTTGGTTCTTTAACATTTGTGTTTCAACGTCGTTGCTTAGGGACCCAAACTATCGCCTTCCTTCAGTGATTCTCGCTGACGGCGAACGTAGATTTCCCAAAGGGTCTGAATTTTTTTGGAAAACCATATTTTTTCCACTTCAATAAATAAAAAGCTTTAGAAAGCGTTAAAAAATCTACCTGTCAGCAGCGGTGTCGGAGCTGAGGGTGTGGGGGGGGCAAGCGCACTCCCAAAAATTTTGATTTGTCAAAACTGCAGACAAGATCTCAAAAAATGCGGGCAAAGGAGCTTCGACATTTTTAACAATATATAAAATTATACTTCCTTGTTATCGAGTGTATAAATAAAAGTTTACGGTTTCATAGAAAACACATTAAATGCACATAAAATCAACAAACTGTTTCTATTAAGTTCTTGTTTTAGTTTGTGAGAGTTGATGAGTAACTGACTCACCTGAAGGTCTGGCATAAGAAAAGTAATTTCATTTATGTGTTCAAACTGTACACTGAGGGAATCGAGTATGCCGCAGGGCACCCACTTCATATCAGTGAGTTCATGCCAGGCAAGAACAGAAACGCTTTTATTTTTCATCTTACAGTAACTACAATGTTCAGATGAACACATTTTGCCATGCAGTTTGTTGTATATGTGCGGTTGAACAGACAATGTTGTGAAGCTCTTGGCATAGCCATAATATAGCCTATATAATATGATACATGCCACATATATCGCACATGTCTTCAGGGATGGAAGTAGATTTAGGCCTACCTCAGCTAAGTCTGAGGTTCCTTGCTGACAGCAACAGCTGAAATGTGAATGAAAAACCTCAGATCTGTTAGGCAAATGCTCAAGAATACTGAGCCAGCTGGCGTCTGACAATGTTCTTGCACAGCCTAGCGCACTCTGGATTATTTTCTATTTTCAAGTATATGGCAACATGGCAGAGGAAAGCATAACGCAACAATAGCTACAGAAAATTTGTAGGGAGAAATTTTGTCGCATGAAAATTTTTCGGGCAAATTTGGGAAAATTCGGGCAAAATATCCTTTGGACCCCAAAAAAATTGTCTGTTTCTACACCTACAGTCAGTCGCCTTGGTAATTTTCTAGGCTAGGCGTCAGAGTACTGATTTATTTTTTATAACGGCGCCATCAGTTGCATGCAAGTGTTATACAAGCTTTAACACAAGAACTGGCTGTTTAGACGTTTTTAAGCCGACACTCCTGCTTTCCAAAAACGTTTCTGCGATTCGAGTCACGTGGGATCAAGCTTCGTACCAGTTGTTTGGCGACATCAGAGAAACAGATATTAAGGTAATGGTTCAAAGAAAAGTAAACCGTCGTCTACACATTAACGTTTGGGGCAATCACTTACATTAACTTTGCCCAAACGTATATCTTTAAGATCCAAGTTGAAGTTACCGGTAATGGCCATTCTTGGAACAAGAGTGTACTATACAGGACTTCGTCCGTCGAAGTGGGACCCCTACGTCCCAACAGCAACTACAACATAACGGTAACGTTTATTGCGTAACAGTGTACCTTTATCATGAAACAGTTCACCATTATTGTATGTAACAGTGCGCGATTGGAGAATGTCAAGAAGGTTAAGACATTTGGGATAGAGATGGCACGGGCCGCTAACAGTCCAGTCTTCGGGCCGTCCGCTACGGTTTTGAAACAGTCCGCAAGCAATTTTTTTAGCGATGACGTCATTCCGGGCCGCTACAGGCCGCTGCAGTCTGCTCGCCAAAAATTTTGTTTTTTGCAAAATTTCATAAACTAACAAAGAATATTTTTTGCTGCTGTTATCTCCATTTTACCGTTCTGCCAACGTTCCGTTTCACTTGTTTCCATGCAAATCAGTGAACCATGTTAGGAATCAATCAAAGCAACCAACATTTTGATTTATAGTCTGTCGCCGAGGTTTAGGTTTAGAACAAGTGTTCCCAAACTTTCTACGGCCATGTACCCCTTCAGGATTTCGTTATATGAGCATGTTCCCCTAAAATATCTTATGACAAAAAGGCTGAGGAAAAAAAATATATTTAATGTACCAATAAGCATCTACTGATTTTGAAAATAATAATCATTGATGTTGACCTATGTATAAATGCGAGTGTTTCGAAATGAATTATTTGCAAACATAATTTTTCTCTTCCATTGCTAACCTCAAATGTGCCCTTTCAGATAGGAAAACCTACCCCTAGGGGTACATGCATCCCAGGCTGTGAACCCTTGGTTTCATATTATCTTAGGTTAGGGTTGGTTAGGGTTTAAGGCAGGAGTCACCAAACTCCTGCCTCAAACTCAGAGCTGCTTCTTGGTACAGATTGATGCGAAGGTCTACCAGTTTGATACACACTCTTCTGAAAATAAAAATT
>Ga0210059_1003749_pt1 | contig 24452 bp, 15 predicted proteins | sample Ectturendosymbi2_FD_188042 | JGI IMG/M metagenome (GOLD analysis project Ga0210059, IMG submission 188042) | Ecteinascidia turbinata endosymbiont from Florida, USA - Sample 2 (SPAdes) (version 2) | ecosystem: Host-associated > Tunicates > Ascidians > Unclassified | place: Key West, Florida...
TCTGGAGACAGGCACTGAATGCTAGTCGTGCTAGGTGCCAGCCTAGTACCTCGCGAACGAGACGTCTTCCTGTCCAGGTGGTCAACGCATTGGCTCGTTCAGGGTGCTGACTCAGCAAATCACGTTCAGAACCAGACCACTCGTTATCCATATATGGTAACGAGACAGCGCAAAACTGGCCTTGTAAACGTAGTAATAGAGAGTTCATGTTTCCAGTCTATGTTAAAGTAATTGCATCGATTAGATCAGAATTCTTGAGATTTTCTTCCACACATTTCATTCGAAACCTCATTTTTAATCAACCGAAAGTGTCGATGATGTAATACACGCAGCCCTCGGTAGCAGTGTGTAATATATGCCACCCCTCTGATAAAATATAGTGTTAATATAATGTATGCGGCCCGCGGTAGCAATAAAGTTTTCGATGTGGCCCTCCGTAGAAAATGTTTGCCTACCCCTGGTTTAGCTCATGCCAGAGTAATCTATCGCTGTAAATGAAGCAATTACAGCCTCTCTAATTCTAGAAACAACCACTATTCTGACGCAAGTTTAAGAATCTTACAGTACTGCACAAGGCCTGCTACAAGCGTTATTGCAAACATGCATTATGACTTCTATGAAATGTGGTGTAGTACTCCACACTGAACCCATGGCACATGTCCACTGCACTTAGACGAATCTACAGTAATTGTAATGTGTGAAATGCGAAGCCACGTTACAAAATTATTCAATTCCTGGCATGCAATTTACAATTTCCGCTTGCCACAACAACAGCAAAAATTTAAAATCGACTTCAACAAAAAACACATTAACATTTGTTGAGAGCATGCAAATGTAGGTGCCGTAAAGGAAACGAAGTTAGCGATTATTTACCAGATAAACAACAGCCTTAAGAAGAACATAAAGCATAGGAATTTAAAATGAGTTGTGGATCGCAAACTTCAATGGTTAACACTTCACAGGCGGAGTTGGGCTCAGTTGCGAATAACGTTTTTTCCAAAAATAATTTTTTAGTGAAAAAGTATTTTCTTCCATTTCATAATGGAGTTATTTTTCTCAAAATCAAAGTTTTTGCGAAAAATTTCGTGACAAAAATTTTCTTGCAATGAAATAAATTTCATGGAGCAAACGGGCCGCCATAGACTTGTGACACCTCGTTGTTCCGCAGAGCTTCTGTCGGTGACGTCAGCGCCAGCTCAATCGTCGAAAAGGTCGGCCGGCTCAACCAAGGCAAAGTAAACATACACACGCTCGGCTTTGGTCCCCTCGTCGACATGAAGTTCCTCAAAAAGCTTTCTAGTCTCAATGGCGGAGAATCCAGACAAGTTTTAGACGGCATGGACGCTGAAGTTCAGGTAACCTTCAACGACTCTACTTTGTCGCGTTTCGCTGCTCATCGAAAACATTTCAGTCATCGATGATTTTCGGAAGTAGGGCGGCAACCAATCGCAGAGCAGTTCACGCTCGACTGGTTTGCAGCCCGTCACTGCGCCAGACAGCTCCAGGCTCGTCAACATGAAATCGTGCATGTCCCTGCTGCAACCAGGACTTGAAGTTCTAATCTAGTTTATGCTGCCATACCGCAGTCTCGTGCAGAAACACGTTTACCTGCTGCTCAACCCACCGGATGAGTGCGTTCTATTGTGCAACCACTATTGCACCGAAACATCATAACCCGCTCGTAGAGTGGACTGTGCCCTCGGTTTCATGGCGTGGGCAACAAGTTTGCTCCAAGCTGCTTTTGGCTGCAACATACGTAACAAGCAACATTGTTGGACGTTGGTGCGCGGTAAAAAATTTTATAGAAGAAATACGTCAAAATGGCGTGTTTCAGATATACCTGCGCCTTTGTTCTTGTTATTTTTTTCATTAAAAATCAAGTTCATGCCACGATTTTTGTTTGTTTCTGAAATAAGGATTTGCCTGGCCTTAAAACAGCTGCGATGTGTTATTCGTCGATGCTTGGCATGAAAACTAAAATCAAACCCGAAGGTCGCTGTGGTGCTAATACCGATTAGAACAAAAAATAACCTCATCAAAAACTTTTATATATTAATGATTTCGAAGCAATACGATACAAGTTCGCTTCCTTTGGTTTACAGCTATTTCAGCAAGCATTGTTATCAAAGTTGTTTGAGACAAATCGGAATTTTGTTTTATGTTTAGACTCAGTCTTTTTAAAGAAAATGTTAGGTGCCCGGTATGGACCGGTAGAGACCCGATTTTCTCTTATTCTAATAACCCGATGATAATTTTTTCTGATTCTAGGGACCCGATTTTCATTTCTAGGGATTCGGGTTCCTAAAACACCTTAAAAAACACCTTCATTTTTCCTCTTCAATAAAAAGTTGCGAAAAATAGAAAAATAGGTGTTTTGGCACCTTGTTTTCTGACGGAGTGCGCCTTCAAACGCCGGGTCTAATTCCACCACTGATCGGAACGATATTGGCAGCCTGGAACTCAACTATACAAACTCACTGACAAATTTCATCAACATTGTTTAAAAAAATGTCGGTTTTCATGTAAATCGCGGTTCGATCCAAAATTTCGGAACAAATCCAGAAGGTGGCGTTGTGTTGTTACGCTTGCCACCGGATTTAGACATGTGGAGACTCCGGGGCAGCCTTTGCCTCCCCACCCGGGGAGCGATTTTATGTATTGTGGGGGCGGTTTTGTGTATTTGGGGGGCGATTTTGTGACATACGAGATTTGGGGGGCGATTTCTGCAGGTTGAAACATACTACAATTTTGACTTGATTCCAAAAAAGCAATATTTATTACTTTGAAATCACAGCATTTGAGGTGCTGTCGACTCCACGGATCATAACAAAGGTTATAAAACACATGATATCGGTCTGGTGACGCAACAATCAAGCCAACATCGTGTTGTGTAACGCTTTAATGCACCAACTATTGAATACCACTGTGATTGTCACTTCCCGGTATTTTGTTGAGTCCACGTTCAAAATAGGACAAAAGAGCAGAGAAACTGTTGCGCTGAGTAGTTTGCAACGTTGGTTAACCAAATCGTGGCATGACAAACGCCACAAAACGGACATCAAGCAATAACATTTATCAACCTGTACACATCAACACGCGGGGTTTTGGATGTTTCTGGTATAGTATGCATTAATAACTTTTATTGTACTGATACTGGTTGAAAGCCACCAATCCTGATATAGCTATCAGAAAATACCCAATCGATCAAACTCCATTTTTTCAAGAGGAAAAACTTCAGCTTCTTTGAAGATAAATGGCCCAACAATCATAAAATTGTTTTCACTAAATCATCGCTTCAACGTTCGCGGCGATAGCGAACATTGTTTGCAAGCTGCCCTCAAGTTTCGGCTAGTTAATTGTCGTCGTGAGCTGTCGCAAACCCCTCCAACCATAGGTGTTATTATTAGCAAAATTGCGTTGAAACAAGTCTGCATGGTCTTCGGTACAGCATAGCCAAACTATTGTTTCGCAGGCAAAAAAAACGTAACAGTCCGTTATCATGAGTTTTGTAATAATTGTTTAATACAGTGGCCCTTAAACATTTGGCTACCACGCCCCCCTAAGTAGTCGTCCTTTGCTTCAAGCCCCCTGAAGTTAAATAAGTTGTGAAAACAAGTGTATTTCTGGTAAATTTCTGATCAAACTTTCCATGTTGTTGAGCGCCTATGAGCTCGACCCCCCCTCGAAATTTACCGACGGCCCCCTGGGGAGTCATTTCCCCGATTAAGAACCACTGTTTGAATAGCTTGAGTAAAACAATGTACCTAAGTGTGTTCTGTTGCAACAATACTGGAAATATAACTGTTGCGAGACGAGTTACGCAGCGATTAATGGCGAGTAAAACTACTTACAGCTAAGCATAAGTTATATAAATGTGCTTTTCATTCAATTCGAGTGTTTTGCTGTACTGTGGATATAGCTGTACTGTGTTCATCTTACTTATGACAGAGTATAACAGAACAGTAAGCTAAGAAAGGGGCAACTCAGACTACCGGCGAGTAAGCCCGAACACCCCTTTTTGGCTAAACTAATTAGAAGGCCAAATAATCCTTTTCGCTGCTTGTTATTTGAGGCTTGCTATGAAGTCATTCTGTTGTGGAGATTACGCCGAACGTTACATTGCATAGAAAGTTACTGGATGAAATACCTTTTCGCCACCTAACTAGCATAAGCGAATGCGATTCAACATCCAGGAACGTCTCATCGACTTCCAAAGCAACGATGAAGCCCGTGTTATATTTCATACACACGGATGGTCAAAATTTTGGATAAAGTGCAGTGAGGGCTTTCTAGAACTTTGGGAAAAGCGAAGCTATTATTACTTGCGTTTCTCACGACATATTTTTCTGAGTAAGGTTTCTGCCAAGTACTGCGTATGCGTAATTACTACCACAATCGTCTTGACACGAACGATTCCGTGGAAACACCATACGACTTAACCTGGCCAACTTGCAACCTGCTTTGAAAAAGCTTGCAGATAAACACAATCGCAAGGTTCGCATCAGCTGGAACCAGATGTTATTTTGGAAATGAATAACATTTATTCTACAAATGCATTTGCATTCCCTTTGTTTGTTCATGTGGTTTTGTGCAAACTAGATTGCCCGTTTTCATTTCATTAGCGCTGAATTATTTACAAAACAAAAGAATATTTTCAGACAACGCAAAAATTATAGGTAGGGGGACGATTTTCAAGCAAAGTTCCTCTAGGGGGCGATTGTACAAAAAAGGTTGAAGACCACTGATCTAAACTAAACCTGCTCATCCATATGATGCAACTGTATGTAAAAAGACGTGTGTAGAATTTCCAAAATATTTCCATTTGTTTGTTTTTTTCTTTTTTCATGAAAAAGCAATTTTAGCAAACTGGCCAATGATGGATGTTGATAGACATTGCGCTGCCAAGTGGTTGTATGTGGAAATGGTTGAACAAATGCAAGAGTTTACAAAACTCAGTGCAAGGAGAGTTTCGCGGAGTATTCAGCCAATATGTATGTCATAACAATATGCCTATGTTTTAGTTTTTAAGGTATGCAGGACGGGACTTTATATCCAGGATACATTGCCCACATACCATTCTAGTTTTTGCAACTGGCAACGTTTTGTAAATCATAGGTTTCTTTTGACATCTTTGCTTTGCACACATAATGCGTTCGTTCCACTTTGACTACCTTCTTAACTAAACTGGATTTTGATGTTATTATAATCATGGGAGCAGGGAGGTTCAGGGCATCATTCGTTAAGTGTCAATAGCGGCACCAATTTCAATAGGACATTAACAGTGCCATCTTACTACAACCTAGACAATGGTCCGCTTTTCGGAAGCACAATTGAGTAAATCCTAAAAGATGATTTTTTTGATCGACGGATTGTCTTGTTTGTTAGCCAATCGTGCGCATTTTTTACAAGATCTGCGGTTTCATTATTTCTTGGGAGATTACATTTTTCTTCCAATTCTCCGGTTGTACACCTGTCTCTGGTCCTCGTGTTTATTGCTCCCTAAACACCTCTACGGTAAGCAGGAAATTGCCAATTGCTCTGAGGACCTGTTTTCTTTACTGGTGTATATGCTGCCAGTAAATTGGGAGGCCGATATCTTCAGAACAAGTATATGGGATGGGCGATATTTACAAGTCACCTCCAGGCATTGGCTCTTTTCAGCACAAGAAAATCAGAAAACTGTAATCAAAGAAAACTGTCTTTATACAGCCTAGAGGAATCATGTTTTCGTACTCTTACCATGTTTCCTAACCTTTATATGCAGAAGTGCGGGTTACGTATGAGGTAGTTGCTGGATGACGTAGCACTTTTCTACCAATACGTTCGTTGTCAAGCAAACGTTGTCACCCCCTACAATAATACATGTAAAACGTGTGACAGGAGCTATGCATACATTTTTACGCAAGAACTTTCACTGAAAAACTTGTCAAGTTTTTAACGTATTAGGATTCCCGTCTTGCCCGATCGGTTCTCTTGTCTTCGAGCTTTCGTTTGAGGTTTGGTGGAACCTGGTCTTTGTGATAAAATTTTGTGGCGTTTTTTTTAACTGCATCCATTGTGACACTGGCTTCATAGGAAGGACATCGACACAAACAGCTGGCGACGTGTTCATTTACGGAAAAACTGATATCGAACGGAAATACAATCTTCAGTTCGTTACTATTTTCGTGAGCGCTAGATTCCTTTCACGAGTGCGATCTCGTTTCACTCGAAGCGCTTTGGCGCCCACAGTAGATGAGCACAGACAGCATTTGAGAAAACAGTGAGAAACCACTGGTAATCTCTGATTGAAATAAGCTTTTCGGAGGTAAGCCGTGTGTTTGGTTTGTGCCTAAAAACTTTCTTAAAAAGATGTCTTGCAGGTGCTTGATTTCTCCTTGGAAAGCAGCTTCATAAAAACGTTACTAATCCGCTTTTCATAGAGAGAGAAAGGTGGTTAAACTGATGCAGCCAACCGCCTATGTTTACCTAATGCTTGAAATGAAGCTGCACCAGACATCTGGATTCTGATCTTGGACCTAAAGGCGTCGAAAATTAAGCCGGTTAGCCAATCTATGATAGTCAGTTACTTATTAGTGTCACGCGGAAGGTCACCACTACCGTGTACCATCAGTCACCAAACCTCGGATCAACAGATAGGTTGTGCTCTGTGCAGTTTGGGGTAAGATGCATCCGATTACGCCCATCTGTGCAAAGTCCCAAAGAAAATGAAATGTCTCATATGCCTAAATACGCTTTAGGACAAAATTGAGGGCAATCGTCACCTTAGAGAATGTGTCAACAGCAAGGTACATTAGTTGAATATTTCAGCGACCACATGCACTGCCTTTAACTTGAGTTTTCTGGACTTTGGGTCAGGGCAAACATGTGTTGCGTTGTGACTTTGCTTGTCTTTTCATTCACCAGCTATTGAAGTTTCAAACAAAAATTTCAAGTAAGCATTCAAAATTTGTGAGCAAGCTATGCTTTGAACAAAGTGCTCCCATGCATGTCGCTCCATTTACACTTGTTTCACAAAGTATTATGTTCAAAAAAATAAAAATCTCTGTTGGCAAAACTCCATTCCAGGCTCCTTGGATGGACCACAAATATATGCGTGTCGACGAAAATACTCTTCGTCGTGTTGTTTGACAATGTCTGCTTTTTGCAGATTTTTATCTCACTGCATACGTCTTTTTGCAAATGAGACATTTTTTACCTGCCGCCGGTCGCATCTTGCTAAATTTGTCATTGTCTTTAAGTTTCATCGGAGTTTTCAGCTAACAGCGTCATAAAAAATGTATTTGTGATGTATACACGCCTGAGGCTGCACGCAGACTTAGCTCGTCGTCAGCCGTTCGAGCTGTTTCTATTCCGTGTTCGACGGGGATTACGGAAAGAATCCGCAGTCACAGAAACGCTTTGGAATACCGTTGAGTAAAGCGCGATTTTTATCGCAGCAGATCGTGAATTTGAACCGCAGAACTGCAACAAGAGTTTGCGCACGACACAATCGGATGAATTGCGCTGACTCATAAGCTGCGTCACAAGCAGCACTCAACCATCTTATCTGGCAAAATAGCCACAGTGCTTGGGTATATTTTTGATGCATGTTTTTGCGGCCTGCGTTTCCGCGAATAAGCAAACTGCTGCTGGATTTGGTGCAAACGTAGCCGCGACTGGAGGTTACATTGCCCCACAACCACTAAAACCTGGAAAAAATGCAAGCCCAAGTGGTGCAGCGCGACGTGTTATTTCATTGTGTGAACATAAGCAATCTAATGTGTTTTTGATCCTGGCATAGTTTGTACAGTGGGGTTTAATTGTTTGTGATGAAAAAACAAAGTGAAGTGCTGTTCAGCCATTTGGTGTCTGGCTTTCATCCAGCAGCTTCTCTGTGTTTCGGTTTGACAGCGAACCAACGCCTAAAACTTCTATCCACGGGCGTCGGAAGAATTTTTTAAGGGGAGGGGGCAATAGGGGATTTTTCCAGGGTGGCGTAAAGAATATTTTCCAGAGGGGGCAAACAGTGGTGAAATTTCATTTTATCAAGTCGAAACGGAGAAAACAACCTTTTTCCACTAAAGACTTCACAGGAAAATACCATATTTCACAATTCAGAGGGTGCAAGGCCCCTTGCCACCCTGTTCCGACACCCATGCTTTTATTAAAAGTAAGTTCATGTTTTTTCCCCGTTTGGCCAAACGTTTTGCTGGTTTGTGGCCAACGCTATGATTTACAAAAAACAAACAGGGCTTTAAGACTACGAACCGAACCAAGTAAGTCTCCAATGGCCATTATACTTACCTAACGAGCAAAATTTTATGGTGAAATTCATACTGCAGCCTAACGCCGACCTTTTCCAAGGTAGGCATGAAAAGCTGTTTGCAATCAAGATATATCAACTCACTGTGTGCAATGACCAAAATATTAATTAAAACATAATGAATCGGTAGAGATTACCTGCTATTATCGTAGACCAGAGATGGGTCAATTAATTTGGCTCGGGAGCCACTTTGAGAAAGCCCGTTCCGCGGAGGGCCATACTTTCCAATGGAAAAAGTCTCGGCTCAAGTTAAGTTCAGGACTAAAATTTACAGAACTGTGATAAGTTGGAGGAATTTTCAGATTTGTCCTGAATGCATCCGCGGGCCACAGAAAACGCTGTGGCGGGCCACATGTGGCCCGCGGGCCGCAAATTGTCCACCCCTGCTGTAGACAGTGGTTCCCTAATCACAAAACGCTCCCCGGACCCCGCTATCCACGATCCGGGACTGAGATTCCAACCGTTTTGTGTTTGTGATATATTGCTGGAGTAGAAAGATGTTTACGAGTCAATAAACTGAGCAGTTGCTTTTAGTTTCGACCCTCCAGTAAACCTGAGTCAACTTGCTGTCTTCGTCAGAAGAACCTGCTGCGCAAGATGGTTCATTCATAAAAATAGCAAGTGAACTTAGGGCAAATTTTCACATAAACACCTTTTGGGAGATCGTAGCCAGGAGATGAGATCGACTGTCGAGCTCGCATGAACAAGTGCAAGATTATAAAACGTCAGTAAAACCGAAGTAAAATCGCTTTACCAAGATTCGAGGGTAATGAATTTATTCCTCACGTGCAGTGTTATTATTCAACAGTAGTATGCGGCGATTAACCATTACAAAAAGTAGTGGTTATTACATTGCGTATGCTGGATACGATTTTTGGCAATTGCTTCCAAGTGTGGTTTAGCCTTTATAACGTTCTGAAGAAAAACTCTGCTTTTCGTAAGTAAATTGTTTTTCTTCAGTTCAAAGTACGCTTGGCGTTTGACTTGTTGGTGTAATTGCGATTTTGAAAAAAAGTTGGTGAATTTTCTAGCTTTGGTTGGGACAGTGATTTTCCTATGATTTTTTAAAATCAAGTTATGTATTTTAAAGCTTTTCCAATTTGCAGATTTACCATTTTCTTGATGAAATCAGCAATCCACTGATGACGGACATACTAGTTTCCTACCCTCCGGATAAGATCAGCGATTTAACTACCTTCCGTTTTGATGTCCTGTCGGCCGGGTCGGAACTGGTGATAGCCGGTAGATTAAAAAATCAATCTTTCTGGGAAAGCGTGTTAGATACCGGTGGAAGCGGAACTGATGCTTTGGATGACGATTCTGCCTTCTTGCCAGAGCTGCTGAGAACCCGTCGTCAATTAACCTCTGACCTTTTGATGGACGATGACGTCATTCCGCTTATAAGCGGTCAGGTGTGTTGCAACTCACAAATCAAATGTCTGCATGTTTTTTGAAAACAGCATGAGCTCATCTACTCTTTGCTTTTTATTTGTTTCGTCTTCTCGTAATCTGCTGATCGAGCTTTTTGTGTTTAACACTCACGGGGTTTTGGATATTTTCACAGCGCTTTATCCAAACTGGCTGTACTGCCAGTAGGTGCGGTGCACACGAGAAAACGGTAAAAAGTACGAATACAAAACAAAAAAATTGGTAAAGGGATGAAAATAAGATCAAACTGGTTGCATAGGTACTCTTGACTAAGTAAGTTCCTTTATTCAAGTTTTACTGCGTTTTTTTGTTGTTCTGGGAACCTGAAAAAGAACATGAAAAGCGGATCCAGCTTCTTTAGCATTCAGTCAAGAAGTTTAAACAAGAAATACCTAAAGCACTGTTTGGTTTGCCCGACTTGCCTCACTTAACGACACGTGTGGCTGAAGCAGACTGTACAGTTTTTATTTACATGGCGGCAACCATAAGCGTGCGAGAAGGCGTTTTACTGGGGGGGCGAAAAAAATTTGCCCTGAAAATAACAATTTGCCCTAAAAATAGACAGTTTGTCCTGAAACTAACTTTTTACTTTAATCCGAATGGGGCCTGAAACCTTATGTAAATCTGTTCTATACAGTTGAATTCGTTTATAACGGCTTCCCCTGTAACGTCAATTCGCCCATAACGTTACGTTTTGTTTGGTCGCGATGGCATCTTTTATATGCATTTCAATTCGCTTATAATGTCAATTCGGCAATAATGTTCTTTATGCAATCCTCTAGAGGTGCCGTTATAGGCACATTCTGTAGTTACCTTGCTTGTTAACTCATGGGGTTGAAGTTCCTTGCGTGTTGTGTTCTCAAAGAAATTTTACGGTAATTGCTTTTACTGATGCAAATATGTACGCGACTTCGATGACGCAACGCAATGCTTTAAAAGCGACGGTTCCGGAACGTATGGTCTGACTCCCTAAATCTGCCTGCATAGGCGTACAAGGCGGGGGGGTCTGGAAAAATTTCAGGGCAAACTCTGTTTCTCAGGGCAAGCGCAAGTTTCTCAAAATCCCTGTATGTAAAAAGTGTATTCAATACAGTGAAAAATTTCGGAGCAATTCTGTTTTTCAGGGCAAGCGCAAGCTGCTCAAAACTCCTGAATGTATGCAGCGAAAATTTTCAGGACAACTCTGTTTTTTCAGGGCAAGCGCAAGTTGCTCAAAACTCCTGAATGTAAAAGTTATATTCAATACAGTGAAAAATTTCAGGGCAACTCTGTTTTTCAGGGTAAGCGCATGTTGCTCAAGTTGCCCTGAAATTTTTCGCTGATACATTCAGGAGTATTGAGCAACTTGCGCTTGCCCTGTAAAGCAGAGTTTCGCTGAAAATTTTCACTGTATTGAAATATTTTTTATCATTCAGGATTATTGAGCAACATGCGCTTACCCTGAAAAACAGAGTTGCCCTGAAATTTTTCACTGTATTGAATATACTTTTTGCAATCAGGAGTTTTGAGCAACTTGCGCTTGCTCTGAAAAGCAGAGGGTGTCCTAAATTCACTGTACTGAATATATATTTTTCATTTTCAGGAGTTTTGAGCAACTTGCGCTTGCCCTGAAAAACAGAGTTTGCCCTGAAATTTTTCAAGCCCGGGGGGAATCCCCCCGACCCCCCGCCTCGTACGCCTGTGGTGGCAACACCTGAGACGACGGAAGCGCGACCTTCGCATTTGTGAGGTGAACGCTCCAACCGCAACTAAAGGGAAACGCGGGACCAGTCAGCTGAAACACTGAGATTTCGATTTGTCTTGGCGGTTTGATGCCGGTGAATCTAAATAGTTAGGTGTAGAAATTTATTGCTGTTGGAATTACAAACACAAGGAGTACAGTTGGGTCTAAACTTTTCATTGAATTTTGGTGACGGAGGTAAAAAGCAGACCTTTATTTGTTTTTAACGCAACGTTCTCATCTCTCTCGTATTGTTGCACTTACTTCTGAGTTAGAATTCAACAATAACACTATTGCTGCAATTCTGCGTGACGCTGACCTACCAACTTCTAAGGAATGCAGTGACTGGACTTGGAAGGGGGCGACGTGATTGTGTTGAATAAAATATCACCATGTTGAAAATCTATTTCTGCAACAGTTGTAGATATCTGGGCGCACCCGAAGTTGACCTAGAATTCTAAGGTGTGTTTGAGATCTCGGAGTGGTCATACGAGTATAGTTGAAAAATTGAATCCCAATACCCAGGACCCTGAAACGTAGCACCTCTCAAACCAAGCGACTTATGACTAACGTTTTCCAGCAAGAAAACAGCAGTTTCGTAGTTTTTTGGTATAAATACTCACGATGACAATACACGTTTTCATGGTGTTTTCTAAAACAGGAGTTCCCAACCTGGGCCAATGTACCCTAGGGGTGCATTTGCCTATCTGAAGGGGTATATTTATTGAACATCCGCCACATTAACTTTGAGACATAGAAATGGAGGGTATTTTTGTATTTCTACAAAATGTTCTATGAAAAATTCATTGGATTTTTGTTATTTTACTCAGATTTTTTGTCATAAGGTATTTTAGGGGTACATGCTCATCTGTCGAAATGCTGAAGGGGTACATGGTTAGAGAAAGGTTGGGAACCCCTGCTCTAATCCAGCGCTTCTCAACCGGTGGGCCACGGTCCACTGGTGGGTCGCGAAGCTCCTTCAGGTGGGCCGCGAGAGGTTTTGAGATAACTTAAATATTTTTTGAAAAAAGTTATTGGTTGATACAAACTGCATTTTTTTAGAAAAGTTATGCATTACGAAAGCCAAAAGTGTATTATTGTCGCATTCCATCCAAGGAATGCTCCCATTTTTAACCCTGGATTGCTATTTTGGGTTCCACAAACCCAAGGCAAGTGCGGTGACCACGTGTTATACGTAAGGACGCGTCGGAGCGCTTTCCACGCTTCAGTAGCTTCATTGTTTTGTGCGACTTGCTGATAGATGCGCCTGTGGTCGCACTCGCTCTTTTACATTTTTCAGTGTGGAGGAAAGGTTGTGATTTCGAGTCACGCGTACCCGACGATATAGTTGGTGTGAGGATTGCTTCATCCCCATAATTACGCCTAGTCATGAGTTCTGAAACAACTTTTTCGTGAAGTGGCCCAAAATCAAAGTCTCGGCGAAAAGTGGGACGCGACATCAAAAAGGTTGAGAACCACTGCTCCAAACGAATGTGTGCTGCCAAGCAACGGACGTCGTATCTAGTGATTAAGACATGAAAGCACGTTTTTCGTGGCGTCATGGCGTGAATTACTAGTTTTTCTTTTTCTCACGCCTTTCTTTGTTTGTTTGATGGCGCGTTTAATCGTTATGAACCCTTGACCTATTAACTCCATCGCGCTTATCGTTGCTCTTTGCGATGATTGCGCCGTTATACAAAGCAGTAGAGACGGACCACACAAGTGTCCAAAAGTGCTGCGAGTCCGCTGCAAAACAAACACCACCTTCCAAATGAGCCCTTTTGCAAGAGATGTTGGTTTCCTGGGACCACCACCACTTGCCGTATAGCTGCATTGATAAATGTGCGCGCTTTGCCCCGAATGCGTTTGTGGTCAGCATAAACAACTTCAAATCATAGGTGTAGGAGCAGGCGAATTTTTAGGGGTACGAAGGATTTTACACAAATTTCCCCAAACTTGCCCGAAAAATTTTGGGGCTAATTTTTCTGCAAAAACACAAAGAAAAAAATATTTTCATGTGATTCTGCAAATGTTGGGCGCCAGTTTCTTCAAATCAAACCACGTTGGGCGCCATTTTTCCCGTATTGTCAGGGATTTTGCGAATGTTTTCACAGTTTTTGCCCAGATTTCTACGGATTTTGTCCGTATTTTTACCAAATCAAAACCTTTGTGGGTACACTTGCACCCCCGCCTCCTACAACCCTGCTTCAAATGATTTGTGGCTTTTGCAGTACGACAATTTTTCGTAAATGTAACAACCTAATAAGTCACTGCCAAACGTATAACCGTAGCAATGGATTTTATCACTGAAAGATGTATTGAAAGGAGCGCGGGAAACGAAACTACGGTCACTAGTTCTTGACACCGGAAACTTTTGGTTTGAAAAGTAACGTCGTTTGCGTAACGAAAAAGCATTGATCTCATTACATGCCATGGGCGTATACTCTGGGTGTGCTAGGTGTGCTAGGTGTGCGGCGCACACCCTGTGAAACTGAACAATGACGTGACATTTTCCAGATGGTGCGATCAAGGTAACATCACAAAAAGCTATGAAGATCATTTTGTACCTTCCGGCCCGAACGTGTGCGCCATATGTGTGTTCTCGACTGCTCTCATATTCGAAGAGACATTTGCGTAAACCAGTGCTGCCACTCTGTTGTTACGGAAAAGTACTAGATTTCATGATGAAAAAACTAGATTCACAAAAAAACACTAGATTACCAACTATTGAATAATAAGCAAAGTGCTTGTATTGAATAAGCAGAGTTTGAATAAGCAGAGAATAATAAGCAGAGTGCGTATATAATGATATGGATTGTGTCGAAAAACTTCGCCAAATCGTTGGATCTGAAACGTGATTTGGCGTCACGGTTTGACGTCGCAAGCAGCGCACATCCAGTAACAATGACCACCATACGCCACTGTTACATACCTAGAGGATGCACATTTTCTAAATAATTTGGGATTAAGACCGTTCAGTGCTCACCTCATTGGCGTTTGACTGGGTTGAAGTTGGTGAAAAACAAATTGGCTGCTAACATCTGTGGTTCCATGCATGGCTAGGCTTGTTTGGAACTCGACACAAACACAACTTTAATTTTTGCAAACCACTAAAATTGTGTGGATTTTGATGGTAGACAACAAGCGATTGGGTGGTGGTAGATGGGATGACCGGAGTGTCTTTTCACCGCCTCCCGGCCTTACTGTGTATATGTACTGAGAGGTTTACTAGCGTGGCCAAAATTAAAATTGTTGTTGTTGTTACATTGAAAGAAGTGACTGGTTTTCAGTCACATGACTTGCTAGAATGATATTACGTTGTTTTTGTTCAAGAAGACTTTTTCAGATGGATTTTGTTGTCAAACCCTTTGTTGTGGGATCGTGAACTGAATGCTTAAATATTCTTTCAAAGATGCTTGTTTCATTTTCTGCAATCAAAACTGTTTAAAAATATCCATAAAAATAATTTCAACGCATTGCTTCGTCAGTATTCACGTTTAATTTCACTTTGCTAAGTCAATGCACTGGAAGTTATTTTGGTTTTCTTAGTTTATTTTGTAATTCGAATCGTTATATAGTTCGCCATTCGCGTTTTATACGTGCTACAACAACTGTTATTCTCTCTGGATAGCAACAATCGCTTTTAACTTGCAACAGGATATGATGCTTCACTTATATTCAAGAATTTTGCAGTTGAAAACACTGCAATGTGTTTCTGGTACGGTTAGGATTCCGCAACTTGAGAGGAATTATTATTATGTGGGGTGAGGTTGGCGCTTCGACATCACCGGTCTTTCAGCGCCACGTCTTAACTTGAGAGGAAGCGTGTAACAGTTGAGCCGCGTGTGACTTAATGCTTCGTCGCGTGGCTTAATGGCTGGAGGCACCGTCATCAACAGCCGGATTTTGAGTGATGGACAGAAACTGGCGCAGCGCTTGAAAAGTTTTTTTCCAGCGTATAGCCGAACAGAATTCCAGTCGTTACAACCCTGTTGTGACTTGCTGGTGCCTTTTCCCTACCCGAATGCTTTAATAGCAATTGTTCTGTAAAATTGGATCTGTCAAAATCTTGTGAAAATTTGCTCGATGCCTACAATCATTGTTTCTTTAAGGTGTTTTGAGGGACTGTTTCGGTCTCTCAAATTTTCCAATGGTCTCTCAAAACTTAGTAGAGCCTCACTGCATAACAACCACCAAAATACACTAAAACCTTGCTTTATGACTGCCTCGGTATTTAGATGAAATAGTTGCGGTCTCCGAAAATGTCTTAGCGGTCAACAAGGTCGAACCTTACAGAAAATCCAGCTCACAATATTGTTACAGATCCGCTTCCGTTCCTCCTTAAGCGACGTGGAAGTAGATTTCGACGTTGACCCTGATGCCTCTTCTTCCATTGATCGATCACCTTACAAGGCATGTTTCATATTTGCTTATTTATGAAATCGTTGTTTGTCAACGTGAGGTTGTCGATTCAGTAACGACATCCATTGGCAGCTTCAGAAAATTTCTTTTCCAAATGTATACCAATGTATATCATTGCTGTTGGACCGAACGCAAACCATGGTTTTGAAAAAATTAACCCGCGTTCCCGTAGCTTCGATTTTTAGGTTTAAAGTTTGCTTTTGAATCCTTTTCATTCCTTGATCGTCAAGGTTAAAACTCTTATCAAATTACCTTGTGAAGAAAATAGCAAAACTCTGCGTTTATGGCAGGATTTAGCGAGTAAAGTTAATATGCTCTCATCGTTAAACTCGTCCAGATGCTCCATAAAGTGCAACAGCTTGTTAAAACTCGGGAATATTTTGTTGGTCTGTCGAGAGAGAATCTGCATTGTATGGACACGTTGGTGAAGTCAAGTTGATTAATTTGGTTTGAAGCAATCGAAATGTTCTTTCAATTTCTTCTACGGTAAATTAAAATTTATATTGTTCTATGACTGATGCTTGTCGACAAAAGATGCAACATGCTGCCACAACCTATATTTGAAAATGCTAAAGAGTCTAGAATTTTTCACGGCTTTGACGTACTTCATTAAGCCAACCCGCTTTCCCAAGCTTTTTTATAGCGCTTTTAGAGTCGTTTGTAACTTGATCTAATTATTCTCGTATGACTTTAGTGAGGTCAAGTTGGTGGTCTTGAACACTTGGGCTTGTCTGTCCGTGTGGACCCCATGGCATATTATAGGCTTCAAGGTTCATTGCCCACTATGTTGAATTTGTCCTACTGACTACTTTACTGTGGTTGACAACTTGATCTCTGTCCTTTTGTGTGATATACCATTTTGCAAGCAATTTTCCTAAAGGGCAAGTAATCCATCGCATTATTGAGGCATGAAGATGTGTGTTCGTGACCCTCCCTATCTTTTTAGGCCAATGCGGCCTCTTGCGTAACTTGTTCATTCAGCCTACTAAGATAGCGATTCTTTCCTGTTTTTTCCCAATTCACCCAAAGTCTGGGTCTACTTTCCATCGAGTAAAACACTTGCGGAGAGAAGCTGTTGGAGACAACACGCTGCTGGAGTGGCAACTTGCAAACGCAAAATGTGTTTGCAGTGATTCAGTAATGCTGCACGCTTTTTCAATGACTTTCAGTGTTGCATATTTTATAAACTTTTCTCCCTAAGGTTATTTTCGCAGTGACTAGATATTCTCAAGCGTACGTGTTGCTTGACATTTTGTTTTATTTTTTACAATACGTTTTATCGTCTTTGTGGGATCTGAATTTTTATGACTCTTTTTCAAGTTGAAAAGGATTTTGTCAAAGTGAAAGGTTTCTGTTGTTGTGCTCGTCACATAGAAGTTTAGGTGCTTTTAACATAATGCATTATTGCTGTGTTGTTTTAGCAAGCCAAAGTATGTGGAAAGTTTCGTGAAATAACGCTTGTCGATTTATAACAAGTACGAGAAAAACATTGGGAGTCCTGCAAAGTTGTATTTGAAACACCAACGCGAAAACCAATGGTTTGTATGAAAATGTTAATGCCCGACATGGTGCGGTTTGGTAGTGCAAGTAGCAAGGTCTAGGTTTGGAGGTTTTGCACACTTGCCTTTTGGTGCTCAAGATTTTTAGCGTTTTTTTATTGATTCATCGGTTTTACTTCTTTCCTCGCAGATATTACTATCATAGGAACTTACGATGCTCTTCTGAATTAAATTAATCTTCCATTGCAATTAAACTGTGACCCGATTTTTGCTGAGGCTCAATGAATCGCCAGACTTACGTGCAAGCCTCCTACATGGTTTCATCAAATCAATGGTTCTTGCCTTGCTGCTTCTAATTCAATTACGAGCTTGCACTCAGATGACATCTTACAACAAAACAATCTGCAGGTAGACGATTTTACGGAGAGAGTCTGGGCTTTTCTGCACATCAAAGAGCTGCTCAACAAAGCAGCGGCTGCCGACAGTCCCAACCGCAAAGAACGTTTGAAAGAATTGGCGTTAAACACGTCCCTCAGGTATGTTTGAAAGTTATGCAGTACCTGTAGTATTTGGTACTTCGCTCGCTTTGTTTCATATAATTGATGGTATAATGCAAGCTGAGCGTGCGGTTCATTTATTAGGTATACATGGTGTGAGGCGCGGCAAGGGCGTAGGAAAAGCAGTAGAGCAGCGAAACGAGTGGCTTTTGGCTCGCCGTCTGTAAAACTCACGGACAATTAGGTTCGCATTTTCTCAAAGCGTTATCTTTTGGCAGAACAAGGCATGTCTTTTTTCTTTTTGTGTGCGTGCACTACGACTCAGACACGAACATATGAACTGTTGGCGCTTGTTATGGTTATGACAGTGAAGTTGTTTTTTTGGTAGCATTTGGAGTGCATTTCTTTGCTTAGTTCTGACCCTATTTTTCCTGATGATGTAAAAAAGCACGCCTAGCTCAGGGTGGCGTAATCCTTTTCAACCAGAGGTTTTTTTTTGTTTTTTTGACTTTTTGTTTTATTCCTTGCGATTTGTGCATTGGCGGAAAGTCTGGATAGTCTTGTTCAAAGGCGTAAGGGAACAAAAATGTTTGGGGGTGCGAAACATTTTTGCCCGATTTTTCAGATTTTTGTCCAAAAAAGTGCTAGATTGGTGCTACTGATCAAACATAACAAAAGTTGACATTCGTGTCTTCCTACCCGATGAACGGGGTAGGGCTCAAATCTTGAGGGAATACACAACTATATCACTTTTGTAAGGACATGCACAAGATCAGGTTGAGCATTCGTTCAGTCGCCAACAGAAAAAAAAAGCTTTGTAATTTATCTTGTGTAGGGTAATCAGTGTATTGGATCCAAAAACATCATCGCTGAAATTTTTTTCAAAAATATGATAAATGTGTTAGTCTGTCATATTTATAAGAGAATTTTGAAAGTTCTTCAAAATTTTTTGCCTGATATTTACGTATTTTTGCGCAACTTGTAGGGTGTGGGGGTACGACGGCACTCCTGTCTTCTACAACTATGGCCTTGTTGTTGACCTTCCACGAATTTATAAAATTCCCGCAAATCGAGCCAAAGTGCTGTCTAACCTTGCTTCAAAAATCGGAAGTGCTAAAAACTATGCCATATTTCGCATCGTCAATCATTAGTTAGCTGTCTAAATAGTATTTACGCATGGGTGATCTTGATTATCCATGGGTTACCCTAAGGACCGGTATTCGGTCGCCCTCACAGAAGTGCATCCTGCAGAGTTAAGCAGTAACGGATCCTATGCGGGAGCGAAGATTTGTTTTGTGACTGGTGGATATGAACTCAAAACCTAAACAAAATCCACTAAACATTTCGAACTCATTTGTTAAGGTTCAAAACAGAATGATTCATGTAGGTTTTTAGTTCTCGTCACGAAATACTACCGTCGTTTTCACTTTGCAGGGAATGAAAAATTATGCATGGATGTAACAAATCTCTGTATAATAGTTTGGGACATCAACATCGTCATGAGGTTTCACGCGTCTGCTGTTACACCACATATCACTTTCACTGTAAAATAACACAGTTGGTTGTTTGGTCAGTTGTACGGTATGTCGAAAAATAAAGGGTGTAAACGATATTTGCTGAATTTTTTTCACCATGTGTTTTTGTAAAACTTGCAAAACAAGTTTAAGTCGGTAATTTTCTTCTTGGTCTGAAGCATTGATGGAATATTTTGCTGTGGTTTTCATAATGATTAGAATTAGGCATCTTCACAAATTTTTTAATAAAATTACAATTACTCTCAAAATTTGAATTAAGTTGCATTTATGTGCCCCAATTGCATTTCATTTACACAGTGGTGAAAATGTGTAATCAGCTTTTTGTTCATGCTTGGTCTGCATTGAATATGGTCTTGTTGAACAAGCCCTTGCTACATTTTATCAACATGAGTGAGTAAAAATAAGCTTGGCCAAAACGATTTTCTTTGTGGAGAAAAAAAGACAAAAACGTCCCCCAGCAATTATTCTTCAGCCTAAACTCCTAGTCAAGCCATCTCAAACTGTATAGCCTGTTAGGCAATTGGTCTGGCAATCACGTTGCACATGAAAAAACAGCAAAAACGTTTTGTACCTTCTTTGGATTTATTTACAACAGCATCAATCGTAATTACTGAACCTAAAATAATCGTAAGTACAATTAAAATTTTTACATACTTTAACCACACTTTCCAGGCAGAAAATGAGTTTTGTACGTGGAAGAAGAGAAAAACGAAGGAAGTCTGGTATATGATTTGCAGAGCGAAAAAGCAGCTGGTGACATGAAACGAAGATAAACTTTAAAACAAGACCTACCATTTATGTAGAGGTCAAAATAAAGCCTACGGTGTACTTGCAGTTATACTGTACAATGCTTCACGCCTCACTTGTTGAGAGAACTAGCTTATACGAGAAATACTTGTTAACCAACGTCAGCGACAACTTTGCAAACTGACAACGCGTTAACAGGATTTCTTTCAGGCTTATCCTACACTGATTTTACGCCTGAGTGGAGTGTTGCAAAATAGTCTTGCCATTGAAACTCCTCATGGCGAAACGTCCTGCCGCTCTGTGGCAACGCACCCGATCCTTTACCGGACAGGGTTTCGAAGAACAGACACTGAACTGACCAAACCGCCATCATAGAATCAAGAACTGTTGCGTCATCCACGCTTTTCAAGAAAATCTTGGCTCATCTGTTCTCTTTCCGCTAAAATCTCTTGTATACAAAAAGGGAAAAGCTTTGCACTTATGGTGCGTGATTGGTTATCCTAGCTTCGTTAATTTTTTGTTGTTTTAACCTTGTCTTATTATTGAAATATTTGCACCAATGAAGTCCGTGTGATTTTTACGCTAACCTCAAACATAATGCATGAAGTACGAAACATTGAACAATGGACTGAATGTAAACCACAACCACTAAAACGAGGCACATTGTCCACACGAAAACGTACAAGCCCAACGCAATTTTAAATTGCTTCCACCTACGGGCTCGAAGGCATCAACGTTCAGCCATTACAGACGATACGTATTTCTAATGGCAAAAACAAACCATTTGCGTTCGCGTGTTTGACCAAGAAGCCTTGGTTTGACCAGAATTGCTGATGTTACGTACGCGATTAAAGTTGCGTTAATACCGGCGTCTAGCTGTGCGTCTTGCAAGCATTCGACTGTGCCAAGGCCACCTATAAAGAGACATGACGGTGGCCTCGACTGAACTCGGACTGCAATCATAGTGTTGTCGAGTGAAAAATGTGTCTCCTAAGCGCGCGTTTATACATCTTAAAGTTCAGGCGCACGAATCCGCGGATGTGATGCTGCCCGGATCGTGTTCTGGTGCGGATGTGATGCACAGTTTGCACAGCTTCCTCACGTGGAAGTTTTGACGCAAGTGCCAGAGATCTTCACGCTCAAGTTCGCCGGATTTTGCGTTTTGCAGCGGATTCTGTCTAGGGCTGGGCATTCCAGCATATTTTATTGTTCTAGAATATTTCTAGAAACCCAATCCAGAATTTTAATCTATTCTAAAATAAATTTTCCAGATTTTAAAAACATGAAGCCCCAACGTGTTTTTTTGTATTTACTTAACGCAAATAATCCAACTGTTTGATCCTTTGCTCAGTGAAATGACGAGTTCACAGCTTATTCTTATTGCAACGCACAGAACTCAGCATTTCCAATTTTTTTTCCTGTGAAACGTGGTCGTAAAGCAGACACAGGAAAATTTGCACCGGATAAATCGCGCTTTGCAGACGCAGATGTATCAGGATTGGCCAGATACTTCAAAACAAACCCAGCAACCATGCCCGTTTGTTGGTGAATGTTATCTCTGTTCCAATTATTCGAAATAAATTGACGTTTGTGATTTGAATCTTTTACAATTCGGTTTTGAAGGATACGATATTCCATAATGCCCATCCCTAATTCAGACTCGACTTGTGGCAAAAAATACCACTGAGTCGGGTCTGGATATTCAATATATACAATATCGTCTTTGTGTGGAAAGTAGTATATTTTGTCATGATATAAACTTTAAGCTGTCATTATACTTTTTAAATCTTTTTATACGTGACTGCTCAACAACTTCCGTTATTTTGGCAATTGGCAGCACATTTCAGGCAATTGCCGGAAGGCTGAAATTTGCTTCTTGCCAAGGCAGTTGAGGTGAACGCTCTTACCCAAGGAGCGCTACGGCGAGTCACTCAGTGGTCGTGGATCGAACACACAACCTTTCAATTGAGAAGCGAACACTCTACCAGAGAGTTAATCGCCGCCCAATCCATTAAGCTCACAAAATGTTCAATCTCACACGACTAAACATTGCAGTGTTTTGATACATTAAAAGTTTTGCTTAATTCCGTTAAATTTTGCTTATTTTATGACCGTATTACAATGTTAGTGATACTTTCGAAATAACGACTAAATCTGAACAGCAAGCAAACGTCTTCGGGTTGGGAACCCACAAATCCCAATCCATGCAGCAAGTTTAAATTCTAACTTCTTACCGTTGTTGTCCTTAACAGAAACCATTCCTCGGGAACGAGGGCTCACTAAACAATACATCTGCAGCAATACTGCATGTCACAGAAGAGCTGTCCATTGTGGCAGTGCGGACGTACATGTTAATTCCAGCTGTAGTGGTCTGAAGGTAGCCAGCAGTGGTGCCACTCCTAGTGTTTTTCCACCAGATTTAGTGTTTTTTCATTTCATCTAGTGTTCTACTGTTTTTTAATGACTATCTAGTGTTTTTTATGAGTGAGCTGAATGTAATTAATTGCACAGTTTTGTGTAATTGCCATTGTAATTGAGACCCTTCGCTTTAAAGCAATTGAAATTTGCTAAAAAGTCTTGATGATTAAATCTTTAATTGCGCAAGACAATATAATATGTTTTTAGTTAAACCGCTGCGAAGTCACTTGGTCATCTGTTGAAAGTTTCAGTGACCTGTACAAACAAACACAATCGTTGCTGTTAGTGTTATCTCCCGTTTCCTTTGTCTCTGGTATCAAATGAGTTGCACACTATCTGTGGTTGGCATTGTAATGCATTTTCTGGGCATTTTCACTGTGTGTAAATTTGCTTTTGTAATCTAGTGTATTTTTGTGAATCTAGTGTTTTTTCATCATGAAATCTAGTGCTTTTCCGTAACAAGAGAGTGGCAACACGTAACAAGAGAGTGGCAACAGCCAGTGTTGCCAACTGATATATATACACTAAATTTCAAAATTTTGTTGTATTTTCAAAGTGCTTGGTATATAATTTTTAGTATATATGAAAAATGTGGTATATTTTTGTCGGGCGTTTTATTTGAGACTTTAAACCAAAGTATTGGTTATATTGCAAAGCCTAAACAAAGAAACCATGGTGATTTTAAAGCTGTATATAAAAAGTTTAATGATTGTGCTTTACACGGGAGTAAGCTTGCACTTTGGCTAAGCGGAAAGCGAGACTGGAGGAGAGCTGATAAGTTCTGAAAAACTGAGCTTAGCTCTAGGTATGTGTTTTTAGTCAGCCACTGCATCCAAAGGTTGGAAGATACATATGAGAGTGGTAAAAGATTTAGAGAAGAGTGACTGGTAGCGTTAGTTTGCATGGCTTGCAAAGCAGTATTCTGTTAGTTCTGTGTGTCCCTTCTGTAAACTGTGGAAAAAGAAAATTGCAAACTGCGAAGCAGCTATTATACATCATAACAATGCGGTGAACTACAAAAGAAATGAAAATGCAGTTGCAGGTGTTGTGTGGTGGAAGGTTGAGTTTTCCAGTGGTTAATAAATCTGTCACCGCTGAAGTTAGGAAAGTAGAAATTGAGCTTGCAGCTTCTCTATGATGCCACTGCCCAACAGCAACTGTTAATCATCTAAGTGAAGTCATTAAAAAGTAGAGAAAAGGCAGCATTAAATTTTAAGTTCTTGTTACAGATAAATTTGGTATATATTTGGTATATGTTTAGACTAAATTTGGTATATTTGTTGTAGGAAGAGATGGCAACACTGATAGCCATACATATGATTAGTGCTATTAGAACAGGAGTACAGCACGTTACGAAATTATAACAATGGCGAAAGGTTTTCGGAAATATGATAAATTCGTTTCTCAAAAAGACATGTCAACACAGGAAACCGAGTTACATATAAAATCCACGGCGGCGTGGTGGCAACCACTTGGATATCAATTGGTTATCATACTATCTATATATCAATTGGTTATCATACTAGATATCAATTGGTTATCATACTATCTATACCTACAACATTTAATGAAATTTCATTTTCACTTGCTCAACCTCATGTACATAACGACTATCTACCCCCCTTTGAAATTAACTCTGCCAATAGCATGTTTCTTAATAAGCTTTCTTACTTCCATTTCAGTGTACGAAATTTAGCCAAAAATAAGCATAAAATTGGAACTTTCGTTTGAATATGTAATGTCTCACCTGATTTTATAGCAATATCAGAAACCAAATTGAAATCAAAGTGTTGTACAAATATACAAATTCCTAACTACAACTTTGTTCATGTTGATTCCTTAACCAATGCTGGAGGTGTTGGCCTGTATGTAAACAAAAAA
>Ga0210059_1003750_pt1 | contig 24447 bp, 15 predicted proteins | sample Ectturendosymbi2_FD_188042 | JGI IMG/M metagenome (GOLD analysis project Ga0210059, IMG submission 188042) | Ecteinascidia turbinata endosymbiont from Florida, USA - Sample 2 (SPAdes) (version 2) | ecosystem: Host-associated > Tunicates > Ascidians > Unclassified | place: Key West, Florida...
TGCTTTGGCTTGGCAACTTCAAGACGTCAGGTTGCTTAGTTGGGAGACCGACCTGTGCTCCTGTAACAACTAGGTTAACCCCTCAACCAGTAGGGATCTTAGGGATCTCCGCAATAACCTACAACCCCAGTCCCTACAGTATTGTATTAATTTTCTGCAATACTACCGCCATGTTCTTTTGTGATGCGACAATGTATATTCATGAAGATTCAGCTGCACTGGAGCCACACTATTGTTGAATGTGAGAATACGTTTGTACAGTAAATGCGGCTTGGCAGCTACAGACCACCATACGACGTCGACGTCTCGGCCAAAGAAAGAGTAGCTTTGCTTTCTGGCCATGCCAATGGCGATACTCAGCTGCTTTATCTCGGAACAGTGTCTTTTACTCACGTTAAAGCGGCGCGGAATAAATATTTAAATCTAAAAATTAAAATAACATTTATATTGAAATATCCGGTTTGTGCATTAACCGTGTTTTTTTACACGTTTCAATGGTTTAACCCAGTGGTTGCCTAAGTGGGGTAATATACCCCCGGGGGTAATATGCGATTTTTTGGGGGTACCGCGGAACCAAAATGTTGTTCTGTATTATGAGCGATCGCTGCGAACTATCAAGGGTAATAAGACATAATCGCTACCTTGACTAGGGTTAGGACTCGAAAGTGTTTGGGAACCACTAGTTTAACCGATTTGCAAGTAAAGTAATCTGTATTCACTCTGCGAAGTAGTGTGCGGTGGCAAAGCCATGCAAAGTGAATAAAAAAACAAAGAATTTGTAAAGGTTCGCACAAGTCAAGAACAAACAACCGCAACACATCAAGCATGCGGGCTAGAGTGGGAACATCCGTATCTGTGACTACCGGTAAATCGTGGACAGTGTCGCTTAAAAGAAAGCGTTTTTCATCTAATGCTGCACAATAATGTTGCACCAAATATTCGCCAAAATTGTCAAACAATCAGTGGCCTAAAATTTTGGGCGCATGGCTCTATACAACTTTCCGTGGCGAGCGAGTGTTATTAGCCATCAGGTTCAATGCAACATTCCTATCTTGAGGCCTTATTGTGAAAAAATATGTACCACTTTCTTGAATGATGCAGAAATTCTAACAACGTGTGGTTTCGTGCTTTGATGCGGTCAGATTGTTTATATTCGTCCTGATTGTTTGAACTCTGCAACCGCATATTACTTTGTGACTGAGTGCTCGGACGTTGCAGTGTTTTTTCGTTTGAGGATGTGCGCATGCCACAATACTTCCGTAGTTTACCTGGCCTTGACCAGGGTTGGACTCAGTGTCCTACTCTGGATGTAGTGTTGTACCAAGAGTTACGGGTTAGTGAACAATAGTGTTAGGAAAGTGTCTGTATCCCTGTTGTTCTACCTCCAAACTCCCTATGAATTGTTCGGTTGTGTCTGTTTTTACCATACTGCATTGTGCAGAGTGTGTACTGTATGCTTGTATTCTACGCACTTAGCAAGATTTTTCTCAGGGAAATGTTAGGTACCTAGTATGGACCTGTAGGGTCCCGATTCCTCTGATTCTAGGGAACCGATGTTCTCTGATACTAGAGACATTTTCAATTCTAGGGACCCAAATCTGGTCCCTAAAACGCCCTAACAAAACCCTGGACTTAGTGTTTGTTACAAAACCTTAAAATTAAACAAATTCACCAATAGATACATTTGTTTTAAAACTATTTGAAGTAAGGGGGGAGTGATTCAAAGAAAAATTACTTTAGGGGGAAGTGATGGAGAAAAGGTTAAGAACCACTGGGTTAGACCAAGGCCTCCTTGGATTTTAAAAGTTATATTTTTCTATTAGTCATGTAATAGAAAACGTTTTTCTGTTAGTGTTGAGTTGGTAAAATGAAATTTCACGACGGTTGGCCCCACATGGAAAAATACGTTTGGTCATCACCTGGAACAACCACTATTGGCCCCCCTGGAAAAAATCTTTCAGACACACATTGTCACCAGTGGTCTGCGGCGTCCATCTCGATTTGCTTGCGCCGCATGCCATACGCAGCTACTCGTACTGAATGATGCGTTGGTGGCAGTGCCGGCACTACCATTAGGCGAACTAGGCGGCTGTTCACGGCGCTGAGCCAAAGGGGGGTCCAAAAAATACAACTGTGTGGTTCAGAAAGTGACGAACGTACACCAGAAAAGGGAATCCGGAATGAACATTATGAAAGTGAATGCAACACACGATCATGCAATTTATGAGAAAAAAATCAAGGTACTACATTATTTCAGGTTTGCTGCAGAAGGGTTAATATTTTTCCTATTAATTTCAATTTCGCATATACCAGGCAAGCTATGTCGCACTTTGGTACAAATTTTATTCATGTAATAAACGTTTCTAATATACAAAACGTCCTTCGTGTTTCCGTAATGTGTGTGATGAGCAGAGTAAGGATCTTCGTATAGGAGGGGTGGGTGCTGGAAAGGATCTTACCTACGGTGCTCACAAGTCTATCAATGGTTTTCTGTCAAGACCAGCAAAGCATGCTCTCCAGACCATACTTCATCAAGCTCACTGCAAAATTATAAGGGTACCATCTCTGTTCTTTTCATTTCTTGATTATTAGTTTATCCTGGCTGCGCCGCTTTTGCGCAAGATGGTTTCATGTCTAAGCCTTCACTAAATCATCTTTCAGTCATCAAGTGTAGTCAGATTAGTAAACGCTGTCGAAACGACAGCATTATTGGCGTTAGTAGCCTAGTTCATAGTTTCTCAAACTTTTTCGTTCTGCGACCCATTTTAAAAAAGCATTTTTTATGCGACCCTTGATGGATAGCCTAGTTGTTAATGATACGTGTGAACGTCTCATTACAAATCTCAAGAGGCATTTTTGTCTATGGCGAAATCATACAAATGCACACAATCCTCGAATGTAACTGTACTGTACAGTAATAAAACTATCACATAATGGAAATTTTAAGGCGAAAAAGGATTAACAGAATACAATTCAGTTTATCGGAGTTATCAAGCGCAACTAAAGTCTGGAAGCACTTCATGATTTTTGCACAGGTCATCCATTCGTAGATTGATACATGACAACGCAGCACGAAGGACATTCTCGCAATTAGTCAGAAAGAATCGGTTTTTAGACTTGATGATTATCAATTTTGAGAATGCAGCTTCACGCAAATATGTTGTGCAAAATGCTAAGAGTTTATGTTTTATGAATGACTAAATCAGAAATGACCGAGCATTCATTTATTGTTCTTATATAAAAATGTCATAAACTATGCTTTGAAAATTCCAGTTGCAAACTTTTATCGTTTAATAACTCCACAAACTTATTCTAGGCATGTCAGGTGTGTGGCCTCTTTAAATTTCAATTGTGTAGGGTTTGTGGATCCAACTTTTCCTGAATCAAAGTCCAAAGTACTCCTGAAACTGTGTATAAAACTTAACTTCAGTCCAAAATTACTCAGTGTGCTCTCAAAGCAGTTAGCCTGTAGTCCCTAAACTAGCCGTAGAGTTCTAAACACAAGCATGCGTTCCTGTCGGAATGAATGCAAAAAGGTCAGTATTGGCCAGTACGTTTAAAACAATCATGACGTGACAACGCATAACTTGTTTTTCTTGATTATTATCATTTGATAGCTCAGGCAGACATCCTAGCAAACAACTGACATCATGAATCACGGTGTTGCCCCTAAAATGCAGTAGAAATAGATTCACGGAAGGCCTATTTAATTTTCTTGTAAAGCTTACAAAAACTTTTATATCTGAGTTGTGAAGCCAATTTGTTTCGCGATCCCAAAATTACATTTAGCGATCCCGAATGGGACCACGACCCATAGTTTGAGAAGTCCTGGTAACCAGTAAGATTTAGATTGTAAGATGAACCACCTTGATATATGTAACAAAGAGACGTCGACTGGCACGCAACATAACCAACATTGCTGACCTTCGCGAAACGTCAGAGCTTTGTTGTGCATGCAGAATGTCGTTAATTGTTACGATACCAGACTGTGAAAAATTTTTTGAGGCCTACCCTAGAATTTTTGTTTTTGTGAATGCTATGACGTCTGTTGCTTGTGTAGGTAATATTTTGATGAATTTGGTGCTCAGATAAACTCGGCATGCATCGTAGATATTAGTTTGATGTAAAAAAAATTGTCCTTGAAAGGGTCTATTGGGTGGAAGGGTGCTGTAATGGACCTTTCCTAGGACGCAACGGCAAATTTAAGATGTAAAAAGAGCAAACAGAATGTGTTTGTTTACGTTTAAACAGATCGTGCCACGGTTGATTGAACAGGATGACGTCATAAGCTATGAGGAAACGCTGAAATGGATCTTGCCTAAGGCGCTGAAATGGTTTGCGCCGGCTCTGGTTGGTGGTGTTGTGACCATGTCACAATAGTGGCAAGTCAATGGCAATAACGTTCGCGAACTACTTCTCTACAAACACAAATTAACGCCGAGCATGAGGCTGTGCAAGCCATTAGAACCGTTTCTCAAGTCCGGTATGACACGACAGGGAATAGAACCCTACCTAACAGCTGCAGCGGCGTTTGATGAAACCCCTGTACCGCTTAGTGATATGCGTACCCCTGAAAGACGTATTCGATTTACCCTGGTCGTTATATTTGGTTGTTCCAAAGCAAGGGCATATACCTGTTTTCAGTTTCTCAACTTATTGACTGTTATTCACTTATCTTCATGACTTACCAGTTGTTTTGAAACGACTTTTACGTGTTTTATTAGTGTACGTGCAACAAGCACCTTGTATAATTTGGTGGCTGTGCTAGAACAAGATGAGACAATTTTGCCAAATGTACGGACCATTAAGCTGGGAATACAATCAAAATGCGAAAACCTACAGTCGACGTAAGTCCCAACACCTATCTGATATTGAGAATATAATGTAACGCCACATGCTGAAACTTAGCAAGATGTACTCTAACTTAAACGTTTCCATTTTTGTACATACATCTGCCATACTTTATATGGGAATTACTTGAAAAGATGGAGACTTGGGATTTCAAATTCAACTCAGTCAAACAGTCCACGAGCACAAACATACATATGTGTTCACTTTCTATTATACCCATATGTACTATAATATAATATTTACTATAATATAATCAGCATTCCACTTTTAACGTAGTGGGGTTCAACACACAGCGCTGCGCCAGAAGAGTAAAATATTCAAGGCAGCGACAAGGGAGCAAAACACACGGAAAAATGCAACAGTGCAGTTCACAAACAAAAAAAATCACTTCACGTTAAAACAGGGTCTACAAACTACGGCCCGCTGACCAAATCCGCCGCGCGAAGCCATACCATCCTGCCCGCGAAGCCATTCCACCTGGCCGCAAAGACATGTTGTCAATAATGAAAAAGTAATATTGTTACGAAAAACTTGTTGATTTGGTAGAATGTAACATATCCCCAACCAATCATACTACGGTCTGTTGTGTAATACAGTAGCTTATGTGGCTCTCTGACAAAAAAATGTTTGGAGACGCCTGCGTTGAAACAAAGCGGTACTGACTACTGAGTAACTTATAAATAGGGCAACCAAAAGTCAAAAAGTCAAATTTTTTCTGCCTTTTTCAAAGTTTATGAAACGTCCACAAACCAAATTTCCCGCTCATACCAAAAGCAACGCCCAAGTTATTAGGTCAAAACAAATTCAAAATTTATAGTTAGGTCATAAGCATCTTGCACCACAGTTATTTTCTCTTCATCGATATTTTATTGAAACTGCAACATTAGATTTTAATATGCTTTTGCAAGTTTAGTTGCAATTCTGTAATAAGAGTGGGTTTGTTGCGAAATCTGGCATAACAATTTGTTTGCCCGCTACTGGACGATTGAATATTACGTAGACTGTGCGTGGTAAGGCAAGAAACGTATTCTCACTCACAGCAGTTTGTTTGATAAATACTCAATCCATTATGCATATAGAGTTTCAATTTTATGACGTTCTCAGGTATAACTCTACTGTAGATAGTAATGTTCTTATCAATATATCATCCCTAAAGTTAACAAGCAAATTTTTCGAAGTTCAGTGCATGAATAAACTTTGAGTTAACCACAACACCTACGGCTGAATTATTTTGCAATTGCAAATGCAGAGAATTTATAGGTCAAAGTAAAGTCAACATTTGCAAATTATAAAGTCAAAATTTTACGTTTTTAGGTCAAAATATCGGTTGCCCTACTTATAAATCTATGAGCAAGCCCGATTATTACGGCATAATAGGGCGTTTACCAGTGGTTGATTAACGCGACTTGCAATTGTAGAACTGCATGGTACTGCCTCTTTTTTCTCCATCCTTCGTTTATTGATTTTAGTCGAGGCGTTCACTGGCAAGAGGTGGAGAGGTGAACACTTTGCTATTGTTGAAACCCTTCAGGCGCGTAGTTCAAGAGTTGCTCAACCATGACAAAAGCATTTAAATCAAGGCATTTTTTTAAATGAGGTTTTCCTGGCATATGAATAGACATAATCACAGAAAAGCCAAGGAAAAATCTTCATTCTTTATCATTTCTGAATAAGCGAAATTCGGGATGCATTCCCGACAGTCACAATAACCACCTGCCACATACTCAACACACTTTTGGCATTCAGTGGCGATTCTAGAATTTGAAAAGTGGGGGGCACTGCGGGGCCATGGAAATGTAGGGTACAACATAAATGTCTATCTTGCATGGTGATTTTTCGTTGTTTTGAAAATTAAGTTGCTATGATTAACCCTATCAAATCCAAGTTAATAATAATAATAATAATATTTTAATGCGGACTCATGGTCCATATCACAGACGCAATCACAGATACAAGAGCACAAAAAGTGGTTAGCTATACATCAGCGCGCATTACAGAATCGGTGTTTGCACGTGACCAACATTGAGAGGAGCAAAACACTTTGTCATCACCACAACTGTATCGTCATTCACCAGAGCACAAAAAACTGATAGCCATACAGCACCGCATTACATAACCGGTGTTAGCACGGCTGCACGTGTCCAACCTTGTGAGGAGCAAAACACTTTCCCAACATTTCTTACTTTTTTATGCTTGGTGTGTGCACATTGTCCACATATTTTTACTACATGAAAACAATACTGATGAGACACGAACACCGAAACTACTGCATTTGGTCTCCATCGTACAGGAGCGTTGAATAATTGAGGAAAAATGAAAATTTATTAGAAGCATCAGACATTTAAAGCGATCGAATAAAAGTTGGATGAAGATGCGCATCGTATAAAAAATCGATACAAATTGTTTCTCAGCAGGGCATCAAAGGTCCTGACACAATGGCTAACCTGGTGTGGGGGTATTTATTGCATAATTGGGTAGGCATTGTTATATGCAGCCTCTGCAGCACGTTAAGCGCTTCATACTGGTCTGTGTGTATTTGCTCCACAGCTGGCAAGTATATCTTGGCATGCACGAGACACGAAATAGCTTGTTTTTTATTGCAGGAGAGCACTGATCGAAAGTGCCTCTGAGTTATTTGCTGCACAGTATATTGATTGCACTTGTTTCTGAATGTGATCATCATCCTTCAGTGATGCATTTATCCACACACCAAGGCATTTCACTTGGTCAAAAAATTGTACACCTACACCATTTAGTAAAACATTTGATGTGGAGTTTGTTCATACTGTTTTGGGCAAAAAAAAAACACCAGTTGTTTTGTTGCAAATAAAAGTGATTTCGTGTTTAGTAGCAGAATCACCACAAATATTCAGAAGACATTGCGGCCCACTAATACTGGGGCTGAACACACATATATCATCAGTAAACATTAGATGATTCACAACCATATTTCCCCCGCATACCACCCTGGCTGAGCCCAGTTGCTCTGAGAGTTCATGCAGATAAACAGCAAATAAGTATGGGGGCATAACTCCCCTTGCCTTACCCCACTGGTTACAGTAAAGGGGGATGAGTACTTGGTACTCCATTTCACTTGCATGGTCTGTTTAAACATGAACTAGCGTTTTTATTCACTAGAGACACTTCAAGGCCGCTGTAGATACAAACACACACGTGTACTGCTATGTCGAATATTCTGTGCTAACCATGCAAGTTCCACAGCACTACACATGTAAAACGAAACGCAGTTTTCGGTACACAATTGTGCTGATCCCACATGAACGAAAACAGCTCCACGAAAGTGAATACAATTCACATGAAAGCGAAATGGTTCCACTTCTAACCATCTATTCCATATTGACACAGAGACAAGTAGGCTGTTGATAGCCAACTAGTTTCGTCAAAATATTCTTACTACAAAACACATAAAAAATGAGCCATTTGCCAACGGATTGGTGACTACTGACTAATCCGCTTTTGTGGTAGCTTATGGACATTTTGTGACCGTGGCGTAACCATAACAATGTTATGCAACTACTAATGCCCATCTGCAGCTTGGATAGGGTGAGGACTATTCAGTGCAGTATGCAGTTAACAACAGCAAGGTTTCGGCACTAGTTGCACCTACGTAGCATAGCAGCGCCGCAGATATTGTGCATCGGCGTTTTAGGGCGTGTGCCTGATAAGATGTAACAGCAGACGTAAAACTTATTATGCAGAATATTCCCAACAAAGTCGTTCATTTTAATATTCACACTGAACTTTCCTCTGGCTGATCCTCAAAAGCTGACTTTTCTACCCCGCGTTGATTTGTGACTGTCTTGTCATGAGCGAAACACGCACTAACTCTAAACCTGAAAGATTCAGGCAAATAGACAATGAACAACATAATTCTGACACAGACCCCGCGCAATCCCCGTTAGAATTTTATATCATCATCACCTCAATGTAACTTAATCCTTCGATTTATCATGTCGACTGTCAAATTCATCGACGAAATCATCTAAATATGTTTTTCAGCTCGTAACTTTCAATTTAAGTATATCAATGTTACCCAATCTCTCGCTGGATTATGGAAATTCGGGGAAATCTTGTCACTAATTTCATTTTTGAAAAACTTTTCTCGCATTAGGAGCTGGTGACGGCAAGAGTTACAGCTACCAGTAACAAACAAACGCAACTTTTTAAGCAGCTATAAATGAAACAAATTGTTCGAGCCATGTAGGCAGCTTCGACGCCTTCCGAAGAAAATTCCTTGCCAAAGTTATTTCATGTTTTAAATCATTTTAACTAAATGAGTTTGATTTGCGAATTCTTTCAAGTGTGTTTCTGATAGAAATGTTTGACCTCCGGGCAACGAGCTGAAATACGCGAAAGAATTGCATAAGGTTGCAGGACATGTGGGTAGAGTTAAAACTGTCGTCATGAACCACTTCCGTAAGATGTTTCGAAGTCGTATAAAAAAGGCAGCAGAACGCAGTACAACAGCCAGTATAAATTTGGATAAATTAACTGAAACCAATTCTTAGTGCTTTCACAAATCTTTTCGCTACTGGGAATCTGCTGAGAGTAATATAATCCAGCTCCATCTCACACTGAAACGCACGAAAGATCAATCTTCCTATTGCTACTGTTTCTTAGTTTCGAAATGAATTTTTCAACACCATGACTGCGATGTGACTAAATTTCACGCAGGATCCGAGTAACCACTAGTGTGTGTCATTATAATCAATTCTAGTTACCCGGCCGTCAAAAATAACAACACAGCTTATCATGCATTTGGAATACATTCAACGCAGGCTATAGGGTTTCAGAATTATCGTTTAAAATATTGCTGGCGGAAATGTATCTACTGCATAGGTCAACCAAACGAAGTTATATGGGAAATTACAAAACAACTGGGGAAATTACAAAACAACTGTTGGAATTATAGATCATGTTCTATCTGACAGATGAAACGATACAGGTGAAATGAAGTATTTATAAAAACTAACACCAATGATTTAGCAGCGACACAACCCCTAGGAGCAGATCTCGCATCCCTGGTTTAAGAACAACACTTACATTATGTTACAACACCTACATTCCTTGAAGTATGAGGGTGGATGGTAACCTGGTAGCAGAAACGTTAATACCTTCAGTGTGGCGAGTTTTCAGCGAACTTGTGCGTGGAGTGTGGCGCTGGTTTTCTATTTTGGAATGTTTTTGACTGTTAACTCTAAGCACTCTCTAAAATACAGTTGACTTTGAGACTCACGCCGGTTTAAATGTTTTTTGTCTGGACGCAGATTTTAGCACCAATATTCGGGATATGTCCCGAAAATTCGGAATGTATAGTAGCCCTAGATTATAGTATTTGAAAATATGTTATCCGCAAAACATTAGGCATTCACCGAACGCCTTGAACGATTAAAACATGCGCTTCCAAATAGTTGTATACAAAGTGTGAGAAAGAATAGAAGTTTCCGATGTCTTTCAAACATGTTCATCTCCAACTAATTTTCTTCAAATTCTTTCCAACGTGGGATACCTTCAAAACGTACCCTTACAGATATGTGCGTCGGAAGGATTTTTTTCCAGGGGGGCCAGTAGGAGATTTTCCCAAAATTTTTTCCAGGAGGGCGCCAAAAGTGGTGAAATTTATTTTTTACCTTCGAAATTGAAAAAAACAACGTTTTTTAGCTAATAATTTCTAAATCCAGGGTGGCCAAGCCCCCCCTGCCCCCCCTTCCGATGCCCATGCTTACAGAATGATGAATAATAAAAAATCATTAAAACGTAATGATAGAAAAGTTAGTGTTGGTTGATCATTGACATAATTTTTACTTGAGGATAGATGTGCAGTCACCGCTTAGCTGTGAAAACTCACGTAATATTCTTTATTCCTTCTTTCCTACACGAGAACTACCACCATCTCCAGGGGTTTCGAAACTTTTATGCAGTGGTGTGTTTAAAAGGGGAGGCGAGCGAGGCACTTGCCTTGGGCCCCCCTTCGTGGGGCCCCCCCTTGAGGTCTTACGCGCGTAAATTTTCCTTATTTTTGAGGAAAAACTTAGGCTATTATTCACCCATATAATGTACTACAAAGCAGATCATAAGTAACTACTCTGCTTTCAAAGAGGCCCCTAGAGAAACTGTAATGTGCAGGTACTTTGCTTTCAAAGGGGCCCCAACAGCAACTGCAATTTGAAGGCAATTTGCTTTCAAAGGGCCCACCAACAGCCACTGAAATGCGTAAGTACTCTGCTTTTAAACTTCATTGAAGGGGCCTTAAAAAACTGTAATGTGTAAGTACTCTGCTTGCAAGGGGGCCCCCAACCGCAACTGAAAATGTAAGCACCTTGCTTTCAAAGGGGCCACCAAAAGCAGCTGTAATATGTAAGTAACTTGGTTTCAAAGGGCCCCCAGCAACAACTTTAATATGTATGTACCTTGCTTTCAAAGTGACCCCAACACCACCTCCAATGAGCAAATAAAGAAAAGCTTAAAACCAACTTCTATATGTAAAAATTTGTGGTTTAAAATTTCTTCCAAAAAGTTCTGACAAGACCCTAACAAGTAAGAGCAAATAGACCTACTTATACCACATGATAATTTTTTATACCAAATGATGATTTTTAGAGATTGAAGTATTTACTATATTGATAAATTTATAGAAATGCCACAGATGAACAAAAAGTCTTTTTATGTCTCTGAGTTGAAAAGGTTAGACAAATTTCTCATTTCTTGTGATGTACTTTAGTGATCATTTCCATTAGAAAATAAGACAACATGCAATTGTTATAGCAGGGATCACACTATATCTTTTAATTTATAGGACACTTTCTTCTTAGTTTACAAAGTAATTTTGTATTATTGCTGTTGCGCTGCAAAGACAGTTAATAAGTCAGGCTACATTCATGCTTCTTATCACGTAGCAGAAATGGCAATTTTTGAGTTTTATGAATACTCTTTTTTTCTACAGATATTTCAGGTATTTTAGGTGGTTTTATTCAGCCTATGCTTTAAGGCACAGGCTATTGGAAGCTTGAGTAGCAAATTATTGGTTGAAGGTAGACTTAGTAGGTGATGTTTAAGCTCTTTTGCCAGTTCTTAGCCAGTATAACTTGAACCGCTTTTTCTTAGCACAGATTTAATCAATTGTGAAGGCTACTTGCTGCAGTAGAAATGCTTTCGTTTCGATAAGGTACATGATGAATTACTTCTAACTGTTGCACATTTTTCAAACAACTAGTGTCAATGCAAGACGAGGGCAGCCTTGACTCAATCAGCCTCAAAGCTTTCCAAAACAAGTCTCTAATTGGATGCTTTTGCATGCAATGTTCTTTCAGTTAAAAGGATGAAATTTGTAACAAATTTAGTGTTTTAAATATTCTTGGTTTTTTGTTATAGTTTCATGGATTCCCACAAAGACATGAATGTGAACAAATTCAGGATACCAACTATCAAGCATTTTTTCAAAAGGGGAAGGTGTAAAACTTTCAAAGGAGTAAACTTTGCAGTTTATTGATGGTGAATGCAGAAAATTGGATGGCGAAAATGAAGTGGGGGTGAGTATGATGACGTCATCAGAGGGGCCCCTTCTTAGTCTTGCCTCGGGCCCCCCCAACCTTAAATCCACCACTGCTTTTATGTCTGAGGGCCACATAAGCTACTACACAATAGTTTGGGGGCCAGACATCTTACGTAATGTGTTTGTTTCGGTATACGTTACATTCTACCAAATCAATACATTTTTGTTATTGTGTTATTTTTTCATTATTGACAAAATAGCCTCGCGGGCTGGATTTGGCCAGCGGGACGTAGTTTGGAGACCCATGATCAACGATCTGCTTTCGCTCACACTCCAGTCTCGACAGTGTACTTCATACATTATGTGAATGTGTCAAAAAAAACAGAGATCAATGCATTCAGTAAGGTTTAAATATTTAATGAGTCATGATTGAAGAGGATACCATTTGCATGTTCTTGCAGACATAGGTGTTCGGAGACTTTTGACGTTAAATGCATTATTTATTCTTCGACATGGTTGCATTAGCAATGGTTACACAACAGCTCGCAAATGACAGAGTGGTTGACAAATAACTATTTTTTCATCAAGATTATTGATGATGAAATGGATTTGATCATGAATCATAACGCACCACCCTTCACGCTAGACTCGTAAGAATAGCGTTACTATTCCAACATCTGCCCAACCTTTATCTAAAAAACAGTCTAAAATCAGTCTGCAAATGGTTGAACATCTTCACCACAAGATTGACAAGAAGTGTTTAAACTACTGTGTTTTTTACCTGGATAAATGGTTCACGTTCACCCCAGGGTAAATGAAGTTGGTGAAGGGTGAACGAAGAAAGGCTGGTTATATTTTTATTCATGTGTTTACACTTTGCTGACCTGCATTTATCCAAATTTTTATCCAACAATTATCAGCAATCGAGAATACGATGTACCTCTACTTTGCTGATTGCAGCGAGCGCAACTTAGAGTCGGAAACTTGCCTGCGAGCACCGAAGTTCAAACGCAATACCATTCCTTTGCGATGCGACTACGGCAATACCCGAATTCTCAGTGTGATAATGTAACATTCATTTCTATTTCTTTTTTTGCAAGTGGACTGAGGCAGCCATTGTAAGGACAGCAGTTAACTTCATGATATTTATCCATTATCATTATGGTATTGATTCCAACTTCCAAGGTCTCATTTACTTCTATACTTCATAAAATACCTGCAGAATTACTAATATGTACATTCCAACAACACTGTTTCGATTAAAATAATCGTAAAAACGAAACATCAGCTACTTCATTTTCAGAGTTCAAAAAACTTATTTGAAAAGGCAAGGTTAGCTTCGAGTATAAGCTCTCTTTTCAAGTAAATACGAGAAAACGGGATGATGATGTCCCGACAAATCGGGAGGTATAGTAACCCTAAATAATGTTTTCGATCATTGTGGCTGTTTTGTTTGCAATAAGGGATGATGATTACGTCCAGCATTGATTCTTTCAGTAAAAATGAAGAAACGAGTCAGGAGTCGTATGTTCCGTGTATGTTTTGGGAGGTTAGATGCAGCAACCTGTTTTTGGAACATTCGAAACTACGGAGTTATCTACCAAAAAACTACAGCATTCATCAGAGTACGTCCACAGCACGTTTTGTTGTGCAAACACCAATAATCCTTCCAGTTAGGGGCGGCGGAGTAAATTTTATAGTAGTGGGTAGAGCAGATCTAAGCGTGCTGCATGCATTCAAGCCTGGAAAGACCATTTTGGATACTTTTTAATTGGACTGAAATGCGAAAACACATGTCACTGGTTACACTACACCAACACTCGCTGTAAATTCTCCGCAGGATTTTCATACTTTTCTCAGCACCACTAGCTTCAAGAATTAAAAGACACGTGGTTCTCTATGAAGCACCCTACGATAGAAAATATCAATTTGTGTAAATAAGATTGGTATCAATTTTCAAGTAATGCCGGTTTACAAACCAAAAAATTATTCCGATTTGTCGTCTTTAAACTCTGGTTGTATATACTTGGAGCTGCGTAACACTTTAAAGTTTTCTGTGCAAACCAGGACTTCATGGTTGGAAATTTTTTATCAGATTCCGACTGCGGACAAAATCATCTTACTCCAACCGGGTCTGTAGTCAAGGGGGAATTCGGGGGCAGTGTCCCCCAAATATTTTTGTGCCCTCCACAAATTCTGTTATGTCGAGAACAATTTGTTTCAAAAATATACAATAAAAAAAGATATTTTCCTCTAAAAATATTTTTACCCCCAAGCCTTAAAAGCTGGTTACGGGCCTTCTGTAATCCAAGCGACTAAAATATGTTTAACTCCGACTTGGGATAATTGTTTTTAAATATCGCTGTGTAAAGCAGATTTTTTCAGCAAAGTTTGCTGAAATCGATAACATTGCAAACCTGCAATAGTAAACTGCTTCCAGAAGTACGTTGATGAACACTAAGATGTAGGTCTGAACTAAAATGTGCACTTTGGTTTTTATTGCAGTAATCACATATAGCAATATATAGCAGAAACTTCAGCATGTCACCAGTGTCATATATAACAGCAATACTTACGGTTTAAGCAAACTGTAAGAATACACAATTTTTGCACTGCAATTAATTTACTTGTTATTATCAAGCATTGGTTTAAATGCTTTTATACCACCGTTTTTTAAAATCAAGTAACGTTTTTTGTGGAAATATCTGTGACAGATACAGCAAAAATGAATAACCTGCACGCTGTATTACTTTTGATATACAGAACAAAAAGTGGAACCAGCTTGCAATGCTCACAAGAATTTAACATTGCGTTTCTTGAGCCTAGAAAGTCAAAAGACGCACAAACGTTTCAAGGATTGAGTCAATTGTAGATAAACAAATTCTTGGATGCTGATCGCAGCAAACACGAAAAACTGATCAAAATGCGCAAAAAATGTAAGTAAAATGACATGATAATTTTGTGATGATGTATGTGACACATGAAACCTCTGCTCGCGTCTCTTGATGATGCCGTCTATCTTGGGCGTTGTGCCAGCAGCTGCAACTTGCCTAATTTTTGTCATAAGGCTTGGAACTGAACCACTTCGCACAGCATCACATATTGCTAGTTGAAATATGCGAACACAACATGTGGTGAATATTATGACTCTTACTAACTTCTTCCATTAAACTATCTAAACATTTATGCTCACTTTCATCTATCATAACCAGAACTTAAACTATTTTTCACCATCTTCATTTTCTTCTTCAGCTTCTCTATCGTGATTATCACGTTCGATGCATTGTCAGCTACGGCGCATACACTCTGCTTCTTTTCAATTTCCAACTCTTTTAGATCATCGGGCACGAGCCTTAGAATGAAGACGCTTGCATGTCTATTTCTCCTATCGGAAACTGACAAGGTTTTCGTTTTGACCGTACCGTCTTCACTAAAATGACGAATGTTGAAGGCAAAATAATTTAATCGAGCCCATGCGCATGCATGTTGTTTCAAGTGCACAAATTTTCAAGCAAGTTCGTTTTTTAGTGCTGATTTATATTTCTTTGCTTCGTCTATCATCATGTGCCTCATGTAGTCCTCATTCAAAGAAGTCGAAAACTTTCGTACAATCTCGTCATTCAGTTTATTAATTGCAGGTGTGGAAGGAAAACTAAAAAGAGTAGTGGACATCCAAATCAAGTTTTTCAACTCCTTCACCAGGGCTGCAGCGGCAAACGAAAACTTCACAACGTCGGTAAGAGTGAAATGTGGAAAAACACTGGATTTTGTCGTTTACACATGCTACTTACAAGAAATGAAAGCACAGTTTGAAGCACAATTCTGTCTCTGCATCTATCTGAGAAAAGGCTCATCTATCACGTAAGTAGGAAAAACTACAGTATATACGCTACATTTATTGGGCAAAAACGATTAAAACGCTTCCAAGAGTGCAGTTTCACCGCCACAGCTTGTACACAATCAAAAAATAGACACGGATAGAATAGTGTGATACAGCAAGCTAGGTACTGAATATATAATGGTGTGGAAATATCTAGCACACAAGAGAAAGTCTATGTCTGTGTCGACTCCGCTCTGTGACTCGAAATTTTACAATGGAAAAATACTGTCTGAAAGAGTTGCTCATAAACAGCTTACGTAGTCACACGTCAATTGCCCGTTCAATTTTATTAACCTGTGTGAAGTAAAAATCGGTGGAAATTTTTGTCCACATTTGAGGAGATAATGAAGAAACACAGCGCGTTTCTGTGTATTCTCTTTGATTATGATAAAATTGTAATTATATTCTTTTCTACTGTACATTCTCGCCCGGATGTTGGTGTGAATCTTGAGAGATCTCTCATTGGCTGTTTACAATTGTATGAGCATTGGTATGAGTTTTCTTTTCCATCAAGGACTTGTCGAATCAGCTCTCGTGCTGCTAAGATTCCGAAAATAAAGAAGGTTGGTTGAATTCTGTTTATAATGTTTGTGGGTTTCTAAATTCACCTTGGAACTACCAGGAAGTGGGATGGGAAGAGACCTGCCTGGCTCCAACTTGCGTAGAATTATCGTATTCATCTGTTTGCTTTCTCTGTCCGTGTCGCCTGCCTAGACAGGGCTATTTCCAAGGTCAATAGGACAGAGTAGGGTATCAGCAGCCAGTGGCGTACGCAGAAAGTTTCCGGGGGGTCAAAGCATAGGCGTAGCCATGGGGCCCAAAGGGGCCATCCCCCAAAAAAATTTCCAATGTGAATTAGGAGTGTCTTTGCGATGAATTAGGAGCAGAGCATAATAATTTATTGTTTTGTTGTAATGCAAGGTGGCTTTCCAAAGGCAAAGGTCTTTTACGTGTGTACGAATTGAGAAACGAAGTCTTCATATTTTTAAAAGAAGAAAACCATGCACTTGCTACTACCTTTGGGGATGAAGTTTTCCTGACTCAGTTGGCATATCTCTATAATATTTTTGCAAAATTAAATCACTTAAACATCTCACTCCAAGGAAAAGATACTCACCTTCTGCAACTCCATGACAAAATTACAGCCTTCAAAAGATAACTACAGTTGTGGAAAACTGATCTGTTGATAAATAACGAACAATGTGATAGTATTCCATTTGTAAAATCCTATTTAAACTCGCAGTCTGGCAATCTCTCCCTGCAGAATACCGATGAGTGTGATACGAAGACTGTGATGTGTTCGCATTTGGATGTTCTAATCTCGCATTTTGAGAAATATTTTTCTGAAGACATGGAGAAGCTCAATTGGATAAGAAATCCTTTTGTTGATAATGCAAATGCCCCTCAGGGGTTTACATCTCTGGAAGCTGAACAATTTATCGATCTTTTTTCTGACCTCACTTTGAAAAGCATATACAACCCAAATTCACTCATTTCATTCTGGGTTAAGGTTGATATGAATTTCTACTTGTAGGCTGTAAAGCTCTCCTTTTTCTTGTGCCGTTTGCAACGTTGTACTTGTGTGAAGCTGGTTTTTCTGCGGTAGCAGCAATCAAGTTGAAGTACCAACTGCAATAAGATTGACATTGAACGCGACATGCGTGTTGCAATATCAAACATTGCACCGCGGTTTGATAAAATGTGCGTAGAGCAACAAGCTCTCTGCTCACATTAAACGTTTTTCAGTATTTTGCGAATAAACGCTGACATGTTTGTGCATTTTGAACAATGAACATGATTTAAACACGATTTTTTTAAAAAACCTAAAATCTGCAAATTTTGGCTTCATTGCGGCGCCGCGAGTATTGATAAGTTTTCACAGGGCGCCGTCAACAAAAAAAGTTTGGGAACCGCTGAGCTACATAGAGGAAATCATGCTCTGGATAAAGTAGGGAAAATATTGTTGGTCAGTAATAACAATTAACAGTCGATGTGGCATGATACTTGAAGAAGCCAAGCAGCGGTCAAACCCTTAAAGATCGCAAAACCACTATCGTGCCAGTGACTTTGTCCAGTCATAACTTACAGACCGATTGAGTTAGAGAGCTTGTGAAACCTTCTAAAGATGCGGGAAGTCTTGTAGTTTACATTTTTAAAAATTGGGAATGGTGGATTTTGTTTTTTTTGTAGGTGACGACACAATAGGGGTAGGTTTACACATTTTGGCCGAGGTTACCGGGCCCTGGCGCCAACCCAACGGGACATATTTTTTAACTCAATATTTTTGGAAACAAGGCTATAATCCGAGTCCTCAAAGACCTTGATCGGCTTTCTAGCGTTTCTGGCGCCTAAATTATGACTCAAAAACCAAAATCTTGCTTTTTGAATAAAATCACACAAAAGCTATACTTGGACATTTTGGCTAAATGCCATAACTCGCCAGCCGATTGAGCTAGAGAGTGTGACGCAGCGTCACAGAGTGCTAACAGGAAGTCTTCTAGCTATGAAACGCGCAGTGCAGCACAAGCAAAACAGAGCGTACCTGGCCGGGTGGGGAAACTCTTATTGTTTTTACTGCCAAGGCTTCCCGAGCCCTGCATTCTACGTTTCCTTTTCCAAAAACCGACCGTTACAAGAGCTGTCCAAACCCTCGGAATGTCTTCTACTGTAGTTTCGACTAAAAATTTGGGAAGATTCGGATTTGAGTTTTTTTGTGGGTGACCTCGTATTAGGGGTATAGTTTAGACTTTTTTCGGATTATGTCATTAGGCCCTGGCCACAACCCCAATGGGTAATTTTTTTGTTTCTTTTTAAAAAAGTAGGCAAAAATCCGCATCTTTAGAGCCCTTGATTGGCTTCTAACGGTTGTGGTTGACACGTTATGACCTAAAAACCACAAAATAAATCAACAAAAAATTGATTAATCCCATAGGGATTAGTTGTATAATTTGTTGTGTGTAGACCATAACTTCCAAACCACAAACGCTGGAAAGCCAACCAGGGCCTGTAAAGAAGCGGATTTTTCGCACATATTTTCATTTTAAAAAGAAAGAAAAAATTGTCCCTTGGGGTTGGGATCAGCGCCCGATGAATGTGGACCAATTAAAAGCATAAACCTACCCCTTTTGTTAGGTCACCCACAAAAAAACACAAATCGAAAACTTCTCAATATGTTTAATTGAAACTAGAAGACTTCCCGAATCCGTAGAGGATTTGAACAGCTCCCCAGCTCTATCGCTCAGCAAGTTATGACTGGACAAAGTCATGGCCACTATTGTGGCCTTGCAGTCCTTCAAGGGTTTTAAGGGCAAAACTGATAGAAGCACTCTGCTGTGTTTTGCAATTCGATGAAATCACCCATATCAGAAATGAGGCTCAACATATTGTCTATTGTCGGTTTCAGGATAAGAGTTTGGGGAAATGTTTTGAAGATTTTCTCTTATGCCTTCCCTTTGGGGAGCTAAATACGAATGAATTTATCTTTTTAAACTTGATACATTTTTTCAAAGCGAGAATTTGTCGTGAAAGGAATGTGATACTGTACTGACAATTGGTGCAGCAACTTTTAGATGTGAAAACACAAAATTGTTACTTATATCATCAAACATAGGTCTTAAATTTGCAAGAGATTTCACTGCGTTTATATCGTAAAGCGTCAGCTTCTAAGAAACAAATATCAGGCTTTTTTTGAAGCGCAAGTGAGCACGAGAAATTGTTGAGTGATGTAGAGAAGAGTAGACAACCATTCGCGCACAACCGCAAACAAGTCGCTTGTTTTCTCAGCTCTGCAATGAAATGTGTGCAAATCAGGAGACTGACTCCTACACAGCAAAGTTCGATGACTGTCACGGGAAACACTTCTCGAAAGAGTGTTCTTGCTGATTATTTGAATTTTCTTTTCAAAATTTCAAAGTGAGAAAAGAGCCGTGTTTTTGGAGTTTGGTGATCAAAGTTGTGTTACATGACATCAGCCTCAATTTAATAATCGGTTTTACACCGGGGAGGGATGCGGAGGCAGCATCTCTAGGAGGACTCGAAACGCCTCACGGTTTTCATCAAACTTTGATAGCTCCTCTGGTTTCATCCGGTAACGAGCCAAGCCAAGTCGGAGATGTAGTCGCACCACATGGTCCTTGGACAACTTCTGGGCCGCTTCCCCGTGGGTGCAGCTAACAGGTCCTGCCTTGCCAGTCTTTCTTGGAACATTCTGGACACATCCCCGAACCAACGTAGCCGAGATCTCTCTATTCGGAGAAGTGGCTCGACATGTTCGAATTACGCTGTTGTGCACTTTGTCGCGAGTGTCGCACCGCGAACTTGTCAAAAATGCTGTCTCCGTGACTTTTGCATGAGATATCATCTTTCTATAGCCGACCAACAGCCAAACTCCATACCTACCGCAGGAAAGAAGTTGACTCAATCTCCACTAGACTACCAGCCGGTAAGGGAGCATTGCAGATGTCTTAAGGGGTATGGAGAAAAACAAGCTGTAAAATGTTGCTTTGAATCAAAAGCTACATCGAAACGTTATGACGGTCCTTCACTTGGGTGACATCAATAAAATTCCCAATGGCTTCTCACATTTGATTATAAAAATATCCTGTCATTAAAACTTTTGAACTAATCTCACAATTCTGCATCCAAAGGAGCACGCCACATTTTCAACGTTGTTTAAGCTTCAAGCTGTTTTTTTCTTCATCAGTAAGCATGGCCTATTCACTTGGCTGAAGACAAAGATAAAGAAGTGAGTTTAACGATGAACCAAATTACAAAAAACTATTTTTATCGTTTATATACAAAGTACAAAAGAAAATGTTTATCCGTTACATCAATCTTTGTTCCCGATAAAAGAATATCTAACAATATTAGCGAGGTTTAAGGTTTATATAAATGGTTTTCTTATGCACGTATGTAGGGGAGAACAGGGTATGTTGAACCATTTTTTATATTTTGTGCCATTTCTCCTTTGGTGTAGGCACTAGAAACCTGAAATTGGGGTATTTGGTAGTTACATCCTTTTATCACATTTTCAGACAGGTTGTTTGATATATCCTTTTATATTCCTTGCATAAATTGGAAACGAAAAACACCACTTTTGTGGTTCAACTTACCCGACGCTTGGGGTATGTGGAACTAGGTAGTGGGGAAAGTTGAACCGAAATGAAGATACGCCACAAAGACGAACTGATGCAGAACGCAATGGTGGAAAATTTACACTTAAGTGAACGTATTCAAAAATATGTAAGTCCGATGTAAACACATCTAACCACTGATGCATGAAGAAGCGGCAGAGTGCTTTCACTTGAGTAAATTTAACTGATTTTTGAAATCCGTTGAGAATACATATTTGTTTTGTCGTTCCAGTGACTTTTAGAAATGGGAGTATTTTACGATGTCATGTTTCGGAAAAGAGCACTCGTCAACAAACTTGAAAGTGACTGCTGGTCTTCCTGTTGTAGGATCATTGAGTGGCGAAGCCAACCCAAAATTTTGTTGGGGGAGGCAAAATGTTTGACTTTAGGCGAGCAACAGAATTTTTTGTTTGGGATGCCGTTTCTCAAAGCACAAAATTACTAGATATGCTAAACATTTGGGGAGGCATGGCCCCGTTGGTCCCCCTTGGTCGAGCGGAACGTATTGGTTCTATTATGTCAACCAATCCGTTTGCTAAATTGTTCTTATACGTTTATGAATTATTCTTCTGAAAAAGTCAAAGTATTTCATAAACTGATTATACCTTTATGACCAGTTGGATAAGTAGCATAGATTGGGATATATCCAACAATGAATTATTGTAATTTTTTTCATTTCAATCTGTATAGTTGAAGGACGTATTGCTGTAAAAACAACATGAAAATAAATTTTTCAGACAATTAGAAAGAAACACCTTTTCTCGACTGCTAAACCATGGAAAGCGAGTTGCCGAACTAAAAGTTATTTCACTGCCGTATTACTGTTCTTGCTACTACACAAGAAAAGTCGAAGGATCTCACAATCAGATGTAGCCATGGGTTTAGTGCTATAAATGAAGTTTAGGAACGCACACAAAAAGCTAGGAATTTTCAACAGCTCTTCAATCCCATTTTTAAATCAATGTTTAATGAACTTTTTACTTTCATTACACCAAAAACGAAAACATTCACAGTTCTTTCCACACATACAACCTGTCTGGGAGCTGCGCAATTATGCTACGGTGCTACGCAAGAGATGTCTTGTTATTTATTCGTTTATGCGACGTCTGGAACTGCACACAGCTAGGAAATCTGAGGAAAAAGTACACATCTTCAAGTCAGGTTACAATTACAACGAAACAAATGTGGGAACGTATTCCTACACGCATGAAACGTGTGGCAACGCCTTTCCCGCCCCACTACACCCCTGGATGTAACCTATACCCAGTGGAACTGCGACGGTCGTTGACCACATTTTCGTTCAAATTTTTGTGGAAGCAGGCTTCCAGCATCAGAACTGCCCAGCAGATGGCAGGCAACTAAAATGCAATTCCGGATTTTTTAAGCTTATTAATTTTTTATGGTAACTTTTTATTTTTATGGTTTCAGGATTATTTTCCCCATCATTGTAATAGAACAGTTTCGAATATTGACATTTTGTAACCAAAGGATTAGTCTTCGTGCATGCCTAGGAATTCAATGCCAGTCAAAACCTTTTCCCCTTAAAGGGTTAATTTTTTTCCTAGCAAGCACAGCTGAGTTCATCAAATGCGAATTTATCGTTCATTATACTTTTGAGGACCGGAAAGGTGTTAAGAAGCACTCAAACTAGGCAAACATTCCCAGTCCAAGCACAACAGTCAGAAAAAACAAATTTTAAAATAAAATGAAAAAAGAAATACTAAGCAAGCCAACGTGTCAGCGCTTTCTCTTTCAAAGCAGCCCCAGTGGGCATTACGGTGTAAGGTTGACCTGGTGAACATCTGCCACAGAGCAATTTCATGAAAAGAATAAAACTCTTTTCCGAAAGCTGTTCTGATCTCGCTGATGTCGGCTGGTTTATACAAGTTGGTATCATTCTTGCAAGAATTTAACTACGAAATTCCATTGAGAGGCACATTTTTTGGCTACTGCTTTTTTTCGACTAACGTTCCCGTAGGAGGATTCCATTATGTAACTCTGCACTCGAGATCTTAGTCAAGCTTATAAATCAACCTGTCTTCCAACCTTGCCGTAATGGTTGAGATGGCAAGCAAGGATAACCTGTAGTGACTTCTTAAGATTTTTTCTCTCGGAGTTGTCAGCTCATGCACCGATTCTCAGATAAAACAGAGATTCTCGCAAAAATTCTCTTGATGTTCTGGTTACAGCCCGCCCAAGCAAGCCAGCAGATTCCCCGCTAAGATCCATAGTGAAAGTTACATCATGTAAGCAACTTTCAATATCCATCTTAGCGGGAAATCTGCTCACATGATTGTCATCAAACCAAATATAACCTTATCTGTTGGATAGAAACTGTGTACGGAAGGTCTATATATTTTCGATCTTTTTTCAGCAAGGGGGCACCAGCCTCCATCTTTTCAAAAGCGTGTAAGCACGCAATTAACTTACTGGGATAAACTTTTGGTTAGACGTATGCCTTCATGGCTAACAAACACGTCAAAGTAAACCACGTTTAATTTCATGTTTGGTTAAACTTCACATTGGATTTACTGAATCCACGAAAAAGAGTAATGCACGAAAATATCTACATGTGCTTCTTAAAGTACGTTTTTTCGTGTTACTCATATATCTAGTCGCAGATAACCTCTATTTTAACATCAATCAATCATTATCTTACGAATAGCGTTAACGACTATCATACCAAAGCCTTTGAATTTGTTCAAATTATCTCTGGCGTTTCTTCTCCTCTTTGGTTTGCCAGCAAAGTTAAACACTTTAAAACACAATATCTCTTAAATTACGTTAAACACAACACTCCAGAAACACAAAATCTCCACGGGTGAACGTGTGATAGCTGATTTTTACGAGAAGTGAAACAATTAATGCAAGAATTGTGGCTAATTATCCCAAATAAAGTGCCTGCAAATCGTCTCTTTGTGTTTTTGCTTAGTTCAAATCACGTTTGTAGTGGCGCTAGGGCCACTACATGACAAAATTCGGCTAAGTCCAAGGGTACTTCCCCGGCGGAAAGTTCCCGATCAGAAAGGGAACGAGATGACGTCGCGCAGCAATGTGAAAGTGCCTAAGGA
>Ga0210059_1003751_pt1 | contig 24446 bp, 13 predicted proteins | sample Ectturendosymbi2_FD_188042 | JGI IMG/M metagenome (GOLD analysis project Ga0210059, IMG submission 188042) | Ecteinascidia turbinata endosymbiont from Florida, USA - Sample 2 (SPAdes) (version 2) | ecosystem: Host-associated > Tunicates > Ascidians > Unclassified | place: Key West, Florida...
ATTCCTAACGTGTTTCATCATCTTTTTCCGATAGAACAAAACGAAATTCAATAGAAAGTAACACGTGATGCGGTACAATTCCTCCCACTAGTTGTCTCTTGAAAACGAAAAGCAACAACAGCGCCTATTAATTGTCGCATAACAAACTTCCTGTTGACGTACCGGTGATGATGTACTGAGAATCTGCAGAGAAATCGGCGTCCCACATCCAGCCGTGCGGGGGGTCCGCCGGATCGGTGGTTTCCAATTTCAGGCAAGCTTGCAGCTGAAAATGTGACGTCTGCCATATTTTCACCGTCTGATCGGCAGATGTGGTTGCAAGCAACCTGAAAACATACGCACTTTTTCCAGGCCAAGGTGTAAGTGCATGAGACAAAATGCAAAGCTTTTGCAGACACAACTTTTCACACGCAGACGCAAGCAAAAACGCGAAGTGGCCCAAGAGAAAAAATATGGATTATTCCAAGGTGTATCACTACGAAGATAGCGACCTGTACGGTAGGCAACAACGGCGGATACAAAAAGGCACGCCACACACAAGCTTCTTCATGCTAAAGCAGTCAATGACTGAAAGCAAAGAGCAGCGATCTAAGCGACGGCCTTTGGTTTTGCCACAGCGCAAACTAGAAAAACTTGCCCTCAAACCGTGACAACTTAGGTCGGACAATTTGCTGAACCAATGCGAGGTCACTGAAAATCCTATCGCAACGACAGGTTGCCGTTCGAAATCGATCTTTGCACATCATCTTTCTACACAGGTTGATTGTTATAACGGAGTGAAAATTAGTTAAAAATTATTTCGAATTGAAAAACTGCCCATTTTTCAACGCTGTTTCATACGAAGAAACAGGTATTACTTAACGATACAAAATGTCTGATCAAAAATGTAACAGCCAGGGCATCAGATTGCTAGTAAAAAACTTTAAAAAGTCTGCTTTCTAATGCGAGGCTACACGTGAAGACAATGTTGGCTTCATTCCAAACATTTACTTCTGAAAACATTAAATCCAGAACCGGATTAAGGTAGCGCGGGCCTGCATCAGGTTAACAGCGTGGGCCGTAAGTTAAAAATACACTTGAACATCTGTTAAATTATAAATTTTGTGGGCATTCGTGTGACTACCATGAGGCATACCGAATTTCGCCAGTACGAAAAACCTGGTCCTAAACAGCAACTATTGATATTATGGGCTGTGTATTTTTTGTACCAAAACGTATACACGTATCCTTTTACCAAGCAAGACAATGCTGTAGAGCATTTTTCTTTGACTGAAAAAGATTCTATTTGAATAAGGACTGAGGATGCGTAATTTTACGTGAAATCGATTTCCAATTAAAAATTTGCTGATCGATTCCTTGCTTTCACCCATCGTGGAAAGTACATACTTGAATAGAGATATGTGCAAGTTTGAATCATCGCAAAAAGACGAAAGCAGATGGCAGTCGGCTGATTCATCGAAAGCATACAGAAACACTAGTGCTTGTAAGTGAATGCTGTAGAGTTCACAAGTACAGGACAGAGTCAGTAATTGATGCTTCCAGACTCATCAACAAATTTGATCATTGCTGTATCTAGATTCTAACCCGCGGGCCGCATGCGGCCCAGTCGAAGGTTTTGTGCGGCCCAGTTTAGGTTTTCGCTGTAGTAAACGTATCCTATATACTGACAACCTGTCCTTATTTTGATAATTTTAAATTTCACATTTATAATGCAGGCGGTCCTCAGTGCCACTTTATCACGTCTGCTACCATTGCAGTTAGAATTCGAACGTTTTCAGTACATTAGCTCAAGCTAAATTTAATTTGTTAAGATCCAAGTAAGCCATTCAATGTGCGGCCCTGGTAAAGATAGTGACATAATTTTTGGCTCAGTAAGCCATTTGGGTTGGACATAGCTGTTCTAGACAGTATAGTCTGAGTCAGTGGTGGGAAACCTATTCATTATCACGGGCCGCATGAATTGTGCATTATCGCTGGCGGGCCGCAAATAACAATTGATTTTATTCTAAATACCGCCTTTATGTAACTATGAGAGATAGAAGGTGCTTATGACATACTATCTTACGTACCTGCTTATCACTGAGCTTCGTTTTGACACGATTTTGTACTCTAAATTGACTTACGAAACTTCTGATGCGTGCCATATTAAATGTTCACGCGGTCCGCAGGTTCCCTACCCCTGGTCCAAGTATATATGTTGAAGTTGATTGTCAAAAGCAGCAAACTTACTGCTTAAGATTGCATTTTCTAAATTTTGCCCTAGCAATTTTGTTTACCCAATGTCTAGTGAATTCATGCCAAATCATTTTGAAAGTACCAAAAAGGCAACGCAACTTATAGAATTGGTCAATGTGATGTAATAACATGAAAAAGAATGCCACTCACAACAATACAATCAAGCAACATCTGGAGATTGCTGCAATTTGACCTCATTGCTTGAGTAGTAGTAGTAAATAAGTAAGTTTGTTGGCGATAAGGAAGGTATTGCATTTGCACTGAGTGGTCCCATACTTTTGCAAATGAGTGTAAAATACTTTAATTTTCAATTCACAGTGGTCTAACGAAAAAGCATTCAACTGAAAACCTTCCTTAACTAGTTAAGGCAAATTTAGAAAAATATTGACTTCTTTGACTGAAAAAATCCTATTCATATAATAAAGAGCGAGTTTAACACGAAGGACCGCGGGGCCCGTAACAATTGCTACATTTTTTAATCTGGTGCTGATTTAATCATTGATATTCAAAAGCTCACGTCGTCTGCTGCGAACATTGCTACGTCACATTCAATCACAAGTCTATTTCCAGTATTTGACTAACACAGTATCACCATTAACAATTGAACGATTACAAGGATGAATTCATACAATGTCTCGTAACGTCGCCCGTCATGAGCAATATCATAAAAGCTCTGTATGCAGTAAAATCTTGGCGCGTGAGGGAGCTGCGAAATCAATCTACTCATAGTGCCACAGGTAGATTTACCTGTGCGTGTGACAAAAGTTGACGCAGACTCAGATAAGCTCTGAACAAATGAATAAGTTAATCTTTAAAACACGCAAGAATCACATCATCCTCCCAAAAATACGAGCCTCCGTTTATAACAAAACGAGACTTGCGCAGCTATTACTAACGGTATAACGGTTAAAGTCTTAAAGCGCGGTTACCGTATTAAATAATGGCCTACTGCGACACCGCTGGTATCGCCAAATGCCACACTGTCATTAACACATTGCACACGCAGCAACTTTTGTACTAATACCACTCCGGTAGAGAATGTGTGCGCACCGCGCAGTGATGCGGAACGCATACAACGGATTATTGGCCGAGCACGCAAAGATGAACTTGAGCAGAATTCGCCGTGGGACCCAGTCAGTCTCATTTGCAGCAATGCCAGCAAGGCGGAGTTGAAGCTAACGAAGACCGAACTGGCATTTGCGAGAACGCTCGTTCACATTAGTTTAGTGAAAATAAATGCACGTTCATTGCAGATTCGCATAAGGTCTGTATTACTGTATATCGAATTCAGCAAAGTTAAACTTCGCGAATCTAGTAAAGTTACGAGTTGTGCAGCAGGTGCAAAGCGACAGTCAACGTCGACCGCTTTAATTTTCACTGCTGGCCCAAACTGCGTGTTCGGCACCACACCCAGCATCTAATGCCAAAGTCTTCGTCGGTGCGATGTAGGCCTGTGAAATGTAATGTCAATGCTTCTTATTCCTGGATAAGGATGATGTGAAGGCGCATAAAATTAGAAAAACGCCACCTCCGTCTAGCGCAGCCGAGTGGTTTCGAAATAATTTTGATGCAGTTTGAAGAAAGCATTGAAATCATGAAAAAGTCATCGGCTTTTGAGGTATTGTCAGACCACGAAAAAGCATCAAGTCATACCAGTGAGATCACCGTTGGCACTGCTCAAGAACCCAGAGTGTTTATGCCAAGCATGCGAAACACCAGCAACCGCGTGAGCACACGGGCAGGAGTTCGAAGGCAGGATGCCTGTGCAGCACAGCTTACAAGTCAGCAATAATGCTTTTCTCCCACTCTCTCCATGGCGTTGGTTCGTACCGTGAATTCCATTGCTCCTCAGCGCATGCCTCCTACAGTGTGTACTCGAAGCTATTGTGTTTAGCAAGGTAGCTTGTTGAAAGACTGGGTGGGCTGCCGCTACCAGTACGTGACCGAGTCATTCTCGGTTTGGCATTTGGAAAACAGGCAAGGAAGAGATCTGTAGCTCAAGGCCGATGGAAACGTGTTGCGACGTGGTGTAACTGACGCGAATACTGCCGAGAGAGCAACAGCAGTGATCAGCAACGAGTGGTTAGATCAGTGATTCTTAACCTGGGGTAAATTTACCGAACCATAAATTGCAGCCAATGTAAATTTTTATAAATCATTCCAAACTGTAAGAGTTTGTTAATTTCGTATTTTCAATAAATGAGGACCATTGGGGGTAAATTTGGTAATCTTGTTTGATATAAAAGGGTAAGATATGTGAAAAAGGTTAAGAACCACTGGGTTAGATGCAGTAGAGCAGGGGTCACCAACCTTTATGTAACTGAGAGCTACTTCTTGGGCACCGATTAACGCTAAGGGCTACTAGCTTGATACACAATTCTGAAATAAAAAAATTAGTTCAATTTACCCTTAATTATGGTATCAACTTATCGTTAATGATGTTAATCTATGTGATGATACTCATCATCTTAATGCTATATCAAAACAGGCCCGCGGTCGACTAACGTGGTCCTCGCGGGCGACCTGGGGCCCACGAGCACTGTGTTGGTGACCCCTGCAGTAGAGCTTTTGGGAGAGAGAGCAAGCTCGGTGCCGTACCTCGCTACCTGTTCGGAGGTCTGTTATTTTCTTTTCGGTCAAAATATGCTTTGTCTGAAGATTACAGCGATCAAGTGAGATTTTAAAACAGATTTTGCGATCAAGATCTACGAAGTCTAATCGACTTCACTGCTAATCTGCCGCTGGGAAAGGAACAGGATATTTGCATGACTAGTATCCGAACTTTATTAATGAAATTTGCTGACTGATTAGACTTCGTCGCCTTTGTCGAGACTAGTTACTTGAAACAAGGTATGTGCAAGTCTGAATCTTAAATCATGAAAGCAGAGCTCAGTCGGCTGATTCGTCGAAAGCTTGCAGGGAGCCTCGCGCTTTTAATTCTGGATACTTGCGAATGGATAAGTCAACAATATTGTGACTGTTGAAACTTATTTCAAAAACCAAGTGATGATGGTAACTTCTAACATGCGGTCGGTGCGTTTGCAAAGACTAAGACTTGTGCTAAGTGCCGAGCATCCACGGGATGATTGTCTTTAGGGGTCGTTGCTCAAGCTGTTTCGTTAAACTGGTATCGAAATAGGCTTGTGTGGCAAACACTGAAAAAAAAACTTTGTTTTGGAACAAGCAACCTTTCGCTCATGCATTGATAACGCAACAACTTTCTATAAAACCATCAAATGGAGTCTCTTCAAAGTTTTTTTTTGAACTGCCACATCAAAAGCTTCGTAGCCAGTCGTGTAACTAGAGGTCTCAACCACAGGGTTGAGACCAGGGGGAACAAAACTTAGCTGATGTGGGACCAATAGCCAGTAGCGCAGCAAATAATTTTTTTCGGGAGGGGCCAGTCAATGATGTCATCAGTCACTGACGTCTTTCCAACAGAGGAAAATTGATATAATGCGCCAGTAAAAATTTTAGCAAGTTCGCTTCGTGGGAGGTCATGGCCTCTTCGGCCTCATTCTGGCTGCGCCACTGCAATAGCTAACACTCAGAAACAATTTTAGAAATGATAGTGAATCCGGATGTAGATGTCTATTTTGTAATAGCTAAAAAAACACGAAAACGTCCGAAAAACGCAAAAATAGCAACCTACTGAAAACCCAAAAGAATACGAAATATCAAAATGTAAGCGAAGTAGGGACCGGTTTTTACATTTAGCTTACCAGGGGGACGACTCGCACCCTGCCCCCTCTCAGTTACGCTACTGTTCGTCTGTAGTAATTTGAGATCTTGTGAGGTCACAGTGCATCGGCAATTGTGAACATTCAACTGACAACTGGTACCGAAAAGCTTGGTCTTGCATTCAAGAGCGACTATGCGGTATACGAGAATAAAATTACAAGGCGAAACATCGAGGTCATAGATCCTTGGAATCGGGGACGGTAGTTTCCACGTACCACAAGTTGAGTAAGGACGGTGTAGATTACAGACATGTAAAACAAGAGCTATTGAAGACAACTCGCGCCCCCTGTTTTACTACATCCGAACTGGAGCTTAATTTTGGGGTTGTTTCCCGTGTTTCAGGTGCACTCTCAAATATCACACATTACATTCTCCGATTTTTACTTGTAAAAACCATCTGGTAAAAGTTTAAAAGTATTGGCGAGGTCTTTTTTAACCTAATGCAAGGCAGCGCATCAACCAAAGCCCAAGTAGTTGTTATTGTCCACTATCACAAAAGGTTTTTGCCAAACAAAGACTTACTTCAGCAATGCCTTGTAGGCAGCATCGTGTCAACACGGGGACGGAGAATGAGTTTTGCTTTTTCACAACGACGGACCGTATCGTGTAACAGCGGATGGTCGCTGCGCAACAAAGCTGTTGGCCGGCGATTTTCGGCGTGCCGTTGGAACTCAAAAAAAGTTTCGAAAAAACCGAAGGGCCAGCGTTGCCACTTTCCCCTCACATGGAACAGCGCCAAACGGCAGTTTCTTGTGCTGCAAAAGGTTCTGATTTTAGTTCTCATCATTGAACGTTAATTATAAGCATGGTTAAAAATGGGAGTGGTTGCACTGCCGTGTTGCTTGGGTGGTCGAGAGGCGATTCCAGGTCATCAGCGTCACTCGGGCTCGTGATTTCGCAGAAGTACATGTTTTCAGTCAAGGTACAAGACGCAGTGCACAAGTTAAATACGTAGTTCAAATGTAAAAAATAGTGTTTTATCTATATACGGAAATCTAGTTGTCTGTTGTTGATTACAGCCTTGTAAAATCTTGTCGCGCATCCTCTTGTATAATTTAAGTAGTTCAAGAAGATACGTAATGATTGCTATGTGACGTTCGGTACATAAATATTGATGAAAAGCTTTCAGTAGAACTCATCCATTATTACCCGCTGTACATCACAGAGCACTGAAAATGCCAGTTAGTCTTATACAACTACCAGGCTCATTCATATTATCCCAAGCTCATAGACAAATTACCGTTCTTTTTAAATTATGCCAAAACAGAAACCTTTCAATGCTTAGAATTCAATTCCTATAAAATCAATAGAAACCAACTGTTTAAAAACAAGCATTTAATTTGAATTTAATTATACAGCATTAAATTTTTTTTGAATTACGGAGGGCATCTCGACTCTTGGACTTACATGAGCCCGCCGAGTCAAGCGTGGTTGAACGCTGTCCAGAGAACCCCCGCTAATGATATTTTTGACACAAGTGTCGCGTCCACTAGAATGACTGGCAAACAATGCTGTACAAATGTATATCAACTGCAACCAGGTTCAATGAAAACAGCCCGAGTTAGTAACTGGAATTAGAGCAGTCGGCGCTGATAGAAATTTACAAGCAATTGCCCTTTCTACAACGTAAAACGTTATCGTACACTCGGGCTAAGCCCGAGTGCCAGAGTCGTCACTTGACCACTTGTGTGGCCGTGGTCATAGCAACGGAAAGAGAGCGCCATACAGAACCTCACACAAAAATGCTGGGTGACTGAAAAGTTATTCACTACCTGAGACCGCGTGCACGGTTGCAGCCAGTTGTATTGGCTGGAGTTTTGGACGGAGGCATGGGCTTTGTTGTACAATGGCACGCTATTTTCTGGATTCACGGCACAGGGAAATTATCGGCTGCAAACGAATTGTGCTGAATGGGTCAATGGGGCGTTTTGTAGCTAACCGTGGCCAACGTTCTGCTACGCTTGAAAACATTACGGGCTGCATAGCGATTGTGTTGCTGAGGTAACACTGCTGGCGGCGGTGGTTGCGTTAGACCTGTACAGCTGCACTGTGCGCAGCCGTCAAGCTCGAACCGGTAATGTTGACTTTGTAGAAGATTTGCGACCATTTCACACGTGCGAGCAACGGCGTCATCAGTCCACGCTCACATTTCGCAACAACCGCCGAGAAGAAGGTTTGCTCGAGTTTCTGTGATGTGACTCAAAAGCAGTGTCTTGGCTTCTTGAAACATAGGAGCCACGCGTGAGCATGATGCAAGGACGTGCAACGACCTCTACGGAGCCGAAAATCGTCAGTTTCGCTTAACAGCGCCAGTTGGCAAAGCAGCGTCTCAACGAGCTATGTCACGTTGTGAGAAGATATTTCTTGTTGAATACGCACTTGCTATTAGTGGGGTAGATAATTTCCCCATAACCTGAAATTTTCATAAGCATCGTGTTCTTTTAATAAGACATTTACATGCTGCGCTTTTTTCGCTGAGACATTTCGGTCATTTGTCCCATAATAGCATCAAAACTCGCCGTAACAGTACTCACTAGCAGTGGTGGAGGAACCTTTTTGAAAGTGGGGGGACACAAATACATGTCAAAAAAAACTATGGAAAAATTGGGTAGTTTGGATTAGAGATCGACCGATATGGATTTTTCGGGGTCGATACCGATATATCGGCCATTCATGGACCGACAACCGACAACGGATATTTCCAAAATTTATAAATCTTGTTTTCTGCTTCATTATCAAAACATAATGTATTCTATGCTTCACTTTTTTTTCAAAAACTTGGAAAATCAGGATTTATGAGCTAAAATTTTTCAAATTGCAGCAATTTGAATATTTTCCTATGATTTTTAATTAATCTGATTAATGATGATGTTTTGTTTCGGATGCGACGGCCGACAAGTGCTCCATGGTTCATCTTGTTTGCTTGTTTATGAAAACGCACCTGCTAACGTCGCTGCAAGATAACTGTCTTGACTTGCTTCGTTGTGCTTTCTTGCGCAAGTTGTCTGCATGCGTCAGAAATATAACAGCATTTTGTCAACACCTACTGAGGCCGATATATCGGTCTATCTCTAGTTTAAATTGGCAACTGTGACGTCAAAACCATTGAAATATGACGTCATTAACTTTTGTCAGCAATCAGCATGTTAAGCAATGTTTTATAAGCCCTCAACGATCACTGCCAACTTATTTAGCAAAATTCGACATTTAATAGTGGGGGTGCCTAGGCCTATGCTCCCCCCCGGTTCCTTCACCCATGTTCACTAGCCTACCTTTACGGACATTATGGGCGAATAGATTTTTAGATTTCGGTCTATGACCGAAAAATAACAGTTTACAAGTATGTGCTTTTTGCAAATCCGTAGGCAATTGACTGCAGCAGGCAGACGTAAACCTTGGAGGTGTTGCAAGCTCTTGGCGTTGTGTTGAATGTGCGATTCACCACAAACGGGATGTGCGCAAAGAATGACACCCATATATGTGGCGCGAACAAGCAACAATAGAGTGATTTCGTCGGGTGATCTCTGTTGTTGCTTGCTGCCATAGTGTGAAGTTTTGCGAACTTGCAATCGGGCTTTCCGATCGCAGCAGGGGAAATCTACGGATGATACGAAGAGAACATTTGACCAAACCAGTGCATTGCTACCACTACACTAGTTTTGTTTACATAGACAGTTTGTTCTTTAGTTTTCATGTGAAGAAAATAAAATTGGATTTTACCGTCAAGAAACTTCAATAAAAACCATTTCGTATGAAAGATTGCAATCTTGCAAACCGGAAAGGTAAAGAACGATCTAAAAATTCTGCTACTAGCTTATATTTTGACTCTGCAGCAAGCCATATTAGCTTCTCGTTTCCAAAAGTTTTTGTGCATCACCTGTTTCCAACCTCCGCTGAACTTGAACAGACGATGTTAAGAGACATGGAACAAGGTTCACGGTGCTTCCGTCCCGCTTCAACGTTTTTGTGGTTAATCCCACTCTGATTAAAATACTTCAATAATTACATCAACACAGGACTATAGGAGCAGGAAAGTCGATCTTTCTAAAATCTTCGGCTGCCTCGTTGACTAACTAGCATCGATGGTGGTGATGTCACATTATCATGAAAACTTGTTTTAGCATTTCTCCTTAGATTTGTAAGCACTTCTCCGGATTTCAAAGCAATTGGCCACTTGAAAAACAACTGGAACTGGGGTTTGAAGTGATATTGCGGCCTCATCGTGAATAAGTACATCGTGCCACTTGTGCTTTCCTGAATTTAAAGTTTTACCCAACTTTTGTCTGCAAAACAATGTCGTTTTGCTGTACGAGTTGAATAACAGTGACCAAGTTCAACATTTTGGATTATGGAGGGCTAGTGTCAAAACACCACGTGACCACAGACCCCTGTTTGGTACGCATTTTGATGCAGTGGCTGTCGGGTTTCGCGCATATATGCAAGCGTTAATGATAACCATCATTGTGAACATTAGGCTTACAAACATTTGACATCAAACAATACAGGAAACTCGGCCAGGCTACGGCAACAACCCGGCGTGATGGACGGGAGTATCGTAAAAAACAAGGTGCAACAAAATCTCTGACGATCACGCTACTGTCAGTAGCCGTAGCAAAACAAGCTTGAGCTGGGGAATCGATCGCTCCTGAACGACTGGGCCTTGTCAGTGAACGGGAGCTTTGTTTTCACGGCTTTTGAACAAGTTCCTGTGCGAAGTGAAAAGTTTTCTTGACGGACAGCGCACATAACATAAAACCGCACGACGGCGTACGGTACCCAATGAAAAGGTTCACGTGTTCTTGACTTGTTGCCGAAAACTCTGCCATCGATTAAGATCACGAGTCACTGACCATGAAAGTAGTGAAAGCGCCCGTAGTCGATAGCGCAGCCAAAGGACGTTGGTCGGCGATCGCGTAAGTTTTGGTTAATACGTCATCACATTGGCATGCCATTCGCTGAAAACGAACGATGTTCTTTTTTTAAGAGACAGTACAGCGCACTACTTGATAAAAAAGGGTTGGAATATTACCAGAAACTTTACCACAGCGAATATGCTAAGTAACCTCGTAAAGCAGCACTATGTACCAACGTCTTTCGACATCTTTTAACCTTTTCCACGTAACACAGCACTAGTTGCTACCTTAAACAATACTACGAAGATGTTTTTGTAGAAGTTATGATTTTAACCAAATACGGTGCTGTAGCTACAGCCAGTCGTACACGTAAAAATCCCCATACAGGGCCTGACGTATGTTGAAATGGCAGATGCCGGCGTAAATACTGTATTCAGGACTTTGTTGGTGTCTCGGATGAAATTCTGTTAAAGGATATAGTTACGTAAAAATGAAAAATATTGCTATTTTTATGGGGATTAATCACGGATAACATTCTGTCATTGGCCTAGTTGGAATGAAGAGCTACTGCAAGATTTTTTCAGACTCGTATGCCACGTATTGCAAAAGTGAAAACACGAATGCGGTTGAGTGGTTTTGTCCACACGTCACAGGTTGGCTCGTCTGCATTCCAAATTCAAACACTGCATAATCGAACTCTACATAGAAGAAGTATGTGTGCAGCTACTTGTTCATTACGCTCTCCGCAACGTAAGATCGCTACTATCTTCGATAAGATGTCGATCAATCAGTGTGCTGCCACCTTTTTTTGGCTGGTAGCTTGACGTGCCTAAGGCATGCCATGACTCTGTAAACAACGTTACCCAAGTGACAATGTAGTGGGCACAATCGTAAGTGTGGAACATACCACCTACCTGTTACCGGCTGGGTACTCTTCAGCAATAACTTGGCTTAACCTCTAAGCCAGTGTTTTTGAACCGGGGTTCCGCCGAAACAGACCAAAATTGCCTGGGACGAAATTCGTAACCACAGTTCTATGCGGTGGTACCAATATAGACACTTGGATCATTGCATAGGGTTCCATGAGCAACGCAAGCATTTGCGGAAGGTTCCGCTGAAGCAGAGGTTGAAAAACACTGCTCTAAGCTATTTCGACGTCGCCAAGTAAAATAACGCTACGGAATGTAAATTCAGGAACACTGCACAAAGAATGGCGTAGAAATGACTGAGGGTCTGAATTTTCAGCAACGAACTTCTGTGTTTAACTGATGGATTTGTTGTAGCAAAGAAACACTAATTATCGTTGTATGATAGGTCAACTACCTGTGTTGAGGTACATCAAAAATGGTAATGCTGGGATTTTAAACCGGTTGGCAAGCGACCCGCGTAACTTAGTTGCAGCTATCCTGTTTTTCTTCGAACATCGACGCAATTTGTTGCATGCCTCGACGTAATTGGTTAGGTCTTTCACTATCTCAAACACAAAAACGTCAGGCCCCAGTAGGAAATTGGTGATTGACTGTTCGCTTCACGATGTAATATTCACGTTGTACTTGTACGGCGGTACAACCCTGATCGCACAGTCGAATACCCAGGACCAGTGGTTCTTAACGTCTTTTACATATCTTACCCTTTTATCAAACAAGATTACTAGATTTACACCCAATATACTCAATGGTGCTCATTTGTTGAAAATACAAAATTAACGGACTCTTGCAATTTAGAATAATTTGTCAAAATTTTCTGCAATTTATGGTTCAGTGATTTTACCCCCTTCGAAGATGAAAGTTACCCCCAGGGGTAAATTTACCCCAGATTAAGAACCACTTCCCTGGACCATGGCGTGCTGCTTTTCTAACAAAGTCAGTGTTGTTGAGAGCGGGTGCTCTGAAAAAGTGTGTCGCAGTTCTGCGTTTTTCTTTGAATGTCTCGATTCCGTGAAATGAAATCGGTAACTAAAAAGAGAAACAGCAATGATGTACCGTTCAAAATAGCTGCTCGTGTGGAAATGGGTTGTACAAGGGAGGAACGAGGACAAACAGCTCCGCGCAAGGTTTACGAATCATCCGCACTCCTCGGTCATCTCGTTCAAAACACTGGCCCATCCCTGATTACGACAAACGGGCAATTCACAACCGGTCGCTAAAATGCGGGCGGCACCGAAAGTCAGACCGTTCCTGCGAAGCAGAACACTCCGGGCTATGAAAGGCGGCCGAGCGCAAGGAAGAAAGAAGTGACTACGAAGGCATTGAACGCCGCTAACTCAAACAGCGGGTCGCGCCAAGTGCGTTTGGTTGTAGAAGTGCCTGTGCACTGTGCAGCAGAGACGAGGTGCGCTGCACTGTCGAGATTTTTTCGCGCCCGCCTGACTCGATAACAAGTTGTTCGTCATGCTCGCCGGCTGCGTCCACGTTGCGCTTTGCACAAACAAATCAAACACAGGCAAGATTAGTCGGCGATTTTCGGCACGAGCATGGGCGTAGCATGATCGCGAAACCGAACAGCAGTGTTAGCTTCGCGTGGGTTGCATCGCAGCAGAGCGACCTACGCCAGCAAAGCAGGTAAACGCAGAACCAGCTCTACTACAGCAATCAACAGTTACCAGTTTTGACTCCCACATGGGACTGGAGAGGTGTGTGGGTAGCAGGTGTTCAGCAAGTGTCTGATTTTATTTTTAGGCATTTTGACACGCACCCAGCGCTGAGCGTGCGTTGAAAAGGGAAAGTACAGTTTGTTAAACGGTAGCACGCGTAATTGTGAAGACGTCATTTCCGTAAATAATTTCGTTTCATAAGGGACGCACCAACGGCGTCACTACTGGGCTTAGCGCCAGTGCCCTCCAGGGTTGCCGTGAAAATGACGTGCAAGAAGAGATTTCGCAAAATCAGTCGTTAAAATACCTCGGGCCTGAATTACAATAGGTTGGTGCAGAACTCGACCGAGAAAAGGAAGCGATCTCCTCTGAGAATGATAACGCACGGTTGTCAGCGCATACATTGTTAGTTGACTTTGTTTTTCGTTTCAACTTTCGCCAGTGATAGAATCGCTTCGCAGCACGGAGATCAGTAGCACATTTCACAATGGCGCGTGCGGTTCAGACGTTGAACCGTCGTCTATGTTTCGGGTCACACAACACGTTGGCCCAAACGATCTGAGCTGCGCGACGCAATGCTGAGGAGGGTTAGAAACACAACAGAGGAAGTCGATCGGACCAGGATGTTTCAGCAGCAGTTTAGTAGTGGCGATTGGTGAAGCACGTTGGCCTTCGTTGCAGAAATTCTTAGATACTTACGCTGGGGCGCCACGAAACGCATTCACGGCGCAAGATCCCCGGACCCTGCAGCAGTTTGATAAGAAAGCGAGCAAACGCGCTTCGCAAGGTACGTGAAACTTAACGTGGACTGCGAGGGAACGACAGGCGCAAAAGTTGCAGAACGCCAAGCCAGCAATTGACTGTGAAAAGTGTAACCGGTGGTGAGAACACATGCACAAGCAGTTGGACAGCTTCAGTGCAACAAACAAGATGGCATCTTCTTTTTTGAAAAAGAACTCCAGCCCTTTGACTTTCGGCAGAACTGGGCATCGAAGAAAAACCACTAAACCATGCTAGCAATGCTTCGAAAGTACAATATATACATCCAGTATTTGAGCCAAGCACTGCGTCAGTTTCGTCTTGAGCAATTTTTGGTCCAGAAGACGTTTTTAAATCCAGCTTGGCGTGGGCACTCTCAAAAAAGCAAAAATCCTATCCAGGGGTTTAATAAATAGAGTGCAAAAATCAATGACAAGAGCATTTTGTTTTGTTGCCATACACTGACCACGCGCACACGTTGCTTGCCTGGAACTTATAGTTTATGAGCAAATAAACGTTTGCGCGATACAACTACCGCGATATTGCTCTCGTCACGAAAGTGGCGCGGAAACAGTGACGCTGTGAAGCCAAGACGACTATTCACTGTGATCTCCGGTAACCTCGTTACGAAAGCACTTCGGCAGTTATAAGCGGTCTATCTTGCGTCTTGACGGAACAGAGCAGATGATATTGTCGCGTGCAGTGACCTGCATTGGGATCGTTCTTTGTCTGCTCTTGATGATAAAACGTTTTTGAATCATAAGCACCATTTACGTCAGCGCTGATTGTAACTTCGCGCAACTTGCTCGTCAAGCTCATGTCACGGCGGCTGTAAGGTCCCAACTGTTAGAAATAAGCGCTGCAGGGTGAATAATGCCCTTTGTCATGCGATCTAGCCGTGACAGAACGTTGGTGAAAGCTTGCTTCGTATGTTTGCAGGTATGCATGGCAGCAGGCATAATGAAAACCGGAGGGTGTACCGTGAGTCTACCAAGCAGTTGCAAAAATACGTTAAATGCTTTAGTTTCAGACGAAAGTTTTGAGACCTTTCGCTGTATTTGCAACTCTGTCACCGAGTCGTAAAGTGAAATCGGGTAACAGGCAATCTCTAAGCCAGGATTTCTGGTAGGATTTGTAAAACGTGGGCAACCAAATTGGGGCATTATCAGTATGATTTTATAGCAATTCTCATTCTTGCACGCTTCCAAATCCAGTAAGTATTGCTGATACAAATCGCAGATCAGCATTGCATCAAACTTCCCTTCTCAGGTGCTTGAGCAGAGTTCCGCGAAACCGAGCGCATTGCACACGACTTCAAACGACAATATTACTCGGACGACTTGGCGACCAACCACGCATTGAATTCTACAGGACACTGGCGAAAGGTCTTGGCAGGTTCAGCCAAAAAAGATTAAGAAGCAGAAACATAACTTTATTCGCGGTTGTAATGCAGCTAAAATCATAAGGAGTGAACGGGTGAGATGGTTAGGAAAGGCGCATCATTTCAAATAAGCAAAAGTTAAAAACCTCGAAAATGGGTCTTAGCAAGCTGATGATCAACTCGTGGTGCCAGCAGATGCAGTCGTCTTTGCGGAAAACTTTCACTAAACTTCACGAAATCGATCGTTAACTACATTATAGAAAAATTGTTCCCACTATAAATGAAGAAATCTTTATGTAATTAGCAAGGTAAAGATTGATTCATGACCCAAGCCTCACGAATCTAAGGATAACGGATAAAAACATCAAAAAAATACCGTCTTTGTCACCACTTACGCGTGCCCAAATGTTATTTTGTCTGAGTTTTTTACGTAAAGACTTAATAATCCGTTTCGTGAGTTCGTTGTCACAGCCTTTATTAGGAATGATCCATTGTTTGTGTTTGCTTGATGTTGACAACTGATCCTGCCCTGTAGGCAAAACTGCGCTTGCCATGCAGATCAATAAACTCGCACAATACAGATTTATGAAAGCAACACGAGTAAAGACTGTTGCTGCATTTTTTTAGCGTAAGATTTACGACACTTGCAACAGGCCGTTTTGCAATTCGCGCTCATGATCAAAACAATCAAATTTAAAAACGGGCACTCACAGCAATCAAAAATTTCGGTGCAATACCCCCCGTATCATTTAAAGTGCACTGTGTAAGTCTGGATAAAATAAAATGCATAAGATTTTGATGCACGTCACCTGTTTTAAAAGAGTATCTACTTCAGTGAACAAAGGAACTTTATTCATCATAATGAACGTTCGTCAAATCCGAGTTCAAATGGAGTAAGTGCCACCGCAATAATGTGAATTTATCAACGCATCAAACAATGGGACGAACCTACAACGAGGCCACTGGGCTGGGTACAATAGATATGATTTTAAAGACAAGACAAAGGTACAATAAACAAGAACAGGACCACCGTTTGATGATGACAATTTTGAGTAGAATAGAACATGTGCCTTTAACTGACAAATAGGCTCTGAAATGTAGAAGCTTGATTGTATACTGTTTAATGCTGCTAATCACACTGAAACAAGTACAGTATATCGCTACACGATCTTCACTGAAATTGCTTGAAGCTTTTGGTTAGGCTTTGAGGAACAGGTGTAGGAGATTAAAATAGTCAAGACGTTTCTGTGGATTGATCGGTTTATGTAGTCCCCATGACAATGGATACTGGAAACTTGTGAACAGGATTCCTACTACCAGTTATTTTGGAGGCAAAGATTGAATTTTCCTCGTCTACTGTGTGACTCCACACACATGAATCAATGCTTAGCCTTGCTGCCATATGCATGGCTTAATCACATATACGCATTGCAACGCACTGTCTACCTCACTGGCCCTGTAACCTTCACTGCAGGTTCGTGTTATCATTACGCAGTTCACACGTGTACCTTTAAGGCAAGCCTAGATTAGTCACGCAGAAGGGCAACTCCTGGTAGCTGCTCCGGTCACGAGGGTTGACGTGGAAGGTGTGCAGTGTTTTCCGGAGAAGGCAATTTCCTTGTTGCTCACACATTCGCATTCCGTGGGCAGTGCACAATAAGGCCAGGAAACGTATGATGCCCGACGAAAAATTCAAGCTATCGATGTGCAGCAACATCATTGTTGGCAGCTGGGTTTCTTTTTTCGCTGAGACATTTCGGTCATTTGTCCCGTAACAGTATTGAAACTCGCCGTCACCGTATTCACTAGCCTACCTTTTCAGACATGATGACCGAATTGACTGATTTGTTTTCACGCATTTCAAAAAAATTCGGTCTATGACCGAAACAATACACCCAGGTAGGCAGCAAAAAAACGGAGTGAGTTTCGCAAAGCGATTTGTGCATTATGGGAGCAAAGCGTTCCCGCAACAGTGCGGCAAACCCCATTGAAACGCACGGAGTGAGGGCAAAGGTAATCTTTCCGCACGTCTTCATCTCGCTGTTTAGAGCGCAACCCAAACGCACATTCGCGACAGCATTCGTGAGGCAGACTTTCTTTTCTTGGAACCGGTAAGAACGGGCAAAGGAATCTCTTCACTGTCAGGCGACGTCATACGCGTGCGTTTTGTCTTTGTCAGCGCAACGAATGTGATGACGACGCGGTGGGAGTGGGTTGATGTGACAAAGGCCAAACTTCTGCTCAGAAATGAACACAGACAACGAGGCGAAGCTCCGTGCTGGACTGTATTGGGTCATTTATCTGCGCTTTTATAGCCCACCGCCAAGCTCGTCTGCATCACGTTTTTGCAAGCAATTATTTAAAACAGTCACGTGATCCGGTGAAATTCTGCTTTTCAGCTTAAGGTGATTTTCGGTTTGATCTATAACTTACTGTTTTCATACATTAAAAATTCGGGTGAATATAGGTCGCGACTATAGTACAATGTACACCTTTTGCACTTCGCGCTTTTTTTGCAGACGGAACGTAATTTAAAGTAGTGTTGCTATAACGAGGAAGTAACGATGCATCTAACTGAGCAAGAAATATGCCGAACCAAGCCGACGCTTTAAAATTTCGTTTGCAAACAGGCAGACAGCAGGCATCAAAATTTTGTACGGCGTTTTAACAGTGTTTTGCGCTCGAACACGAACGTTTCAGACGTTGACCCCTGCAGCTTGGAAGGTCAGACACGATGTCTGGGCATGTGGCTCGAAACAGCAGTTATCACTTCGTGTAAATGCGATGAGTTCAGCCGTCAGTGCCAGCGCAGTTGGTTCGAAATGTATGTTATCCGCATGAATTTATCTGCCATACCTTCATGATTTTGCAGGCTGTACAATTTTAGCGAAGCATATACGAGAGGGTTTTGTAAAAACGCTGCTTGCTGACTGGTTTAGCGACGGCTGTCTTATTTTGTAATTGCAATATACTGGTGAAGAAAGAAACGCACGGTTATCTTGCAAAGGTTGAACTGTTGAAGTGAACGTCCGAAAGGAAAACCTTTCCACGGACTGCAAGCAAGCTCTTTGTCTCTGGTCTGCTTCAGGAAAACTGTCCGAAAATGGGAAATGCGGGCAGCTTAGAAAGCAGCAAGACCAACAGTATATTCAGGAGACTATTTAGTAATAAGGAAGTTCGAATACTCATGGTAGGATTGGATTGCGCGGGAAAAACTACCATTCTTTACAACATGAAGATGGGCAAAGTTGTTCGAACAATACCCACAATAGGTTTGTTTGTTTACTTCTTACATTTCATTTGGCAGTGTCATTTGCCAGTGTTTGTTTTTGAACTGTGCATTCCTGGTTGTTGTGTTTGATCACCTGATGAAAAAAGGAACTATAGGTAATCGTTATAACGGTAAAAATATCTAATTGCTTTCGTGCCGGATGATTCTTAATACTAGCAGGGGCTCCTTCCACCGTTCCTTCATATCCTGGCAAGGCCACGGACTTCAGTGTTGCATAATGCTATAGTAAATCATAATTTTGCGAGCTATGAAAAACAATCTTGAGTCCTGTGGTGAAATATTGGCCCTTGTTTGAGAAACTCTACTTCAGCTCATTTAAAAAACGAAAATCCAGAGCGCAAGAAAATCACGATTGTTCAACAAAACCTGTAAACCTTGTTGGTTTTAAGACAATGTTCTGTAGATCAAGTGCATTCAAACTAATTCAAGATCTGTTTGAAGTATAATCGACTGCGTCAAACCAGATATGAGTAAGTGAAGCCAATTTTTGTTCAACCTGAACGTATACAATGAACTTGAGCAGTGCCTGCAGCTTAACCCGTGACATGGAACACTAACACCAGCAACTCGGTTCGGCTCATAAAAATGAAATGGCTCGAGCCAGAGGCTTCCTCTAACAGCAGTTGTTACTGGGAAGGCGATTCTTGTGTTGTCCAAATCACCTGTTGGTAGATCTATGAGCTTCTGCTGCAAGACACGTCCAAAGCAGAGAATAGTGTGTTCCGGTTGCAAATAAAGGGCTGGAAAAGCAAAGGTTACTGACTTTGCAGCATGGCAAGCGAAAATGACAAAATAAGGTAAAAACGGGCATCAACCGAAAACACTGACACGAAAATAGGGATAATTTCGAAAGGAGCCTGGTGCAGAAAGTAAAAGTGTGGGATAGGAGCGGTACTGCAAGGCGAGGATGGCACATATCAATTTGTGAATATACGTTAATCATTGATACCTACCATCAATATTTGCTGGGGCGTCGGCAGGGGGTCAAGTCCTCTGGATTTTGAATTTTTTCTACTACGTTTTTAACAAAAACAGGTTGCCTTCTTAGTTTCGAATGGGTAAAATGAAATTTCACCACTTTTGGACCCCCCAGGAAAAATCTTTTCCGACATCCAAGCAAGGTGATGTAAACAAATTGAAAAATAAAGTATTTTGGAAATCACGCGGCAGTGGTTGACGACAAGCAACTATTCTGGCAACTTGTGAGGAGGGCTGCTGAGGGAGAATAGACAGTTTAAAGATGTTAGTCCGACGCACTACGCCCATCACGAAATGAACGTCCAGCAGTGGCGGAGCTTAATATGCAGTCACACAAATCTATTTGAATCTTTACAAAACATCGTTTAAAGCTGTCAGTTGTTGTTAGGTAGATGTTGTCCTATCTAAAAGATATAACCAGCAAATGCAGTTATTCTGCAAATGCAGTTCATCAACACGCTTGTAAATTTTTAAGGTGGAGCGACATTGTGTTTCTTTCACGTCAGATCGTGTTTTGGGCTACGGGGAATCAGTGACGATGTGTCAAAATATAACCGGGGAAAGCCGCATAAAAGAAGCACGCGTTGCTGGTTGTCGGTCGAGAAAAAAATTTACTGAAGATTCCGCGAAGGTTTACAGCATAACCCCTGACATTTTTGTGTCATAACAAAAAAGAAAACAGGTCTGTCCTCCTCCGTCTAACTGTTGGAAAAGTTGGAGACCAAACATTGCTCAGAATCCTAGACAGAGTTGGCAATTTTGATTTTAAGCCAGGCTTGGGACAACAAATTGTTTAACACCAAGGCTGAGGCCAAATGTATCTCCAAGACAGTAGTCCCCAAACTTTTGCAAGAGGGCCACACAAGCTATGACACAATAGTTCGAGGGCAGGACTCTTGCGTAATGTGATTGTTTCGGGATATGTTACATTCTACCAAATCAACACATTTTTTGTAAATATGTTATCCTTTCATTATTGAGAAAATATCTTTGCGGCCAGACGAAATGGCCTCGCGGCCGGATTTGGCCCGCGGGTCGTAGTTTAGAGAGCCCTGCTCCAAGACCTTTCCAGCGAAACCTCCAGTAGCCGGTGAACATAACTTGACTGTCAAGTACAGCAACGATTTTTTTTTTTCAGGTTTTAACGTTGAAACCGTCGAATACAAAAATTTAAGTTTCTCAGTGTGGGACATCGGCGGACAGGACAAGATCAGACCTTTGTGGAGACACTACTTCTACAATGTGCAAGGTCCGTTTAATAACTTTTTTTGACGCTAGGCAGTGCATAACCCTTGACTCACGTTTCGATTGAAAAGCCGCAAGACAGTGAGGTTACAATGCCGGTTACTGAGTGGCAATACCAAGGTTTAAATAAACTATTTCGGCGCGGTGCTTTTTAAACAGACAGCACAGTCCACTTGAAACGGCCCTTCCATCCACTGCCTTAGTACATGACTTGTCTGCGGCGCACTGCAGACCGCATGCTCCAAGTGCATTCGCACAAACCATGTATCCTCAAATTTTTAGAACGATTGTACCGCAGCAGGCCGGTAGCCAGGTTTCAATATTTGGTGGGGCACAATACATTTTTGAGGGGGCAAGATTTTTGGTTTTACTATATGTTTAAAACAAATTTTTTCTGGGCACAACAAAATTTGGGAGGGAACTGCTCCCGAATGCCCCCCCGTGGCGACGGGCCTGTACCGCAGTGTGTTTTCCACACCACAATGTTGTTCTGCTCACAGCACGAGCACTCGGTTATGAAAACTGACCCGGTTTTGTTGACTCGTGCAGCACCACGAACTAGTGCGCTTCTTCCGTGTGACGTACCAGACTGCCCGCTTCGTTGTTTGCACTGCTCATCCCAAGGGGCTTTTCGAGCGAACTCACAAATTGAACGTCGCGGTTTTACTTCGAGCGTGAGTTGAAAAATTAAGCAGTATTCTTGCCCCAGAAAGATTGCAAACAATTTTGAAGAGAAAGCCAACTTAGGAAGAAATTACTTTACTTGCCACAATTACGAAGTTAGGGCTTAGCTGAACGATTTCGGAAGTATCGCACAAATCTTTCCACCACACAGAAAGACTGCTGACTCGACTAATTTTTACCGTTGCAGGTTTGATATACGTGGTTGACAGCAACGACAGAGAACGCATCGAAGAAGCCAGAGAAGAACTGCACAGTCTTTTGGACGAAGATGACCTGAAAGACTGCAAGCTTCTGGTGTTCGCCAACAAACAGGTGCGCAATCGAAACGTCTTGATAGCTAGCAAACAAATAAAGTTTTCAGTGTTGTAAAGTGCAGTGTGAACGTACTTTCTCAATCCCTGAAAAGGGAAGAAATTTCACTTCGCGCTGCCTACAGGTTTATACAATAACCGGTTCAGTTGTTTTTGGTCATTCATAATTTTTCATTCACAAAAGGAATCTACACAGTCACCTTAACACTTTCTCTTATGCGTTCATTTGCAAAAATATTGAATTACTTCGCAGAAAGAAATTTTATTTTCTTAATTTCTCCAGGACTTGCCAAATGCAATGAGAACTGATGAAATCAAGGACAAAATGAACCTCACCTCCGTCACAAACAGAAAGTGGCACACGCAGGCGAGCTGCGCTATATCTGGCCAAGGACTCTACGAAGGCTTAACTTGGCTTGCAAGCCAATTCAAGCCAGGAAATAATAAGAAGTCTAAGCCGTAGCTACGAATATTTTCTGATGAGTGTGGCTAGCAACGTTTTCCGGACTGCTGAGCATTGGCAAACTTGCTTTTAGCAAGTACCGACGCGAAGAACTTCATTGGCTTTTGATCTACGGCGTTCAACGCTTTTGCCAACAACGTCACTGCAAACAGTGCAATGACAACGGTTCGAATTCGAGATTGGAACACGCGAACGTACGTTCTGGACCTTTTTAAGTTCATTCCATTCCATAAGCGTACAGGATTTCGATGCACTGCACAAGGCAACAGCAATTGTTTCTCAAAAAGAAAATAAACAATCGTCGATCACACTAATGATTGCCGGAAATCTGTAAGTACGCGCCTAAGCCACCGAATGACTTCATAGACAGGATCCCATGCGAAACCGCTCGCGACAAAGCAATGGTACCGCCGTCACGTGATCTGGCAACTGCGGGTCGCAGCCACTGTGAACAAGAATTGAACGAAAGCGACAGGTGTCTGTTTTCTTTCCCTGACCACGAAACTAACACACGCGCCGATGCGTGCGCGCCGTCAGTTTTAACCATATGGAGAGTTCTGAATTCCGGAGATTTCTGAACGCATTCCAGAGATTTCTGAATGCATTCGACGGCCAGCGACAACGCAGCTGCCCAACAGGACTGCGGCGCATTGAGTTTGCCACCTGCAGAAGACGTACTTTTGCGCCGACACGGTGTTGACGATATTACCGCGTGTCGGTTTATGAAGCGGTTCGAAAAACGATTGTAGAACTGTGCACTGATCTGCGAATCAATGTCGATTTATTTTTTTCTATCATCACGATACAAGTAACAGCGCTAACACTTTTTCGCAATTTCACAACCTATGTGCTTCCACAACTTCCTCTACATTCGAATCCGAAAACTTGGACGACAACGCCTAAGGTCCCAGGCTTCGGACAAGGTCAATAAAATTAGTATCACTCAACGCCGCATGTTCACGACAAACATGTGCAAGATATATGTAAATCGGATTGGCGATCAAACACTATGGAAAAACGGAGATCATTTCAAGAAAATAAGGATGATTCTACATTGTGGGCAATCGCATTCATCAGATCAGTTTTCGATAGCAAAGTCGGCCGGCGTTTCCTTATAAAAACTTTTCCACCGTATTTTCAAAAATTGGCTGTTGATGGTCATACAGAAGAAATTTGTTAAAGTTGAAGTGCAATTTTTGATGCACATTCCTTGCATTTGGTGCCGCGTGACACTTTACAAACTTCATATTTATGAAGACGTCACAACGTATCGTGTTGCAAGTTTTAGCATCAAACTAAATGACAAAAATTTTGGGCGATTTTCTTCTCGATAAAACCAGCTTCTTTTTGCAGTCCAACGAAAGGTTTCAAAAATTGCTTGTGCAGAAGCAGGCATTCAAAGCCAGAGTTACGTCTGAATCGCCACGACCTCGCCACACACACATATCGAACTACCACATTTAAATGCCACGTACAATAGGTATTACTCGTGAAAATTTTACGAAGTCGTTGGTCAAGAACGTTGCGCTTCCCGTACGTGCGTCACTGTGTTTTGTTGTTGTTCAGTTACTGGGTAAGGTTTTGCCCTTCCGTCTTTTCGAGTTTTGACCGTACCGCGGGAGATATTGCGCCTTAACAGGTCAGACCAGCTAACGCGGTTTAGCGCGCTTTTACAATGGCCGTCTAGCACGATGCACGCCTATTGCTGGCGTAGCAATTATCTAAAATCGAAAAGCATTCCATGAAAATCAGTAACGGGCAGCCTGAAGCAAAAAAACGGTTGCCAGCCTTCGATCGCAAATGATTAACTTTATATTCCGCAGCAAGTGCCGTGATTCTTGTCAGTTGCGTTGCGTAAGTTTTATTTATGACTGTCTGTAGTTGGGGATCAAGATCGAGTGAAGTCGAAGT
>Ga0210059_1003752_pt1 | contig 24437 bp, 22 predicted proteins | sample Ectturendosymbi2_FD_188042 | JGI IMG/M metagenome (GOLD analysis project Ga0210059, IMG submission 188042) | Ecteinascidia turbinata endosymbiont from Florida, USA - Sample 2 (SPAdes) (version 2) | ecosystem: Host-associated > Tunicates > Ascidians > Unclassified | place: Key West, Florida...
ATGGTGCGTGAAAATAAAAAAGTGGAGACGATGCCAACTTGCCATTGCCTAACTTTTATGTGTTGCCAACCTTGTCTTCCCAACTTTCAGTGTTTTCAAACTTTTGTATCATGAACACCCTTTCGCATTTTCTCCTTCTGCTGTGTCAGTCATGCCATTGTCTCAGGAGTGTATCCTTCGGTGGTCGTATCTTAAGCTTGATCAAAATGCCTATCACGGTTGGCTGAGTATGATGACGTCATCAGAGGGCCCCCCCTTTTTAGTCTTGCCTCAGGCCCCCCAACCTTAAACCCACCACTGAGCACCGCATCGTTACCTTCATCTGTTTTTACTGAAAAAAGCATCCTTAGCAATTTTTTTATAGTTCAGAAAAAATACAAAGGGTCGTAACGCATCAAATTGCATGGTTGTACTACTTTTTTCAGATACTATTTCTAAGAGAAACAATAGATAACTCTATTTCCAAACATGCCATTAGTACTATTTTCGTTTGGTGGCCCTATCTGTTACGTACTTGCATGGATAAATGCAATATCTAATTCCTCAATGAATATAGCTTGCCCATGAGTGGAAGAAATTTGCTTGTAAACAGATGTCTCAAGCACACAGAATAAAACAAATTATTAAAAACCTAACACATCAAAAACAAAAATTACTCTTTGAATTCATTTTAATTCAATTTTTCAAAACTTGTTTGTTGGTCAAAACTAATTTCTACTTATTTCAAATGTCTGTATTTTTTACATTCCTCAGTACTAAAATTTGGTGGGGGGGCATACAATCAAGCATATCTGCTTGCCCCTGGTTGTTACGACTACAGATCTGTTGTTTAGGAAAATGTTTGAGCGTTTATGGTTTGACAAACTTCATGTTGAAATTAATTTGGTGTGGTTCTGAAGTAAATTATGATGATGTTTTTGGGATATTTAAGTAAATGCTGAATACTTTTGGTAAATTCTAATTGCAGATATATAACAACGTTGAGTATATCAGATATTGTGAACTTTTCAGTTACTGCTACATGTGCTTTGAATTACTTTGGCCTAGAAACTGAGCATTTCCATGGACATGATTGTCGAGATTCAGGTCACACAGTTGTTCTAACCTGGAACTTCGCACGGAGCGTCACTGACCTGAGATATTTCTTAGATTATTGGATGTGACACGTTTCATTTATAGCAGTTTTTTGAAGGAACAATTGACAAATTTACATTAAAGGCAAAAAAACTGTTTGTTTGAAGTTAGATAATTACAGGTAAAGCATCAAATCGCATCATTTATTTTATTTTCTGTCAACTTTTCAGGGTGTTATATCCAAGAAAATGCTTCGGGATTTTGCAATTTGATATTTGTCTGGTTAGCAGTTTTGTATAAAATCATTTGCCTTCAGTTTTTCATGTGCATTCTTCTGTCTGTTCTTCTCTTATGTATTCGTGATTCGTGAGCCTCCCTCAGTCAGTCCTTTATGTTTTATTACTAAAAACTCTGAGAGTGCATACTCCAGAAACCCCCTATAATCCCTCGCATCAGCCTCAGCGGTGATTGCAACCGGACCTGACTAGGGAGTGGAACAAGAGGGTGCGCTGGATTTGGCATCTTCATAAGGCTCTGACAAACCCGTGGTTCAGAAAACATGGTGCAACCCTTGCTGGCCAATTTTATTCTGTGTTATCTGGAGATTTTTGTGCCCAAACATTTGTCATTTAAATTCGTGCATATTCATACAGATGATCAGGGAACTTTTTGGTTAGTTTTTGCATTTTATATCGCTGGTCGCTACAATTCGTGAATGTATTACCACAATCTGGAGTGACGTAATAAAACAGTTTGTTTGTTCAATCGTGGCCAAAATTTCAGAGGGAATAGCTTCACGCGAAATTATTAGATTCTTAAGTCTACTGTAGTCAATGATTTCCAAGATTTAAAAGTCCTGACGTCAGTTCTGTGACGTCACAATCACAGGAAGTTTTCAGACGGGTCTAGAAACAACTGTATAAAAGCGATTGCAGGGCACGAGTCAGCTTACGACGCCCCTTAACTCCCGACTCATTCTTGGCACCAATGCTGCCATGAACAGGCTGGGTGGGGGCGCCAAAACTGAGTTTGCCCCCGGGCGCGGGAAACCCCAGGTATGCCACTGAATCCAGGAGTGCAGAAATGCAGTCGCACACTCGCGCCGCGATATCGAAACCTTGGAACACACAAACATTTTTTTGCATTTTGCACTTCATGCATATGAATGCTGTATGGCAAAGCTAATAGGCGCTACTAAAAATTTCTTAGCGCTACTAACATTCACAGAAAATTTTGCACCCCTGAGCTTATTAATAATGCTGAAAAATGAAGAAGTACGACAGAAGTATCCTTTTTTCAGAAAAGGACAAAATAATTTCGAAGCTGAGTGAATTACGTGTGGTTGCATTTGCACTGTTCGCAAAAAAGAGTGGGGAGACTATTGTGACTTTGTGGATATTGATTACCAAAAACGTATTCCTCGTAGCGCAACCAGGTGGTAATTACTTTATCTCAGCTTGCCAAGGATGCTTCAATTGTACCCAGCTCCACATTCATACTTCATGTCCATCGACAAGCTTACTCTTGTTTTGAAACGTTGTTTGGAATTTCTTTGAGAGAATTCTGTTCACATTAAGACATTTGCAATCACTTGTGGTTGCTTTTGTTGAGCAAGTTCAGAATATTGAGAAGTCCAAAGCATCATTTGTTGAGGTTGTATCGTGTTTCGCCACTGTGAAGGCAAGGATTCAAGAGAGACAATCAGATTGACATACGAAGCCAAGTTAAACTAGCGCTAAGGAAATTCAGCGAAGGCAAGGATCATGGCTGTGATTCATCCATGTCAGATGTATCTGTATTCTACAAGTCTTGTGCTTTGCATTTGGCTAAATGGGCCACTTTATTTGCTGAATTTAAATGCTTTGACTAAATTCCTCCGTTTGCAAACAACTAATTGGGAAAAGGATGAAACATGTGACTAGTATCTGCCTGATAGTAATGTTTCTATTGATGAAGCTGAAAACTGTTTGACCAATATCAAAACCTGTTCGAGTTCGTGCAAGGAGGGCATCGACCAAATGCAATTTACTGTAAAATGATGGAACATGATAGTTGGGAAAAATATTTTGCAACTTGCAGTATCATTAATATACTTCAAGAACTGATCAAGATTGCACAGCTTTACTCCAACGTTATGTTTTTTTATGCTAATATGGAACGATTTTTTCCTTGATGCAGCCACAAACCAAAAAGAAAGAGAAACCTTTCTCGTTGAACCAGTTTCTAGCCTAAAGTTGGTGTGCAATGTAAAACATCTTTCATGCAAGCAGTTTCATAAAATTGTAAAAGCCGGTTCTACATTTTTAGAAAATTTAGGAAATCTGCAAAATATTCATGAGCTAAATAGGTTAAGTAAATAATGATTTTGTTTTGTGTGTTTTGAATGACACATTGTCTACACTGGACGTTCTACTTCAATGCTTAAAACTAATCAATAGACCTCTTTGTTATTTGATTTGTTAAGTGTAGATAATACACTCAAGTAAGTGACAGTCATAAATTGTCCTCCCTTTTTGCAATGAAAATATGGCAGCCCTGTTGAGCTTATTAATAAATAAACATGGACAGAAAGAAAGGGACCATCCCCTTTACAAGTGTAGAGCTTATTCAAGTGGTTTTGAAAAACATTAAAAAGCAAAAGAGGCAAAATTGAAAGAGGAGTAAGTTGCAGCTAAGTCAAGAAACATTTAAGTTACTATTTTATGGTGGCAGTGAAGTCCAGCGGAGACATTACTGTGGAATCTGTAAGAGAACAGAAAATCGAAGGACATGTTGTGACAGACTTAAATGTATGTAACGATGATAGACCTAAATAGCCAGCGGTGCAGCAGCAGAAGAACGTCAAGAAGTATCATCGATAAACACGATAGATGAATTGTCTGACGCTGTCACTGGAGGCAGAGACATCGGTCTCTGGTCATCCAATATACCGGAAAAAATGCGGAAATATTGGTTGAAAAACGAAAAGTTATTTTTAAAGCATGATGTTTCACAACACAGAAAAAACAGAAACTTGTCACGGAAAGCCACCACAAATCTAATTCGTCGCCAGAACCACAACGCCGAAGTCGTTGAAAGAAGCTGGCTTTGTTTTTCTCCTCCACAAACTTGTGTTGATTGTTTCACTTGCAGACTGATGTGTGCGGATATGACAAAATCTGCGCATTTCCTCATTAGAAAAGGAATCTGCAACTGGAAGCACGCTGAGGAACCACGAGCATTCAATGGAACATATGGATTCCACGTTTACATTTAGTCGCAGATGTAATTAATCACTATAAAGAATTGATACAGAACTAACCAGTCAGGTCAATCAATGCGAACAATATCGGAAATCGCCTCTACCTGCAACGTTTCGTTTCTGTCGTAAAATTTATTGCTGAGCGAGGACTGACGTTTAGAGATGATGAAAATGTTGGATCTCCTAGAAACTTTTTTCAAGCAAAATTTCAAAAAAACGAAATACGATGCTTCTGATGACCGGTTTAGCGACAGTTTGACAAATCGCTAATCACTGTCAAATATCACGTTGCATCATAAAGTTTTGTTACACTTGAGTTAACAAATGTGATGTCAGAAGATTACGTCATAAATATTAATGATCCGTGGAAATACTAGTGACTTCATTGGCCATCCCCTCCCTAAAGATTCTGTATCCGCACATGGGGCCTCCTACCACGCCTGGGTCCCGGACCCCCACCATTTAAATCCGGCACTGCACTGAAACCTTGTTTTATGATCACCTCGGTATTCAAATAAAATAGTTGCGGTCTCTCAAAATGTCTGTGAGCTCAGCAAGGTCAAACCTTAAAAAAGAAACCCTATGTGTGACTATTGCGTTTAAAATGTTCCGTTCTTTTCGGAAAGTTCGAACAGCTGGGATCAAGTTATTGATTTCGTGCTTTTACCCCTGCTGTTTCACATTAAGATCGCTCAGGTGTGATATCATGCCAGCCATAAATCCAACAATTTCCATCTTTTATCATTAAAACAATGATAATTAAATGCTATTGCTTTTCCAGCGCACTGTGAACAAGCTCATACACGAGTGGACAAGCATGTCTGGCTCACACACTGACCATAAGGTCATTGCATGTGCTTGCGTAAAACATAATCCTTTCATGGACTGCATGAGCGCTTGTACAAATTCTTGGGTGCAAAAGTCAGGCACGATTTTGAGCTAATTTTCGGCGAAATAACCGGGTGATGTACATGGATGAATACAGTGTTCATCTCATTCACGAGCTTGATGCAAGTTTGCGAATTTGGCATTTTTGAAGCCAGATTTTGAAATTCAGGCTTTTTTTAACAGCTTTGGCTTTTTTGGAAATAAAAAAGCAAGACAAAATCTAGCTTTTTCTGGCCCTTTTTCAGTCGGAAAGGCATGGCTCTGGCAAAACATTGTCTGAGCTGCATAGTCGTTACAAATCTCTTCTGAAAAGAGTCTGTAACCATGCAGGATGCACAAAATAATGAAAAGATTTTACTGTTGCCCTAAAAATGATCGATTTAATTTTTATTGATAAGAAACAAATGTACGACAGTGTAATTACGGGGAAAGAAAATGCTTCTAAAGAATTGAATTGTATTATATCGATGCTTCTGACGAGTTTTAATATGTTTTGTGTTTGGTTATGCATATTTTGTGTTAATGACTTAAACTGTTATCTGGCTTTTTTTGGGACAAGGTTTGGCTTTTTTTAGTGAAAAATGGTTGGCAACCCTGGTTTGATGTCCAGCTTCAACACTTGAAGGGTTTAGATTCAGACGACAGTGTGCCAGTTGTGTGGCCCTGTAATTTACATATAACTTTTTGCATGTTTTAGGAAAAACACGTAATAACGGGCGAGTTTACACATTAGGTTTTACACGTTTTTGGTAATTGTTTAAAAAATTAATTGAAGTTTTTTAATATTGTGCATACATTCATAAGAAAAAAATGACTTTATGACTGCATTCGTTTTGTTGACCATGGCGTAGAACCGTGATTCAGACCGTGGCATATCAGATTTGAAAAGAAAACTGGGTGCAAACGGACAACAGTGACCAACATTGCATATTCTTTTTTTCTCCACAGCTGTGATGAAACAGACCTGTAGTCGGTTATAAAAAAAGAAGTATACAAATACAGCCGCCGAAAATTCTTGCACTAAGCGCTGCTGTAATGAAACCTGAACTACTGCGTGGAGTCAACGCGTATAGCGGAAAGTATACCATGCCTGCGATTGCTCGAGCACGAGGCGCCAAACTCAACCCAATGCCAGCAATCAGTGAAGCTTTGCTCACTTCTCTCCCACCATTGTAAACCAACAAAGAGATGAAAAATGAGCTAGTAGTTTCCTTTTTTTCTCTGTATTGATTCCTCACGCAATTTTGCCGCAGTAGTATTTCTTCTTTTTCTCCGATACTTCTATGTTTGCTTTGCTAGAGTTGCGAAGCGTGACTGAAATTAAAGGTGAATGTAATATGACTTCATAGTAATGCTAAATACAAGTCAGTTGCAAATAATACGCTTTTTTGATACAAAAAATAAAATTTCATGCGATTAAAAAAATTTTTAGTTCTACTGTTTTCAGCAATAAGTGTAGTTACAAGGCTATTTAAGTTGAAAAGAACGATTCTCTTTAAATCGCGCGCTTTCTCTTGTGACGTTTAGGGACGTCTGTACTGTTCCCCGTACTTTTGCGGCGATTGGAAGAGGCAACCATTTTTCTCTTTATTCTTTGTCTGCTGCGGACGCCCTCTTGTTTGTTTCATATAGTATAAATCGATCTATAAAGAAACAATAAAGGAAGTGCCATGGCAGGTGAGTTGACAGAAATTTCTAAAGTACATTTTGCGTATTATGCATATTCGTAGTAGCGCAAAACTGCTTTTGTTTTTGCATAACATAAGAAAAATTTCCCAGGCTGTCTGCTGTCTTTCTTTTTTTAATGCTTGCTCCTGTTGCGATTCGGTACGTGCATTCGCTCAATTCTGCGACCTATCAAGTGTTTTCAGTTGGCAAAAGTCATCAGTGACATAGCTGCTGTGTATCCTGCTGTGTTCGGATGTATTCGTTTTTTTTCAAATGCTGCAAACATACATACTGTACATGGTTTGCGCGGTTGCGCACTTTTAACCGTATGCTCACGTTGTATCAGGTTTCATTCGCCGGAAAGGTCAGTTAACGAGTTTCGATAAATGCAATTGTTTCACTGGTGATGATGGGCCTTTACTAGTCCATTGTTGTTTTGTAAGAGAAAGCGAACCATTATTTTTTGGTAGGTAATGTGTCATCGTGATCTTCCAGTTGATCAGCCACTTCGTAGGCGAATGCAATTGCAATTCTGTACGTTGCGTATTGTCATCAGCATAAGATGGCAGTGGTTAAAAGTTGGTGAGCCGTTTAGGCAGTTCACATCCAGTGTTGTTCAGTTGTTCGAAAAAATTTAATTGAAACCTTTTTTGCTGTTCAGATGGGCAGCAAAGCCAAGGTGGTCAGCAGTTCAACACAAATGACTACTACTTGAAGGAGCAAGCTGCGCGAATGCTCAGTGCTATTCAGAAAGGATGTAAGTTGCTTGGCATTACGTAAGAGAGCTGTGACTGTAGTGCACAATATTTAGTTTGTTAAAATGCGGCTTACTGAGCTCATTGGTTGGCAACCTTAACATCCTATTTATTGAAACACGCAATAATAGGTTTAAAAAATGATAAACAATAATGCCAGTTAAAAAGTAGAAAACCATGCAGTATCCAACACAATAGAAACTACTGATCTATCAAATGATCCCCTCAGTTTTGTCATTGAAGCCTAGTGTATGGCAAATTGTCATTCTAACCCTTTTCTAATCTTTTTCCAATACTGCCCTTGATCTTCTTACAATACTGTCCTAGAAAGTAGAAACTGGCTGAATTCACTTTGACCCATAAGTAAGAAAATTGTGAAGAAGTCACCAGCATACAGTAATGAAACATGATGTAGCAATGGATAGTTTCGTGGCCAGCTTGTGAGAATCTGTGTGCTCGACTCTGCTTTCAACCTTTTGTGACGATGTAAGTACTTACAGATTTTGGTAATAGAACTGAATCTTTATTTGCTGTGCATAATTTTGATCTGACAAGGAGCAGTACTGAAGACATAAATTTCATGTACCTAACACCTATTGGAATAATGGTTGCTAATATTACTGTAACCTGTCCATACCCTTGTCTCTTCAACTTCGTTTGTTGACACCATGCATCTGGCTGGAAACAACTCATGTTACATGCAACCCACCCCACTGTGGTCTGTGGGTGATTTTATATTTCTTCAAGATTTGTATGCATGAACTTTGTTTTATGCCCTTGCTACTTGTTTTTGTAATGAAATGTGTTAAAATGCATTGCTCTCTGCCTCTTTATTGCTACTCGTTTCCTCCACCCCACACCTGTGTGCATGCTTCACCTGCTCATCTGTACATGCCTCATCTCTTCACCCATTGCTTGCCCACCATCATCTGTGTTAGGTTAATGTCTATTGTGTTTATTTCATTTTCACTGTATTTCTCTGTTTTTTTTCTCTGCATGCGCTTTCTTGCTTTTGTTACTTTTGATGTTTGTTGTTTTTTTGTGCTTTACCTTTCTGACGCTTTATATTGGGCAACTGTACTGAAGACTGGTCTGAAACTACTGATGTAACATCTAGTTGGCATAAGTAGTTTTTGATCTATAGTAGTAGTGATGTAACTTCCCAGCGGATAACACTAGATGGAGGGCATGTTTCCAATTCAAAAACATGAAATGTATGTATGTTAAAGCCTACTATCTGTGAAACAATGTCATTAGTCTTTCAGATTGTGGTTTTACTAAAGTTTCATCTTTTACTTTTTGTAAGAAACAAGTTCATACCTTTCTTTTTCATCAGTCACAAACCAACTTCTTAAAAATTTCTGAAAATATTGACTAGTGTGTACTGTTACTGCATGTTTTAATACTGCTACAGGACAAATGACCAAAAAGTTTATGAAAAAGTACAGGTTTCCACAAAGGCAACAAAATCAAATCAATCAGCAAATTTCTTTCCAAAAAAAACTATTTCACGTAACACTATGCATCCTCAGTCCTGTAGAACAGGGCTTCTCAAACTGTGGGTCACAACCCCAAATGGGGCCATGAAGCCAATTGGCTTGACAAATCAGATATAAAGCTTTTGTAAACTTCACAAGAAAATTGAAAGTAGGCCTGCAATGAGTCTATTTTTACTGCATTCTTAGAGGCAATACCGTGCTTCATGCTCTTAGTTGTTTACTAGGTTGTCTGCTTGAGCTGTCGAATGATAATAATCAACCAAGCACAACACGTCATGCGTTGTTACATCATGATTGTTTCAACATACTGACCAATATTGACGTTACTGCATTCATTCTGACACAGAGGCAACTTGTGTTTAGAACTCTAGGTCTAGTCTATTAGGGGCCATGCTACCAACACGCCAAGTAGTTTTAGATTGAAGTTAAAAGCTTCATACACATTCAGAAGTATTTTGGACTTTGATTTACACAAGTGAAATTGCAAGAGGCCACATATGCTCAGCATCAGTTTGTAGAGTTGAATTTTCAAAACGAGTTATGCTATTTTTGGATGAAAACAAGAAATGAACGCCTAGTCATTTCTGATCTAGCCGTTCATAAACTCTTGCCATTTTGCACAATGTATTTGTGTAGGCATTGTCAAAGTTGATGATCATCAAGTCCAAACACTGATCATTTCTGAAAAATGTTGAGAATGTCCTTTGTTGTCTTGCATTGATCTATCAATGATTGATCTACAAAAATCAAGTGTATCTATCCCATTAGTTGTGCTTTAACTTTTATGAACTGAATTGTTATTTTAATTTTTGTTTGCCTTATATACTGTTTCCATTGTGTGGTAGCTTATTACTGTATAGTTTTGTGGATTTTGTGCATTTGTATGATTTTGCAACAGACAAAAATTGAAATTGTAATGGGCTGTTTACACCTATGCTTAATAACATCTAGACCAGGGGTGGCCAACCAGTCAGACCAAGAGCCACATTTCTTGCTGTGTTATTGCAAAGAGAAAGCCACACGGCACTTGCGAACATCACCCTATCTCTTCCTTGGTCACACACATACCTTTGCTCAGCTAGATTTATTGTAAATATCATGCACCAACATGACAGTGACATAATTTTACAAGCCATTTATTGTTAGGCATGTTATTTAGTGGGACTTCTGGTAATTACGTAAGAGCCGCATGCAGCTTGTGCGGGTTGGCCACCACTGATAGGCTATCCATCAAGGGAGCCACATAGAAAAACTTTTTTTAACTCTTTGGCGTCCAGCTGCTTTCGGGGATTTTCGGAAAAAAAACGCCTAAACACACGTGGCTTGGCGCAGGAATTTCTCCAATCCGGTATGCTCTACAGACCCGGTAAAAGTATCAAAAGACGCGGCAAGTCTTCTAGTCTGCACTCGAAAAAAAAATTTTTGCTTGGGAGGCAGTTTTTTTGTGAGTCATGTCATAAGTGGAAGACTTTTAGGCCACCTTGGCCCACTTTGCCTGGCCCTGGGCGCCAACCGTTAGGTGGTAGTATTTCGCTGAAGTTTTTACTGGAAACTAGGCTACAATCCGAGTCTTGATACTTTGGATGACTTGCTGGGGTTTCGGGTTCAAAAGTTACGATCTAAAGTAATAAAAATATTTGACTAATTAGATAATTTGTTTATTTTAGATCATAATTTTTGAACCAGAAACGCTAGAAAGTCAATCAAAGGCTCAAAAAAACTTGGACTCGAGCCTAGTTTCCAATGAAAACTTCAGCGAAATACTTTGGCCTAGCGGTTGGGCCCTAGGCCAGGTAACATGAGCCAAAATGGCCCAAAAACTATTTCAAACTATTTCACTTATGATGTCACTCACAAAAAATCCACAACCCCCAACCAAAAAATTTTTTAGAGTGCAGACTAGATGACTGGTCAATCTGTTTGAGCCTTTGAACAGCTCTAGTGCAATCAGCGGAGGAGCTATGGTGTTGGTAAGCCAACTGACAACTGCTGGTTTTAGGCCAATTTCAAAGTACAAATATATCGTACCCTGGCTCTCAAAAGTATTAATACTGTCTGTCGCGTACGACTGCTTTCGGGTATTTTTGCGCCAGAACAACCGAATTGCACGTGGCTTTGCGTGGGAATATCTTTGGTCCAGTAAGTGCTACAGACCTGGTCAAAGGCTCACAAGACTCGGCAAGTCTTGCACTTTGCAATGAAAAAAATTGTTTGGTTGGATAATGTGGATTTTTTGTGAGTGACATAAGTGGCAGACTTTTAGGCCATCTTGGCCCACTTCACCTGGCCCTGGGCCCAAGCCGTTAGATGGTAGTATTTCGCTGAAGTTTTTATTGGAAACTAGGCTACAATCCGAGTATTTTGATACTTTGGATGACCTGCTAGGGTTTCGGGTTCAAACGTTATGATCTAAAGTAATAAAAAATATTGACTGATTAGTTAATTAGATAATTTGTTTATTTTAGATCATAATTTTTGAACCAGAAACGCTAGAAAGTCGATCAAAGGCTCAAAAAACTTCGACTCGAGCCAAGTTTCCAATGAAAACTTCAGCGAAATACTTTGGTCTAGCGGTTGGGCCCTAGGCCAAGTAACATGAGCCAAAATGGCCCAAAAACTAATTCACTTATGACGTCACTCACAAAAAACCCACAACCCCCAACCAAAAATTTTTTTTCGAGTGCAGATTAGAAGACTGGCCAATCCGTTTGAGCCCTTGAACAGTTCTCTAGTGCAATTGGTGGAGGAGCTATGGCATTGGTAAGGCAACTGAAAACTGCTGGTTTCAGGCTGAAATCTAGGTACGATACATTGGTAGACCGGCTCTCAAAAGTGTTAAAACTTGCAAGTGTATCTCAAAAAACTTGGCGTGGTTTCAGATTAAATTTATTTTGTATGTCAAACATCCATGTCCTTGCTCAGTTGACTTTGTACAACAACCATGCACTGTACCACCTTCAACATAAGAAATGCCTTTCATAAGCGATTACTGTGTGGTGAGTACCATCTCAAATTAATCAAAGCTTCAAAGATTAGATTTTGCAAATGGTATTTCGACCCTGATCCGATTGTTTGTGCCCATTTTGTGGACTGTAAAGTGCAGTGGATTATAAGGTGCAGTAATATTTCACAAATCCGTTAAATTCTTCACCTTCAGTGTCTTGAGTTTAACAGTTGCGTACTTTCAATATTAGGATGCCTGGATCCCTCTTGTCATCGTCCAAGTCAATCTCATTGCTGTTACATAGCTGTTCAGTGACAATTTTGGCCTTAGTTAAAGCTTGGGCGACACTGGAGAGTGATACCTTAGCCCAGGCATCTATGATCAATTGGCAAATAGTGGAGTTACTCACCTGGTGTCAATACATCAGGCGCACCATCAATTGTTGATGAAATTGAAGGATTTTAACTGCGCGTTACAGTCTGAAAATATGCCAAATCTCATTTTTGCTAGCAGTTTTATCAGGCTATGGTTTGTCCACCTTTGGTTATGTCAGCAATACAGTCTCAGTGTTGTTAGGTGTGAGTAACATGTTTTCAAAATATATTTTTTTGCAGACAATGACAATTTTACCTTGGCAAGTAGCACTGGAAGTGGTGGTCAGCAGCAACAGCAACAACAACCGCAGCAGCAACAGCAAGTTGTGTATTTGAACCATCAAAGTCAGCAACAACAGTCACAAGTGCAACAAGCACATCAGCAGCAGCAGCAGCCAGCTACAACAGCTCATCAAATACAGGTGCAACACCAACAACTTCAGCAACAGCTGCAACAGGTTTGATTGTGATTAACATTATATCAGGTTTTGGTTCTTCAGGCTTAAGCTGGTGTTTTGGTATTCATTCTCCTTTTGTGAAATGTGAATGTGAACCGCTTATATTTCCAATTTTTGGGATTTAGTTGAGGTATGGATTTATATATATATATACGTATTACATTTAGGCAAGTGGTAAAATGAAGATTTTGTAGGCTGTTTTTTTAAAAACATTTTGGTTATTTGCCCCATTTTAATTTGTTATATGAAATACTAAGTTGATCCAGCGTTTATGGTGGTTTTCAGTGTTGTTGATTCCATTGTACACATAATAAATGTTTTTCACCAGTGCTGCTGCACTATTATTTTGCAAAAATTGTAAGATTCACAAAAATATTCAGTAGTTTTTCAATAAATAACTAAATTTAAAATTTTTGGAATGAAGTTAACAGTTCTACTTCAAGTGAATTAGTTATATACTTCATTGCCCAAACACCTCAGTGGCATCATTTGCAAGTTTGTTAAAATAGATCATATTGAAGCCTGAAAAATCTTACACCAAACAAAGTTCCTGCTTATTTCAAGAGCTAAAACCAATGACACATTAGCAGAGTATTTTAGATCAATCAGCCTAACATCAAAGAAATGAAGATAAGGTCATAGGCAACATACCAGCAGTACACAGAAATGAAAACAATAAGAAAGTGACATTTGAAAAAACTTGTTCTGTTGGTGCAAATCTTCTCACTGTGATTCACACAATCAATTGTTTGCAGATAAAAACCTGAAAGTTAAAAACACGGCAAACAAACTTTTTCAAACACCTACTTTGTAAAAAATCACTAGACCTAGTGAAAAATCACTGGGCAGGGCACCAGTGTTCTTCACTTGTATACTGACCATTTTAGATGACTATTTCATTTGCAAAATAATAATTTTTTATTCTTAGTGTGAAGAATATTTTGTATTCGTAAAATTTTCTCAGGTGTATTTTGCGATACACTATAAAGTCAACAACATATGCACATTGCAATTGCCAGCTGCTATTGTGAATGTATACTGAGAAAGATGTTTTGCATATGCCACATGTACCTTTCAACTTCATCTCTATTTCTGGTGTGCTTGCTATTACCAAGCAGCCAACCTGTGAGTTTGTAGTCCTGCTTGTGTTCTATGAAGGGGTTCATTGCTGAGTTCGTTGGCAGTTTGAACTCCGAATTCAACAAACTTGCTCTTTCATGTCTGAATGATGTTATGTCAGGAGCAAGGATTGAGAGCAGTTGCATTAGTTGACTTGCTGGAAGTCGTTGGCCTGCTGCCTTTAGATGCTATTCCAGCAAAGGAAGTAACCCACAAGGTGTGGCTGCACAGCAAAGCTGCATCTTCATTGCATTCGCAGTATGCTGAAGTGTGGAAGAGTGCAGCCCTTGTTTTTCAGTCAAAAATGCAGTCTTATGAGTATTTGGAGATAAACAAGATTCCAGTTACAGGCAAGTGAACGAAAGTGTTCTGGCAAACTATCTGGCGTCTCTGCGGTAAAAGATTCCATACTAATGCAGATCCATCAAATGTCTTACTCAGCAGTGAGGAGGATGAAGAGAGTATTTCAAAGACTTTATGAACCCGGGGATTTTCACACTTTACTATCAAGACACACAAATGTACATTTGGAGGTCGAAAATGTCATCATTGCAATGTCATCCAAACCCTGAATTTGGAGCCAGTCATCCGAATGGAGAGATCTCAGCTGAGGTGCTTGGGCACATGGCGAAATTTTCCTGTAAAGATTGGCAAGGCAAATCTTGTTGACCACGGGCATGGAAAAGCGGCCCGTAGGTCAACCTAGGATCAGTTTGCTTGGTCCCAACATGGTGTGGAGTCAGCAGAGCTATATGAAAATGCTGAAAACAAGCATTTCACGCCCTAGGGCTGCTGTCCCTGCAAATGCTGCAATCTTCCCCAGGGGACACGTGGGTCTGAAGTGGAATAAGTTGCGTGTTACTGTTTTCTGTTGCTTTTTTTCTTTATCGCGTCTTCATTTTCTGTCAGTCTACTACCAATAAAAAAGCTTTGTAGCAATTTTTACTTGGTTTCCAGCACCACTTTGTCATACATCACAAAAGTGAAGTCTTGTTTTTAACAAAATGGCCATAAAACCACAGGAACCACCTGATGGTATAGAAGATGTGTGTAGCTTTATATATTCTACTTCCAATGCTAAAATATTTTTCAATGATTCTTAATTACCAAAGTGACGTAAGAATAACTAAAATTTTTTTAAAATTGTGTTTTCTGGTTATTGTAGTGGTATTGCGAATGTTTTGCAAAAAGTCATTTGTTTGTGCTGAGGTGCTGGGTTTATTTTTTCACTAAGACATTTCAGTCATTTGTCTCATAATAACATTAAAACTCAACGTAACAGCATTTGCATTCGTTATATTTTTGGACATTATGACTGAATTGACTTAAATTTTTTCAGTCATTTCAAAAAAAAATTTGGTCTATGACCGAAAAAATAAACCCAGCTTAGGTGTGTTTGACCTTCAACAGGCATAAGGAGGGAAAGAGTCAAGACAACTCTTATCCGGCCTGGCCCAGTAGGTTTTTGGGTGATTGAACCTGTTGTTTTGCTTTACAGGTGCAGCAAGCACAACAGCAATTCCAACAAATGCAGCAACTGGCGCAAATGCAACAACAGTTCCAGCAGCAATACTCAGGGGCTGCTGTTGCTGGGGGGGCTGGAAACCTTGTTATGTCTCCAGGATTTAGTCCATCTCGTCGTGGACGAAAACCAACCGACAAGAAAAAGCGGAAACGGCACACGTGGGTAAAGCGCCCCACCACTGCATACCTTTACTTTGTATCAAAGTATCGTGAGACTTTGAAAGAAGCCGGGGAAGTGGTTCCAAAGGTGGGTTAGAAACGTTGTGTATGGAGAGTTCAAATTACGTTGTATATATGCATAAGATGTTTGACTGTAAAGCAATGAGAAATGAACGTCTATATACATGCGACATCTACGCTTAAGCTTAGATGGCCTCCGTGGAAGTAATGCTTCTCTTTAAACTAGTTTTGTTAACCAAACACGGTCTGTGATCTAATTGCCTCTACAAGGGTGTTTAACTCGAATGGAGATACTTGCCAAAGTTTCTTTTTCTAGTCCCGTGCCATAGCATGTTCAAATACTTGCTGCCAATGCAACACGAACTTATTACCCATAATGACAGACAGCTGTTTACTGAAACGCCACAATAATTTAATCCCCTAAAAAACTGCTGCCTTGAAGGTTTTTTCGTCAAACCTAAGATCCAAAGACTTGGGTCCAAGATAAAAAATACGTTGTATGTGAACCTAGTAGATGTTTTGTAGATGCAGTGCACTGCTTTACCTTGTGTATTTGTTTCAATCAGGATTATTTATAATTAAACAGCGCTACTGAAAGTTAGTGTATACTTTTTAGGGTTGACTCATTGGAATTGTGAAGCATGGCAACACATTTTTAAGTTTTCATTGTTGCGCTTTCAACATGTAAACAACTTATTCATCAAAACATGACTCCCAGCTTTGTTTTTTAATTGTTTTTACGTCAAAACAGATGATATTGCAAAAATCTAAGTGGTGCTTTAGTGTCTTTCTGATGGTCCACATTAACCCAAGTATTGATGCCAGTGTCAAGCGAAATTTCTGACCTGTTGTTGTTTGTCAGTTATGGTGCTTCTCAGAATAAAGAAATAAAGTTTGGTAATTACTTTTTTCATGTGTGTTGTATGAATTAAAACTATGGTTAGATGTCAGGCACCCACAACAAGCTTTTGTATGGGAATAACTTCAACCACTGAAAATTTTTGGACTTAGCCCTAGACATCAATTATATTCCTTTTTCTCAACCTATCTCAAACCCTAACCTGACGCACACTAAACACGAATCCCTCAGCCCTAACCATTAGTTTTCTCAGCGTATTTAGTATGTAGAATATTGCTCTGTGCATGTGCACATGGCGTGAAGTCAGAAGTTTCGCTTGACACCGGGAGATAATTCTGTGTTGGGGTAATTTCCTTTCCCACTCAAAGAAACCGACTTCAGTGGAATGTGGCTCTCCCGACAAAGCACATCTCTCGCACTTGTAGATGGATAACCATCTAAGAGATAGCATGGTGTACACAGTGGCTTGCATATTGCCACCATCAGGTGACTCACTGATTAATATCAGATAAAATGTGCCCTGAAAAAAGTAAAACGGTTATATTAATACATTTCTTTATTTGAAGACTTGGTTTAATTTGGCAGTAAGACAACCTGTTTTTTTCATTTGAATTCGATGTGTTTCAAACTCAGCTCCTCACATTGTATCGCTGAGTCACGATGCCTTGCTACACTGCGCCTTGCTTCGCAGGCCAAGATAATCACGCAAGCTTGCGCTGAGAAATGGAGGAATATGAGCGAAGATGAAAAAGAACCATTCTTGGAACTATCCAGGCGTGACCGGGAAAGATGGCAACGGGACAAAGCCATGGAGAAAAAGCCGCGCGACCCAAACCGACCAAAAAGGCCACCGTCGGCGTATTTTTTGTTTTTGGCCGATTTTCGAAAAAACTACCCTGGGAAGGCTGATCCTGCCAAGGTATCGTCGTTTTTACTTTTGTTAATGAAAACACTGATTCTATATTGATATTTTATTTGTGTTGGAAAATTTGTTTGCACTTGCTGGGTCAACGCATGAAACACTGGTGTTTCCAAGTTGCGTGGTTTGAGAACCTGTTCAACCTTCGCTGCAACTCCCAGTCTCTCTATCCGTCCTTGACCGTGACGACAGTGCAGTCATTTTGTAAAACACAAAATCAAACGTTTCCTTGGGGCATAGTCCGGTTTGTCAAGAAAAACCTATTAAGTCTGTAATAACTAGTTGCAGTTCCTATGCGGTGCTGGGGCTGTCTCCAATTTGTATAAAACGTTTGATCTCTCAATGCTGCCGTCAGCGTGTTTAGTGATTTTGCCGAATATACTTTCCAACATGGGTTCCGCAGCAACATGAATGCCATCAACCATGAACCTTCATCACAGAACTGCTGAAGGTCATAACTCTGCGCTGGGTTGTTTTTCTGGTCAAAGAAAGAAACGTTTTTGAGATGACCGAAAAAATTAGTCATTTCAGTGAGAATGTCTGAAAATATAGGCTAAAAAACACTGTTATAGCAGGTTTTAATACAACTTTGAGACAAATGACGGAAATGTTTTAGTAATCACAACGTCTCAGCAAAAAATGACCGAAATGTTTCAGCGAAAAAAAAGCAGCTCTGCGGTAAATAAAGAACTAATTGTGTTGTCACAGTGCGCCTGCTGGGAGTTCCCTTCTCGTTGGAAAACCAGGGTTTTGATTGATCTGAATTTGGTGAAGTCGAAAAAATATCAGACTTCGATTCAGTGGCTGGAAACGATGCAGTTGAGACTGAAATTTCAATCCTGTTTTCTCTCAGGAGATAACCAAGAAGGCAGGCGAGGCCTGGAACAACCTGTCTGACCAGGAGAAGACTCCGTATTACCGCAATGCCCAAGTGGTCAGGGCCAAGTGGGAGAGAGATTTGGAGACGTACAAACAAACAGTTGAGTAGAAGTGGTGGTGAAAGTTACGAATCTTAAATCTCTTCCTTTGAAGGTCCCGCAACGCAATGTAGGGATTGCGATTATTTTCAAAGTTAGTGCGAAAACCACAGATCAGAAGCCATAGATACAGTTGCGCCAGACTACGCAAAGATGGATGACGAACCCAAACCTGTCTACCCTCTTGTTTGAATTGCTTTGTTCTTGTAAAAATATTTTTTTATTTTAAAAGCACTTGTATTATCAGCTGTTGTCGCCTGTGGTTTCACTGCGCAGAGCATCAACCCTCGGTGGCAGCAACATTGTCTGCTGTGGTGGTCGATCAGTTTGGCTCACCTGCATTTACTACGGTATCATTAAACGATGTATTCATTTAGTACACTCCCTTCAGTACACCGTGCCCGTTACACCACGCCACTTAAATTTTGCTGGTTGCAAAATTATTAAATTTTTATTTTCATATTAATTATTTTCTGCGGCCTGTGATAGTTGGTGCGCATCTGTCCTGGTGTATTTGGCAGAGTTATCGAACGGTAATAGTAAATCTGTTTACAAAAATATCAAAGGTGATCCTGGAATCCTCTGAATTATTTATAATCGATCAAAGGCAAGTTGACAGGTTGCTTAATACGCCACCTTTGCATTCCTGGCTTGTTTGCTTGTATCACCCGCTATTGCAATCGCCGGCTTGTGGCAAAGTTTACTGAGGCCTTCCATTCAATCGCTCTTGACGTGCAGCATGTGTTCATCTACCCCCTGGTTGTCTCACTTATGTGTCAAGTAACAACACATCTTCGAATTGAACCAACTCTAGTGGAATGTGTAAAAACCCTGGAGTCCAATCTAAGCCATACCTACTAAGGCAGTGGTTCCCAAAGTATGGGTGGCAACTCAAGCATGGCACGCGAAGGGTCAGAAAGTGGGTCGCGGCGATTCACATACCTGGGTTGTATATAAAACTGCTCGTTTTTGTTGGTCTGTAGCGTAGGTACTTGAGAAAAAAGTAGCTTGCTGACACTGAAAAGGAACTTAGCAACTTGCTGCTAAAAATCATCCATACAATCATTATTTTGTTCATATGTTGTTTGAGATTTGGGTCGCGAGGTGTTCATCAAGTTGAGATTTGGGTCGCGCTTAAAAAAATTGGGGAACCGCTGCTAAGGCAAAGGAAGTTGAAGTGTTGTTGTTTTGGAACTGTAGAGAAGCAAAACTTCACGTTTTTCTTCAGCTTGGCAGAAAGCATATTTATATTTTATCTTATCTTATTTAACTCGTGACGAAAATTATCTCAACCTCCTGAGTGAAACCAAGGATTTAAAGTGATGCCCGGTGTTTGTGACTGCAACGTATGTTCAGAAACGAACCACAGCTCTTGTATGGAAAGTAGCGAGTATTGCTGTTTGTTCGCAGTCAAGTTTGCAACTCGACCCAGCCAAGAACGGCCCTCTCAGCCGAACCACGTCGCTTGAGTCGGACCCAAGCCAAGTTGATCTTGACGGAGATTCTTCACCCCTGGACTCCCCCCAACCCGGGACCAGCATCGGCCAGATCAACCCGAGCATTCTACAAGGTCTGTGTCAATGCTCTATAGGGGTGGAAATAATGTTTAACATTTTTTCAAATTCCAATCAAGTTCTTAATTGTCGCACATTGCAGACTTGTACTTCTTGGCATCGGATTCAGCGGAGCTAAAACTAGGTTTATGCACACGATGCTGCTGCGTTTATGTGCTAACCACAAGTTATGGTTTTGTAAAGTTTTTTTTTCAATTGGGCTTTGATGTGTAGCTGAGCTCATTGATTGTTACGTAATGTAACGTCGTGACGACATAAGAAACTCCACGCGCAGGATGTCGTCCGACCATGCGACCTGCCACAACAAAGTGCCGTCTGTTTCAGGTTTTGTTTTAATTGCATCTGTTTTCGTGTTATTCAGATATTTGGTCAGTAAATAAATTTTCGTTGGGTTTTGAACATTTTTGATGCTGTTTCAAACCCAAACCTTGTTTCTTCTTCGTGGGGGGGTGGGTTGCAGAAGCGCTACTACGTCACGCGGCAACCCCCAAAACGACCTGGGCATATTCAACCTTTCCTGTGGTTTCGAACTGAGCTGGTGTCGAGTTGATGCTCATCAGTAATAGAAGCGGGGGTCAGCTTGAACAGCGGCACCCGGCGGGCGTTTCTGCACCCTCCGTTAAATGTTCGAACATTTATTCTGGATTGGTCATAAACTTACTTGCGAAGATGAGGTTGGGTTGGTATTGAATGATCCTGACGATTGTTGGCTTGTGACTGACAAGGTCAGGAAGGGGTTTAATCAAAGCTCCGATTTGTTCAGGCCGGGCCACAAGGCCCTTAACTTCAGTACCGTCGTTTATCATAAGTACCTGTTCTACACTGTAGAGTTTTGCAGAATTGCCTTCGCAACTTCACTTCCAAAACTATGTGCCAAGTTGCAATGGATTTGAAAATTGCTGCACGCCCTCGCAGGTTCATCAATGTTGCAAGGGGGGAGGATGACGGGCGACAATGACCCCAACTCCCCATCTGCGTCAGCTCTTAGTCAACAATCACCCTCTATGGCGTCATCAACTACGTCATACGACTACTCGTCTCACCACTTGGTGGCGCAACCAACCGGCTTACAGGTATGTTCTTTGGTGCATGAAGTTTTGGTTTGGTGTTGACAGATTAAGTAAATAAACTCATTTTTTCCTTAGTTTCCTCGGAGATGAAGCTAGTTGCTATGACGATCATCGTTTCACGGAAAGTCTTAAACCTTGTACAGTTTGCTCCCTCCCACCAAGCTGAGCAGCCGGCTGTAACAAACTCACAGAAGCTGAGGTGCCTGTCCTCTGATCGTATGGGATGGTAACGAGGCTGCGAAGGCCGTTGTGAACTGAAGCATGGAAGGTGTGTGCGCTCAAGCGTGGTAAAGCCCCAAGTCTTCAAAATTAAGGTGTTGTCGGAAGATACCTCGAGAGAAATGTTGCACTTTCAACCACAGTCTGTAAGCTCAACTCATCGAGTGCCTTCCGCGGACCCCCATCCTAGCCATTTGAGGGCATAGTTGGACCACTGTTTGATTATGACCTCACACTCGGTGGTACTCACAGACCACACACAATTTCTCCGCTACCTCAGTGACGTAACAATGGCTTCGCTGTTTTTTATTTTTTTTTAACTTAGCTTTTGTTTTGTATTATCGAGACCGGAAGTTCGTAGCAAACGATAAGTGGGATCGATCGAATGTACATAGTTCATAGCTAGTTAGTCTCCACTAACCCCCCTGCAAATCCACGATTGTTGAGTAAATTCAACACAACAGCGTATTCACTCATTTGCCAGGAAATGCTAGATTCCGCTTGAAACGTCGATGGGTGGTTTAAAATATTGGAGTAGTTTCTTAACTCGCTTTGTGACGCGTCTATCATGTGTTTGTGACGCGTCTATCATGTGTTTGTTTGTTTGTTAATCACGAGGCCCCCCGACCTTGACCCCCCTGTTACTGCCATCATGATGTTGCGTCTTCAACGCTGGCCACACAGCTGCACTACCCCCCCGAATGATCATGTTGAATGGGACCACCGTTGCTGTGGCGAACAGTATTAAGTCCACTTTTACTAATGACCGCTACTAATAAATAAACCCGATTGCAATTTACTGAGTGAGGCGCGTGCTGACAGCTTTTTTGAGGAGGACTTCTCTTGCAAAGGCTTCTTCCTTTGAAAGGAAGATACTTATGCAGCGTGAGGTCAGTAGAGTTGGAGTCTTCTGATGGATACTCATCATTGTTGAACGTTAGATGAGCAAAGGCTTAATACATCACGTGACAGGGTTCCCCAATTTATTAGTCGGTTAAAACTGAATTCTCGCAAAGCAATTAATCCTGATTTTAGCGTCAGGTTAAAAGGTTGCGCGGTCTCAGCCGTCTTGTCATGCATTTCCAAGTTACTTCGTGGATTGACTGAGATACTGCGACCTCCCCCCCCAAAGGAAAAGGTAGTCACAAAAACGAACGCATGGATGTATTGTGCTACCGCGTGAATGACAGTTAGCCATGGGCGCCAGAAAGGGGACCTTGTCCGCCCATGGGTTGTGAAATTTGACTTAATGATTTATTCCCACTTCCCAATCTAATTTTTGGTAAAAAGGCTTTCTCAGTTTCGAGTGGGTAAAATGAGATTTCGCCACTTTTGCCCTCCTGGAAAAAAATCCATGTGACGTCCATGCATGCATCTGGCTGGAGTGGTAGACGTCCAAGTTTCTTGGGAACTTTCGCCCGAAAACGTTACTGAGTGTCGACCAAAAGACACCGCAGATCAGGTGCTCGTTGCTGCACACAGTCGATGTTGGGGTGGGGTGAACACTGAAGCATCTGTTGCGTTCGGTCAGCGTCATACCGAGCGTTAGGTAGTGGGAGGGAATGTGAAAAGCATCAGACATTGGATGTGGGGGGATGAAGATGTCAAGGCATCAAACGAACATTTCTAGGGTTGCTACGGGCAACGCGGGTGCAGTAGAATTCCCAATAAGGTCACCTAAGGGACTTGGGAAAAGCGTCGCTAGAAGCGAACTACAATAAATCGTTCCTGGAATGACCTTTCACTTCAAAACTTGGTAAGGGCTGTAAATGATTGGCGCTGACTGTTGGGCCACTGAGTCCGGATCAAAGCCAAATAATTGTCATGATTTTTCAGAATTGCACTCACCGCCCTCAGCATGTTGGAATCATTTGCAAGTTATGATACTCCGGACCATTCCCGCTATTGTCCGAAATAACGATTTGCAGGGCCGGATTTTCATGTACGCTTAAGCCTAGGGCCGCAAAATGCAAGGGGACCCTCGGCCAGACTTGGACAACTAAATTTAATTTGATGAATTAGGGCGAAATACGGTAATTCTAATTTGATCGCTAAAAGCTTCAGTGTTCTAATTTTAGTTCTAATCTAATTTCCGGTTTTGCCAAAAATGCTATTTTGTCCAACGACCTTTTTAAAGATGAAACGAAAATGCATCCTCATGCAATGAAAATGCAACAAAATAGTCACACAAGTGGCATGCCGCCATTCCATCACTTGTAAAGCGAGAACAGTAAAAACTCATCAATTTCTTTTCCCAATCACAGCTTCAATACAAACTATGTGGGCGTATCAATGATTGTTATTATTACGTCACATTGCCTATCAACTCACATGCAGAAGCCAAAGTCAGTCAGCTGTGACGTTTTAGGGCAGGGGTGTGGGGCAGAACATCACTGCTTGGCCAATTGCACGTAACCAGGTTGGTCCACGGTCCACAGCTGCATGTGCCAAGCTCAGCGTGTTGGACAGATCGCTTACCAGACAACCCACGGAAGATATACCCATTACCCAATGCCGGATTAACTATTAGGTCCTTCAAAATTCGGTCCTCAATTTCCTTTTTTGTTTTTATTACAGTAACTACCGATTTACCTCCTAAAAATTATCAAATTTGACGAAGTATCTGTTCACCCTTAATCCGGCCATGGCAATACCTTTCAAAAACCGTAATTCTTGCTTGAAAATTTGTCCCTTTCCACGGGCCACTTGATCCGCGGGCCCATGGGTTGCACGCCCCTGTTTTAGGGTTTTGGAAAAGCGAACATCGCTTCCCTGATCTGAATGCTGCTGCTCGAGATACTGGGTGTGAAGCGACATCGGCTGCGTCGGAACCAGTCTTTGGTGTTGCAGCTACAATCCTGCGTCGCCCTGAGCAAACTAAAAAGGGCCAACGACCCTCGGCATAACAGCGACAGGGATTCAACTCGACCAGGCTCACTCCGCTATTCCTGTCACGGCTACAACGTCACATCCGGCGTAATCCCACTCCACATTAGTTTTGCGGCCGACGCCCCTCGCTGGATCCAACAACCTAGCTCAGAGTACCCGTCCACGAGAGACTCGGTGCAAAAACAAGTTATGCTAAACGCTTGTGA
>Ga0210059_1003754_pt1 | contig 24436 bp, 17 predicted proteins | sample Ectturendosymbi2_FD_188042 | JGI IMG/M metagenome (GOLD analysis project Ga0210059, IMG submission 188042) | Ecteinascidia turbinata endosymbiont from Florida, USA - Sample 2 (SPAdes) (version 2) | ecosystem: Host-associated > Tunicates > Ascidians > Unclassified | place: Key West, Florida...
CGACTTCGGATAATTACTTGTCCTTTCAGAATTTCTTCCACACTACGACGAAATAGACTTTTGCGGCCCGCGGCGAGTTTATGTTGATCAATTTGGCCCTTCGAGCTTTCTGAGTTGTGCAGGCCTGCTTTATACGATTTCAACTTTGTTTGTCTGCTAAGTGTGCAGAGATATCATTACTAATTATCTTAAAATACATTTCCAAGTGTTGGAAAAAGTTTGAGGCATGTCTCTGGTTGTACGTTTCCGAATAGAGTGATTGTTTGGTATTGCGACGATGTTAAATAATGGACTGATAAAGCCGCGTGCGGTATCGCAGGGAACCCTGAGGAACCTGCAGAGATTCACGCAATTATGAGCTTAATCTTACATGAAATAAGCAACAAACACTGCATTTGTCTACTTCGTTCATACAGGTTTGCCCTCTTTTGGCAATAAACTTTGAATCAACAACACGTGTGCCTTCCGCGTGATCGTCCAAAGTGGGATTGTTTTGAATACGCGAGTTGGTCGACGTGTTCTTCTCATTTGGGTGGTTTTTGATGTTTGCAACGCACCGCGCGAGGTGTGTTGTGTCAATTTTACAGCGTCGTGATATACTTCGTGGCTATGTGAAATGTTCAGCCGGCTATGCGACGTTGCCTCGGGTAGTAACTTATTGATTCTGCAGATGAACGAAACGCAGCTGGAGTTTCAACAAATCTTTGCCATCTGTGGATTTGGCGAATTGTTTGTTTTGTGGGTGTAACTTCTTGCTGAAAAGCCTATAAATTATCGGACACTTGAATGTTCTTGTCGAAAACTGGAAAATATTTCGTTTTGTTTAACTTTTGATGATTGTTCTTGACTTCGATCATAATTGTCCCAAAATCCGAAATGTTTGATCAGCGTGACGAACGTTATTTGTGTGGGGACCAAGGGTCTGGACCAGCTATGTCCAACCCAAATGACTTACTGAGCCAAAAAGTATGTCACTATCTTAACCAGGGCCGCACATTGAATAACATATTAATGAGGGCCGCACATTAAATGGCTTACTTTGATCTTAGCAAATTAAATTTAGCTAAAGCTAATGTACTGAAAGCGTTCGAATCCTAACTGCAATGGTAACAGAAGTGATAAAGTGGCACTGAGGACTACCTGCAACTAAAATGTCAAATTAAAGATTATCAAAATAAGGGCAAGTTGTCAGCAATGCAGGGTACGTTTACTGCAGCGAAAACCTAAACTGGGTCGCACAAAACCTTTGACTGATCCGCATGCGGCCCGCGGGCCGTGGGTTGGACATAGCTGGTCTGGACGATCACCAATATCTTGTGAAATCGTTTACAATCTCTAAATACAACTCATATTATCCATCTCAAACGATACAAATTTTTGGAATACTCTGTGCGGTATATTCTTCAAACAGGTGTTCGTTGAAAATTATAATTTCGGGGCGTGAGTGAACGGTAACGGAGTTAGATCCGCTTACGATTGTCTTAGATTGCAATCTAATCAACGCCTTGGACGATAATTCCTTGGACGTGGTTCCAGAGCAGGGTTGCCAGATGAAAATTTCAATAAAAGCTGGAAAGAGGCCAGAAAACGGCCAAACCGATTTTAAATGCCAGAAAAGAAGCAAAACTTTGTTTGTGGTATTGCTATTATCTTGTCTCAAAGAAACATCTAAATTACAACAATATCTACAAACAAACTTTAGCCTGGCGGCAAGCTTCTGAGGAATCTGCCTGCTTTCTGCTTTCGTTCTTCTGCGACGATTAAAACTTGCAAGCGTATCAATTTTTCATAGTTCCAGGCAACAAAGATGGCGGTAAGTAAATCAGTCACAGTTTATTAACGGGGAAACTAGTTTCGCCTGTTTGAACGCATCATCAGTCCTGTAAATGTAAGAACAAATCTAACAGGCGAAATGCTGGCACTTGAAAGCAAATAAAGTAAGAAACAAGAACTGTGGCTAGTTACAACGACAGTACTAAAATTTTCGATGCTAAAAGGCTGACGTTCTCAGAGCCTCATAAACCAGCCACTGCTAAGAAAACCGGCGTTTGGTAGCGGCCTACGAAAGGCACTTTTCTTCTGGGGATAACACACGTGCGCAATGACGTGTGCCAGAGCGAATATCATTACACAACAATATCATTAGAAGTTTTCTTCGAAATTGAGATTAAGTTTTGCTTGGCCTTGTACTGGAGCTCGTTATTGATGTTTCTTTGACTTTTCATGGTTTGTGAGATTGCACACTTTGGGTACAACGTACATTGGTGTCACAGTTTGCATACTGATCCATCGGCAGCTTTCTGCACCCATGCGAATGTCCTCTCCCATTCACTCCTGTACATACGACCAGAATCATAAGAGCCCTTCTATTTCATCGAGGTCATTGTCGCATTCATATTGAATCTCGCATCCCTCAAATCTTACCAACATCAGAACGCGGGCGTCTGTCTAATATAGCATTTATCATAAACATTTTGTAAATGTGTTGTCGAAAAAGTGGAATGGTAGTATATTTCTTCAGAGGAAACTTTTTCAGAGTAAAAAAGTCTGAACGTTAATTTAAGGCCAACCAACTTGAGATGAGGCCAAATGAGACCAAATAAAATAGTTTAGGCCAGCCAAGTTGAAACGAGGTCAGATTTCTGAAATTTGGCCTGGAAAAGTCCAACCTGGCAGCCCTGTTCCAGAGACGTCGGGAGACTCAGCTTGAAGTACAGTTTTTCAACTCGGAACATTTTTACGACAACTTTGGGTATTAACAAAACCTGTGAAGCAAACTGTGTAGCTTGCGTTTTCCTGGCTTGTGGCATGAAGTCCGTTCCACGCATTGTTGTAGCGGTACATGATGGAAATATTAGTTTGGAGTTGTACCCTATACATTCTTTTTTACTTGTTACTGTCTTCTTCTGCTAGAGAAAAAACAATAAACGGCATCATGTGTATGTATTTTTTTCTGTAGATCACTTTGAAACGAATGTTGTTAATAAAGTTTTTGCACTGTATCTAAATGGCGTCTTCTTATCCTTGCGTTTGGATTGGACCTATTTGTATCATCTACACTTACCTCGTGGCATTTTTCACCATTGTTTTGCTGCTGCTGCTGACTTGTCTTTGCTCTCGAAGCCGAATAAGGAAAGTCAGGTGAGTGCGCTGTTTAGCATTATTTAATTTTAGTTTCCTTATATGCATTGTTTGTCCTTTGCGTAAAATCGCAGCGTTGCATTTCGGTAACCGCTACTGCTCCTCGCGCGTAGATATTTGCTCGTCATCTAACGCAATGCTTGCCAACCTTTTTTAGCTTGCAACAAATTTTTACTGACAATTTTTGTGGGGCCTACTGTGAACACACATTCGGCTAATTTTCAAAAGTTTTGGTTGAATACCGGAAAATCATTATATTTTGAAATGCTTGCCACCCGGACCGGAAGGAACTTCGAGGCCCACTCTTTGGAAAACGCTGGTCTAAAAACTTCGGATTTGAAAAAAAACTTTCCAAGATTTTGTTTGGTTTAAGTAAATTTGTGAAGAATATGCCCCTATTGAAATCATTATGCCACCTCATCGGTTTCGGCGGGATGCAGATGCAGTCTCAGTCATTGGAATGAACTAGCCTACATGTTGTGTAGTAAAGAAAAGAAATTTCTTTCTATTACCAGAATCGTTAACGAAGCAAAATTGGTTACGGTTACCCGCAAACGGAATGCGCGGGACGAGCATGTGTTTGTGATTTCAAAACCTACTGCCATGCCTACCTATTTATAACTATACAGTATTGCTCAGGTATTATGTTTGGAAAATAACCAGACGTATCTTCTGGAGAACAACACTTGAAACCTGGGCATTTGGAAAAGTTCAATCAGGTCAGTGAGGTGGTTTTCGTAAAATATGTTCGTCGATGCTGTCTGTACTTATAGTGATAAAACAAGGTTCCCGTTTTGGAGTTCGTAGGCATCACCATTTGTGAATGTCATCCCAAGATACTTGAACGTTCCCACCTGTTACTGTGCCTTGCTGCTTATTTGCAGAGTACAGTAGGAAGCGTTTCTGAAGTCATGATACCTCGCATTTCCAATGCTGATTTTCATACTAGCTCCATCGCACGCAAATGCGTACCGGCCAAGTGCGCGCTATAGCAGTGGTACCCAACCCGTGGGTCGCTACCCCAAAGTGGATTGCGGAGGAGTGGCTATGGGGTCGTGAACAGCAGCTTCAATAGTTTCCTGAAGTCTCGAATTCTTATATCTGTGCTTGTCAACATTTTGTGTTACGTCAGCAAAACTCGGATTTTTATAACTCATATTTTTATAACTGCGCATGTCAACATATTGTGTTACATCAGAAAACTGAAACACAGACAGCTTTTTGTGAAGTTCACATTATCTCCGTTATAATTCCTATCCGGTTTCTACTATATGCAGTTTCGACCATTACCGTAGAAACGCGCCAGCACCAGAGAAAGTAAGCGCTGTCTAGTGATGTTGAGAGTATATCAGCCTCGTAAACATCTGTCCTGCTGTGAATACTTGCCTGGCGATATTTACACAAAGTACAACCGATATTTTTATCGTTATATTTCCGTATTACATACACTATTTGTATTCGTTATGGTTCAAGCTCATGGTTCCAGGACAAAGTAGCGTATCGTTGACCAGTGTTGGGATCTTACCAGCAGGCTTAACAAGTGATAGTGATGTGCGTACACGATCAAAATGACTTTCTAACATAGTGTAGTTTTCATTTAATACGCTTCAAACAAACTGTTGCTTCCTGAAGAAGATTATGCTCTCGGATTTCCTGCAATTGAAACTCGACGTAACAACCGTGTGTTCACTTTCCGAATGAAATGGTTATTATCTATGCCTGAGTGTATTTCCAACTGCGAAATGGTTCCTCAGCACGTGACTTGTCCTTTGAAAAATCCCTGACGCGGTTCTGATATCCATATGCATCAATCCTATACCCAAACCTAAATATGCTCCCTTTCGTTGTCTGCTTCTATTCGTTTTCAACTATCTGTGTGAGCAGGGGTGGATATTAGGGGAGGCGAATGAGAGACGGTCGCCTCGGACCCCCTCTTCAGAGATACTACGAGCCTGGGTTTGTTTTTTCGCTGAGACATTTCGGTTATATTTTGCTGTGACAAACTGGTCACTGAAACATTTCGGTAATTTGTCGTACAGTTGTATAAAAACTCGCTGTAACAGTGTTCACTAGCCTATATTTTCGAACATTCTGACCGAAACGACAATTTTTTTCGGTCATTTCAAAAACATTTCGGTCTATGACCAAAAAATGACCGAAAAAAAACAGCTGCGAGCCCACCTTCCGGAGTTCCGCACTTAGCTTGTGCATTGTTTTGTTGAAAAACGTACAGTATGAACCGCTCTAAGAGCCACATTTAATAAGATCAAAATAAAGCAAAAATTACATGCAAATATGCCAAAGGGGGCCCCTCAACAACTGTTTTAGGGCACCTTTCTGAAAGTTTGCTTCGGACCTCGAAATTCTAATATCCGCCCTGTCTGTGAGGCTGGATTTGTAACCCTTGTCTATATCAAAACAAAAGTCAAGGAATAGATTGTCTGTTCAGAACGACATGAGATTAGTTCTCACCAACACGCCACCAAAAATTTCAAGACTAGTTGCACAGATGCAAGCTCAGTCGTCCCATTGATTAGCATATGTGCTGTTTGTTTTGCATAAAAATGTAAATACAGTGAATCTAACAGGTAAAATGATAACGTTTTTATCTTCTCGGTTGTTATTTGAACACCTTTGAAGTTGCAGGTAAGGGCTGGGTTCAAGCGCTGATGTAATAATTTCGAATGGGGTCGCGAGATCAAAAAAGTTGGAAACCACTGCACCAGAGGATATGCTGAGAGAATGCAAGCAACACCGAATCATCCACGAAAAGCGGTTAGCCTGTGCTTCTTACAGTGACTCACTCGTCAGCTCAGCTGTGACTGCCATCCATTCTTATAGACTAGGAACAGTAGGTCAAACAACTCCATGCAGAGGTCAAACACTCATGGTAAACTGTTTGGCTTAATGGAACACGAACTTCTTAGCAAGCATACAAGTATATTGATGGCCAGCAACAAGTGTTCATCAGCAACATAGTACTTCAAAAATCCACAAAGCTTTTTTATTGTGGAACCCGGTCATACCCTTTTTCAAGATGGTCAAAGCAACATTTGCATATTCCCAAGACTTTTCGGAGTGAAACGTTGGCCTGGATGTTAAGGCCACGAAAAAATCTGGAGATGATATCCTCCAGCCACAGTTTATCTGACATGATCTTTCAAAACACGTGGCATACACTTTTCCATGAAGGCTAAGACGGGACTTGCCATGGTAGTTGATGCGTTCCCTCTTGTCACCCTTCTCTTGTATAGGGATGCTAATCTGTCGGTGCCTTTCTAGATGGCCTTGACACACACAAGATGACCAGATAATTCTTTCCATGCTCAGGGCTTTAGACATTTCAGATCCTATTTCACACAGCCTGCAACCTCAGGACTTTACAATGATCTTGCTGCTATGTTAACTTCGGGCGCTGTGATGACGTTTGCCTTGTCGAGATTTATCTCCTGTTTGTCTGATGGTGTGGTTGTGAATGGGTTCATAAGACCTTTAAAAACTCTTTCCACCTGTCAAAGTTATGCCTACCATTGCTGAGGAGGGCAATACTTTTGTCTTGATGGACTCTGTGATACTGCGTCTTTTACCAGAACACTCTGTTGGCTTGCCATTATTAGGTGTCCAGTGTTTGGCCAAGTTTATACCAAGACTGCTTTTTAAACTTTTGCACACTTTGACCAGCAAAATCCCGTGTTTCTGCGTCTTGCAAATGCAAAGAAGTTCAACTTTGTTCTAAAACTAGAGCCATTGAGTTAACTCTTTGCTTGTGTCTTTCACACCCTGCCTTCGCTAGTGTTAAGTTTTTTTTCTATATTTCAGCACGTCAAGTCGTTTCCACATACACAAGCAGCTGATGAGGTGTCTGTTTTTTTGAACAACCGCCGTTTTCTTTTACATCCTCGGTGCATTCAGCAAATTTTCGAAGCAAGGGCGATATGCTGTCCGCAATGGACTTCCATACATTCTCTTCCGCCAGGATTTCTGACTTATATCTGCGTGACTTCTTACTCCTGCGCGGTTGTATTTGTATTAGTTTTTCCCAACGTGGTTTGTGGACAACGGACGACGATCGGCGGACAGTTCAGCACGTTTTTAATGCAAACTTCCAATGCAGATTGACGCAGCTCAGTTTGAACGATGCAGGAAGCAGTCAGTGACATTAATCCACACAATATATGTGCCATGTGTGCTTGTGGATAATTCTATGTCGGAAAAAGTGTTTGATTCTTGGTATACACTGTTTCAGCATAGTTGCAGGAAAATCATTTCGTTGTTGTGTAAGTCGGCATCGTCGCAAACGCCATTTCCACCGTACGAATTGAAGTTTCTTTAAACAACCACGGATTCATTATCTTAACCCAGTGGTGTTCAAAGTGCGGCCTGCGAACTAAATGGGGCTCGCAGACGCATTTCACATGGCCCGAGACTTTGGTTTCAGATTGTGTTGTATAGATAGATAGATAGATTTATTTGGCTGTACTGAATTAATTGCGCTGGATGTACTCTCTAAAACAGAAAAAAATGCCGGGGCACCGAAAAAACAAAGGGTTATTTAGTCAGGTACCCCATAAATTACGTGGGATTGATAAATGTTTCCATGGTGATGGTTGTGTCGACCGCTAGACGTGCTGTCGCAGTCCGATGTATGGGTTGCGGGATTATTGGCCAAATTGTAAAGAGGTTACTCTTGTCGGGCACAAATGGCCATGACGTTTAATTGTCATGGACCGCAAGGTTCCAGACGAAGAGGAAAAGAAAAACCCAACAAAAAAGAAATCCTCTTCGGGTTGCCGTAACCCTTTCTTGATCCACGCACACCCATTGTAAAGATATTTTTGATTTGATTATAACCGCGATGTACATTCCGTGGAGATTGAGGAGTTCATTTTTGGAGATAATCTTCGTAAGAGAATTGTCTGCTTCTTCTACAGGTGTTTTTGATATTCTGTAATAAAAACTGGACCACGGCAGCAACGTATTCACGAAGTAATAAGCTACATTAAAACACATAAAAATAGTAAACTACAAATACACACATTTTGTAGTAGTATACTACAAATACACGCAAATACACACATACAAGCATTTAATTACGAACATGGAATGACAGACAATCGTATTATATTACTTGTAGTAATTCAGGCTAAGAATATGGATGTATACGTCACGCCGTGGATTTTTTTCAGTCATTGACCGAATGTTTTTCGAAATGACCGCAAAAATTAAGTCAATTCATTGAAAAATGTCCGAAAACGAAAGATGACAGAAAAGTTTTAAGCTATTTTGGACAAATGATCGAAATGTTTCAGCGAAAAAAACGCAGATCCCGCCAAAGCCTGGGTTACTTTTCTCTGCCGAAGCAACTGCGGTTTCTTACTACTTGGACATTTCCTGTTGTGTTCTGATGTCCTGAGAGCGAATTTGAGCATGAAAGCCGCCGCAAAGGTATATTCCTGCTCAAACCCTTGGAAACATAAAGATAATTGTGGAAATTAAAATCAGTTACTTGGAAACATAAAGTTAATTGTGACCGTGGAGATGTTTGTATAGCAGTGTATTTGCGTACAGGTTTTACGGCTAAAAATGTCCGATGGGACTACTGGCCAGCGGGCGCCTTCACATGATCAAGTTTGGCCTGCTTTGAAATGTATTTCAAAACCCCTTCACTCTTCGCAACGCAGTGGTAGTCTCTTCCTCGATTTTGGATTACCGTGCGGTTGAGTTTGTGGCGTTTGCTCAACTTACAGTAAGCATAAGTAGAGAAGTTCATCCTCAACATGCACACTCAGTACAACAAAGTCAGAGTGATGGTTGGTAGAATGCAGTAAAGAATGGCCACAACAACGGCTAGCCAGTATCTGACCACTAGGGTCTCTGCAGCAAATTGACTTTAACATTTTGCTTTTGCCACCCGCTATTGAACGTGCAGCTGCAAGAGTGCCACGCGAAGCTTTAACCCCACCCTTTCCGTTTATGTGATCAGCTGCCTCATATGTACTGAGATATTAAACCACATTGTGGAAGCAGTGCTGTTATTTGAAAAGATTTGTGGGTAAGAGCAAATGTACTTTGGAAAAAATAATGCTGAACTGCGTTTCTTTGTTGCTGGCTGAACTAATTTGTTGTACCTAACTTCTGTGTGTCTGTGAATGACCACAACGTTTGCAATGTGCCTGAATATTTGTAAAGCTTTGCATACGCTGTCCCAGACTGAAGAGCTTCTCCCTTACCACGCAATGTCTACTTCCCTTTCCGTGTCAAGTCAACTATATATAATGTAAAGACAATCCTGCTTTTGTGCTCGATTTGATCCCGGTTAAGGGAAAGTTTTTTGGGGTATTGTTTTGCTTATATCAATTTGGTGTGAAAAACTTGCGTTGAGATTTTGAATTCATCGAAGTGATATCTGTAGATGCTTGTTTAAACAAAATGAAGGCGAAAACGTATGCAGTTTACCAAAAGTTTTTGTCAGATCGTATTCGTGGTCCCTTGCCACACTGCGAAACCTTCTTTTCAACTTCAGTTAAACCTTAAATCCGCTTACATCGGCCTGAAAAAGATCTCCAGTGACTCTTTACATTGTCTAACTCTACAATCCACGTTGCCTACAGACCAATACACATGCTTACCTAAGTTTTCGTTTCAAATATTGATTCACAAACATCTTTGTGCACATGCAGAATACATAAGATCTCCTGTACTGTCGGAACTCGGCATTCGTATCACTCGAACTCGTTTGATTTGCTTAAAATTAGATTTCGCCCTTCACGGTGGTGTTCTAGCCGATCAGTCCGTAGCGGTTAGTGTGCTCATTTCGATACTGGTAGGTCTGGAGGAAGCCATATCATGCCGAAGCATTATATCTTCTCTAGTCCGGTTTCGACACGAGATCAAGTCTCCGTGATGCTCGGCCGTCTTTGCGCGGGGACTGATTCACATGAAAAAGTCGTGAACGAACTTGACCTTCCACCTTCATACCTTCGACAATTCCATATTAATTTGCTTTGAAATCCTTGTTTAGCTTAAAATTTTAGTTGAAAGAGGACCAACTTTATCAGAGAGCCTACCTGTCGTTCAATGCAACATCGCCTAAATGCGCCAATGCCCTCTAGCGAAACATACAATTCTTGCAATTCTCTCCTGTAGCATCAACACTTCAGAATGTATTGATTCTTACATACAGTCAGTATCAAACTCTGTACAATTCAGATTACAAGTATCAACTCATTTTTGTGGCGAACAGCGGAACATCGACGATGAAAGATGATTTTCATGCTTTCTGTCTCATATTGTTTTGTCTGTATCACAGACCTTCAACGTATACGATCATATAATTTTTTTAGTCGTATAAGTGATAATGATCGTCGTGTTATTGTTAAATTGTCACTATAGAAACTATTGTTCTATAGTGACACTTTAGAAACTATACTTCTGCAAATTTATCAAATTATTTCGACAAAAATACTGAGACAATTTAAATGTGTCACATATATTAAACCACGAAAATCTAAAGCCATAGTGAAGCTCCACGAGAAGTTCCGAATTTCCAATTTTATACCCTGAATTTCGACAATCATGTCCATGGAGATGCTCAGTTTATAGGTTGAATTAATACAAAAAAACAAGTAGCAGTAACCGAAAGTTCACAATTATAGCTAATGTGTTCAACGCCAGAGCCCACCAGAGGATGGCACAAGAGGTATGGCCTACATCGTACCCCGGACCGGTAGGCATTGGGGCCCGGGAGGATGAAAGTACGCGCGCTAACTTTTTCTGTAATCAAGCCCAAAATTACTAGTGTAAGCCACAGTTGCCAGTATAACAATCATTCCATTTCTAAAGTTTAGCATGGCAGCTGTTGTATCTATATTCTAATGATTATACGAAAAGCTGTGCAAGGTTCGACAAGGGCCCCAGAAACTAGGGGGCACGGTATTGGTATTTCTAAGCCCTGGTAAAATTTCTTTGAAGCCCTGGTTTGATTTTCTGGTGACCCGACCGCGGTCTTCGTATCGCTGGTAAAATTCTGTCAGAGGCCCTGGTCTTCGGTATGAACCACATCAAATCCATTGCAACATGAAGTTTGTCAAACTAAAAAATTTTCCTCAACATCACATCTGTTGTCTTAACAACATGCTGTAAGTTTCATCCCCGCTTAAAAATAGCATACGCAGTTGCTACTGCAGGGGTCGGGAACCTTTTTGGCTGAGGGAGCCATGAAACCTACATATTTTTAATTGTATTTCGGTGAGCCATATAATATTTTACAACGCTTAATGTTACTAACTTATTTAAATTAATATGTGCATTTTTAAGCAAAATCAACGATTTTAAACAATGGTAAATGTCTGAATTTTCTCTTTAATAACATGCTTCTTACTGTTAATGCGACTTCTTTGCTGATGGCTTTGTAGGAAAATTACAGAAAAAGTTTCATTCGAAACAATGGTGTCAAGAAAATATAAGCGAGCCAGATGCCGTCATCAAAAGAGCCGCATCTGGCTCGAGAGCCATAGGTTCCCGACCCCTGGGCTACTGCGTGCACCGTGGACGCTGGATTTCCGTTCGATTGTGACGTAACTATAAAATGAGAGCCAAGTTGGAAAGTTCGCAGATGCTAATCATTGCTAGGAAACAAGTTGTACAGTAATTCCTTAAGCAATGAACTAGAAATCTTGATACAGTAGTCTAGCAAAAACGTTTTACGAATCGCACCTCTGGCTATCTGAATGGGGAACAGAACTTTTCGGTCTGAGCCGTTTTGGTCACGGACTTTTCAGACTTGGTCGTAATATCACTAATGTTGGCAACTGCTCACTTTGCGAACCTTGGTGATCTTCATGAGATTTCTCAAATCGTATTTTTAGCATCCCTTGACATTTCGTAATTATTACGTAATACTACGACATTAGTTTGCCCCCCACAACGCTGCGCCCGGGAGCAGATGTCCCCTCTTGCCCCCCCCTTAGTTACGCCATTGGACGTAGCACAGTCACTTCACTACCTGGTTCTAACGTACATGTGCAAGAAACGTAGCTGGGAAGCTTGTGCACTTTTTTCTGCAAACCAGCTCCTATAGAACTGTAACTTGAAGTAGTTATTTTCTAACTAACCGATGTAGCCGCAGTCGCAGTCGGGTGGTAGTTCAAAATAATTTAAGCAAAAAGAACTAATTTTTCAAATTTATCCACTTCTGCAAAAATCGAGAGCATCACTTCGATTTCGGCAGCTTTACAATTTTTTGGAGAAAATGCGTGATTCGATCTTTGCGGCCCGATATAATCGATGACCGCAGTCCGTACAGAAGCAAGTAGAACTCAGTTATTTTAGTCATTTTCATGTTGAAGTAACAATATTTTTTTGAAAACTTATAGATTTGAGCCGAAGTTGTGAACCTCACGATGGTTTTTGAAAAATGGCTGCCTATACTGGCGGAATTAATGCAGGTCACGTCACCGACTTTTTTGACCATTAATAACTTCGTTTAAGTAGCTGCCTGATGTTTGAACGGTTTGATTAAATATTCTTTTGTGTTTGCGTTCAGCAGAACGCTCTGTGACATCACAAAGCAAAGACGTTCAAGACGACACTCTTTCGATAATTGAGACTCGTCGATTTCAGGTAATTCATACGACCGTTTTGTTTATTAAGTGATGGAAATGTTTTGTGTTTAAAACGCATACAATATACTTTAACATTTAGATTATTTCAAGCGTTGTGATTGTAGCTTGCTCAGAATATTTTTAGTAAGATTATTCGAAAGCACGTTACGCTTGATTCAATGGTAAGTTACTTGACGACTTTGCAAACAAGCCATAATGGTCGAGCCATACACGGTAATATCCGATGCTGTATTCGCTTTTATATTATGTGTGTGCACTTTAAGGCTGGTCCTTGTCAAATAGACGACCAGCAGCGGTGATACACCGGGTGGACAATCCAGGTGAAACTTTTACTGGAAGACGTAGAGACAGAAATGCCAGATTGGTCATATCAGTGTTTCCCAACCTTGTTGGATTTGCGGCAAACTACAAGAAAAAAAAATTTGCATCACCCGGTGGCGAACCCATAGCAATTTGCTTTAGGATTTAATGACATTTTCAAAATGTATTTTTAATGATATATTGAAAAATGTGTTTTCTCGCGGCACCCCTTAGTATTGTAAATGGCACCCTAGGGTGCCGCGGCACCACGTTTGGGAACCACTGGGTTGTTGTTGCAGAACGTTGTGCAAAAATGTGTGACAAGATTTAGACCACCCATGAAATACTCACATAGATCATATTGTTGAAAAAAAGAACTATCACGCCTTGCCTGTTGGGAGCATGGGAAAAGGGTGTTTTTAATATTGTTATTTGATAAAAGCTTCGCCAAACCAAAGCGATTTTACGGTTCAGTATTTAATCAAGTTTGTACCGTGCAAGTGCATTACTCGCCCATTTGCTTTCGTATTTCTATTTCACCTTCTGCAAGAGGGTGGGTCTTAAATAAGCACCTTGAAAAATGACAAACGCTTTGCCCCAGTGGGCGAATTGTTCAACGTCGTTTTAGGTTTTTGCACGTTTATTTTTATTGTGACTTTGCATTTTTTTATTTTAAACTTTTGCTGTTCTGTTTTGTGATTCTCTTCAGTTAAATATCTGTCACCCGCTCGTTTTATTTCCTGCTCAGTTAATGGTTGTTTTCGTGATTTGTGCCCTTTTGTGGTTAGAGAAAGCCTCTTGATAAAGAACGCTTGCATTGCAGATTAAACTTTGCTGAACAAAACATGTTTTGCATTCCTATTTTTTAAATTTACTCATTTTTCGAAGTAGCTTAAGCACAGACGGCTATAGTATGGATATATCGCTAAAAATCATATCAAGCATCTCAAGCAGTTTACTGAGTATAAAAGTGACACTAATGTGAATAATTTGCCAGTCCTTGCTTTCCTCAGTGCTTGGCACTGCGTCACGTCACATATAATTTTTGCTTTGTGTCGCAGAAATATTTCTATGAAGAATTGAATAAATCTTCACGGTTACCCGCTCCCAGCATCAAACCTTCAGGTGCACGAAAGCGAAAGGGAAAGAAATCAAAGGTAATGCCGCCTTATCTTGAACAACCAAATGCAATGTTTTTGTTGCGTTACAACAGTAAGCTTTCACGTTCTTTGTGTTTGGCAACCACCTCAGCGCCTACTGAGCCCGCACTTTGTTTGATAATCACCACGATGGCGCATATTAAACATTAACCCACACCGGCGCGGGGAAGATGTTTTGCTGCGCAGTACGCAGACGAGATTCCCTGCACACATTGAATAAGCGTATTCGTAAGTGGACAGTGCAAGATAGCTATGTGTACTTCTTGTGAACCAGTGTACGACAGTTTAAGTTGGTCAAGTGGGCTAATGGTAAGAAAAGTTGTTTGCATAGCAAGTGTTGTATTTATTCAGAAACGTGTAATCAACTTTCTTTGGGTTCGGACTGAAGCGAAATCAGTATGTTAGGTAAGTATATCAGCAATATTCAGATCTGAAATCGACAGTCTTCAACAAGAATATTCTTTTCTATGTTTTTTTGCAAATTTCCAAGTTCTGCGAAGTTTGAAGAAAAGTCTGAGTCGTTAAAGGAGCGCCAACCACCGATAGCCAGTGCAAGGTTTGCCGCTAAGGATCGTTTCAAACAAAACACGTCTCTAGAGCTTGCTTTTCGTTGAGGTTCATTGTGGCGTGCTGTCAACACAGGTCAACCCAGTGAACAGTTACTGGAATAGAGGTTGGGCCACCTTCACATTAGCGCGAGACAACGAGTTTGATTGCCTGTAGATAATACTTTGAGTAGTATAATAACAATATAAACAAGCAAAGCATAGCAGCTAAGACTTTCGATCTTTGTTCATGTGTGCTCTGGCGCTCAGGCGTAATCGTGTGTAAATGGAACCTGTTAGAAGTCCTGGGAGCGAATCAGTGATAAGCAGTCAGCAGCTAAATCGGTCTTCCCAAAGTGAGCTGCCATGGGAGCTTGATCCGAAATACGAGGTAAGTATAAGTATATATGAGTTTATACGCAAACCTTCAATTGTACGTACGTTTAGCTTGAATGCGTTGTAAAGTGTACCAATACCTCAGCCATCGGCTTGCCTTGCAACAGTGTTTTTGATGGCAGTTCGACTTTCTCGCACTGCTTTGTACACAACTCTTGTAAAGCGAGTATACTTTTTCAAACACTTTTAACATGTTGTATCGTCTTTGTTATACAGCTGTAAAAGCTTACATTGGAATGCTACGCTCAGTTTACTGTTCTAGTGTCACTCTGTCGATGGTACAATTTCGATTTATGATGGGTACATTTTGCATGCTTCATGAAAAACGGTTTACCACCGCCCCGCCGGGGAGGAAGATGAAATTTGGCAATTTTTCGAAATTACTGCTAGTTAAGATTTGGCACTTTAGGCCGTGGAACAAATTCTTGTGGCAGTGCTAAATGCTAACTAATTGTGAAAATGTTGACGAACGCATATCTCCAGAAGTTGTCATGGCTCTACATTTTAAAGTGGTGAGTGTAGAATCGGTGGAAACGGCTAAGTAGCAAACAAACAGTTTTGAAACTTGAACCAAAGCGTTTTGTTTGTATCCGCTCATGCACGGTGTCGACAGCGACTTTGCTTGCTAGCCCAGTGCATCGATGTTGATGTGCTGCTGACTTCTGTGTAAACTCTTGACGTTCTTATAAAACCTGTTTTTGAACAAAGATATATGAAATTTTGCAGCAAATTGTTTCAACCGAAGATGCCTCAAGTGGAAGAATAAGTGCTTTTTATCTTTCAACACTACGTAAAGTAAGTTGTTTGATACAGTGGTCGTATCAAGGTCGTATACCACAATTGCTGTTTTTGCAAAAAAGAAGAAAAACTTAAAATTTTGTAGTTGTTAAGCACCACCGTCAATGGCGTGTACAGGTGCACTTTAAGACAGCTACCCTACCCAAAAGCTATTATTGGGCTCCTTGAAATAACGTCACCTTTCAGCAAAATGAACCCCTTGGTTTCTCATTCTCTACCAAGCGGCATACTTGGCTAGTTTATCCGGCCCCTTTTTCTAACTTATCTAACCACCAAGTCTGGATACGCCCGTTACTTATATCGCTGGTACGTTGGTACAACCCAGTAGTTTAGATTTAAACCGCAGATTTGCTTATACCGCATTTTTGTTTTGTTTTGCTCCTCGCCTCAATAAAACTCTCTCCACGTTTTTATGGTATTTCAAACGTTCATAAAACCGTAACAACGTGTTTCGGAAATAGCGCGTAAGTGATCAAACATGTTGTTTATGAAACCAGTCGTCTCTGTAGGTGGAGTTTGCTCAAGTTGAGCTAACAGATCGATAACACGGCAAGGGTTGTGAAAGTACTCTATCGGACAACAACAAATACGTGAATTAGAAAACCTTATACCCGTCTAAACCCAAACAGTTGACCGCACTTCGATGGGATCTGTGTGCCAATAATTGTTTGGTATTAAGTTACTTTGTTACTACGTTTCGTTGCTATCTGGCTTTCAGATTGCAATTTTCTATCTAAACTCTAAATAGTATACAAATATTCATGACATAATAACTCGTGCCAACAATCGGCCTTACGTTTTTTGGCAAAATATAGTATTCCTAAGCGACCTAGCGCGAAATATTCTTCTTTCTTTTTGCTCTTTCTCAGAAACAAGTTGCTTATCAATACCCGGTTTGCGTAAGGTGAATTACGTCATAAATAACCCGTTTTTTAACATTTAAAATGCTTGGTTTAGTTCAACTGTATGATAATGCAATCGGCGCCCCGATACCTATTTTGTAGTTGTCATGCTTCTTGACGCGGATTAATTTAAACCGAATGCTTCATGTTGGGTCGATTGAGTGAACAGGATTTAATTTTCAACGTATTGAGAAAATGAAAGATGCGACCGATCTTTTCAAATCTGGCATTGAAAGGAGAAGTTGCTTGAATATGTACTTTGTGGTATCATTAACGTGACGTGATGCGATCAGAAAAACGGTGCATTTTCTGCATTTTCGTTTGGGCGCAGTCTGAGTGTTGTAGAAGGAAGTCAGCTTTGATATCCAACCCTGGTTTTGCATCTGAAGCATCTGCTTACCTAAAACATTGCATAGGTTTAATGCTGCGCCCTGCGCTCAAACTACACTTGTGTTCATGCAAATATGCAATATAGGCCTAAAACTGAATGGAAACCTCTTTACGGCACCGTTGCGGTTGTTAAGTGTGGCCTGGTTCCGTGTTGCAAACGTAAGGCTGTGAAGTTTACTGTTGCGATTTTGCATAACTATGCTCAACACTTGCCTGACCTAAGTCACAGCATACGTTTTTTAGTTTTGTTCTGCGTTTTCATCCATCTGCCGGCGTTACTACGGAGCGAACGGACGGCACTGCAGTGCGGTGCCATGGCTGCGAATGTCCCCATCCTATGTCTCACGACGGCCATTAATTATTTAGGGCCATGAGCTGTCTAGCCATGCGCAGGTAGATGCAAGCAGGCTCAAGCTTTTGCAAGCAGGCTTTGTCGGTCGGGGTTCCTTAGCTGTATGTTTAGGTCAGAGCAGAACGAGCCTGGTGGCGTGTTGTTAGAGTTGAGAAGTCAGCAAGTGTGGCCTTCTACCGGTTCAACCTGAGGAAAATCTGCTTCCGCCGTCAGAGAAGTTTGTGCAAGCTTTACTGAAAGCAAAGAAAGATTGTTCGGAGTAACTTATTTCAAGTTGGCCTTTTCTTCCGCGCTTAACGCGCTTTGCAACAAGGAAACGTCGTTGTCACATCTGTCTGGACGTTGCTGAAACAACGAATGGAGTGTTGTTCAGGAAAATATGACGAGTCTAATAGCTCCAGCGAAAGTGAAACCGATTCTTTCGATTACTCTCCGGCGGCTGCTCAAGCTTTAAACAGATTTTCTAGCTACCATCTCGTATTCTCGTGTGCTGTTGACCAATACAGCAGCGACGGCCATGAATCTCCAACCACAATTTATTCGTACAGCGAACAGCAATTGGACAGCAATGCGAACTTTCAGTACTCTTACACTTCGGACGGAGTTTTTAATCGATCTGCAACTGCGTCGTCTTTTTCACCAGTTGAGAAAATAGGACCTGGCTGTCAGGTGACGAGAGAGTTGACCAGAAAAGACCGCGGTGATTGCTTCTTGTGCGGCAGCGGTAATAGACTGAATACAACTCAGCCTTCCATTGAACAATCTTCGTTGGTTGAGGAAGCCCAGTCGAAGTTACGTCAGGGAGAAGTAAGTTCTCGCTTTAACGGTTCTGCTTGGGAAAATTGTTCGGTCGCACGTGACGAAAACAAAGTATCTTCACATGAAACATCCATGACAGCTGGCGAAACTGATCGCCCCAGTTCCAGAAACACCTTTGATATATTGGGAGCTGGCAATACGCGCTTAGGTGAGACATCGGATAGCAACGCTCTTGGTTCGTTGCCACCAAACGATGACTGCCAGGCGGAGAAGCCCGACACGGATAAAATTAAGGATGAAGGAGGGCAACATGACGACGATAAAGTGATGAGAGGGAATTGGCAGTGTCGCACTGATGCCAGTGCTTTAGCTCGTCGTAGAATGTTGATCCTGCAATACGGTGATAAGCCACACACCGCTTACCGTCTTCCGCACAAACCTTCAGTCAAAGATTACAACGAATTTCACAAGGTAAAAAGATCTTAAATTGAGTAAGCATGGGATTAGCTCGTTGTTATTTATGACGTGCGATGCATGGTTCAGGAGTGGAGGAATGGCTGTCGTTTATGCTCCCACTATCAAAACCATTACGCACGTGTGTAGACTGTTCTGCTAACGCTTGGCTTCGTTGTATTGTACCTGGCATGGTCAAAACCTTGCAATATGAAAAATTTCCTTTCGCAAATCGATAGCTTAAAAATTGACATGCTCTGGCTCATTTTTAACTTTTTCCCCGCATCTTCAGGTGAACGATCTTATTTCATATATTCATTTTTAGGGCAAGTTTTTATTGCAAATTTACTTTAAGAAATGAAAAAAATTAAGACTTAGAAGTTGGAAAAATAATTTCACACCCACTGTAAAAGTTTTTAACAAAATCAATGCAAGAATTAAACACAGTTGCCTATTGCAATTATAATATTTTAAAATTGTGGCTGCATCAAATATTTCATGTGATGATCCAATTTGTTGAGTTTCGTTTCAAGTAATAAGGCCATGTGTACATCTTGAACGAGAGTGAGCTGATTTTACAGATGTTTAGTTTTTGTTTTAGAACTGACAGTTTAACCTTTGAAGGTATAAATAAAATTTGTTTTCGGAATCTTTTCACGTTACTTCCCCATGAAGTTCAGCATACTTTACAAGCGCATTTTTCTGCGGGTAACTTTGCTTACTGGAGGAGCAAGTTTTCGATAAATTGTGTCTTCGTTTTGGGTTGAAACAAAGTGAAACATCATTATCGCCTTTGTCGGCGTGATCGCATTTGCCCTGGTGCCGGCGACAAGATCTGTTTTGATTCACGCATTGCGATTTTGAGAAGACGTCGTTGGCGAAATCCTAACAAATGACGTCGCCGGTTGCGCCCAAGGAAATATTTGAAGGTCTTTGGCGATTAGAGGATTTTGTTTCGTGAAAGGTTATCTTCAAACGACTGCAGGTGCACTGTGACGTTAGTTTAATGCGTATTTCTACTCAGACTAGCTTTTCGATGTTAGTCGTATTTGGAAGAAATTCAGCAGAATACCGATAGTCGAAGTTCGCGTTTGAGATTGGTATCACGACATAAGACCGTTCTTATCTGTTCTAGCGCGGCTGCCATGCTGATTAGTGAAGTTAACATGCGATTTCTATTGCGCCGGAAACCGGGCCGCTACCGTCTTAACAAAAAGCTGAAATCTTAACAAGAAGATTTTTTCTTTTGACACTGGTGTTGCCTGAGTTTCAGCTAAATTTTTGCAAAGTTTCATCAAGAACCGAGATCCAAATGCCTGTTTTTCGAAAAGAAATTTTAATGTTATTTAAAGAGTCCAATTTATTAGAGTAAGGCAAGTAATTACTATACGTACAATTTCAAAGTTGTTGAAACATTATAGAACTGAAATCAGAATTGATGTGCGCTTCTTGCAAGTGACAGTTTACATTTTTTTCATAAAGTACATTTTAAGTGCATTTGCTGACTATATATATTTTTAGTGCTAGCTTACACAGTATTGTACTGTTAAAGCCCTAGAATGAATTACGCCTGAAGCTCCTGCTGTAGCGCTCGTGCAGTGTTGTCAGCATAACTCTTCATAGGTTTGGATACAGACCGATTAGATACAGATCTAAGCTTTCAGCTTGGGGAAATCTCTCTCGTGCATAAAAAATTACTGTACCCGATTCAAACGGCTGTTTCAACGACAAAGCAGCCTTCCAACCAACATAATTCGGATGTTATTCTGAAAACGCAAAACACGTTTTCTTCGTATGGTAAACTCGGGTAATGATATGCGCATCAAAAGTCGTTTTTGTTAAAGACAACCAGGACTGGAACGGATACGCAAAAAATTGTGCAAAAAGGCGTTACGATTTTGCGATATCCCTTGCTGGCGTCTTATGAATACATGTCTAAAGAGTTCGAACAAAAAGTTTTTTTAGGGCCGATGTTTTTCATTTTCCATTGCCGATATCTGATGCCGACATTTTTGTATTACTCAAACCACAGTTGAAAGACATCACAGTGCATTTTTTTCTTGAGTATGTAGGCCATTTAAACAAATGGAGTAATTACACAAGATACAAATGAAAGGGCAGATTTATTGCCGCGCGAATACCTGCGAGTCAATGTTACGGCATAGAGCGGTTTATTGGAACAATTGGGCAGCGGTCGGTATATTACGCACTACTTGATGTAGTCAGAATGCTGCGCGCCGTATGGAACACAGGGTTGTTGTAAAAAAACCCGACCCAAAAAAACCACCTGTTTTTTTTTTTAAAGCCCACTTAAAAAAACCAATAAACCCACCAAAAAACCCACTCTTTGTTTTTCCTTTGAAAAATCTACTAAGAAGTAATAAATAAAATAAGTAGGTCACTTGTACAGTTATCTCTATATTTTTTTTTCAATGAAACAAAACGAACAGCAACTAAATTTAAAGGACTTGTGAAAAAAAGAATAATAAACCAAACAGTTTGAGTAAATTCTAATGGTTATCTCCTTCAGCTCTGCACAATCGGTTTATTTTAACCAATTTTTCTGCCCTTTCTACATCTGAACTTTTTCTGAATTTGGACCATACCAAATCATATATTGAAAAAATACACTCTATAGATGCTGAACTGGCAGGGCATGCACATAAACTTGATGTGAAACTGCAGAGTTTGTTTGGGGGTGGTTTTTCTGTTTGCTGTGCGCATGCTTGCCAAGCCTGACCACTTAGGAGTGGACTGACCAATAACGCATTGCGAAATCGAAGAAGTGGTACATTTCTTTACCCTCAATTTTGAATACCACAATTATAACAAGTTATTATTGTGTAATTCTGAAAATAGTGATATTGCATGATGGAATAAAAACAATTCAGAATGTTTTTTTTGTTTTCTTTAAAAAAAGAACAAAATCTTGTTTCTTTTTAAAAAAACAATAGAACCCGGGTTTTTCTCAACCCTTGGAACAAGAAATATAATTTGCATTAATCAATCAGAGACGAGGTGGCAACTTGGGTTTCCACACACTCCGTGCAAAACAATAGCCTAGCGGCTTTAATGAACAAATATTGTTGATATATATCGCCGTGCCGCTCCATCGGTCGAGCTCTAATGTCTAAAGTTTAGGTCCTTAAAATGTTAAAGCCTCATTACCCCTAAGGGAATTTTCATCAATCTGGATACCATTTTTCAACAAAGTTTAATAAAAAAAATTTGTAAGAAATAAAATAGAAGTGGTAAAGAAATAGTCACTGGAGCAGTGAGGATAAAGGTCAATGCAAAGGTTGCATCACATTCTTTAGCACCAACCTTCTTCATTTGGGTACAATGTTGCTGGATTGCTAGAACGTGAAACTTGGGTTAAAATGTCAAACTCGGGTTCAAATAGAGGGGCCGCTACAAATTCAACGGGTATCAAGTCAAAGTCAATCTGGGTGGAAGCAAGTCCAAGTTCTTAGAGTGAGGACTTGGGTCCGCATTTGGGCTTTACTTCCCAACACTGTTGAATACCCTCAACACCTAATCTCCATACCCTTTGGGGTCTTGACGCAAACTTTACGTACCCCTGGTATAGTGGTAGAAGCTATGCAGCTGGGCATTGCATTCGAAAATGTTTGAAAAAGTGCATGCTGCAAGGTAAACAAAAAGCGAGAGTTGTGTTCTTAGCCCGGCGAAACTGTAAAATCCTTTCTTCCCCGATCTGTCGCATTTTTTCAAAAAAATGTCATTTTTCTTGTTGAAAGGTTTGTTGAAGCAGTTATCAGTTGCAGGGCCGTATTTACGTGTTGTCTGTAGATGTAGGGAGCAAAAAACCTGCGCGGTCTGCATCGTTTTACCCGAAGAAGCATGTTAATGCACAAAATGCAAATCTTACAACAAATTTACAACATAACTTCTCTTAGTAACAATAACATACATCTAATGCAATTTTCGTCATTAGTAATACCAGAAAAGAGTTCAATTGACAACAAATTAGGAAAAAATATTCAAAAAATTGTTGTTTAGAAAACCAGGGATGAGGTAATTCACGATTCCGTAGAGATAACATTGGAAGAACTCTTACTCATCATCAAAAACTTACCACTCAAAAATAACCCCTAATTCACGCAATACATTTTTCATGTCCGAAATTATTTTTGCCCTAAAGCGAAACAGCTTAGTGGGGCCTGCAGCCCCCTGCCTCCTACGCCTATGCATTGTATACGTGGCCTTGAATATCTTCACCCCGGATACACGTTTTCTTTACTATGGTTTGTCTTTTCTACAGAGGGTATGTGTGAACCACAGTCATTTACTAGGATAGGATAGCTAAACCTCTGTGAAATACTGTATATCACTGTGCTGGAAATGATAAAGCGGTTCACACTAAAAACCGAGGTTTGCATCGCTGTGGCTCGAATGATCAGGAGGGATGCGTACGAGAAAACGTTGAAAATCTAAAATACCTTTCTACATAACTACAAGCGGGTTTTGTTGCCCGAGACACAACTCTTATCTGCGAACATTTCAACGTAAAAGAACCTATTCCTCCTCTAGACCGTTTGTACACAGGCTGGATTTGCGATATCAAACCAGATGTTTGGGTGGTTTTCTGATGCTTTCAGCAACGGCGGAACAGCAGAGCTGAGCGTACTGCCATATTTTACAATCCAGGTCCACTCCTAAAATTTTAAAACTTAGTCCAATTCCAACCATGGTCCAAAAAGTTTGTAAAATGTGAAGTACAAGTCCAAATAAAGTCCAAAAAATTAACAAAATAAAGAATTTAAAAAAAAATGCCGCAATTTTTTTCCTTTAACTCAGTCCAAATCAGGTCCTGATCCTAAATTTTTGAAACAATTTACAGTCCGGAAACAGCCCATTCCAAGTCCAATCCAATGCTCATCTCTGCAGGACAGTTCGATCAACCTTGATGGTTGTGTTTCGTTTTCAAATTGAGAGTTACACGGTTGAATGTTGGTTTTATTCACTGATAAATTTCGCAACTTTATGAAAACCATTTTGAAATTCTATCCTGGAATTCGCCTTCACCCTTGCGAAGAAACGCTGCATGTATATTTCACCATAAAACATTTTTGAAGAGCTAAGCTGCTTGCACTGTTTGCTAACAAGTGTGTTATGACTTTTTTGCTGTTGCTTCTGTACAGTTAAGCTTGGTTTGGAGTTACTTAAAGCAAAGTGTAGTGAGTTTGAAAGCAAAAAGACATACAAATGGCGGCGTAAAGAATCTCTCGTTCACTTCTTAAAAAATCACCTTTCTGAATCCCTCAAGATTTGTTAGGAATACTTTTTCTCCTCGATTTAAAATTGACTCAGGTCGAAAGAAATACGCAGAGTATGTCAATCAGCATTGCCATATCTTTACCATAGTGTATTTCATGCAGCAATCCGTTTCTTCGGGAAATCTCAGTTTCGATTCGAGCATCGAAATGGACACAGACGTTCCATTCGACCGCAAGTTTTCAGACGAACACGTGATCGACGCTGCAGAGAGAGCGGTCCTTCGCGTTGCAGGTGAGTTATTGTGTGGGTGTCGCTATTGAACTCGCTCAAGTGTGCACCATTTGCGCCGTGCTACGAACAGTGTGTATGACCGGGGGGG
>Ga0210059_1003755_pt1 | contig 24430 bp, 14 predicted proteins | sample Ectturendosymbi2_FD_188042 | JGI IMG/M metagenome (GOLD analysis project Ga0210059, IMG submission 188042) | Ecteinascidia turbinata endosymbiont from Florida, USA - Sample 2 (SPAdes) (version 2) | ecosystem: Host-associated > Tunicates > Ascidians > Unclassified | place: Key West, Florida...
CCTTGCCCCACGTCAATTACGCCACTGGTCGTAGGAAGGAGTTCTACCGGACCCCTAAAGCGCGAGGACCCTAGGCCATGGCCTATGCGTAAATCCGTGACTGCTGAAACGCCTAAGAAGCAACTACTACGTCCTGCAAGTTGCATAGCGAACCAATTAATTCTTCACAAGCAACTCACGTCAAAATAACCAAACGTAGACTTACGCTTTAAAACCGCCACTTTAGGGTTGAAAATGAGAATGGGTTTGGTAAGCACATAGGGATGACCTGCGTCACACTCTTTGACAATTCATAGGACTTATTAATGCTGAAGCGAGATGCTGCCGCATATTTCAGTTGTTCAAATTTGAACATAAATCTTTTCTGTTTTTTATTTTCTGGTTACAAGATGAGCTGATTCATTTAAGGCTCTCTGCATTACATTTTAGTCAGCATAGTTTGTATCATATCGTGTTATTCTATGTCACAACACTTCACGCGACCACATAGATTATTCAAAGACAGGAGTACGAATTCACGTTTTCCGTTGGAGAATACGCGAATCATGATAGAATTTTGTTTTTGGAAATTGTGTTTCTTTTTCGGAGAATCAGCATTGTTTCGTCAGTTCGAATCGATGCGTGCAGTGAGCACACAAGAACAGCTCACGAACCACGGTCACTTACTTCACTTACGGGACACAGGTGCTCGTTTAGCAATGACAAACTGATGTTCGTCTTCAGGTTGTCAAACGCTTCAGCATGTGATGACCACAGCAACAGTAACAGAATATTGTCCACCCTGCATGGAGATGATCGCAAAAAGTTGCTCAAGTTTCGCCTCGTCGTCGTAGCTTTGCGTCGGCTTATACCCGCAACTAAGGGGCATTGAAGTTTACATTACCAGCTAAGTACATGTGGGGTAAGACAACAATAAACAAAAATTGGGCTAGGAACATCAACCTAGCTTTTAAGACAGCAGATGGCATCTCCCGTTAGATTTAAATTTAAACCCTGCGAAACCAATTAATATTTTCTCGATGGCGCAGAAAATTGTATTATGCGATTACTTTCACATAAATATTTCCAAAAAACAATATATTCAGTAGCAACGTTAACAAATCAAGAAAAACATGGACTCACATTTGCAGTTTTCCAGAAGCTTCAGTCAGTCAAACTATCTAGTTCTCCAACTAAATATTTTCCTGACCTTAACTTTCAGAAGATGGAGCGCTGACAATCTACACTTGTACTACATTTTCAGAAAATGAAGTTCCTTAAAAGTCTCAAATTAACTTGTTTGCAATTGGCTTTCTTTTTTGGTTGAAGCAAGAACGTTTTGGTTACTTAACATCTTGATTGCGTAGGCAGGATATTATCATTTTTTAAGGTTCCGAGAAGAAGCTCGTTTTGGTCAGATCGATTGTGTACCAGCGCGACTGGCTGCTACACGCAGCGAAAAATAACATCCCCTGTCAAAGGCATCCCCGGTGGTGAAAAAAAAACATCAGAACGTTACCTGCAATGGTGGGGAAGCGGTTCTGGACGTTGCGAGTTCAGAACGCGCGCAAGCACACGCGGCATTGCGACAAACCTCGAATCGGCTTCTCCTGAGTGAGCACGGAGTGAGTGCGGTTTCCGCCTTGAAAAGAAAAAGGGAATTGATGTAGCAGTGCTGCTGGTTGCTACAAGCAGCGCGCAAAAGAACAACATCCCCAATCAAAGGCGTAACATCCCCGATGGTGAAAAAACATCGGAATGTTGCTTTGGCCGAGTAGCTAAATGCGCATGTCGAAGCACCTACAATTGCGCCAAAGCTTTGTGCCAACTGTTTTTCAGCTGAGAGGCCCAATGGCGTGCTTGGGTAACTTGCCCTTTCATTCGCCCTTAAATTCAATCTGAATTGAACCTAGGCTGGTTAGGTAGGATCTTCCCAATTAAGAATCACAAAAGTGCGCAACTCAGTCTTGGCTAAGCCACCCACAGTGTTGGTGGGAAACCCTTCTGAAGCTTGATCGTTATCTCCGCTGCTTTTATACAGTACTCTTCGCGCATCCGTTTTTTTTAGGCATTTTGTAGAGGTTTCCATCCCTACATTTAGTCATCTGGACATTGAGTTACCCTTCTCACCTACTTTTTTGACTTGATTCTTTCATTATCATGCGAGTTACAATGCGCTCCAGCTGCTGCATGATATTTCCGGAGTTGGTTTGTATTAAAAAGCACTGACACGATCTCCTATTTGTCATACGTATACAACGTTCGAAAGATGTTATTACGTATCATATATTTTCCTGACATTTTGTTTTTGTGTAACTCGTTTTTTTTGTGTTTCGTCTTTTCATATGAGATCTTCCACCTTTTCTCCTTTGAAAGTCGTTGTTGATCCTCTGCCCTTTTGGGTCGATTTTCATCTTCCTCCCTTTGAGGGTTAATAAATCAATGTTCATACTCTTTGCACCTCACAGAACCCACCTTTTTCTTCTGGTGGAAATAGTTCTTTCAAGCATTCGGTCAGGAAATTAATCAGAGGTTAGCTCTTGGTGCTTTTCTCCTTTCACATCGCTGTCGTCATTTTCTAGCTCCTTGATTTGCTATGCTCGACATTCGTACACTTCTGTAGGCATTTCACTCTAATAATGCACTGTATATTACAATACATTAGTAAAACATTATTCAATAAAAGTATACTAGAGAATACAAACTTTGTCTACTCAGAACTGCACATTTATTTCCACTATCATGCTGGTTTTCATTGCGTGACCTGTTGAGGCAGGAAGTGTCCGCAACAAGAATAATGGACGACCACACATTGCTTTGAAGCTTGTAAAATAAGAAGTTACGCTGTTTCAAGACACCTGGTGGCTGGTCGGCTCGATTATATCCGCATATACGTGTGTCTAAATTTCTGTCATGGTAAACCTCATATCCCCGGGACCATAACTTCGTGAGGGAGCAGTAGGTTTATAATCAGGAAGAAGCAATTCAAACAGTTGCGGAGAATCCGAAATAGCAACGCAGAAATCCAGTTACCGACGGAAACCATTGAAATTATGGTTGAAACCTACTCGGCCCATTAATATCCAACGTAATGGATGAATGCAGCTTTATGAAATTTTTGGGCACAATTATCGATTCCGGGGAGTGCTTGAGACGCAGAAAAAGCACGGAACAGTGCAATGACCTTCAGTAGGCAATTCCTTGCTTGGATCGCCGTTTAATGTCGATTGGAGGGATAATAGGCCGAAAAATGTTTCCTTGAATGTCGGTGACCATCATTGACGACGACTGGATCAGTGATATGTGGAGAATGGAGCTACAGTAGATTGCTGTTGAGCTCTGTCAAGGTTGTCAGCAAATTCATGAGCTGATTCAAAGTGAGCTCTTACATTTCTAAGAAGCACTAACGAGTAGCAGAAGAAGAGAATCTATTTATGAAGCCGTGGCAAGCCCGTTACTTACAATTCAAGGCAGCGTTGATGTCAGAAAAGTGATATTCTTTCGCAAGAGCTTCAATATGCAAAACTCTGAAATTGCGTCTTTGTGTATACTTGCCGGCAATTAACATGTAGATGCCCGAACGTCATCGCTGTTCCTCTAACATAGAGCTTAAAGAATCCGAAAAATATTATCACAGTTCTCCCCTGCTTCGACAGGTGAACAGCAGGAGATAAGCAGTTGGTTAATACCTTCTGTTGATTTCAGACTCGTCGTCTCGGCTGAATTCTTGAGGGCTCTGAGAGGAAATCAACATTTCGAAATGAGACGTTGAATATGCGTGAAGCATCAGGTATTTGCGTAATTAGAGGTTTGTGCCAGGGGTAAAACTTAGTTGAAAGTAGGCCATTGGCCATTATAGGGCCTAATAGCCAACACTCCAATAAAACTTGAAATGTTGGCGAATCCGAATGTGGATGGCTATACTAAAACCCTAAATCACCGGAAAGTAACTCAGTACTAAAAGATCACTGACCTGTCGTAGGTAACGTCGATGAAAGTGTGACGTTAGTTTACCGACTCTATATAACGGAACACCCAATTGATCGACTTTCCGATATAAGTGCTGGTTCACCATTTGTTCTTGTCAAATCCCACTGATGCATTTATGTAATGTTTTGGTAAATTAGTCAAATTCAGGGTTAGGGTTACCTTATGAATAAAATTTAGGTGTTAGTCTAGATGGGTTTGAATATGTTTGTTGCCCATACTGATAATTTGATCATTAAAATTGCCAGTACCGATATTTTCCATATTTTGTAAACCTAAGAAATTTGTGACATGATAAGTGCAAATGCTTGGTATTACCTTTCTTTAGTAAAAACAACTTCCACCTACAAAAGAATCAATGCAATACGATTGTTTATAGACACCAAAAATGGCATTTTTCGAATAACCTAGCTCAAAATCTCAGAAGTGTTAGTTGACCGATTTTGCCCTTAGTACTAGTGTTTTTAAACCTTCGCCATTATTTTACTTTTCTATAACGCTGGAATCAGGAGCGCCTCTTCATTTTGGGGGTGGTGGTGGGCAATTTTCATGAAATTTCATTCGAAGACGTCATCGTGCTTATTCAACCGTGGAACAACTTTTCGCAAACGGTCACAGATAATAATAATGTATTTTTGCCCGCAGACACGAAGTCCATTGTACAAACACACACATTCTGCACAACGCTGATTAATAAAAACAAAACACAATGTTTTACAACAGCGTCGGAGGCTGAATCACCGGTGTCAAGCGAAATTTCTGACTTGCGAAATTTCTGGCTTCACGCCATATGCGCATGCACAGAGCAACATTCAATGTATCAAACACGCTGAGAAAACTGATGATTAGGGCTTAAGGTTTGGTGTTTAGGTAAGTGTGTCGGGTTAGGGTTTATGTTGCAGTTAGAAAAAGAAAAATAATTGAAGTCTAAGATTAAGTCCAATATTTTTCACTGGTTTTACTTATTCCCGTACTGTAGGATGTTGTGGGTATCTGCCATCCGACCAAAAAGTTTAATTTTCACAACACACATTAAAAAAGTAATCGCCAAACTTTATTCCTTTACTCTGAGAAGCAAAATATCTGACAAAAATAGTCAGAAATTTCGCAGAGGTCAGAAATTTCGCTTGACACCGGGCTACAGAAACTTACTTAACAGAGAGTTTTGTAACGGCGTTGGAGAGCGAGCCTCAGGTTTACAGACTCATTCTTAACACTATTTGTTCACTGGATACAGCACTACTGCAGAGTGGGACGCTAATTCCTAAACTGGTCAAGCCCAGGTAAAGTACGAATGCATTGTGACATGCACACCCTCAAACGAACAAACACTGCAATGTCCGAGCACTCAGTCTCAAAGTAAAATGCGTTTGTAGTGTTCAGAGAATAAGGAAGAATACAAACAACCTGACTGCATCAAAGCAGGCAACCATTACGTTATTAGACCTTCTGCATCTTTCGAGAAACAAGCGATTACTTTTCCTTAATACGGCCTCAAACATAGGAATGTTACATTGAACCTAGTGAGTCATAACTACTATACATTCGCTCTCCCGGGCAGGTTGTAGAGAGGCGTGCACTCAAAATAATAGGTCACACGCAATCTTCGCATGCATGACTTTCTGAAATTCCACCATAATTGTGGTGCATACATGGGCGTACAAAAGGAACGAGAACGTACATTTTTAACTGCATTTGAACATCAGGAGAAGAGGCTCGCAGCTTGTTTGCTGCACAATATTTTTATCGCAGTTGTCTCTGAATGTCTTTGTCACCTGGGAGTTCAGTATCCAGTAAAGCTCCCAGATACTTGTATTGGTTAACAGACTTTAGATTTTTTCCACCCATGTGTCAGCAATGGAGTGACTGTGCTTTTTGCACTCTTAGCCTTAAACACCATACAAACAGTTTTGCTGTAATTGAAAATATTTCCATGTGATTCTGCACAAGCCTGACACACAAATAAACGTTCTCTTCGCAACATTTCCGAAAATGAGAACTTTTCAATTTTAATCAAGATGCAGAATGAACGGCCAGGACAGTAAAAATTTGTATCTCATACAAACACTTGGTTCCGTACTCAACTAGTGCTTTAGTGTGACAGATGTATAGGCCACTACAGTAGTAAACCTGCATAATTTTCGTCTAGTTTTAGTTAATTCGTTCTAGCCCTATTCTTCTAGAATGTGCTTGAATTTCTATCACAAATGAAGATCCAAACTTGAAAGATAGCCTATGTCAAGGGTGAGGGGATCTTTGAATGCTACGATTTCGGGCAAAACGGATCAGGTGTCTTGTTCCTTTGGCACATAACGGACCAGGGTGTGTTTAGGCCAAAACGGTTTTTTCTGACATCCATGAGTGGTGCGAAAGCTTTCAGAAGCACGTTTAGGGCTATGAGCGGTCAGGACTTGTTCTGGTTGCAAACGTTAGGGTCTTGTAAAGCGTCAATTGGAGCCAAAGTGGTCTACTAGGTAGGTGCATTCAACACTTGACTAGCACTCATGTGACACTTTACTAAACCTTTTTCCCAAGCCGTGGTGCTGGGATCAACCCAGAAAGGCATTAAAACGTGAAGCATTCCTCAACCTAAATTCAGCTAAAAACGATCAGGTTTCGAAGCGAAAATGCAGCTAAACAATGTTTTTTTAAGAAATTTACTACGTTAATAATGGCGATCCGCTTTGCCTCTAACAAAAATAATAATCAAAAGGTCGTAGAAGAACAAGCGGTTTGACGAGGCACTAACTGCTATGTCAAAATTTCTCTCATCAATTTGAAAGTTTCAGCAATTTGCACGGTTCAACAGTACCCTAATGTTATAAAGTTTCATGAGGGCAAATTGAGGCCTGCCTAAGACAAAATAGTACACGAACAAATAGATAAAAAATGCCCAAAAATTACGAACAGTTTAAACTATCTCCCAACTGGACACTTCCAGCATATTTGTGGTTGAATACCAATCATTTACGAAATTTTCGATCAGATAACCTGTCTCAAGATAAATCTTTTAAGGAGATGATAATAATTAACGGGCATGAGAAAGAAAAATTCCAATAAGATTTCTTAAAAATGATTGGAATATAAAATTTCATCTTTAATCTTTGGAAGTTTCTACAAAAGTCAAAACTAATTGTTATGTAAAGTTTTGAAAATTTCGGGGGGGACAAATGCCCCAAATGTCCCTCCTCCTGGTTGCCCGCCTGGCTGGAATTAATTTTTTTATATATAGACCTGTGAGCTTTTATTGAGGTGGGTTGCGTAGTCGATCACCTTCAAGCACATGAAAACGGCATCTGTTGCTGGAAGACACGTAACAATTAGATTAAATGCGCTGCTCTGTCAGATTGGTAGGAATGGCTTTGCTGTTTTAAAGAGATCATGTCAAATAGCGGGAATGTTTCAAGAACGTACCCCACAAAGACCGTTACACATTTAAAAAGCAATTCTTTTGCAACAGCAGCAACATTCGAGGTTATGAGAGTGTTGCTAAAAGTGAGAAAAAACGAGTAAAGACGTTTACTTCTTCTGAAAAAGCTTATGCACGTTTTAGACGTTTTATTGGCATTTCCCCATTGATTTATCATAAGGCAACTGCTTTTTGTAATGTTAATTTGATGCCCATAATACAAAGTCAATGATTTTGTTTATTTTTCAAATATCCTGATAGCAGGCTTTTCTTTAAGGTATTTTAGGGACCCGATTCGGGACACTAGAATTGAAAATCGGTCCCTAGAATCATAGTAAATCGGGTCCCTAGAATCAGACAAATCGGGTCGCTACAGGTCCATACTGGGTACCTAACATTTTCTTTAAAAAAAAACCTGCTGATAGTATAGTGGATGTAAACCGTTTGCATTGCCAATTGGCATTTCCAACTTCGAAGCTCGTCATTGTTTTGCTGTACGTGCAGACGGCTTGTACCAACCCGACCTTGCATCAAGGGAGTTTCGCCGCGTGTCTGCTCGCGCAAAACTCTGTTGCGCTGGGCTCGTTTCACCAGTTGAGTTTTTGTACAGCCTAGCATAGTGACCGAGTTTTTGCCTGTTCTGCTGCCGCGCCATCGTCGAAGTATTGCTGGTGTTGGCTTCACGTTCATAAAGATTTGTGCACCAGGAAATCTCTGAAATGAGCTTAAAAAGGGTGCAAAGCTAACGGCTTGCTTCAGCTTGGCTTCTTTACATAACATTCAAATAAACCCAAAACCGTGGTCTGTTCGCTGTTTAAGGGATTCTTACAGAATACAAGAAAGTTTCAAATTTCAAAAGGTGTGTTTAACCTTATTACTGAATCAAATAGATTATCTGAAAGAAAAACTACGTGATTAACAATACTGAGTTTGTTGCAGACTGCCCTCACGTTCAGCACTTGCTTCCAACCAATACACCAACCTTGTTGACAGGAATAGTAAACAAACGCAAGTCACCTGTTAGTAGTAAACAAACAAGTCAGCGACCTTTAATACTGAGTCACATGCTTAACGGGTCGATAGGATCATATTAAGTAGAAGTTTCTCTGAGTTTGTCAACATCTTCGAAATTTGTAAACCGGAATCAAACACGCGACTCACGACGTCCGTTTGTGTAGTTTGCAAGAAGATCTGTCCAGGAAATGTGAGGTTACGATGAAGTCATAAATGTTTTATCATGGTATTGCTGTTTCCCCCACTGCCCTACTGTCATGCATTTTTTTGTAAGATTTGGCCCGTTAAAGACAATGAATTACCGAACCCTGTTCAAAGCGCTACGGGGATGTCTTCATTTCATTATCCGAACCAATAAACCTATCTTAAGCACTGATAAGCACCACCACTTCCAGGTAAATTTCGTGACGCGGTCACAACCCAAGGGAAATACACGCAGCCAACCCTACCTACAGTGCACCGTGCACTCCTAGAACCTGCCCGTCTTCTCCTTTTCAACTAAGGTAGCGATTAAACACAGACTTACGAATTTGTTTGATAACACTTTTACGCACATTATGGTAACGAAAATTCAAGCGACGTTCGTGAATTCGAAATCCTCGGTTACGTGTAATGCAAAAATGACAATGCACGAAGAAAACTGCACCTAACATCAGTTAAACAGATAAACATAGTTTGCAACATGCAATGCATCAAAGCAAAGTTGAATCACACTTTAAATTGAATTCCATTAATTTTCAAATTGCGAACTAGTCACAGGCCAAGCTCAAGTGAATCTAGGACAAACGTATCAACTGCGGAAAGCAATTACTGTGTGGTATACAACAGACTAAATCGCACAATCACAACTCTTGCCAGTGTCATCTCAGCCAACGGATTCTAAATCGAAACCGCTTCAAATAAAGAATATGACTTATCATTTTGCAGTTTGAAAGAGGTTTCACATTCATATTTAAACTATGGTTCTTGTGTCAAAATAAAATAACAGAAGAGTTCAAATGTCTGGAAGTAATCAAAGATGTCAAATCATTCCGTATGCTAAGAGCTAAATACGATACAAAGCGTCGTGTAAACAAACACAGCTTTCGTTATCACCAGATTTGTCCGTGCTACGCTTTTTCTGTCCATCCCGTGGCAACTTAAGTCTGTCCCATTCCAACCCATGGGACTCCAACGTCATACCAAATACAGTTACGATGGCCAATCAATTTTTGGTGATCGTTTTTGGTTGTCACCTAAAAAGTGACCAACAATTTAATGAGTCATTGACCAGCCTGGCCATCACTAAATGCAATGTACAAATATACTGTACAACGACCGCTTCTTCACAGACAAACCTGGTTGGCTGTTGTTGCACTTGAAATACATTGTTTATACGTACTTGCTAATATTACATCTGAAATACAACGGACCTCAATAAGAATTTACACTCCTTTGAGAAAATGCGAGACAGTAACTTTGCTTATGGAAACACAGATTGTTTCAGTCATCGTAAATGCGACGAAAATAACTTCTTCATTTTAACAGGGTTTGTTTGGAAATGTCATTAGGATCGGACATTTACAGGCGTTATGAGAAAATATCCAAAATATTGGAATATTAAAATTGTCTTTCATTGCAATAGTATGCAAAGAGCATCTTGCTTTCACAAGTGAAAAGAAAAATATCAAGCGGCAACGTTCACAGTGTTAGCATTTCACACAGAAATGCTAAAAATGTAAACTGCACTTACTACAATATTCTTTCTGGTAATTGAGCTCTTTCTCATTCAAATTATGATCAAGCGTCATGTAAATGGATAAAAATCTACAGTGCATGGAGCATGGAAAAGCACAAGTATGCAAAAATACTGCAACGAAACCCTCAAAATAAAAGAACTACTGAGAAAACAGCAACACAAAATGATAAAATTCGTATAGATTACTTCTTTATCTTGAAATGTGCAATCCTCATAACAACAAAATAAGAAAACTTCAGTTCTTTCCATTTTGCAGAAATAGGTGCAGCAAGTACTAACTGCAACATCTGACTAAAATCGCCAAATGACATTTGGACAATGGACATCATGCTTCAATTACAGACAGTTTTTTTTCTGAGATATATCACATTCAAATAAAATGCACCGAAAACTTGTTTCTTCGCTTACAGAAAAATGCTTCAAAATTATGACACTTTTTCCTGTTTAATCCTTTGTCATATTGCTCAAAGTAACAGTAAGCTAAATGAAGAAATGCATGGTTGAACAGGCGGAATCTAGATGGAAATGTTTGAAAGTTTGTCTGGCTCCCGGAAACCATTATCGTGTCTTTTCGAAGTGGAGGTACTCAGTTAAAGTTACACTAATATGTTCTCGAGTTACAATTTTTTACTGCAAACATTTCTGCTAAAAAAAATTATAACAAACACGCTATATTTGGGTCTATGAATCATTTCACAAATCATTCACTTTTTCAACGTATTAGAAGCAAAAAAACAAAACCATTTCACTGGAAGTTTCGCTTATCACTTTCACTTCACAACCAACAGAGCATCGGCTGATCATCATGTTTGAAATTATTTCCCTGCAGAAGGCTGCGGAGTCAGTGTCGGAGTCCCAAGGTGTCAGAGGTTTTTGGGTGGAGTCAGAGTCAGATTCCTAACAGCACTAGGAGTCGGAGTCGGTGTCCGGGTCGGATTGTTTTGTCAGACTCCGACTCCGGAAGTCCAACTGGATCATTATCCACATCACACTTCTAATTTGGGAATTCCTGTTGAAATGGTACAATTTCTTTTGAAACTTGTGTTGAAAGAGATAATTCTTGCTGTGTTCTACGATTTCCATTGAGTGCTAGTTACTACAAAATTGTTGACAGCCAAACTTCATTCACTTTATAATAAGGAGTCGGGATTCGGAATCTGAGTCAGAAATTTTGAAAGGTCGGAGTCGGTGTTGGAGTCGGACATTTTAACTCTGAATCCGCAACCCCAGCCTGTGGTGAAGTAATGTGTCCAGGTTTTGAAGGCATCAACTACCATCTGAATTTATTACAAAATTTGACACTCAAGAAACAAACGTTTTGATCCGTTCGCTCATCGACCATGATTAGTGAGTTGAAAAACTCAAGTTTTCCTACCTTTTCCTCCAAGGAAATCCACCGAACATTTCAAAAGCGCTCTAGCTCTGTGGTGTGCTTAAAATGGACAACACAGTGTTTCTTCTGTCTCCCAATGTCATCTATTTACATGTTGCAATGATGTAATGACATGTATGCAAATCAAGCCAATAAATTCAACTAATTGTCACGATCTCTCCCCACATGTACCGTGTCGCAATGCACTGCACCCTGCAATGCGATCGTCGAATCCCTCTCACTTTTCCAAGACGTTTCTGCGAGCTTCTCCAGCAGTAAGCAGCTCATGAGATGATGCAATACCTGCAACAGGTCTTGTTGTTAACGCGGCCGGGATTGCGTTGGACTATAGTATATATGGGTTGGTTTGTGTCAAACAAAGGCTGGGGCGATGCAGGCTTCAGCATGATAAGGTGTTCAGTGGCAACATTCTTGTACAGACTATCACTCGCTTGACTACTAATACTGCCAACTTCGCCATTTCGTGTATAAGGTAAGGCCAAAAAATTACTTCGCTTTGAACGTTCCTGACGTAGGTTAAAACCTAAGCTGCTGTCTGAAAAACGTGCAATTGAACCAGACCCGCACTGAACATCATTTGCTTGAGTTTCACCGACCTCATAATCCTCACAGAGATCAATGATAATTTGCGGGGTCTCAAATCGAGAGTGTGAACGTTGAACGAAACGTTCTCCATGCGTCTGAGAAGTTCCAAGAAACAATATGCACCGTCGCATGTAATCGTTACATATGTCAATATTTGGAAGAAACGATTGGTCTTCACTTTCTTTCCATATATTTGCAGCTTTGGAAAAGAGATCATTAGCTACATTCCAACGACCAATCTCAAACATACACTTTCCCATATTTTTCAAATAAGTGGCAATGTTAGTATTGGAAATTTCTTGCCCAGTCATATCTCTAGTTAGCTGGACAGCTGCTTCGTGTTGCGCAAATGCCTCGTGAAATAAACCTTCTTGAAAATAACAACGACCTAATCTGTTGAAAGTGTGAGCTACAACGTCTTTGTACATACCAACATGCTGATCCGTCAAAGAATTTTCATCTTGCAGACGTGTTTTCACCCGACGAGAAGCCTCTTTAGGTGCCGAGTAAATCTCTACATCCCTCAAACGTTTTTGCCAGGTTTTCCAGCAGTTGATTGCTTCAACAAGGTATTTTTTTGCTTTCAAGTAATCTTTAGCATGATAAGCATCAGATCCACAATGATAAAGAGTGTGAGATGCAAAAGCAACATCAAATATACTCGATTTGGAATTGCTTAGCAACTCTGTGCAATACTCTGCTGCATCCGAAAATTGACGCAATAGCCAACAGGAATGCAAATGGTAATGAATATCGGTGTATTTACCAAAGTCGTCCTCGTCAATCAATCCACTTTCGAACGAAGCCAATCGTTGCAACTTCAAAACTACTTCGAAGAAACGCACTGCCGACTTTATTCCAACCCATTCGTCAAAAATCTTTCCATAATCTTCGGGTGTTTCTGGACATCGTAGGTAGTCATTCTGAGAATTCTCTTTGGCGTAACTGATCAATCTCAAGTAATACGCAGCCGTTGCTGCAAAGAGCAAGTCTTCTCCAAATTGTTGGTCTAAAATGTTCTTCGAGATGAGGTTGCGAATAATGTCAAAACCAGAATTGGCTTCTAGTCTGTACAGTTTTCCAAGGACTTCTACAAACAACCTGAAACTGCGATAGACAACGCGTTTGAGATTCCACTTTGGTGTGTGCAGCATGTTCGGTAGTGTTTTGAAAGGATTGAATATTTTGAAGTCTTTTGATACAAGTCTTTGCCATGCTGCCTTGTCCATTGTGCAAAATTTCACATTTTCATGAAATTCTTTGTAAACTTCTCGATCTCCAGCAACAAAGCAAGTTGTTTTCAATATCTCCGCCAACTGATAATCCTTTTTCAATTCTTTATCCGTGTCCAAATATTTCAACATTTCACTCATTGGTTGAATCAACTCAGTTTTACAAAATTTCATTTCAGTCTCTTCTCTGCCAAGGGGAAATTTACAAGCGTGTGGCATCATTCCATCGAACGATATACCTCGTCTAGTGTTGACATCGAAAAACCAATTGAATGATTTTTTGAATGGATTGTTAATGAATGGAAGACAAATGCTTGGTATGATTGTTTCACCCAGGTTGATCACGAATATGTGAAATATTACTGAAAACCATCTGAAATATTCTAATATTTCTTGATAGTTGTCTTCATTCTGAACACCTTCTTTTAAAACAAGTGCATGTTCGAAATCAGAATATGGTTTAATTTCCTTCTTGGCCAATGATCCCATTCCGATAAGAGCGAATTTACATGGAACACTTGGTCTCATAGAAATGCAATAATTCGTCACATTCTCCATCAGCTTGCAATACTTGTTATAAACATGCTCTTGCAACTTTTCAATTTCATCTGTAAGATTTCGTTTGATTACATTGACTCCACTGCATTCGTGAATCCTACTTCTTGCATCATAGACCCCTGTTTTGACTTGATTTCTCATGGATGCTATTTCACTCGAAAGGCTTGAAAGAAAATCTCCTTGCTCAGATAATTTTATATTTTCCTTAGTTACTCCAGCCAAGCACCACACGTTGGAACAAAGTTCGTTGAGGTCATTTTGGATCATCTGAACATTTCTTGGTTTTCTCACTAAGGCAGCATTGAACAGAATCGCACTTTTGATTAAGTAGCGCTTTTGATTCGAAGTGTCAACAAGGCTTCTTTCTCTGTATACGAGTCCAAGCTTATGAAAAATAATTGCCGATTGAGTCGTATCTTTCTCTGTCCCATCCTGGAAACAAATTTCCTTGAGTTTTTTTGAAAGATATTGTTCTATATTTGTCAGTATTTTAACTTTGTTGAGCTGAAGTTGTGATTCTTGCTTTGACTGTCCGTAGAGCAAGTCTATGCATTCCGAAGTTGTAAACATGTGAGTTGTTTTGTTATGCCAGAAGTCAGAAACGTAATTTTTGTTAAAACACGTTTTCCAAATGTCTGAAGAACTTCCTGTCAACAATAAACAAACATAATTTGCCATTTGAAACGTATGAAATTGATGCAAGGAACCTTACACAGTGGTTTATTGCCATTGTTGTATTTTCGCAGGTTGGTAATCAAGCTATAGTCCATCGATGGTTACACGCTGTCTTCAAAAATAATCGCTTTTTGATGAACCCATGCGTTTCAGCAAAGTCGTTTTTCAACCTCTTCACAAATACACTATCAAGATGTTCGTTTTTTGAACTTATTCTGTTTTACAATTTTGTTTTCCGTAAGTAGTTTTAATTTGCGATGTGATTGAGTTATGTTGGATTTTTCACCATAATTCTTTCCGCTTACTGCTCATGATATGTTGTGACATTATACGCATGTTTTAAAGCTTAGCAAATGTGTTCTAGAAATTAAATATTTTCCTGCTCAGGAATCCATATAATGCCACGTGGGTCCGGAAAAGCACGGCATTATGCCACCCTTAATTTCATTACGTCTTCCTGGGACATGTGACTTCCGTCATTTCCCGGAACAAAATATTTTTTACTTTCCGACGTCCATTGATAATCACTTTAGCAACCAAGTCGTATCTCCCAAGCGAAACATATATATCATACTAATTTAGTGCATTGTCTCACCAAAAAGGGGATTTATTGTTTGTGCGTAGAAACGGCCATGCCCGTGTTCGTTATTCCTTCACATCAAGTCATGGTGTAGGACGACTCTTCACATGTAAGGTTTCGATGGCCATTTGGCCAAACGAATTTTGCACTTAAAATCACACTGAAATATAAGGTAGTCAGGTGCCCAAAGTTTGTTGCGCATCAGGTAACCGTGGGTAGTACTGCATAGTACCTATGTTTTCTGTATATAGGTTTTCATGGATATTTCTGCAAAAGAACTCTGGCACAATTTCGTTTGTTTCTGAAAATCAGGAAAAGTCATGGAAGCATACGATTCTTACATTTTTCTTAGTATTTAAGATCAACAAACAAAAACCTTGGTAGTGGACCACCCTGGATTCTTGAGCAGGGAAGATATTTTGTCAGAACAGGATAAATGAGGGAACAAACGCAAATATCGGGAAGATTCATGCAATGAAATTCTACATTTTTCTGATGAGACACAACTGCCGTGATCAAGAACGTATTACTTAGTGAGAAAGTAGTATAGAAGCAACAAAGTAATGAAACAGTTCGCAACTTTGATGTTTCATAAGCACACTCAAAATCTATTCAACCTTCCATATGTGTCTTCCATGGTTCTAAACTTTACTAAGATGTCGATGTGAATATGATTTTGTCTTGCAATTGACGAACACTCAGCACAGCTATTTCATTGTTTCTAGGTAACGTATTAGGTCGGCTCGAAACTAGTGATACCTTCAAGTCAAAAAAATATTATTGTGGATACCTAAACAATGACCTCACGCAGTAAAATATGTCATTTTTATATACTGCTGCAATATGTATATTTTCTGATGACATTGAATATCTCTCCTGAGAAGAAATTGTGAAACATAAAGATAATATCAGTTGCTCATTGGTTCCTTTGTTTGAGTTGCAATACTTTCCCCACTGGCAAATAGTTGATAACTTTTGCAACAATCTGTAATGAATCTAAATGTAGCAAGCATAATCTGGATTTCAAATCAAGGAGCCGTGCAGTGCAGAAAATGAAAATCTTTGCAATTATAGCGACATGTTATCTCAAATTATGCGTGTTGTGAAACAAGTATCGTACAAAGTGTATAGTAGCGTTTCAGGTTTAGACAAACTGGCTTCTTTCTTTTGCGACATTACAGAAATATTTCTGGTGGACCCTTTAATAAAGTTTAACACAACTGCAGAATTGAACCAACACTTGCTTCAATGCGAACATTTTCACAACAATTATTTCTCTTTTCAGATGTCTGCGTTGCACAATCTTGACATGAAAAGGGACTCTTGTCTGTGTTGTCGCCAGCAAGTAATCAACATGTTCACATTTCGCTTTGGTTTAGTCATTTGCAATGAAACCATACAAAAGTAATAAAACATTTGACTATATTCTTGCAAACGTTCTGGATGAGCCACAAATGTGGAGCTGAAGATGTGTCTAACATAGGAAAAACAATGCTGTGATTGACGACCTGAAAAAGTGAAGAATTGGTTGCCGGGAAGTGATGGATTCATTTGCAAAAAATGTCAAATAGCAATCGTGCCTCAAGCCAGTGCGGCGTATTCCCACCAAGGAATGACATTCACTTTGGCGACACATAGCAAAATTTCAAAAGATTGAAGAACCCGCATCAATGAGCTGGTATCAATGAAATTACTATTTAACCAATGTTCAGCTTTCAACCATGAAACTAAGTTGAAGGCATCCTTATGATGGCAAGATTCAATGCAAGCCGTTTTTCTTAACAAACTCAACCATTAGTCTTTTTTGGAAACTGGCCCAAGACCGATGTACGCGTCAACAATTTCCATTTACTCTTGATGGTTTATACACATAGTCCCAACAATCACCTCTGAATTGCCAATAAAGGTAGGGGCGGACTGGTTGGAAATCCTTCGTCATTTTTGAACAGCCATGAAGTCATTACAGTATTTTGAATATCCAGTAAAAATAAAGTATTTTTACATGCTGTTCAGGTATTTCAGAGCATGTTTTTGATCACTTAAAAAGGCAAATCCGTCTTTTTCATCTTCAGGTGATGGAGGTTTTTATTCAAAGTTAAAAAGGTCATTGTAATGCAAAACACTCCTTGTTTTCTTATTCGAATATAGCTTAACTTTGATTACTTGCAGTAAGTGGCATGTTTGTTTGCCATGCCTTTAAAATGTTCACAAATGTCGCTCTCCTTAGAAACATACAAAACGATTTGTTGTTTCGGAGTCTTTGGATTACACCTGCCTAAATCAAATCACGAATATAAAAAATAGTTTGGTCTCAAGCCATCATTACATTTGCCCAACTCCTGAGTCCTGACATCAGGCTGCGGAATGGACAAAGAAATTTCTTCCCACACGGGCGAAGATGTAGAGTTCACTCAACTAGAAATCAGTTTTTTGTTTTTTGCGCGATTCCAGAAACTGCCGTTGAAAACCAACCTGATCATGCATTTAGGTTAAACGACGTTTCACAAATATTCAACGTTTTTACATTTTCACCATAATTCACACTTTTACCTTTATAGATGCTCGCTCACCTAAATCTTCTGCACAGGTTGTGCTGAAAAACCGGTCTGAAGACAAATGCTAAATGGACTTAACACTTGATCAGCAGGTAGTACTTGTTCAGAAAACAACGTTTACTGCTTTACTCGTTTAAATTGCATCAGTTTTGTTTAAGCTGATTCAGAAGTCACTTATCCATGCTGAGCCGCATGCGGTTGGCACTGCATAAAGGTGGGGTTGACTTGGATTCAGGCAGGGAAACAGTTATCGTGCCCGATTCCTGAATCACAAAAAACAACTGCATTTATGGTTGTTGTTGATCACAAGCATCACCCTTTACTCGTTTAGATCAGCTTTCTGTAACAATGTTGACATTTTGTGAAGTAGCATTTATTTCAATCTTCGCATTTTTCACACTTCATAGGATTGCTTGCTACAGATACTGAATGCAATTAACCGCTTAGTTGCTACAGATCGATGACGAGCGATTTCCTCCTGCTCTAAGCGTTGTAACTTGAAGCAAAATTTTCAAGCGAGCAAAGGCTTTCCACGAGTTTGCACTATTTCCTGTATCGGCGCCTGCTGCAGTCTGCAGAGACTTTTCCAACCAGAGCGTTCTGACAAAATCTACTCAAATTCGAACATTCCGACAAAACATAACGTCGGTTGTCTAAATTTCCAAAACGTAAAACAATTTTATTGGAAAAAAACTCTGCACATGGAATGGGTCATGGGGGTGTCTCAACACTGTGACGTGTCACACTGCCAGGGGGTGCCAAAGAGAAGTGTCACTCATGGATTTCCGTGGTTTCAGCTCATTCGCACTGGATGCCCCGGGGTTGTGTGTACTATCCACCTCTTCTATCACAGTTAGAAGTGCTCTTATTACGTAGTCGTATGGGCGCTGGCGTTTCCACTGGTTGAGCTCAACTTTCTTTCATTAACAAGTCTAAAACGAGCAGTGAGCAATTTCCTTCGATCCTTGAAATCCACAAACCCACCAGCACCGCGAAGTACTCAACGTGTAGTTGCTATTCCGGAAAATAGGAATCAGAGCACAAGGGGAAATGCAATCGTCCCTAGGTTCAATCGATCAACTTAACGAATTGCAGAGCACAAAGGGAAACAGTCATCCCCAGGTTTAACCAAACAAATCAATCAATGAATGCGAGCTTTGATACGTAACCAAAAATACCCTGACTACAAGTCATGTCAACTCAAAATAGTAACTTTTAAAGTCAGCGTGCATTCGGCGTTGCGAACCCTCTGTCACTTTTGAATGCAGAACTGCATAAGAGCAAATCACCTCGTTTCCGATTGGAAACAATTACATACAGTGCAGCTGATAAGCAAATCTACTATACTAATTGTGATAAAAACATGACATTTTCCACAGTCATTCTATATATCATAAAGTTTATTTTCAGATGTGGAGCCATCTTGGATTTGACCTGTGATTACCTTGAGAGGTCAATGACCTTGAACGACTAAAATATTCCATTTAGCGCTAATTGTTACAAAAATCATCTTCAGTAATGCAGCAAAAACCCTGTCAAACAGTATATCAAATGAAAGATCTGAATACGTAGAGCAAATCTAAACAATTAATATCACCTTTCTATGTGATAATAATCTGTTAGTGCAACAAAACAGACACATTGGTTACGAAAACGACGGTCACAAACTTTTACGTTTAGCGTACATCATAATAAATTACAACCATTTCACCAATGTTATCCGAAAATAAAATAACAACACGTTTGTAATATCTAAGCTATTGGTTAACTGAAACAGACAAGTTTCTGAAAGAATTACATCAACTGTATCATAACAATATAAGCAAAGTCAGTGGCTCACGTCCCACGAGAGGATGGTGCAGGCCGTGCGCCGCACCTGGGCCCATTAGTGTCTAGGAGGCCAATGAACCTCAAAAATCAAAATTAAAATGAATGGGCGATTATGCACAAAGTTTTGTTTATGCACAAAGTTTAATTATGCACAAAGTTTTGTTTATGCACAAAGTTCAAGTATGCACAAAGTTTTGTCATGTGCTTTTCAAAGTAATACAAAATGTATGTGCAAATGTGCCAAAGGGGGCCTCTCAACGATGTGCATACAAAGAAAATTTAAAATGAAATGACTTCAAACAATTTACAAGGTGAAAATTATTTCCACTCATACAAAAAACCCCAGAAAAATAGAAAACATCAACTTGATTTCAGCAATAAAGTTTTGTATATCAGATGCAAAATATAGGGGATCCATTTTTGATATAATGCATAGGGCTAGGGCCACTTTGACCACAAATTGTACACACGAAATATCGCCAATTGTGCAGTGTTTTGGACCCACTTCCTGAGATTTTGTCTCGGACCCTTAAATGTTAAGATTCTCCGTTGGTGGAGAGTCGAACCTATTTACATATCTGTGATTTGTAATGGCAGATATCACACCTGCAGGAAGCGTAGTCGCATTTTTACGCTTTCAGAACAACGGATCTAGTCCAAAACAGCCATTGCCAAAGGTATTGAAAGAAGAGCCATTGCCAATTGCCAAAGGAATTGAAAGACGACGAGGCTTGATTTACAGAAGAATTTGATGCATGCTGGAGTTCACATAAGTTCAAGTATAGTGCGAAGCCACCCTACTGGAGACTGGTAGAAATACTAAGAAACCGGTTAAAAGCAGCTTCTTACTCAAAATTTGAAAACAAAAAATTAGAATTGGCAAAATACATAAATATTGGACTGTAGAAGGCTGGAAGAAATTTCTGTTTGCAGATAAAAATCATTTTTCAAGGGAAACACAGCAGAGTTGTCAGGATCAGGAAGGGTGAGCACTGAGCAATTAAGTCCTCCTAATTAATAAGGTAGTAAAGCAGCAGCAAAATAAAATGTTCTGGGAAATTTTTAGCTTTTCTGAAATAGGTTCGCATATGCCAATTGAGGGCATGGTGAATTTAACAAATACATTGATGTCATTGAAAGTACAGCCATTCAAGATATGTGAAGGGCATTTCTTGATGGTGGAAGAAAATTCCATCAGGATTATTCCACGTGTCTTTCTTCCGAAAAAGTGAAGACGGTTTTCAAGAAACAAAACAAAAAAGTGCGTTTGACTGGCCTGGAAACTCGCCAGATCTTAACACCGTAAGAATTTGTGATCAGTAACAAAATCTCGGTTAAAAAATCTGTATTTGATGCATCACCATGACCAACCTAATAGATTCCAGAGATGATCAGATAGTGTTTCTTTACTACCCAATCCTATCCTGTTTAAAAAATAATATTTGTATCCGATTCCTGTTGTGTTTCAAATCGTACTAACCGCATCCAAAAAATACCCAAAAGTGTGTCTTCAACAATGCATAGATAGACTCGGAATGGAACAAAAAACTGAAAAGATGCTTCCGAAGATAATAAATAAATGATTGCAACGTGCAACTCTCTCCAAGAGGTCGAAATTTATCAAACATTTGTTTCACAAGCTGAATGCCGAAAATAACGAATAAAACGTTTAGATCAAATATTTTTATCCGTATCCGGTTCCAGATTAAAACCAATTTTCGGGCATCCGTCTCCGGTTGAAAACTTTCCATCATGCCGGATATCCGACGACAAACCGGATAGTAATCATCTTTGAGAGAAGCCGTTATTCCAGTGAGGTTTCCGGACAGTAAGTCAAAGAATACTGTCAAAAACTGGTAGAATCCATGCCAATGCGAGAAAGAAAATTATTTTTCTTCTATTACTGTATTAGGCCAAAGGTTTATGGTACTCTAATTTTGCGTTGCAAGTGAGAATTGCTATAGCATACTTTTAATGTTAAAAAAATGGGGAGGATGACAGGTGCCTTCACGTGGCCCTCCCTGCACATCGTACGACATTCGCTACAAATGTCAACTAGACCTGTCAGTACGAGAGCAACCACTGCTACCCGCTCTGGATGTGTTCGGCATGGGATGGGTCAAAACACGCTCTTCTCAGGGTGCGTCAGCAGAAATGCTACCGGAGATGACCCACGACCCAACATACTCCAGCTGAATACCGAGGGACTCACGGCAAATACGATCTCCATCATTGAGAAAAAAGCCTATAAGAACAAGGCTTTCATCATCGTCCTACAGGCGACCCACTGCACAACTGCAGACAAGTTAGTGATTCCCGACTTTTCACTAGCTGGGTCAGTCCTGAGCAGTAATCACGGCCTTGCCGCATTTGTCCATGAGCGGTTGGAATGGTCTCTGGTCGATCAGTCTCCAGAACAATCAGAGACTGAGTGGTTGTGCGTAGACGTCGCAGGATATAAGATCATTAACGCTTACTAACCACCACGCTCGCGATTCACACCAACGGCCATCCCGACGTTCCCACACCCCAGTCTGTACATTGGTGACTTAAACTGCCAACATGTCAACTAGGGTTACAACAAAATATCTCCTGACAGTGAGAGCCTGGACTCCTGATTAACTAATATTTGTGTTTGCGCAAAGACGAAAGTGTAAATCAACAATATGTAGGTGTTACAGAAAGTTTTTACACATGGACCGAAGATATTACAGTAACTTAACGCCCCATCATGCTTCTTGTTCTGCTAATGAACGTATGAGATTAACAACACTTGTCTGAAAATTGCTTTCAATGAAACAAACATATCCACAATCTTTGTGATGCGGGTTTATATATTGTTGTTGTAATGCATTACAAAAGTTTGAAAATCAACTCTACTGCTCCACATTGCTGCAAAATCTCAATGTAAGGCTTAACTGCCGGCTACGCATCAATATCGCTTTTGGGTGCACAGTATATTTTGTCCACTCTGTGTAAACAAGAGACCGTTGTAAGTTATAAATGTAAGCTCAGCCACACTATGAATTCTGACCACGCAATCTTGAAGTAGCATTGTAAATCACTGTTGAACACTAGTGCTTTCCACTTTCACGCAAACGCTGTTCTTCTCAAGCTACAAGCATTCCTCAGCAACACTTGAAACAACCTCATCGGCACTTCTCGTATATTTTGTCCCACACTGTATTTGTGACAGAAGGAAGGGGAAGTGATGCAGTGCTTTGCGTGATTTTACTCATTGCTCTTCTTAACAAATGTTATAAGAAATCATTTGAAGGGAGGGGTGGAAAGCGTTTGCTTTCATCAATTTCCAATGTTCTGGTTTGTAATACATTACTTGCATTATTTCTTCTCTGAAAAGTTTACGTTTATTTCCTGATATTTTCCGTATCCTTCTAAACTTTGCAAAATTATGCTGCGTCTTACATGACACTTCAAAAATATATCCTTTCAACGTGCAAGTTCAAAAAATGGCATGTTGAATATTGCATATAAGGCAAGACATAGACCAGGGACCGAGTTTCACTGGGTACTGGGGGGACATGCCGCACCACACTTTTGGACAGGGGATCACAGTATCATTTGGCCCCCCAATATTTTATGATGAAAAATGAAATACTTGTACAAATTTCATGGATACATTACTCTTGCATATCGCCAGCATAAAGCAAGGGAATAAATAAGAAAAATGAACGTATCAATGGATTATCTGCAGCACAGTATACAGATTTACTATGTAAACTGAATTATCATAATTGTTAGTAACTGCGTTGGTGAATTTTAATTAATCGAATCGGTGTGTACATAAACTCCGCTCAATCAAGAATTGCTGCGCTGGTCTGTAGCCTGCAATGAGCATACGGTTGCCACTGTTAATATTTACCAAAAGATCTTGTGGTTTGTTTTTGATTTGACCTATATGGCTTAGTGGTTCTAGTGGGAATTTTGTGGTTGTTACCATGGCGTCGGAAGGATTTTTTCCAGTGGGGGGCCGGTAGGGGATTTTTCCAAAGGTTTTCTAAGGGGGGACCAAAATTGGTGAAGTTTTGCTTTTCACACTCGAAACTAAGAAAACAACCTCTTTTTGCTGAAGTTTTCAAAACCCGTCGGTGACCAAAGACCCCTGCCTTCACATTCCGATATACATGGTTACTAGCAGCACATTTTATTTCGGAACTGACCAAATTTTAATTGATTACTATCACAACTTTTGAGAATGATTATGTCTATTTCAGACCAACTCTCAGCAGTGCACCATTGTACAGTAACAGTTGCCATACCACCACGTTGCCATGGTTGCAATTGGGCCATGCCCCCCATTTCGTCATTTTTACAAAAAGGTCATACTACGGTTGAGTGAACATGGTGACGTCATCGAAACGCAAAAATAAAGGTTTTTCCCCAAAAGTTATTTAGCAAACTGGGTCCCTGCATATCACCGTAGCTTTGAAGGTATGCTGAAAATGCAAATCAAATCGTGCTAGTGCATCCTTTGACCTGGTTCTGATCAAAGTTTTTCATTTTTCGTTCGTTTCTATTTTGATTTCATATTTTAGTTGCCTTTGTCAGCGTTTTTCGTTTATTTACGATTTTTTTTTCATTAACCCACTCGCATGCTCGTTTGTGTTTTTTAGAAGTATTTGTGAGTCAACGGAAATAAATAGATATTTATTTCAGTTTCATTCTATCGCTTTTTTTATTTGTTCACCAACCAATTTGTACCCTTCTACGATGTTGCGGGCACGAACGCAAAATTTACATTTCATCAAGCGTGGTTATTGTTGCTTGTTATTTGTGAAAATTGGGATCACTAAATTGTCTCCCTCTGAAACGATGAATACGCATGGGCGTTGTCAAGAGTCAAAAAAAGGAATATATACGCCCGCGAATTTAAC
>Ga0210059_1003756_pt1 | contig 24429 bp, 12 predicted proteins | sample Ectturendosymbi2_FD_188042 | JGI IMG/M metagenome (GOLD analysis project Ga0210059, IMG submission 188042) | Ecteinascidia turbinata endosymbiont from Florida, USA - Sample 2 (SPAdes) (version 2) | ecosystem: Host-associated > Tunicates > Ascidians > Unclassified | place: Key West, Florida...
TGGGATTGAAGTCGGATTCCAAAGAACACTAGGAGTCGGAATGGGATTTTATATCCGACTCCGATAATCCAATTGAATTATTATTAACATCTCACTCTTAAGTTAGGAATCCTAACTCCTGCCTTTTGAAATTGTGCAGCAATTTTTTTTGAAACTTTTGTTGAAACAAAGAATTTTTTCTGTGCACCACGATTTCCATGGATTGCTAGTTGCTACAAAATTGTTGACAGCCAAACTTCATTCATGTTATGTTCAAGAGTCGGAGCCGGGAGTTGGAGTCGGTGTCGGAGTCGGAAATTTTGGAAGTGTCGGAGTCGAAAAAATTTGGATGTTATGAGTCGGAGTTGAAGTCGGACATTTACGTCTGATTCTGCAATCCTGGTTAGCATGGACACAAGAAACGCGAGACATTTATTTTTTCATTATACGGTAATTATGAATAGGTGTAAAATACGCAGCAAAGTAGTTTTCATTCATTGCTGACGACATACTGCTGCGTTTTGCAAGATGCAAAGTGTTTTCAATAACAAAATTGACGAAACTGATCTTACACTATAAGTCAACGTTTCTTAAACATTTGTGGGTTACCGACCACTAGTGCATCTTTTTGGAAGTTACGCTTTCCTCAAGAAGAAACGTAATAAATATTCAAAATCAGATTTCATTCATCGTAGTAGTGATCGAAATGTCTGCAAAGCCTCTTAAACCTTTTCGAAATGTCAGAGCAAAACCTATCAACCCATTACATCACATTCACGGACTCCTTACATCAAACTCACTGATCCATTTGTTAGGGTTTTGCAGACTCCAGGTTAAGAAACCCGGCTATAAGTAAATGAAGAGGCAATGCTGTGTTTCCTGATAAAAATTAAGAAATCTTTTCAAGATTTTAGCTAAAAATCATTCCCCGAGTTGGCCACCATTACCTTATTAATGACTGATTGCCAGTAATAAAGTAATTGTTTTCAGTTTTTTTCCAACATGCCTTGTAATTATGTGCCTAACACATATTACACAGAGCAAACCGTACAGTAAACGTCAGACAATCGCAACGTGTTAAAAGAGTTGATAGTTTCACATTTACTTTCCACTTTATTGCAATAGGCTTTACAATATATAGAAGATGCTTGGAAAGCACTTGGTATACTTTTTCTTGGCAATTAACGGCCTATGGATTTTGCATTAATTGTCCAATCCTGCATATCGTGACTTACAAACGCACTTGCAGCTATTTCTGTGTTCAAACATTTGCCAGATATCGTGGTATTGATATACAGATGCAAATTTTGTAACAAGACACTCGCGATAGTTTCGTCTTGTACGATATCGTCTTCCCTCTAAATGGTTCCTCCATCAATTTCCGTAAAATGATTATATATAATAAAAGGTTTGACCATGGAAACAAATAAAGGGCATGGTCGTGTGCAAACAGAATGTCTTAACAAATGAACACAAAGGTTTTGTTGATACTTTCGCATAACTAAAACGTTGTGCAACGGTTTTAAATAAATGTGCAAAAAGGATCAGATCGTTTAACCAGTACCGGATTAACAATAGTGGCAAATGTAGCAATTGCTACGGGTCCTGCGCTTTTGGGGGCCCCGCGGTCTTTTGTGTTAAAATTTTCTTTTTTATATGTAAGGGTGGATATTAAAATTCAGGTGCCCTAGGCAAACTCTCCAAAAGGGCCCTATATTTTCCACCTGCTATACAAAAACTTCATTCGCCGAAAGCAAGTTTCACCTTTTAACGTTATATGTGCCGAATTCGTCCAATCCAACGTTTTGTTCTTTAATTCTGCACACGGTTATTTTTATCGCTCAACGACCGGTGTCCCGAATTCGGCCGGAGTCGCACTTTCTTTTCAAGCGCTTTATCGCCTTTTAGTGATTACAGGTTTGACATCCGCCATCTTGAATTCTGTCGACTGTTGGTTCTTAGCAGTAGACATCCAGTAGAGATTTTGATGAACATTTTTGGGAAAAGTTTTCAGTTCTGGACGACAGAAAAAATCAGGAATATAGAGTCAGTCCTGTAGAATGGGAATCTGGCGTTTTGAGTTTAGCATCGTTGTTTTGTGAGTTTTTAGGCAGATTTTTGTGGCTGGGACGAATTCGGCACAGTGGTCATTTAGGCATAAAATTGTGGATAAACAATTATCTTCCGCAAGTCTGGGGGTATTGAAGTTTTTTTTTCTTTTTTGCAGTTATTGCTGTTAGATTATGTCGAGATATTTGTGGAAAAAGGCGTAACTTCTTGCTAAATGAACCCAAGATCGTTTTATGGCAAGAAAATGACTGGAAAGTAAGGTTTCCAGAATATGAAAGTGATAATAGTAAGTAGTACGACAATAATGATGATCCATACTATATTATTCCTACACGAAACGACTTCACAGCGATTCATCTGATTCCAAAGAACATGCTTGTGACATGGCATTTCGCAGTTAGAATGTTTGCAACAGTGATTCAAAAATAAAACTTTGAAGAGTCCCAAGTTTTCCACTTTGGAAGAGTCAGAAATTGAAGCATATCGTATTCCAGAATTGGGCTAAGATCAATGCAATATTACTATAGTTCATATTTTCGTCTTGTTGATTTGGTTGTCATGATTTGATAGCTTTTGTATAAATAGGATTGTGATTATTTTGGTGTTCTTAATACAAAGCAAACTAATTTTCCCGACTTCAAATCCAGTGTAACTGAAGCTTTTATCAAAAAAGGCGAAGACATAATTCCCAAACAAATGCAAAACCATCTTTGGAATTGAAATCAAGGGTATCTACAACAAGAAGCTGCAAATTCTGGGTAATCTGCTCTGCAGAAACATGCAGGTCACAAAACTACATCTGAAGAGATAAGATTGGTTGGAGGAGGAAGTGAGGCGACAATGATGCAAGAACATGACATCAGTGATGTAGTCGAGACCTAAACATCGAGTCTGAGACTTGGTCAAACCTTTGAGACCGACACCTCATCAAAAAATCCGGGACTCAAGAATCGAAAATTTGTGGTTTATGCTGATATTTTTCTACAAATTTTCAAAAAATATTGTCGTGACTACGAAGTTGCAATTTTTCAAATTTCTGCCATTTTTGTTACCTGCTTTGGTTGTTTCTTATCTGCAAATTCAGCAGACCAAAAGCACGTTGATTTACAAAAGTTTTACTAAGCCATATTTTTGCAGACCAAGACAAGACCTCAAACCTTCGAGACTGAGACTCGAAAAATGGGAAGTCTCGAGACCAAGACCACACCTCGAGACTCCATCACTGCCTAACACGTAGTAGGGAAACCAATATTCTCTGTAGTAAATGCAATGTGCGTTTATGTCTGAACCAGTGATGGAGTCTCGAGACCCATATTTGCGAGTCTTGGTCTCAATGGCTACAGGTCTCGAGACTTTGAATGTTGCAAAGAAATAATTTAGTAAAATTTCTAAAATTCAACGATTTTTGTTTGTTGTATTTGCAGGTAAGAAACAACCAAAACATGTTGGAAAAAGCCAGAAATAAAAAAAATTCAACTCAAAAGTGATAACGATATTCAAAACAAAGTTTCGGCAAAATGCTCAAGTCTCGGAGTTTTTGATAAAGTCTCAGTCTGGAGGGTTTTAACGAGGTCTCGGTCTCGAAGGTTACGCTCTTGACTGCATCGCTGGTCCAAACAAACACAAAAATTGTTTCAAGGCCTATCACCAGTAATGTACTTCAACTGCAATTCTTGTGCATTTTCAAATGCTTTCAAAACTTGCAACAAACGTTTATCTGGTATATGCAATGCTTCCTTTGACAAAGCGCGAACCATTTATAAGAAAGATTCTTATCAGTTTTAGAATGCTTTGTTAGAGACAAAGAAAACAATTACTTTTTCAACAAAAAAACACGACTTTGAAATTCCTAAGACGTAAAGTGGTTACGAGGTTTCAACAAGTAGTGTAAATAATTACAAAAGCATTGACGTTCGTCTTTGCATTGCTGTCATTTAGAGAAATACTATGTTTATAGGATAAAAGGCAATCATTTCAATGCAAATTAATAGCAATTCATAAAAATCTGATTTTGTAATGACTCAGCTCTTCAAAGTTGTTTTTTTTCAGCAGTGCTGCTTCATGTAACCATTTTGTTTCAGTTTCGCTTTTCTGTTATGAAATGTACTGACAAAAAACAGAATATACTTATATTTTTTAAAAACTCAAAATTTCATGCAAACTGGCTCAAACGACCAGTGTCCCCAATTCGGCACATGAATCCATACCCCCCAATAAAGCTTAGAATAGGAAAATAATGCACAATTTAGTTTTTGGGCTCATATTTGATAATAATTTTGAATATAAATAATATTTTCAACAAGTCGATATTAATACGGACATAAAGGGGTTAATTTGTCGTTTTATCTGGGAATTTGCTTCTGCGTGGATGTCCATTTCACATTCCAAATTGTTTGAAGTCATTTGATTTTAAATTGTTTTGTCTACAAATTAAACTTGTTGAGAGTGCCCTTTGGCACATTTGCACATAAATTCTGTTTTGTTTTGACAAACATCATGACTTGCTTCAGAACTTATTTAATGTGCCTCTAGATTGATTAATTAACTTTATACCAAAACAATGCGGAACTCTCAAAAGGGAGGCCCGAGATGACCGCCTCTTTCGCCTCCTCTAAAATCAACCCCTGATTATACATATAGATTTTTTCAGTCCGGGAATTCACTGTTTTACTAAATTTGTCATAAGCAACTAAGCGAAAGTTTTCAATTGATTACTTTTACGTTAGACTACTGTGATTTGAAAATAAGTATTTTACGGTTATTTGCAACATTATGGGACCATTCAACCAGTGTTGCGAAATTGCAGCAATTTTCAGATATTGTTTGATGGCATTGTTATGATTGGCAATTTAAAAAATATTATCACATCACATTGACATTTTCTATAAGTTGCGTTTCCTTTTTGGTTCTTTCAAAATGATTTAGCCAATGACACCGAATTTGAGTTTTTTCCCCCAGATTTGGATTTTCAATGCCTTTTGGGTTTCTGGGTTTTTCTTCTGAAGATCTGAGTTTTTTTGGATTTAACTGCGTGGCGGTGATTTAAGATGAGTATGATTTATTACACTTCTAATTTCTAGGCTCATTTGTCTTTATCTTGTTTCACAAAGGTTCCTTACTTTTCAACATAACTGATGAACAAACAACTGATACCATGTAAGCTGTAAATAATAACTAAGTGTAATGAGTTCAAGTGGCAGAGAGAGACACGAAGCAAGCCCAAAGAAAAAATTAAGTGGTACACACAGCAATTTAAGGTAGAGTGGTTGAGAGAATCAGATCTTAAAGGTTAGTTGCAGAACACTGGCAATGAAGATTTACTTATTGTAAATGCTTCCAGATCATCGTTAGAAATGCAAACAACTCCATCTTACTGGGGCATAATAATTACGACAGACACAGAAGTTCATAGCAAGGTTACAATACATATTCACTTGCTCGTTTTGTGATTACAGATGCCCAGGTATGGTAGATAGTAGAAAGACTTACTTGATTTTGTGTCTAACTGGGATTTTCTGTTCAAATCTGGGTTTCTGAGGGAGTCTACATGAGATTTTCAAAAAAATATCATTGGCAGCCTAGATTTGATATCTATTCATTAGCCATTGGGTAGTGTACGGGAAGGTGGGGCACAGTCGTCTTTTTTCATTTATTCAAAAAGTTGAAAACGTTGAACTTTAAAATTTCCATGGTGATTTAGTCTCATGACAGCCGTAGTATTAAAGTGAATTTTTCCTTGATAGGCAGCCGTTGTTACGAGTTACAGAGCAAGTTATGTTTTTGCTACCCAAAAGTAATTTATAAAATCGCATTTAGATTTTGGGTTTTGCCCACGTTAATCAACATCTTCTGTTCTGAGTTTTTGTGACGTTGTGGTTAGGGCAGTGCAACATTATTTGATAATGCCAGATTTTAAATTATTTTTAAGTTTAGTTGGTACTTCTTCATTATATTTTTTAAATATGCATGGGACACATCTGACAAAAAATGGGGCACACTCAACACATTGCCACTTGGTCAGTCTTAACAAGGTAAAGTTTGAGGGGTTATATTAGAATGCAGTACAGAACAATTCTAACCTATGAGCATGTTTAGGTTCATTATGTGCTTAGAGGCACATTATATTTGTGTGTTAAAGCATGGATTTCAGCATACTGCATTGGTTTCATTTAATGTTTAGTAATCATTGTAGCAGACACATAATAATGGTCTGTACATATTAAGTGTTGATTTGATTAAAGTAACAAAGTCCAAGCTTCAAGCAACAAGAAACAAGCATGGACTGCATGCTGAACATAAACAGAGCCTCATTCTGCTCTCAACACTGGAGGCGCTGCTGAACGCTGTCATGTGACATTTTTAATGATGTAATCCTATAAACTCCACAAACCATCAATCAATCACGTTATGGTCAAATCCTATGAAACCATCAATCAATCACGTTATGGTCAAATCCTATGAAACCATTAACCAATGATGTTATGGTCAAAACTGAAGAAGCCACGAACAAATGATGTCATGGAAAAGTACTGAAAAAATAACTAAAGATGATGTCATCAAAAAACATGAAGCAACGAGCAATGAATCTTACGATGAAATGATTTATGAGGAACCAATAAATAATTAATTAATCAATGAATGAATGATTAATTAACCAAAAATAACATTAATTAACCACTAAATGATTTGTTAACCAATAAATGATTAATTAGCCAAGAAATGATTAATTAGGGATTTTCCAAAAGATCTGGGTATAAAAAGGCCGATTTTGGCATCCCAGTTCAGTTCACTCTTCGACTCTGAACCGAGAACTCCTTCCTTGGTCTACGCCATGAAAATGGTTTAGCCATTGAAGTAAAATTGAAGCTCTGCCTCACGGTATCCTGAGGCTCGGAAGGGATACTGTGAGTGCTGTTGCAAGTCGAGTGGTTGTCACAAACACTAGTAACAGCTTGAGTCCTCAGACTAAAAGCAAAGTCAATGACTTGTTTGTTGGTCAACACTAGTGGCTTTGTCCGGGTGGAGTTCTGCCGCTCAGAACTATAAATTTGGCTTTGTCTGAATTGACCTATGCCACACTATTTGGCTTTGTCTAAATTTATTTATGCCACCCTATTTGGCTTTGACAAAGGCAATCATTATTGTCTTATGTGACAAATTGGCATTGGTCCTAGGAAAACTCTGTCACTCTTTATTGAGATTGTCTAAGAGAATCTCTGCCACCCTGTGTAACAAATTTGGAGTTATCTAAAACGATGTTTGTTAGATACTCAGAAACGTGTTTCGAATTTGACCCATTCTAAACGGACTTGCCATTCGATTAACTTTGAATAACATTTTGAGTTATGAAATTGCTATCATCACAAAACTAAATACGTGACAACATTTGCGGAAATCAGACCTAGCAACCCTCTCTAGGTTCTGAGAAACCTTTGTCACGACTAACAGAGTACAAAACGTGTTCACCGAACATGGCACTTCCTCTTTGAACGTTACCACCCTAATGAATAGGTTCAGAGTTGAATATTAGGCAAAATGTAGACTTGTGGTCTGTAAGATTGGTTGACCATCAGACTAACTGTGTCTGTGTTTCTGGCTCGAGAAAGTTCGAATTGATTCATGTATAACATGAAACGGTAAGTTTCTCTTCCTTTATAGTGTGCATATCTCGTGAAATATAAAAATAATACCAATAAACTCTTTTAGTTTGTTTTATTGAGTTTTATTAGCTAGGCAGTCAGAAGCTTCAGGGAGATCAAGCGGACTCTGATCCGTGAATATCGTCCTTATTACATCCAAGATCGAACCCATGCAGTGATTTTACGGATGTAATTAAATGCGGCAATTTAGGATCTAAATAACCTAGAAATCCGTTGTATCATACACGTTTGTTTTGCCATGCAGTGATAGTGGGTAATTAGAATGTGAATAAAATGGAGAGGCAGTTTGCAAGTGCTTATTTTACATGGGATAACATGTGAACATTATGCAATGCGTGCAACCCAACTGTTTAATGACCGGTCAGGTGTACTCCATGCTCATATCGAATGTGCCCCAGGCATGGGGCAGACTCGACAGAAAAAGAACCCTTTTCAAATTGATTGTAAAATTTTTTCTGAAGGGCTTTGTTTTCATGTTTTGGCATGATATTGTGTATATAGAGTTGCTTTATTGTGTGACAAATTTTGAGCTTGTTTGGACTTGAAATAAAGTATCAGTGGTTGAAAATGCAAAAAAGTGTTGACTGTACCCCACCTTCCCCTATTTGTAGTCATCTGTTACAAATGCGGGAAATGATTTACGCATTTATCAACTCTTACGGTGACCAACTGCAGTGGAAACAGGGCCGTCGCCAACGGGGGGGGCAGTGGTGACGGCCCCCCATTTGAAATCGGTGCCCCCCATTTCACGTTTGGCCCACCGGTTGCTGCATACATCCAATACAGTATTTTTAAAATGTGGTCCCCCTTCTGGTTTTTGGCCCCTCCTTCTGGTTTTTGGCCCCCCTTGCTGCTAAATCCTGCCGACGGGCCTGAGTGGAATACGGTCATTTTCTAAACTTAAGATGGTAGAATGTACAATGGAGCACCATTAGACAAAACAAGCTGAACAAGATGATTCAAAAGAGCATAGAGCAGGGACTTCTATGTTATATAGATACTACCACCAGTATCATACACGAATTCGCTAAGGAAAAGTCTAGAAACTGCAATCGTAAGCAGTAGGTTTGCTGCTTTTGACAAATGACTTCGAAACATATACTGTGTGACTACGCTGTCCAATTATAGCAATGATCAAATTTTTGATAAGTCTGGAAGCATTACTTACTATCGCTGTACTGTACCTGTGAGCTGTACAGTAATGTATTCCTTCTTGGTAAAAAGATACGTATGTACTTTTTGGTAAAAAAAGATGTGCAACCCATAATGTCCATCAGTTGCTATTTAGGACCAGCTTTTTTGCACTTGCGAAATTCAGTATACTTTATGATAGTATATGAATGTCTACAGAATTTGTGATTTACCAATTTTCACTTCTTCAAGTGTATTATTAACTTGGGCGCTACCTTAATCCGGCACTGCGTTTAACGATTTACTTAACAATGCCGAAATTTCAGCCCTCACGAAAATCTTTGTACTTTATTGGAGATGCTGTACAGGCCGAATGAGTGCCGCCTGGAAAGTGAGTAAACTACTAGGTCTACATCACCATCTAAACGTAGTCAATCAATCACATCTAAGGCTGTTTTTCTTTAATCATTTTAAAACTGCACCCCTGATGAGAGTGATTTTATTCTGTATATACAATCTATGAAAACCATTACCCGTGCAGTTTCTATAGGTCCGGTGGTAACCACTGATACAATGGCAAAGAAAACTTCCAGCCGTGTCGATGCAAACGGAATGAGGTCCACACTCTGTCAGACCCGAAGAGCACTCATCTACTTCTGCAAGTGTCCAGTGGTTAAAAGTAAAAAATGCAAAATGTTTGTTTGTCAGACTTTTGTGTTTTGTATTGTTTATTTTCTTTGGCAATGCTTTTTCCTGAATATTCTTTTTCTTCAGCGTTAATCAGCTGTTCCTCGAAAACAGTATAGATAATGTTAATTTTCCTACACTCATGTATTTAATTAAAATTGACATCTCGTACAGCTAAGCTGAAGAAACAGCAAAGTTTTCCACTGCAAGCTCTCGAAAGTTAACATGCTGTTACGCATTATTCATACAACATACTGTAGCAGTGAGTGCCGTTGCCTTCGTATCCCTGGAAACACGTGCAGATGTGAGAACCGTTGACATTCTTGCATGAGGCTTTGGGATGGCAACTGTGAGATCCAGTGGAGCACTCATCAATATCTGTGAAAGGGTGGTAAATAAATTTCCGTCAGTGACTGTTGACGAAGCTAGCAAAATGCAATGAAGTGAACACTTGCATCAGTGAATAAACTGGTGTGCCAAATAAGTTTGAACGACAAAAAATCTTGCAACATGTAGCAATTCAAAGTTCCGCAAAATTTGTCTGCCGCGCATTTGTCAGCTAAAATTTGAACATTGGTACACGAGCTATAACAAATTCCATGCATACATATACAATATGAGCAAAACACATTGATATCTTTTATAATGCTTCCAGTGGAAGACGCGTCTCAGATCTTACTTTGGTTTTTGGCAATTTAGAAAGAAATGTTTTCACAAAAAATTTTTCTCTTGTTCTCTGTAGTGAATTTTTGGGCAAAGTCCATCACAGGCTCAGTTTATCTTTTCAAGGTTGGTAGTAGCAAATGATAAAAGCCACGGTATTCCTATGCGATTTGCATTTTTAGATATTAAGACAATGATTTGTTTTCCTAACACTTCTGCTGAGGCAAAAAAGCTTTATACAAAAACTTAAGTTCAACCCGTAAGCTTACTGTATAGCTTTTTTTCATCGAACGATTCATTCCATTATAAACAATACTAAATTAGGTATCACAGCACAGCTCTGTTGCAGTCTTGAAGAGTTGTAAAAATTTCCTACGGCTGTCTCCAACCACTCAGACCCCAATGAGGATTAATGTTGTAATTGTAATGAAAGGATTGATAGATTGCAATAAACGGTTCCCTTTCAAAACAGGTCTGTTCACAACAAACCATGTTCATAACAGATCATGTTCAAACCAGACAGCGTTCATAACAGACCACGTTCATAACAGAGAACATTCACAAAGGGTCTGTAATGACCGTGAGCTGGTTTTGCGGAAAATTGACAATTTTAATCTAAATGGGCCCCGCATCTTCAGAGGACCCTGCGCCAATGGCGACAGAGTTAATGCTTGAAGCCTTTTATGTATTCTAAGAGAATTAAACCGCCACTGAAGCGTAAAGTGAACAATGAAACATTCTTTACATTACTGATATTAGATTATTAAAATTATTGTTATCGCATAATATATGCAGTATATATACTTTGAATTAATTAAAGGCAAGGAAGTTACACGAAATATAAACACCAAATAAATGCTTACATCTGTGAAGTAGGTTTCCCGCCATCGCTTCTCTGATTAGTTCCCACAATAATACATATTTTGCGTTTCTTACTTAAAATAAGTAAACAATTAAAGCTAAGTGATTCGGCTTACCAAAGACTGAAAGCCAACAGGGAAGAAAATTTAACAATATGAACCTGCTCCATATATCAATATTTAGAGAACATAGCAAAAAAAATAAGAGCAAATGATGAGAAAGTTGGCGAACAAGCAGGAAAAGCAAGATCCAAAATCGAGAATGGAAAACGAGGCCCATTTCAGCTTGTGAGTGTTTGATTCTGATTTTCAAGGTGTTTCAATATTCCGCATATCTTTACTTAGCACGAAACAAGATTTTTATTCATTTTAACTTCTTGTAAGCAAATTTGAGGAGTGGAAAGAGCGTCGCTTATATGGTCGGCCCCGGGCGACACATATCCTCGTTACGTCTATGAGAAAACATAAATAATTTGTAACTCAGAAATATACTTTAAGACCAGATAGAGAAAAAGGCCTACTTTCCTTAGCATGCTAGACTGCCGATCCGTAGTCTTTTCAATGACTAATCAGATTTGCTCATTGCTTTGCAGATTTTACGTTTTTACTTTGTGTGACGGACGATATTCTTTTGGGCGAAACTAACCTTCCGATTTAAATAAGCTGTTGCATGGGATTTGCGGAAGGCTCCTGTGAAGCTTTGTGTGCAATAGGATGTACTTCAGTTAAAGGTTATGCATCGTAACTGTGGTTCTGCAATAACATGTCTGAAGTTTGACAATTTGAAGTATGCCTATTTGTCTTCTGTTGCGCAAGTGAATCTTGGAAAGTCAGTTCATTTAAAATATAATTTGCAAGAGTTAATGTTGACAAAATACAGTTTGCGAGAGTTCATGTTGAAGATATTGACCAAACTGATAGTGATAAGAAAAGAATTCTGCAAAAAGTTCTCTTCAGTGAATTTAAATTAGTTTGGAAAATATTTTGCTATGACAAATAGCTCACTACCATGGGCGTCCGCAGAGGGGGGGCAAAACGGGCATTTCCCCCCCCCTGGAAATTGAGATTAATGGACCAAAAATTTCTAGAAATCCTGAAATCAGCAACTTAATGCCGATTAATTGATTTAATTCTTGTTATGACAGTTTATTTTCCGGTATGACACTCACACTGCACAAGCGCCAGGTTCACAATTATGGTGTCGCGCAGTGATGAGCTTGCAGTTCACTCATGTACGCTCCTTTGCCTCCAGAGGCAGGTTGTGAAAGGTGCGAGCGGGTTGTTCTACTATTGGTCTTTATTGTGTAACAATAACATGGCAACAAATCTTCAAAGGTTCACTTCGTGTTAACGGTAGCAGACGTTTTGCTTTCATGTGACTGCTGAACCAGGGGCGTAACGGGGTTAGTCAGCGCCCGGGGCAAGAAGCAAGTTTGGCGCCCCAAAGTTCGGACCTGAGGTCTTTCGGAAGCAAATGTACTGTAGTGAAGAATGTATTTTTGACTTTGTTGGGCCTTTTCGACGCCCCCGCGGTCATTCGACGCTCGCCGTAGCGATTTGGCACCCCATAGTGATTCCGCGCCCGGGGAATTGTGGCCCCCTTGCCCCGTCCTCGTTACGCTCCTGTGTTGAACGCAGATTTCTTGTCAGGCAATACAGCGAGACAGTGACTACTGATAGCGATAAGCCACGTGCATTTACACTTTGTGAAAAGAAGCATGAGTTCATCTGTAGCAATGTTTCCACAAGTCTGAAAAATCCATTGTTAGTGCGATTGTGACCAGTGGCGTAACTAGAGGTTTGAGCCAGGGGGTAAAACTTAGCTGAAGGCGTCCAATGGCGACTGCAGGGGGCCCACTAGCCAACACTCAGATAAAATTTAAGAACTGATATAACGAATCCCGATGTGGATGGCTATACTAAAACCTAAATCATCGGAAAATACTCGTAAAAACTTCCGAAAAACGCAAAAAAATAGGAACCTACTGAAAACTCAAAGAATACTAAATACCTACGTATAAGCTAAGTCGGGGCCGAGTTTTTTGATTTAGTTTGCCACGAGGACGGTTCGCACCCTTGCCACCGTCAGTACGCCACTGATTGTGACCAATGCACCTGAGTGTCGAACTATACTTATGCAGGCTTCTTTTCACGCAGTATAAAAATACGTGGCTTGTTAGAATACGTCATTGTAGGCTAGTGTGATTACGTCTTAATCGTTAACGTTTAGTTCTGACATCTGAGTGAATATTGACTGCAAAGCTTTATTTGCTGTGGCGAGCTTTCTCAATTCAACTGCTCACTTTTGTAATGCCTGCGTGCGGTGTTCTAATTCTAGTAAGTTGTCCGTAGTCGTGTCCAAATACAGGTCTAATTGTCCGGTTTGCGTATAATGAGCCTTCGCTGTGAAAAAATTAGCAAAGACAAGCATGGTTTTATTGGCCGTATTGGACGAGATGCCAGACGTTTGCAGCTCTTGTTTCAAAGTGGCGCTGACAAGTCTTGCTAGCAGATCCCACAACGAGGAGGAGGTCAACCGAGCAATTTTCCCCCTCCCGAAATGTTCAAAAACATTTTCAATTGTTTGGTACAGCATCAAGCTACAATTATTTTGACCCCCAAAAATATCAGCTTGGTGCGACCCTGGTTGCTAGTTGAAATAAAGTCATTTGTGGTTTAGTTGAAGATGATGCCAATGCTTCTTTCTTTTAAAGTTTTGTTTGTGATTGTTACCGTAACTTGGGTCATTTTCTTTGTGGTGTAGAAATGGTAAAGCATTTTGTGAAGGTCCATTTACACTGCATCGTCAGCAACTTGAAAATTATAAGCAAAATGTCGACGTTGCCCCTCCTCTGGAAAAATTTCTGCGGACGCCCATGTTCACTACAATGTTACCGATCGCTTTTGGAAACAAGTTTAAGGTTACAGAAATCTACTGCAATCGAAATTTCTTTGTCATGACATGGCAAAATCAGCTCCTTGCTATAACAAGGCAAAGTATACTTGAACATTTTTAGAGCAGGCATGCAATCTTACCCTCACAATAACTTCCGTTTCCACTGAAACCCGTCATACAAGAGCAAACATGGTTTCCATAAGTGTTTCTGCAGGTTGCATGAGCGTGACAGTCGTGGCTGTTGTCTTCACATTCATTGATATCTGCAAAATTGAACGAAACATGCAGATTTCGGTTTCGAACTTGTTCACATGTCACAGGAAACCAAATTGTTGCAACACTTTGGGAAAGTTGTTTCAGCACTCTAAGGAAGTCTTTCGCGACTCTTCAATCTCTCAAAACTGGTCAGTGAGGTAATTAACAGCGCAATGAAGAAGGAAACGCGATTACCAAAATAAGGGCTACACTAGTTTCGTCACAGGGGCACTTCCCGTAATGCAGGGTCTCCGAACTACGGCCAACGGGCCAAATCCGGCCCATGAATCCATTTCATCCGGCATCCAAAGACATTTTATCAATAATGGAAAAATAATATTTCTACGAAACATTTGTGGATTTGGTAGAATGCAACATATTCGGAAACAACCACATAAGATGTCCGGCCGTCGAAGTGTTGTGTGAAAGCTTATGTAGCCCTGCGGCAAAAAAGTTAGGATACCCTGCCGTAATGAAAGCCACATTCAGGTTGCGTCTTAACTGGTTAATGTTCATCAAATCACGCACAAACAAATCTGCAAGGGAAATCGGGCGAAAAGCACGGTGTGGTTTAGTGCTTTACACTGCAAAGAGAGCAATTAAATTCGTCGCCGACATGCAGTTGATTACGCAAAATAACGCATTGCAGAACATCTTACCAGACTCGCAACATTGTCCGGACCAACCCTTTGCGCACGAGCACGAACGTTGCGACAGTTCGCCACCGTTCAAGCACATCCGATTGCATGACTTGCTCTGACGAGTTTCTAAGCTGCAAACTTTTCCGTTGCAGGCTGGCTGACGCTCGACTGCTCTTGTTCTGTGAGACATACCTGATCCGCCGCACGTCGCTGAACATTCAGTCCATACTGACCACGGTGACATGACGCAGTCAACTAAATAACAAACAGCAAACGCTGATGAGATGATAAGCATCGTGTCAGGTTATTTTAAAACCTGCTTGAAGAGCGACAAGCAATTTTTTTACGGTGGTGATCTAAACCCGCTTTTCCTTAATTTTCCGGTTCTTTTTGCGTTACCAGGGCAGCTGCGTGTGTTGCAGCTCTGGTCCTGGTGCTCAGGACCTTCGCATGTCCTTCCCCCACAGAGCTTGGTGTAGAAATTGTTTCTGAATCACGATTACGACGCTGAATCGCAGCATGTTGCTGAATCACGATTAGAGCCTGTGCACTTCGTGCCACCGCAGGCAGCTTGCGCGAGAATGGTTCGAGTTCGAACTTTTGAACCGCCGCCGCATGATACAGAGCAAACACCGTTTTCAGACCAAGTGCTTCACATGGAGTTGACGGGACAGCACTGGGTATTGCAAGATCTGGACCACGTGCTTTGACCGGTGCAAGAAGAACCGCCATGAGCAGCTTTCACAGCAACACCAGGATTGCGAGTCTGGACGCCACCACCGCATGTCGCTGAACATGAACCATAGCTACCCCATGAACTCCATTGGCGATTCACAGGACAGGATTGAGTATTACATTTCTGTGTTGATGATGAAGGACCTACGCAGCTGTTACCACCGCATTTTGCCGTTACAGATGCCGATCGTGACTTGGATTGACTTCCACCGCCGCAAGTCTGCGAATATCGATCCCAAGAACTCCAACCTCCCCAAGCACAGTTTACCGGACAGCATTGACTGTTGCATGATGTTGATTGAGTACAAGGGCCGGAACAAGCAGCACCTCCGCAACTTGGTGCTCGGCTGTGACCTTGCGATTGAATCTTGGTTCCGCTACCGTATGACCTAGAGCAAGAACCCCACGAACTCCATTCTCCCAAAACACAACACACTGCAAAATGAACAACGTACTCATTCTCTTCTAGCGTTGCCACATGGAAACGCTGCTATGCGACATTTGATTCTCTGTATAAGTAAATTTACGTCGTCGTCGTCCATTTGTGGAAAGGTTTGATTCCATTTACTTTGTTTATTCTGATACGCCTGGATTTATTCTGGAATCCCCTATTTACCACATTATGGATGATAAGAAGTGCATGCAACGTGTTCATAGAAGAAAGAACAATTTTTCTGGTTTTATTTTATTCTATAATACTTCATGCACTTCGCAGAGCTGAGGATGCCTACTTGTAGGCGAAATATATACTCTGTAAGATCTTAGTGTCTGATTCTGTACTGAGAAAGGATTTCTTACAGTAGACAGTGTGGATTGAGCAACGTTTTATTTGTGACGTAATAGTGTTCTATCATGTGCCAACTATAATCCACAACAAAAGCTCTATGGTTCAACTTAAATATGCTGATGTTTGAAAAGTTTGAAAACTGCTGCCTCCCAGAAGGGCTGGAAAACACGTCAGGAAGTTGTAGGTAAGTTAATATTTCGGTTTTGTGTAATTGTTTACCAACTTTGTATATTTTGTTATTATCTTCATGACCAACTAGCTTTTAGAAAAACTTTTTGATGAAACTGGTGTTTTGCTTGTTTGTTTATTTGTTTGTTATTTATTTGTGTTGCCAAGTGGCAACACTAGGGTGATATGAGTACATTTATACATTTCAGGTATTTCACTGCGTCTGAGGTTTTGGATCAAGTTTTGAGTAGTGATGCTACTGGTTGCACATTTATCCAACTACCAGAGGTGCATGAGCTGACAGACGAAGATTCTGTTGACGAAGACACAGGCCCGTAAACCAGCTTGGGACACCAGGGGGGCGAAGAGTTTTATGAGAGGGGACAATTTTTTTAAACTACTGTGTGTCCAATATTTAAAAAATATGTTGGACACATTTTTTCAGGTGGCGAAAATTTTGCTAGGAGCTTCGCCCCCACTGGTTACAGGCCTGTGAAGACAGCTTTACATCTGCTAATATGACAAGGAATCAACTTCTGGCTGAATGTGAGTTCCAGCAAACTGGCAAAAGGAGTGGTTCTTGTGAAAGTGATTCAGAAGAAGCTATAGCCCCAACTTCAAAGAAGCGACGCAAGACAATGAGTTTGAAATGGACTAAGAGAGAGGCCCAAATGCCTTCCCCGCTAGTTTTCCCGGATGTGCAATACGACAAGGACGCCAGCTTGGATCCTGTGAAACTGTTTGAGTTGTTTCTTGACAACCATATTTTCAAGCATATGGTGGAACAAAGTAGATTGTATAGGGTTTCAAAGGATTGGCCTGGCCCCAACATCAGTGAAGAGGAGATGAAAGTGTTTCTTGGGATACTGGTAGTGTCTGGATATAACAAATTCTCTAGTAAAGCAATGTTCTGGTCTGCTGAAGGGAAGGACTTGCGGAACCAAGCAGTGTACGAAGTCACGCGCAGGGACCGATTCGATACCATTATGAAATCTTTGCATCTTCATCCCAATATTGATCTTGATAAAGATGATAAATATAGCAAAAGGCAAAAAGCCATCAATTCGTCCAAACTCATCACACTGTAGTTTCGACAGTAAGAGAACCACTTCGTCCAGAGAGTGCCAGGAAATCGGAAACGTTGGTGTGCAGGCAGCCAGTGTTCATCCACGATGCGAACACAGTGCAAGAAATGCGATGTCGGACTTTGCATTGACTGTTTTGCTACATATCACACCAAGTAGCCTCGTCTAAAAACTAAAAGGTAAACAAGCACCAGATTTAGCCAGGGAAAGCGCAGGGCTCCGCACAGAAGAAATGTAGGAATACACGGGGGCCGAAAAAACCACTGACTTGTTCATTAAGTTCCAGAAAATTAGGGCCATCAATCGCAAATGGGACCCAGCCCCAAACCTTCTAATTCCGGTGTTGAACCAAGTAGGCCTAATGTTTTCTCAAACGTCTCGCTGAATGTGTTTTATTGTTTAAGTGTTCTTCAGATTTGTTTCTGTGTGTTTTGTTTGTGTTACATGCAGTTTGGTTGAAAACATAAATTTTGTACTCATATTTCCCTAGTGTTGCCATGTGGCAAACCCCTATTTTACCTATGTAGAGAGGTGAAAGTTAGAAAAAATATTTGCTGTGTTATTTTTCAGAGAATATTCGCTAACCAGGACAAATATTGATGCTTTATTGAATTTTTTTCTAATTCAGGAGACAAAGGGTTAATTTTGAAAAAAAGACAATAGAAGAATATTTGTCTTTTTCACGGGTTCGCGATGTGTTTCAAAATTGTTGAAGGTGATTGCCACTGCAAACATTGTTCTAAACCTTTTCTGAGTTGATACAAAGTGTTTTCCGCTTGGCCAAACTGACAGAAAGATTAAGGGACACTTAGGAAATATTTGTAGGCGAAAGCTAAGAATTTTTATTTCTATTATACATTACAGTGGTTACAAAACGCTTTATGAGGGAAATAGCTTATAGTTGCAGGTTTTGAAAAAACTTATGCTGAAATCTAAAAAAGCAAATTAATACTTTTTGCGCACTGCTTGAACATTCTTTTTTCAGTGGGATGGAGGATGCTCAAAAGCAAGACCGAATGCAAAAATAGTTCAAACAGTACGAAACGAAAGAAAGTTCCAAAGCATGACGAAAAGGACTAAACGTCTTTGCCGAATGGAAGCATTTTATAAGGATTAATTCCGAAAGGATATGGTTTGATCATAGTTCTATTACGTTTGATAGCTTTGATGAAAATCGCCCAAAACATGGAAAAAGCAGTAAGTGGTACCACAATTGAAATGAAATACAATTTTTTATCCAAGAGAGCCGGTTTCAAATTTGCGCATATACCTGGGCAGCAATGCGTGTTGCATGCTCTGCTTCCTGGAAGATGACAAGACCCACAAGCCCCTTGCGGTCTTGTCACCGTAGGGGACTGCGTTCCACCACCACATCCACTTGAGCAAGCGCTCCACGTCCACTGGCACGGTGATGAATCGCAACGACGCCTTCGCCTTCGTCTCCTAAATATGCATCATATTTTAAATCAAATCAGCAAGTTTTTTCACCAACATTTTGCAAAGTAACCTGCACTAAAAGTCGAATGTCGTGAATGCGCAGTTGCATGCAGTGCTGCCTTTTGGTCTTAATTATCAGCTTCGTTTAATAACCCTCTACCAAACGCACCCATCCCGGTATTAATAATTGTAAAGAAAAAATAGAATAATGTCTTAAGTAAGGTTTTACTTGCGAAATGCATCTTTCTTGTTTTCAATCTGAAGCATACAAAAAACTGTGTGATCACATGTGTGCATCGGGGGAGATGGGAAACTAAGAAACCATCGGGAAAGAAAAGGAGAGGCAACGCTTGTGCACTTGAAAATTGATTCTAAACACAGGTTTACGAAATACGCACCGGTAACTAACATTGTTATTAGTTCGTAAGTTAATAGAAAAAAGGTTTTCCAACCTACAGTTTTGCCAGAAAACGAACCCTGTGAGAAATACTCTATAGAGTTCCAAATTAGCAAAACGCAAGCCAACGTTGTTCATTCTATCACAATATTATAACTCATGCCATTTTGCAATTGGAAACTTTTATTTTTATGTTTATAGTTTTAATGTATTCAAACCAGACTACTTAAACATATTTTGCAGAAAATCCTAGTACGTACCATTTTTTTGAAATACTTTAACTTTAAAAAGATAAATCGTTTCATATCTCGCATGAAGCAGTACTTTGTTGAAATCTTTTTTTAACATTTTGAATTTTTATGTGAATTTTCCAGGAGGAATTGATTTTTTCTTCTAGAATTGAATCACAGAAATGGATCATTTTCTTGGCGATGAAGACGCTTGCTTGAAGTGCGAACAAATCAAGCGGGCTTATCTTGATTTAACAGTTCGTTGATGTTCAATGGGCAAGTCGTACATGTACTTTACTTGATCATGCAAACCATTTTGTAATGTTTCAAGCTTGCAACACAATAAATAATAGCTGAACGTGAAAAATATTTATAAAAATCTTTATGAGAACCGATGTGGAAACAATTAGCCTGGGATTTCTTGCATGCATTTCTTTCATAAAAACAACTTGCCCAACATGAGACCTTTCAGCACTAGTTTCTTAAGATGACAAGGTTTTCCTGGTAATATCTTAGTCATAATGCTAAACTTAAACAAAGTTAATACCAAGCTTACCATGCCATGGAGTTAATACCATGCCACTTACCATGCAGAGGAGAAGGAGATTAAAATTGAAGCCAGAATAAAAAGTGCTACGATCCTGATACCAAACATGTTACTACAGAACAACTCAACAAATATTTTGCAATCTGCAGCAAAAACAACTTTCTGTTAGATATCTGAAAAACAAAAACTCAGTTTGCAGAATTTTCGATTTCACTTATTCCCAAGAGTGCAATATGATTAGGTGAAACGATTAAAAAACTGCACAATTTGCGTATATAAACGTGGTGAAAATTCTTTGCTCTGAGCTCTGCGTACCCAACCAAATAGGTATTCTCCCTTGTTTTGACATTAAAGATTGCTGTTTTGCAATATACAGTATATTCATCGAGTGGATCACCTTACGTTGGTGCATCATCTCTCGCAATCGAAACTTAAGATTGGTTGAATAATTTGTTTCGCGCAAATTTAAACACCGCATCAATCAAAAGCTTGTTTCTGTCAATTTCTGTGGAATGACCAGTGGCGATTCTAAGGGGGGGGGTCCTGGATGGGCCATGGCCCTCCCAGTTTTTTGCTTGGCCCACCGTTTGTCCAACAGTTTTTTTCTTAATTGCCCGTTTAAGTTCGTTTCGTTGACATATGCACGGTTGCCAAATGCGTTCTGTAAAAATACCGGCCATTTTGTCAACAGCGCCAGATCTGAGCTGTGTCGTAATCCGTAAGCAGCACAGATAACACAGAGAGACAATCAGTATTGTTAAGCCACAATTAATAATTTGCCCTATTTTGGCTGATTTGTTACATTTCGGTGTGTGTGTGACTTGATAATCGCACCAAGGATTACGTCAACAGCAGCAAATAAACTTCGCTGAAGAAACTATCCTGACAAGATTCACTACAATAGTCATTATGATTTGAGAAATTCTGCGTTAGTCCATTTTGAAGTTACGGCAAATTATTTTATTTTCGCAATACCGGCTTCAGACACTGATTTTCAAAATAACGGCCTTTGCTAAATTAGCAGTAAAATACCGGCAAGGCCGGTGAAATACCGGCCATCTGACAACCCTAGGCATATGCAGTAGATAACTTTCGGCCAGCAATATTTAAACGATAATTTAAAAACCCTGTAGCCTGCATTCAATATTTCCCAAATGCGTGACAAGCTGTGCTGTTCTTTTTGTCGGTCGGGTAGCTAGAGTTGTTTATGACGACACACACCAGTACTGCAGTCCAGCAGATGCTCGGATCCTGCGTGAAATTTAGTCAGACCGCGATCGTGGTGTGGAACAATTCATTTTGAAACTAAGAAACAGATGCAGAATTGGGAAGATTGATCTTTCGTGCATTTCAGTGTGAGATGGAACTGGATTAAATAACTGTCAGCAGATTGTTGCTTGTCCCAGTAGTAAATGTTTGTGAAAGCATTAAGAATTGGTTTCAGTTAATTTATCAGAATTTATCCTGGCTGCAATATTGCGTTCTGCTGCCTTGTGTATGACTTTAAAACATTTTACGTAAGTGGTTCGTAACTACAGTTTTAACTCTACCCACACATATCCTGCAACCTCAGAATTTTGTACGGATTTTCTGTAATGATTCAGAAGCAATTTTTCGCGTATTTCAGCTCTTTTCCCAGGAGGTCAAATATTTCTATCAGAAAAACACTTGAAAAAATTCGCAAATCATAAGCATTTAGTGAAAATGATTTGAAATATGAAATAGCTTTGGCAAAGAATTTTCTTCGGAAGGAGTCGAAGCTGCCTATATCGCTCAAACAATTTTTATCTTTTATAGCTACTTAAAAAGCTGCGTTTGATTGTTACTGGTAGCTGTAACTTTTCCCATCATCAGCGCTTCATGCGAGAGAAGTTTTTCAAAAATGAATTTACTGAAAAAATTTCCAAGAAATTCCATGACTAGTGAAAGATTGGGTAACGTTGATCTCAGTGACGTATCTAGGGTATAACAGGCATGACACATGCCATGGGCGCCACTTTGAGGGGGGGCGCAAAAACTGTTTGGCAATATTAAAATATTTGTTTGTAGTTTCTTTAACCTATATTTTGCGTCCCATGCATTCATAAACTGCAAAGCTGCATCAACGCCGCGTCCTCACCTAAAGCATTACGTCGGGCGTGTTGTGCTAGCACCACTAAGCATTATGACAAAATTACGGTATTGTGACATAACACGAGGGTCAGACATTGCGACAGAACAAGAATGCTCGCTTGCCATGTCCAGTGTCCACGATGCCTCGTCCTTCTCCCGCTATAAGAAAGGATAAGTTAGTCCGTGCTGCTGCATTTTAGGCAAGTAGATATTAGTCGGAATCTGGTTGAGATGAGTTTAAGCCCGTGGCTGTGAGAATCTGAGTGTTATGCAAATAATTGCTGTTGAGGTCGTACAGATTAAGAAATTACTTGAACAGCTGCGGCCCACTCTGACTTATTGAACTTCTTCGATGGCTACTAGTGCCTTATAAATATGCTGAATACAACGCCCCAGTCCACAAACTAAGGTTGAAAACATTAGTTAGTCGAAAACTTAGCAGTTAGTATCGTTGTCGTACCAGTTTACTAAAAAATGTTAACTCATGCAAGAGATTTGTTAGTCTTGTTCAGAGCGAACTTTTCCTGTCCAAATATGGCTTTCTGTTCGATGTCCCAGGTCTTGTAAAAGGGTTCTGACCGTGAAAAACTAAAATCTACGTGTGATAATTTAGGAGCTGTGTACAGTTCAGATGTAGATGGCTAGCAATTATACAAGAAGAATCAAGATGATTGCAAAATGCTGTTTTCAAGTCGTCTAACGTAAAATTATCGCATACTGAAGTCCTGACATTCTTCGAATTGCTTTGCAAATAATGCTGACGATGGCAGTTATATGCATTGCAAGCTGTGAACGATCTTTCAGTAAACTGAAACTGGTCCTTCGCACCTCCGGGCCTCATTAATTAGCAATAAGTCAGGGCAGGTTGTGTGATCTAGCTTTGATGAGAATAAAAAGAGAATAAACAGCGAAATCTCAATTTGATGAAATAATAAACGACTTTACTTCGATCAAGGCATGAAAAGTGTTGTTTTAATTGCTATTTTTTTGTAATTTAACTGGAAAAGGCTGGATATATTTGTTTCATTGGCAGTGTGGTATTCGAACACAAGTGATATATGACTTGCATTAAATAATTTATTTTATAATTCATCTTAAATTTTTTCCATTGGAAAAATTGTCGTTTACAGTTGCAATATGCTGTTTCATTTTTTTGTAAGATATACAATTTTTTCAGGCAACACTATGTAGACCTCATAAGCTACGATAACGTTATTATTTAAATGTTTTAATATTCAATATAGCAAAAATAAATGAGTATAGAAGCGTGTTGTAGACGTTATGGATTATTTTTATTTTATTTCCTGAAAAATTTAAAGCAAAAACAAAAGCAAATATTTTCTGTTTTATAAAATTTGTTTTTTTCATGGTTTATCTGTCGTAAAAACTGTGCTTACCTCTTACATTTAAATAACTAGAATGGGCGCACATTTAAATTTTGCCGTGGGCGCCAGTTTGCATATATACGCCAGTGGTTGATCTACTTTCAGTTGAAAGGGTACGAACTGAAAAAATAGATTTAGATGATTTCGTTGAGGAATTTGACAGTCGACATGACAATCGAAGGATTAAGTTGTACTGAGTTGATAACGATATAAAATTCTAACGTAGCTTGTGCAGGGATCTGTGTGAGAAGTATGTTGCTCATTGTCTATTTGTCTGAATCTTTTTTGGTTGAGAGCTAGTGCGCGTTTCGCGTATGACAAGACAGTCATAAATCAACTTAGGCTTGAAAAGTCAGCTTTTGAGGATCAGTCAAAGAAAATTTCAGTGTAAATAATTAAATGAACGACTTTGTTGGGAATATTCTGCAAAATAAGTTTTACGCCAACTGTTACATCTTGCTATCACGTACACGCCGATGCACACCTATCTGCGGCGCTGGTATGCTACTTAGATGCAACTGGTGCCAAAACCTCGATGCTGTTAAACTGCATACTGCAGGGGTGGGCAATTATTTTTGGTGCTCAGGAGCTACTTTGAGAAGGCCGCATTTCGCGGAGGCAGTGGCGTACGCAGAAACTTTTCATGGGGGGGGGGTTCATTCAGCGGCATAGGGGAGTCATTTGTATTTGGTGTACGCTGTTTG
>Ga0210059_1003757_pt1 | contig 24427 bp, 18 predicted proteins | sample Ectturendosymbi2_FD_188042 | JGI IMG/M metagenome (GOLD analysis project Ga0210059, IMG submission 188042) | Ecteinascidia turbinata endosymbiont from Florida, USA - Sample 2 (SPAdes) (version 2) | ecosystem: Host-associated > Tunicates > Ascidians > Unclassified | place: Key West, Florida...
ATCACTTTTTATGTAGTTGGTGTGCGTGTCATCTCAGTAGCGGTAATGAAAAGCTGGGAGCCTGCAGAGCTTACGGCGTTCTGCAGCTCATTCTGGAACCGCGGCTTTACTCCTTCTTAACCATGTTTCGAAACGTTTGAGCAAGTGGAAATTTTGACGCTACTCGTAGGATATAGCAACTTTATGCCATACATCTCAGCAACTTGCATGCACGTGTGCAACTTGCGATCAGAGAGTTAATTTCCTCACAACGAAGCTAAACAATACTACAAAAAATTACCTTTGTCATAAAAGTTGTTTTTCATAAATTTTGCAATTTTATAGCTTTAAATAATTTCAATGCAGTGGCATGACACCACGCGGAAAATTTCGGGGGGACCACTGGGGGGGCAGGCAAAATTTTTGGGGAGCAGTGGCCTCCCCTGGCACCCCCTAGCTCCGCCCCTGTGTGCAATTGTACACATTCCTTAGTAGTTGATCATATAGGCTGCAGTATTAGCTGCAGTATTAGCTGCAGTATTAGCGTGTATCAGTCCCATGTTGCTATGCTGTGTTCAATGCGCGTTTAACTGTCTGAACTGGAGTGGATTTTTGGTCTTCATACCCCAGAGACTTACTGCCCACACACGGCTTACTATTTTTCTGAACCCGGATGTGGATGGATAAACTAAAACCCTAAATCACCAGAAAATAATCCGAAAAACACACAAAATCAACAACCTACTGAAAACCAAAAGAATGCTGAAACCGAAATATATGTTAAGTGGGAGACCGGTTTTTACACTGAGCTTACCAGGGGGGCAGTTTGCCCCTCTTCCGCCCATCGGTTACGCCACTGGCCATGATATATTGTATGTACATACAGTAAGCTGTCCCTACTCAACTGCAACAAGATAAGAGCTGGTGGCGTATAGCCTAGTTTATGGGAGGATCTGCAAGTTTTTTAATTAATCTATGTTTTGGTTGAGTTAATTCTCGGCTGGAAAGGCGGAATGCTTCACATTAATCGTTACATAACCGTTGTAAATCTTGTTTCAATATCTCAATGACTTTGGCATTTGAGCGCGGTCTTCTGACTCCATTATAGGTTCTGTACTAGGTTTGCTGATGAACCGTGATACGATGATCAGTGTATTGTACATAGCTTAATGTAGTACTTCCTAGTAATTATAGCTAATCAGTAATGCTAAAAAATGAAGAAATTCGTCAGAAGTATCCCTTTTTCAGAAATGGATTAAATGATTTTGAAGCTGAGTGAATTACGTGTGGTTGCATTTACAAAGTTCGCAAAAGAGAGTGAAAAGACTATTGTGACTTTGTGGATATTGAGTACCAAAAACTTATTTCTCACAGCCTAACCATGTGGCTATCACTTTATCCTAGCTTGCCAAGGATGCTTCGAATGAACCCAGCTTCACATTCATATTTCATGTCCATTGACAAGCCGACTGTTGTTCTGAAACGTTTTTTTGGAAATTCTCTGAACGAACTCTGTTTAAGACATTAAGACATTTGCAATCATTTCTGGTTGCTTTTAATGAGCAAGTTCGGAATATTGAGAAGTCCAAAGCGTCATTTGTTGAGGTTTTAAGGATACGATAGAGACAATCAGATGTGCATATCAAGCCAAGTTAAATCAGCATTAAGAAAACTCAAGAGACTGAGAGAAGACAAGGATCGTGACTGTGCATTATTCATGTCAGATATATCTGCATTGTAGAAGTCTTGTGATGCACATCTGGCTGTACGGATCACTTTATTTGCTGAATTTAAATGCTTTGACTAGATTCCTCCGTTTGCAAACAACTGAATGGGAAAATGTTGAATCATGTGTGTAGAATCTGCTTGAGAGAAACGTTTCTATTGATGAAGCTAAACTGTTTGACCAATCCCAAAACTTGTTTGAGTTCGTGCAAAAAGAGCATCAACCAAATGCAATTTATTGTAAAATGATGGAACATGAAAGATGGGCAAAATATTTTGCAACTTACAATACCATTGAATGCTTCAGCGAACTAATAAAGATCGCACAGTTTTACTACAGCGTTATGACTCATTACGCTAATGTGGAACGATTTTTTCATTGATGCAACCACACACCACAAAAGAAAGAGAAATCCCTCTAACTGAACCAGTTTCTACTCAATTAAAACTGGTGTGAAATTTGAAACATCTTTCATGTGATTAGTTTAAGGCGATTTTACGTTTTAAAGAAATTTAGGAAACTGCAAAATATTCATGAACTAAATAGGGCAAGTAAATAAGATTTTGTTTTGTGTGTTTTGACTGAAACATCGTCCACACTGGACGTCTTACTTCATTGCTTAAAATTATCAATAGGCCTAATTATTATTTGACTTGTCAAGTATAGAATACACTCAAGTTAGTGACAATCGTAAGTTGTCCTCCCTTTTTGCGATGAAAATGTGGCAGCCTCATTGAGCTTGTTAATAAATAAACATGCACAGAAGGGAGATCGTCATCTTAACGAGTTTAGAGCTTATCCAAGTGGTTCTGTGGTTCGGAAAGAGGTAAATAATCAAAAGAGGCAAAAATGAGAGAGGACGAAGTTGCAGCCAATTCAAGAAACATTCAAATTACTATTTTACAGTGGCAGTGAAGTCCAGCGGAGACATTTCTGCGAAACCTGTAACAGCAGAGAAAATCGAAGAGCATGTTGCGACACACTTAGATCTACGTAACAATGAAAATACAACTGTAGTCGTTTAACCAGCGGTGCAGTAGTAAAAGAACGTCAAGATGTACAATAGAAAAACACGGCAGATGATATGGCCGACGCTATCACTAAAGCCAACGATATTGGTCTATGAGCCCTCTGGCCAGCGAATATACCGGCAAAAATGCAGGATAATTGGTTGAAATATGAAACAGGCTCTTTTTGACCTTGTGATGAAAAGTCATTTTGAAAACATGGTGTTCCACAACACAGAAAAGACAGAAACTTGTCACGGAAATGTACCACAAGTCTTATTCGTCGCCAGAACCACAATGGCAGAGTAGTTCACAGAAGCTGACTTTGTTTTCCTCCTTCACAAACTTTTGTTAATTAAAGAAAGAAGATGCGATGCTTCCAGCGACTGCTTTTGCAAGAGTGTCATATCGCTAATCATTGTCAAATACCATGTTGCATCATAAAGTTTTGTTGCAGTTGAGTTAACAAATGTGACGTCACAAAATTACGTCATAAATATTAATGATATGTGGAAGTACTAGTGACTTCATCGATCATCCCGTACCTGAACATTTTGTATCTGCACATGGGGCCTCCCACCATGCTTGGGCCCCAAGCTCCCACCATTTAAATCCGGCGCTGCGTCAAGCAACTACTTTGCCCATGGCCCTGTAGGTAGGACCAACACTTAAGAAACTATACACATTAACTGTTCGCAGGTGTATTCGTGCTATCACTACGATTCCGTTAGCCTGGACGGTTTGCTTGTAAGAGAGAGTGAGTGATGTCACGTGCTTAGTTGGCCAAATAAGCATGCATGGGTTGCTCCAAGAGCCTCCTGAAGAGCATCTGTCCCTGTCCATTTCTCAGTTCAAAATTTCTACAGCGGCATCTGTCTGCACATTGCGCAATTATCTGTACCTTGCGCAATTATCTGTAAAGTTAGTGATATGTCGGCTAAGCTTTGTTTGCTACCACTGCCTCGAATATGTTAGATGATACACTAGCAATTCGCAAACACTTGTGCTGCCTTTCACGAGTAGGCTATGTGTAGAAACTGTTGTTTCAATTCTGTTTTGGTGATTTAACAAAGGTATTTTGCTTTTGGTATCAACCAACAACCATGTAGTGTGGTGGCTGTGAGATAATTCTACGATCTGTGGTGGTACTGCAGTGCATTTTGCTTGTCTGCGATGTTGCGAAAATTGCTGTTGATAATATTTAATGACAAATAATAGCCGACTGAGACACCAGAATTTGCTGGAAGTGGTATGAAGTAATGCTACTATATAACACAAGAGTTATTTGAAAACAATATCTCGGGATACTGAGCATGTTACAAACTTCCATAAACAATGTAAAAATTTTGCAGAGAAGTGCCACACGACATCGCATCGTACTTTAACAGATTAACAAAATCACGGTAACGGGGGAAAACGGGCAAAGAAAAACAGACGTCGTGGCTGGACCTGGTCAAGAAAAGTGTTGATGTGTTAAAATTGAAATAGCATATATGACATAAATGATGCAGTAAATAAAGTAGCTTGTACTTTAGTGAGAGCAAAATATTTTTCTCAAAATTTCATCCCCCACCCTTCAAAAATTCCTGCGTGCACCCCTGCTCAAAATTGCTTTTATTTCGAACTGCTTGTATGACTGAAAACTGAACAAGCAGGCTTCTGTAAAAAAGCTGCTTTTGGTCAGTGCACTGCAACACAAAGGGCCGGCCTTCAACCGGTTTCTTCAAATCTACTAACCTACGGAAACTTGCACTTCCTATTGAAATTGCTTGTGTATGGCCGGTACGGGGCTCACAGTATTCTTAAGCATGGGGCTTGTTGCCAATGGAAATAAAAGTGAACTGGGCATTTGTTTAACATTCTCATTCATCACAATTCGTTCTGGAATCGTGGCCATTGTGGAATCGTGGAACAATGGTTATTGTTTATCGATGTGTGGTCCAGTTTTTTAATCAGCAGCTTAAAGCAGAGAGAGTGTAAGTTTTAAACTTATTTTCTGTTTCAATTGCAAGCGTTTTGCACATAGCAGGTTATTGCTGTTTCAGCAGGTACTGCCACTTGTTTCCCTAGTTTGTTTATTACCCTCAGGATTTGCAATCGACCATCCCAGTGACTGTGGCATCCGAAGAAAGGAATTTTGCAAACTGAAGCTAATTAAATATTATATTGTGTTGCATATCTTAAAGCTACTTCTTTCAAGTATTTTGCTGTAACCATATTTTCCTATATAGCAAATTTTTTTTAATTAAAAATTTATCAATCTTTTCCCATTTCAAGAAAAGATTGATAAACTTACGCGCTGATTCTTCAATTATCAATTGCATTAATTTTTTGTTTCCCCACACTTTTTCATTATTGTACATTAAAAAAGAATATTTTGAAACCTCTGTTAAACTTGGAAAAATCTTTTTTTTTTATTTGTTTAATTACCTCGAGCGACCTAAGATGTTTGTTCCTTTGTCGCTTTGGCTTATCTCTTTTCTTTGTTTCCACCTCTACTTCATTCGCGTTTTCAACAAGCCTTTTTCTTCTATAACTTTCCCCATTTGCTTGCTGTTCATATGTGTTAATCTAAATTTCATTGGCGAACAGATTCTTTGCGTATCACTATGAACACGAAATTGTCCAAATATTTACACACATAAAACTGACCAACCTAACCTGACTTACATCCAAGGTGTATTAAAATTTTAAGACTTATTGTGAAGTAGTTTTGCACATTTGAAGGTTATGTTATAACATGCTTTGCAAAAAACAATCTGCAATAATAATAATCAAAAATAAACTAAGTAACCTCTTATTAAAAAACTGACTCCGGCTCCTGCTCTTCCTTAGAAAAATCAACTCCGGCTCCACTCCTATTTTCGAAAATCGTTAAGACTCCCGCCGGAGTCTACTCCAACACTCCCGTGTCAAGCGAAATTTCTGATCTCTACGAAATTTCTGACCTCCTACCGTTTGTCAGTTATTTTGCTTCTCAGAATAAGAAAATGAAGTTTGGAAATTACTTTTTTGAAGTGTGTTGTCTAAATTAATCATTTTGGTTAGATGCCCTGTGCCCACAACAAGCTAATAGTATCGGAATAACTTCAACAACTGAAAAATTTTGGACTTAATCTCAGACCTCAATTATTTTTGTTTTTCTCACCTTAACGCGCACCCCAACGCGACACACTTACCTAAGAACGAATCCCTAAGCCCTAATCATCAGTTTTCTCAGTGTATTTGACATGAAGAATACTAATGTGCGCATCAGTATATGGCGTGATGTCAGAAATTTCGCTTGACACCGGCTCCTGAATATATTTGCTGAGCGCATTCATTTCGGGTTGCTCATACGGCGTACCACAGTTAACATAATCGTTAAATATCCAGGCTACCAGAACCTTCACCAAATAAATAGTGAAATTATCCTGTCCAAGATATTTGTTCAATGGATCTTGGTACTTAATTTTGAGCTGCAGATTGGTGATGCTTAATACTGCCTAGCAGAGGTGGCCTCGGATCCGGAGTCGATTCCAGCAGGATTCTGCGTTTGTTTTTGGAGCCGGAGACAAACATTTGTGAAAAAACGGACCGGGAACAGGAATCATTGTTGTCGAACGAACAAATGTTTATGTAAGCTGTCATCCTCAATGGTCTTACCATTGCCGTTTATGTAGCATCGGCAGGTCAAGGCTGCACGCACGAAACCGTAAATCACTCATGTTGAGCACGTTACGGCTGACAGTGTCCATATGAATGAAATAAAAAATCTTTGGAGGGACGCTGAGCGAAAATTAAGTGCTATGAATGGAGTTCAGCACACATTTCTGACATCCTATTGAGATGAGTGGATGTAGCGCCACAAGCATGATAAGGATCATTACTTTCACGATTTAGTTAAGGCTATTGCTGAAAATCTGAAATGCAAAGTGTGATTCCTCTGTACTTTTGGCAAGCACAAACAACCGCCAGCCATGTAGAGACAAGTCTAATTGAACCGCAAGAGGAAAAGGTGAGGCCGACATATGCACCTTATGCAATGAAACATTTGTTTGAGAGCCAATTTGCAAAAAAATGTAATAAATGTACACATTTGCTTACGATGTATCTTTAAATTGAGCCCGAATTTTCCAGCCGCACTTTTTTCAATGGATGCGAGGTTCGTGCGTAAAATTGAAAAGCTTCACTAAGGCATCAAATGTACTGATACAACAAAATAACCGCATGCAAATGAAAGAACAAGTTCTGAACATAAGATCCAAAACAAAAAAAGTTGCAAATATGTTGTACCAAGCTCATACAAATTGTCCAAAACAAGCAAGTTTTGCAAACATGGTGATAATTCAACTAGAAGTTACTGTACTTTCCGAGGGGGTTATGATAACAAATTTTATACCAAATCTTTGGAATTCATCCAACTATTGATCTGTAAAAAATCGTGGGGTTATTTTTGTTTAAACGAAATGAGAAGAAAAATCGCAAAGGTGCTCTAAAACCAAAAATGCCTTTCGCTGCCAGATTCTCGTGTTGCGCGACGACATTCACGTTTTTAAGCTGAAGTTACAGGAAGATGTTGATTTTCTGTTAACAACGATCGCTATGCAACAAGGCTGTTACAGCAATGATAAAAAATTAAGAAAGTTTTCAAAACGCTGTGACCCAACATGAAAAACGTTTCTTGAAAAATGTGAAACTTTTAAGGTCATTTTGTAAACTGTTTCTTCTAACTATCTTGCGCATACTTTCCAAGAAAACATACTTCATTTTTTTCTCTCTGATAATGTTCTTACGCAGGTCGTGCAAAACATCGAAAAGATGAGCTAGTTTGTTGCCAGGTGCAAGGTGATGGACGAAAAAATACGATGAAGTTTGTTGAGCATCAACTTCCACGTGCTTATCATTTGAACCGTCTTTCCAACCTTTCTGAAGAGGAAATAGAATGCGGTTGCGGAGACTCGGCTCCCAGCAAAACTGTTTTGAAACAAATTCGGCATGAAGCAATGAATGTGCTCACTCCAGTCGAAGACGAATTGAAATGTTTATCAGAAATCCATTTGCAACAGCAGCAATATTGCTCAGGCATGATCAAAGGAACTCTGCAAATGATTCTTTCTCGTCCAAGAGGCATTATTCTGTTCAGCGGAAGCACGGTTCGTATTTATCATTCTCTGGCAAGAACCGATATTGTCTACGCTGTTGTTACTGGCAGTGTCCCTGGAGACAAATCCTGTTATGCTTATGAGATTGTGGTTAGGCATCCAAACGAAGGAAATCCTCCATTGGCTGTAGCATCATACTTTGCAACAAGCCACAACATACCATCAATTTCCTACTTTCTCCAATCAATTTTCCACGCTGAAAGCACTTTATACAGAAAAATATCTCTACCCATGTTGCTGATGTGTGATGGGAGCACAGCACTGATGATGGCGATTGTACTTTCGATGTTCAAAGAAACAATTAAAAACTATTTACATCGTTGTTGGTTGATTGCTTCAGGGAAGTACACCTCATCGCTTTGTGAACTTCCTATTCTTCATCTCTGCGCAAGTCACTTCATGAAAAATGCGAAGAAACTTGTGAAAGAAAGGTGAGAACGTATTTTTAAGTTTGTGAAATGTTAACACGTACGGTAGCATACAGCTGAAAGCAAGATGTTTCACGTTTGTTACTGTATTCTGACAAATTTTTTCAGCGTAGTTTTGCTTTTAAAAAGGACTAACGCACCATATAGTCATGATAGATGCCTTATGGTAATAACACAATTGTTATCTGTTAGAGGTATGCTTCACAACCTTAAGTTTCATGTGTATCATTGCAGCTTCAAAAAGCATTTTAGACTGGGGATGCACATCATGGGAGCATTGGTGAAATGTTCGTCACTTGATGAAATTGGCACAATTGTTTTCCACGTCACAGTTCTGTGCACAGTCGCCTATGAGAAGCATGCCTCAAAGAGCTTTGAAATCATCAAAGAAAACCCAGAAACGATGTGTGGGACAGAGGTACAGCAGATTTTGGACTGGTGAATTACTTCATTTATATTCCATCCCAATTTAATACTTGTCATGATCCTGTTTTTTACCAGTTTACAGATTGTATGTTTAGATGAAATCGACAACTACGTTGAAATTGTTTTGATTTCTTGCATGCCGTAAGCATGATACAGGCCACACTCGTACAAATGTAAGTATACGTTCAGGGCGAAAGACGGAGCGAGGACGACATGATGGAAGATGATTGGTTTGTTTCAGATATTGGAGGATTTCCAGATATTGGAGGACATCCTAAATTCCAAGGATTTTTTCGTTTCGTTTAAACAAAATTAACCCCGTGATTTTTTTACAGATCATAGTTCGATAAATTCCAAAGATTTTGATATATAATTTGTTATCATAAACCCTCGGCAAGTATTTTAATTTTTAGTTGAAATGTCACCAATTTTCCAAAACTTGCTTGTTTTGAACAATTTGTATGAGCTTGGTACAACATATTAGCAAGTTTTTTTTGCTTTGGATGTTACGTTCAGAACTTGTTCTTTCCTTTGCATGCAGTTAATTTGTCGTATTAGTTCATTTGATGCCTTAGTGAGGCTTTTCATTTTACGCCCGAACCTCGCATCCACTGAAAAAAGTGCTGCTGGTAAAGTCGGGCTTCCCCTAGGTTTGATGCTTATCTGATCTTTCCTCGGGTACGTTTTTTCGACTAACTCTCTTTGCGCATTCTATTCTCTTCAGCATCACGTGCACATCCGTCACGGGATGAATTATGTTTAACAGACAGCAGTTATAGTTGTGTGTAAGCATCATTACCAGGGTTGCCAATTATACGTGCTACTACTACTTAGTAGTAGTACTAAGCAGTGGTAGTACTAGTAGTAGTACAAGAGTACTATCTTAGTTAGAGGCTTTGGTAGCCTGTCTTTTAAATGCGGCTTATTAACTTTTGACACCATTTCACGCAGCTTGTAATCAAGTGTGGCTAACAACCGAGTAAATACTGTACTGAGATATAAACTAAAACGAGATTTTTTGTATTGACGGTCTCAATAGAATATGCGTATTCAGCAAAAAAGAAAGATGGAATCTTCAACCGAAATGGCTTAACCTTATTCTTTGCCCCTCAAAACTAAGGGATAGACACCAAAATTTTTTTGACACCATGCACCGTGACTGAGATATTGACGAAAGAAGGATTTTCTCACTGTAATCATAATGGCTACCTTAATTTGCATATTCATATTCGGAGGATTGCCCAAGGATGAATAAGTGGCAACATTCACATTCTTAAACAACACACCTGGGAGGTATGAAAACAGCAAAAAGACTTTGTATGGATGGTATTGCAAGGTTCTCCAAAAATATGGGATTTGGCAACCGGAGTGTATAGACCTATGATTTTTTGTAATAATGGTTCATTTTCAGATAAGACTTTTATATTTTTTGCAGCAATGCCAGTTCACCTTATTTATATTAAAAACGTCAATACAGCCACTTTGACTATTGCAATATTTAAAGTTATTATTATGTTTGCCTTATGATATAACAATGCTGATTGAATAGTTTTGTATTTGTTATGGCATTACTGTTTAACAAAAGGTGAACTGGATTGACTGCACACAATTAAAAAGCGATATTAGCATATGACATGCAAGGCCTAAGTATGCTTCATTTTTGAGTTCAGGACCATGAGAAATGATGGAATCAACTATTCACTCATCTTTTTGCCTGTGTAAGTCAAACATTGAAAAATTGTGTGTTGTAAGTAGGTGAAGAAGAGCACCACTTCCTTAGTAGTACCCAAAATTTCAAAAACTAATTGCTTCGAAAACCACTGTTCTCATATCAATCGTTTTCCATGTGACTCATTTTTGTTCTGCCTTTTCTGCAACATGATAATAAGCAACTTGGTCAATAAATACTGAAATCTAGTGGTTAAGTTGATTTGTTGAGTTATATGCAATTAGTACAGTGCAAGCTTATCAAAATGTTTTACAACTTTGTTAAAATTGTTCAAATTTACGTTTACATGTATACATTTCTTTTCAAATGCACTTATCTGCAAAACTACAGGGTGTGTTTCATAGTGAATGCCAGCAATATGTGCTATATCTATTTACATCACATTTGTTAAGTAACTAGCTTTAATCAAAATAAATAACAAAAAGTTGTTATTGGAATGGCCAGGGCACATACTATTTCAATAAGCTGTCTTTTAAAAAATGCAATTGTACAAGCACTGGAAATCTTTTTTTTTTGTTTTTTATTTTGATAAAAGCTAGTTACTTAACAAATGTGATGTAAATAGATATAGCATATAATGCTGGCATTCACTATGAAACATATCCTGTAGTTTTCCAGATTAAGTGTATTTAAAAATAAATTTATACATCTGTACCTAAATTTGAACAATTTTACCAAAGTTGTAAAATATTTTGATAAGCTTGCACTGTACTAATTGCATATAACTCATCAAATCAACTTAACCACTAGATTTCAGTATTTGTTGATCCAAGTTGCTTATCTGTTGCAGAAGAGCAAAAATGAACCACATGAAAAAAGTTAATCACCATAGATCAGTAGTTTTCAAATTTTTAGCTTTTGAAATTTTGGCCACTACTAAGGAAGTGGTACTCTTTACGGTCTTACACAAATCTTCCATGTTTGGCCTACACAAGAAAAAAGATGAGTGAAATGTTGATTCCATCATTTTTCATGATCCTGAGCTTGTTAGTCATTTTTCTTTTTCAGTCTTTTTTAGTCAATTTTAATTTTTTTTGGCATTAGTGACCTCAGGAGTTCCAAGTGAAGTGAGATATATCACAACATGTTTTCATCATAGGCCATGCAGTAGTCAGGATAAGGGGAGCAAAACAGTCCTGCACAGAGGGTTTGGAGAAAGTATAAAAAACATATAGAAGATAATAAAGCTCACAGAACACAACAACTTTCTAAAGGCAATAGTTATTCATTGAATACAGGCAAGTAGCACAAAGGAACAGTGGTTAATACAGTGGGGATGGCTATTTTTAGTGTTTTTCTCATTGAGCATTTTGAAATGATCACTTCTACAATAGTCTTAGGAAATCACATTTGTCCCATTTTCACTAGCCACTAACATTTTTGAAAACATGATGAACTACTTTGCCCAATGTTTTGCACAAATAATAAATCATATAAAATACAAAAATAAACTTTAAGATTTTTAAACAAATCTGATCACATTTTGAACGTGACACCGAATCTGCAGCAATTCACTATTATCTTATCATCAAGTGTTACATTTTTTACAAACACATTTAACAAATAGTGAATGACACATTTTGAACTGGACCCTAAACCTGGTATAGTCAAATGGGGCAAAAACAATTTCTCAGTGTTTGGGTAAAAAGTATCCAACCCCTTAAAAAATATTGAAAAGTGAAAAGTTTCAAATGAATTGGTGCTATAGAGGCACGCATTGAGACATTGTTTGTAACATATTTGTTCCAACCCAAGTCCTCAAATTAGGTTTAGAGATTTGTGTGAAAGTTGATGGCCAAACTTTTTGACCCGAGGGCCGAATTCGTGACTGCCTGGCCATTGCAGGGCCGGATGCACTGCAATTTACATGACAGGCAGCAGCCAATGCTTTTGGATAAGACCAGTAGAATAGCTAGATGTTTGAAGTAGGGGGAAAGCTCAGCTGAACGGGGTCCACTAACCAAAACTCAGAAAAACATTAAGAAATGATAGTGCATCTCTGAAGTCGTGGATGTCCATTCTAGATAAAAAACAGAAAACACCCCGAAAAATGCAAAAAAACAACAAATTGAGGAATACTAAATATCAAAATGTCAACCCAAGGGGGCCTCAGTTGTTACATTAAACTTGCCAGAGGGGAAAGCTCACTGCCTTACCCCCATCAGTTACGCCACTGGATAGGACCAAAAGTTTCAAACAAATTTTATGAACTTTTATGCTGCTTTAGACTGGGTTGCGGAGTTTAAGGTTCTTGGATGGAGTTGGATTCCTGATAACCATTGGAGTTGGATTTTTTGTCCGACTCCCACTCCAGTGGTACAGTTGGATCATGTTTCCATCATACTCCTAAATTGGGAATTCTTGTTGAAACAGGACAAGTTATTTTGAAACTTTTGTTGCAACAGAAATTTCTTGCTATGCACCACAGTTTCCAGTGAGTTTAACAGCCAAATTTCATTCCCCTCATGTTAAGGAGTCAGAATTGAATATTTTGGAAAGGTTTAGAGTCAGAGTTGGACATTTTACCACCAACTCTACAACCCTGGCTCTAGAAGTACATAGCGTAAACATGTCAAAATAAACAACTGTTTTGATAATGCAAGTCTCTGCATACCCACATCAATGAAAACTTTGATAACTTTACATTTTGAGTTTTATGGGCTTGTTTGTTTTTACCCCACACGGATGTACTGACTTGGGCAAAAGAAACTAGTTACTTTTTACCCCAGACAAGATTTTTTTAACCCCATGTTTGTATTTTTGTATGACCTCAACTGTAAAACAGATGAGCTAAATTTCTTAAGAGTACTGCTCTGCAAAAAACAAGCTTCATTTGTTTTTGGCGTTTCAGTTGTAATGTAAATGTATTTGATTACAATAATAGCTCACAAGCAATTGCCAATTATCTTATCTTGTTTTGGGTCTGTAACAGAGGTTTTTAAACTATTTTAGGTACATCTCCTTTGACGTTCGTCATTGATATTTGTGTCTCAGCTAACCTCACAATTAAAGACAAAAAACAGAAAAAAACTTTAATTGCCATTATCTTGTTTTTGAGCAGTATGTTGCTACCACACTTGTGCCCCTATTGCAAACCTTTCATGCCCCACAGTTTGAGAACCTGGGATCTAGTCCAGAAAGTAATGAAACAGTGATGATGGAGCTGCTTCATATTTGATTTTTTAAAACTGCATCACAATAGTGTTGTGTGCAGAAAAATAAGGGTAAGTTCAAAAGACTCTTTTGCTGGAATCACAGGTTTACCTTTAAGAAGGGCCCGATAAGAAGAAAAGAGTTTAGTTGCATGCTACAATTGATAAAGCCAGATACATTTAGTCAAATGAAAATAATGCAAAGATTTCTTTTCCCAGATAGAAAATATTTGTGACACATGGACCTCAAGACAGTGAAACATCTCTTAAGGCTATTTTCAAGTCAGAGGAAGGCTAGCTTGAAATTTCCCCCTCCACAAATACAATATTTATCCATGGAAAAGTCATTACGGAGTTAGCAGGGATTTCCTATCTGTCTTGTCAAGAAATGAAGGCTGTTGGTTTGGTACGTGTTTCTGAAACACTGCTGCACAGTTTCAAAGCTTGGTGTTTGATCTTGTGGTAATCTTGACACAACTTCATGAAGTAACATCGCTCATCAGCCACAAATGCTTGTTTTTGTAAATGATGACAGTGGTTGGCATTTTTGAAACTCAAATGCTGTATTACGAGAAAAGCACTTGCTAGGCTTACTTTGAAACTTGAAATTTTGAAACCGCAATATTAAAAACCTTACTCAAAAGCAGTCTCCAAAGAAGATAATATAATGGTGAAATTGTCAGGTAGTAGTTGTTCTAAGGCAGATCCTTTTCTATTAGTGTTTTCTATAGCACATAATCCCTATTAGTAGATCTTATTGAAATAAAGACTCACTCTTGAAAAAACAGTCCAATCCTTATAATAATTATTCTGTATGATGGTATTTCAATATCCATTCAACTTTCAAAACTTTTCAGGTCACTTGACTCAGAGGACGCTGATTAAAAAAGATTTAATTTATGGGTTTGCCTCAGTTTTTAGTTAATGTCACTAATATCTTAATAAAATAAATGTCATGGACATAGCCCTTCATTTTGTAGAGTTATCAGAAGTTTAGGCTGAGACATGATTGGCAGTGAAGTGTTGCTTCCAAGACATTTCCATATACTTTTGTATGTATCCCGGACAACTTGACAGTCTGGAAATTGTTGGTGTGTAACAGTTTTTCATAAAAGTGTGACTTCGCTCGAGTTCAATCCTAAGAAAATATTTCATCCTTGGAGACAAAAATGTTGACCAACTTTAAGGTTTGCGCCCAAATATTGGTTTAACAAGTCACTATGCTTACCGTTTTAGCAAATCCCAGAAGCATTTCCATTTTGCCAGAGTTTGGCATAGAAGCAATAGCTGTTGGCGTATGTATTGAAACAAATCCCATACATTTTGTTTGACCCGGATCAGACATACTGAGACTCACTGGGCATTTTTACTTCAAACTGTAAGGGGTTAAATTTCTGGAAATTAAGTCATGCCTAAGTTTAATTAAAGATGCACATACCAATTTTGTTTGCACACAATACCACAGTTTTTGTTTGTTGTGATGATTTTAATATGAATATTGTTCATAAAGTTACTTGCCCATATCTGTTTCAGGTTAATGTCAGGTAGTTGTGCCATTATGCAATTCATACACAGAGACAGTTTTCTGCCCACACAAACTCTGAAGTATCCTTGCAGTTGGTGAAGTCCTATTTTGCTCACATGGCGAATTTCATGAAATGGTGAATGAAGTAAAAACAAGGAGAGTTCAGCAGAATGAGTGGTACATACTCAAAAAAAGTTTTGGAAAGGAAACAAAAATCTGGGCTTTCCACCATCAAAAACAAACTCAATTTTCCAAAGATTTACAAAAGGTTTGCTTGAATCTTATTTTGAATGGTGTGTGGGATCTCTGCATTGCTTTTTTGTTCGCACCAGTTATCTACATTTTGTTTCAAGATTTGAGAATCCTGTTGTGATTGTTGGTTGACATTACTGCTTCAGAGCATGCTGGAAACAAACACAAATTTTGTATGTAAAAACAGATTCTGACTTCACAGTTTTGCCAGTTTTTTTTTTCTCTAGTTGTTTGCATGCAAGTTGGAAATAAACAAAAACACAGCAAATAAATCGATTGAAAGTAAACGTTATGAAGTATGCATATCGCAATTATACTGTCTGCAAATTTATTTGCAATGATTGAAAGTAAACATTTGAAGTATGCATATTGCAATTACACTGCCTGCAAATTTATTTGCAATGTATTAGCTCTTCTGAAAGAATGCTTGACGGTTGTAGGTTGGCTTCAAAACTTTCATTGCATGGACGTCATATTCGTGGCTTAACGAATGGATGGGTTGCAAAGGATCTTCAATCTTTGGTGCACCAGTATGAACTTCTAATCAAGTTTAAGGAACTTTCTGATGCAGTACGTAATTATGAGTCACTGACAAATTTTGCCTTTTATTGGAGGGTTAAATGCAGTTAATTATTTTCCACTCTTTGAAATCCAAGCTATGATTCTTAGTGTTTGTTCCACAGTGCCTATTAGTGATTCTTCTTTATCATTTTCATGCATTTGTGTTTCACTGCAATTCACCGGGATGCTCTTGATGATCAAGAGTGGCGATTGTAACACAAGCGCCATGTGGAAAATGTCATGTGTAGGTTAGTTTACTTCTGCGAAGTATCTTTTTGCCTCTGTATTCAAAGTAACGAAAAAGTCATCTCAATTTTTGGAAAATTAAATCTCTACATTTTATTTTGGATTCAAACAGTAGATGCTTCAAAAATTACTTATCATTAGATGCTTGTTGGGGAAGAAAGATTCTTTAAGTTTGAGTTGAAATTGAAATCACACTTTGTTATTTTTTTGTTTGTATGGGAACCATTCTTTGTATTCTATTGTTAATCTTGCCAATTTCGTTTAATTCAAATGTAAAAGAAAATCGATGTTGAATGAAACTAGGATGTTGACTGGTCGACCAGTTATTTTCACAGATACTTGAAAGATTTCAGTCTACATGCAATGAAGTGCTGTACAACTTCTCATATATAGTGATGACTTCTAAATTACCCTCATTGTGGTAATACCTTTTTGTCTGCAAAATTTCTTTAAGCATTTCGACCATCTTCTGATTAACAGTTTGATAATGGATACAGCTGAAAGCAACATCAAATGCACACATTTCAGGGTGGTTACCATGGATACTGAGTGCTCCTGTACACACTTATACCTTTTTATAAACACTTGTGATTGGTTCTACTTTTCAGGCAGACCTCGCCCGACCAATCACAAGCAACATAGTAGACAGTCTTGCTCATCTCAGGAGCGCGGCTTGTTTATGTGATCTTTACATTTCTGACGTCACAAAAAACAACGAAAGCTTTCCTCTCCATAGCATTCTGCTGACTGTTCGAACCGGGATGAAAATACCTTTCAAGGTTTGTCATTGTCTAAAATTTTTGCCCTGTCATCAACGTGGCTTTTTGTCATGTACGATCTTTAGCAACACCACCAATTAAAGCTTTTTGGCAAACGGTAGCAGATCGTGGATATTTCGAATTACGATTATGTTCGGATGCTTCACTTACTACCCGAGATCCTGGATCAATTAAAAATAATAGTATATTTGGCAGAAGCGGTTTTGCGATTGGCTGCCCCTTTGACTTTGCTGTCGCTCGAACAGTATGAACACAAGTCTTGGAATGAATCGTTCGCACACTGGCATTCAACCCAGGTTTTCAAAAACAAATTGCAAATTTCTGCAAGGGTGACCAACAGCGGAATAATATTCATTTTTGTAAGAGTCTTTTATGTCGGAATGAAAACGTTGAAATTATTTTATATCTGAAGACAAAAGGGTTGAAGAATTGCGTTCATTTGTTGATTGTGAGTCGGTGTGAATTCCGTTATGCGACCATGGTTTCAGTATAAATGGCGCACTCATTCGCTTAACATACGTAAACATCGGAGTGCCCGAGAATGCTGACACGAGGAAGCAGAGAAATGTTGGAATGCACTGAAGGACATTCCCTCTTGTGTCGGTGTGTCCTACCAGCTGCTTCTGCCAAGTCTTGGAATAAAAATGATAATTCTAAACCGATGCTATGGCAAGTGGATTGGGGGGGTCAATAGTAAGAGTTTTTGAAGCTTGCAGCGATTAATTGTCCCACACATCGTATCGTCTTTCTTCCATTTTCACTGCAACGCTATAATCATGACGTCACCGCGTTAAACAGTCATGTCCGTTACATCACAAACCTTCAACGCGTTCTGCTTCACAGTGTGAAAACTCAGAGGATGATGTGAGGTTGTTCCCTGACACTTCTTCATTGATTGATGAGCTGAAGAACGTGGAGTACCGCTACAGTTCACAAACGCAAACAGTCAAGCTTTCGTCTGTTAATGCCTTACCCGCAAACTGCGCCAACAAGTTGCTGTCAGGTATTTATGGAACTGACCAAATACACATCAAAGACCAATTCATGGAAGCTGCTGCCATGACAACGAAGCATCTGGTAACCGCACACAACGACTTTGGTGACAGAGAGGTTTGTACAGCATTGATGTGTTGGACTGGTTACCTCAATCTATGTTGCGTCAGCAGTGATTGGCTGTGATCAGTAACCACAGTATGTCACATGCGTGTGCTCAAAACTTACCGGCAGTTTTTGCATGTTTGCTCCGTTGCACGTTTTATATTCTTGGTGTAAATGAGATGTAAGAATTGTTGGAGTCAGAGTGCAGCAAAGACGTTTTTTTGCCTCGGCCTGCTGTGCAAGTTTAAGTCTGGTGTCAGCCTACCTGCATCGAGCACATTTCTCATCTGTTCATAAGAAAATGAGCTAAAGTTTGTTGCTTGCTGCGGCCGAATTATCTGTACTTCGCCATATCCAGCAGCTGCCTTCCACAGTGTACCTCCAATATTGTTTTAATATAATATGATTGCAATTTGAAACGAAACTCTGAAGTCTGCAAATACAACACCGCGCTACGGCAGGTCATGTGATTTGAATGATTCAGGTGTCCAGGTCGATTGCGTCACAGTAAGCGGCAAGCACAACTGAACATTGCATGTCTTCAATAGCAGTTTTGCAGTGTTTACGAAAAGTAATTTGGCCGTTATCGAAACACAAGGAATTGCGCCGATAAACAGACACTTTTCAATATAATAAATTGCTCACTGAAACACACTAGCAGTAAAAGTTGGCCAGCTTTATCTGTTTTGCGTATGTCTTCCAAAAACCTAATTATATTCAAAAAAAATTTTTGGAAACACGCTTTCAATCGCATGTTTTGCATGCGTGTTTCCCCAGTTTTTTTTATTGAAATCAATAGTAAAGCCTAACAACGACTGAAAATATTTTTTTATGAGAGCTTACTTGAATTGCAAGAAAGCTTTAACTACGTAGACTTACGAGAAGTTGTTTTTCATTTTATATCTGGTTTGCTATTAGGAATCTAACTTAAATTTTGAAGTGATGAAGTTTTCTTCACTGAAAGTAAGGCATGCCTTGCATTCATGGACGCTACTACGCCCCTAATTCCTAAGGTATCACTGATGGTCTGGTGATGAAATATTGAGGTTGGTGAAAAGGTCGCCGTTGCCTTCACAGACCGATCCGCAAACCAATATATCTTCGTTGAAATTTGAATGTGTCAGATAATGAACTTTCTTCTGATGGCAAGCGGTTAAACAACGTTCCACAGCGCTGCAAGCCAGGAGCTGTTGTGAAATGTGAAGCTTGCTTTGGTGAACTCGTTTATCAAAGAAAACTTTTTTCTCTTGCTTCAGCACATTTCAAACATTTTTGGAAAGCTGAGTTGTCAGGGATTTCCTTTCCGTCATACCAAGAATTGAAAGTTCTTGGTTTGCTATGTGTTTATAAAACATTGCTGCACAGGTTTAAAGCTTTGTGTGCGATCATTGGTAATGTCCACACTTCTTGAAATGACATGACCAGCCACAAATTTTGTTTTTGTAATGCATAATCGTGGATTGCATTTAAAAAAATTGAAATGTTGTAATGATGAAGAACAGGGACGCCGGAACGTCAGCGGGGCAGGGAGGGCAGAAACAAAGTTGAGGGCAATCCAAACTTAAGAAAAACAAAAAAATTGTTACCAGGTATCGGACCCGGGCTCGCTACTGTAAGAGGGATGAACTATACTTTACAACACTTGTGTGACAAAACAATGTATGACAAAATGGCCTTGTACTGCGAATACTGTTTTACGAATTGTACACAATCATGGTAAATAAGGTTAATTCGTAGGTTTTAGGGGGAGTGATCGCCCCTCCTGGATTCGCCCCTGTTTTGACTCCCCTGCGGATGCCCATGGCTTTGACGTACCACGAGTTCAAAACTGTTTGCTTGAGTTCAGTGTAAAAGCACACCCATAGCCATAATAGTCATTCTTTTCGCATTTGCATGTTTAGCAACAATGTTGACCTCAAAACTGATAACAGAAATTATAGAAATCATTCTGAATTTTAGGTGTGTGCGAATAGCTGCAATTGTTTCAAATTGATCTTGATAAATCATGAAATAACTTATGATACTTGTATGTAAGGGCATCTGTGCCCCCGCTGCTTCCCTTTCAAAGGTCAGGGGGGAAGTGCCCCCGTAATGCACCCCCGTTCTGGCGTCCCTGACAAAGAAGCACTTCGTAGGTTTACTTTGCTATTTTGAAACTGCAATATTACAGCCTTATCCAGTGGCAGTCTCCCGTAAGGTAATGTGAAATTGCCAGGGTGGCATTTGCTTAAAGGCACACCCATTTACAGTTTTGTTTTCTATAGCACACGATCTGTATTTTATTCAAATACAGACTCACTCTTATGCGCATTGCTAAGATATTACCGATGGTCTAGTGATGAAATGTTTAGATTGGAAATACGAATCGCTACGGTGAAAAGATTCCGAGTTTCAATAGAAATATTTTCAGTAAACAAACAGCAAATATACCAATGCCTTCACAGACCGGTGCGCAGAGCAATATACTTTGGTTAGACCGTTAGAGTGTAAACATGTCAGATAATGAACTTTTTTTATGCTTGCTCATAGCATTTCTAAGGTGTTGCATTCGAACGTCATTCATAATATTTGAAGTTAAAGAATTTTTAGTTACGCACCGCTATGATCTCAAAGGGTTGTGGGTGGACTGTGCTTGACTGTAGCTCTCAACGTGGACTGTGCTTGACTGTAGCTCTCAATATCTAACGCGTTTTTCTCGTCAGGAGACAGAAAAGCGTTCAAATCCTTCACACGCACAATATCAAGTCAGGCAGTTGCAATCAAAGGATGAAGCAGTGCCTCGGTGAGTGTTACAAGTCAATACCTTGCACTATAAACTATTTACTTATTCAAGCGAGGACGGGAGTGTACAATGACAAGTTTCTCCTGGTTGGGGACTATAGTCAAAAAATTCCGCGTAAATCGTAAAACGTGTTCACAGGGCTGTGTCATTGTAACACACCGGAAACAGACTTGGACTTCCTTCCTCTAGTCGACGTCGGTCATGACGTTCACTGACACCAAGATGCTCGTTTTGATTTATTCTTTGAGCGTCATGCATTGTTGCGCACCACTTGAATTGTCTTTTGTTATAAAACTTGGGGTTTTACATTTCATGCAATGTTTTTCAAAAACATTCTTTTCCACCTATTTTTCTCAAGGCTTTGTCGAATTCACCGCCGGTATATTTGAACATTCTTTATATCTGAGAAGAATACTCCTCACATTTGTTGGGTGCAGTCCAGTAGAATTCGTCAATTCGCGCAATTCGTCACCTCTTTCTATCCCCGAGAAGCGTTTTGTTCGTTTAATTCGTCAGTTGCAGTTTCACTTTTGATGTCTAAGCAGCTGGTACGTGTGGGAATTCAAACAAATGAAAGATCTTTATCTGAGAATTGTTGCACCTCGCAATTTTTTTATCGAATTTATACACGAGGTGCGGAGCTGACCCGACTCCCCATTGAGAGAACGCGGGAAAGTTTATTAAAGATTTAAGAGATGCTTGATTATATGGAGAAGTCTAGATAGAGCAGAGGAATTAATTGTTGTATTCAACCATAACGTCATAAACTTGTACTTTACTGCAAATAAGAGCACTATGTATGTATACGAGTTACTATGATAAAGTATACGAGCTTCTATGATAGTTTTCACCTGTTTGCATAATTCGTCAGTTCGCCTAATTCGTCACTTTTTTCTAATACGCTTGAGGTGACGCATTAGGCAAATTCTACTGTAGTAGTTTCTGTTCGGGACAACAGATTGTTCCACGGATCATCAGCCATCTGTGCCAAAGGTTGTCATCATTTTTGAGTTGTTCTGGGGCGGTAATGGGGCGATAATCGCCGATTTTGCCGAAAGAAGCAAAATAGATTGATGGCTTCAACACGTCATAATTGTATGTAATTTAACATTTCAGGATCTTTTGTGTTTCTATGGCTGGTGTGAACAGTTATTGTCTATTTTTGTTGCTGTCTTGCCTCATCTTTGAAGAGTATCGATTTATTGAGAGAAGTGCTTAGATTTGATATAAGGCTGTGTTGACTTCCATGGCAGCTTCTGCAGCAAATGTATTTTGTGCATTTTTCAGAAATCTATGTCCCAAGAAAGAAGAGTTCATCCGGGACATGCGTAGATTGTGGCTTTCTGCTGATGATACAGGAGATGTCACCATCACCTTCTCAAGCTCGGGGTTTCCCCTCAGACCGACGTGAGTTCACCGACAATCATTTATTTCAGGGTCTCGAACTTAAATCGCTCTGAGGGTCAAATGAGGTCTTTCAAAGCAACTCGACGGTTGCAATATGGGCACGTGACCATTCAACAATGAAGGTGACAGTTTATTTCTGGAACATACCAATTACACATCAAGGACCTTTCTTTTCTGGAAACGAATTGTAGCGTCTTTTATGCGCAGTGCATCGTGAGATTGCATCAAATCATTTTCTTTCGCACGAATTTAATGATTTTTAGATGAGCGGATGAATCTTGCACGCAATCTGATGTTGGTACTGAAATATACTTCAGAGTTAATTGCCCAATGCCCGCCTCCGATCACAACCAACTGTTGCTTCCTGACACTCAAATTTAAGACCACATCAAGAGAAGCATTAAAGTCATAAAATGCACGTTACCCACTTTATTCCAACAAACCAACAGAACATGATAAACGAAAATTATAGGAAGCAGACTTGTGCTGCGAGAACCTTATATCCTGTATCAGAAACAGCCTTATGCTATGACAGCCTTGTGCTGCAAAGACCTGATGTTCTTTCTCTCACGGACCAACCTTGTCGGTCCTCGTTATGCTCAGAACAGGGGCTGCGGTCGGGTTCTCCACTACTGGATGAACAACGCAACTCCAGGGCCAAGGAATGCGGAACAAGGGGAAAAAACGCGGCCCGGCAATTACTCGAGGCCCGATCATCAATCAAGGGGGGACGTCGCGTAATGGCAACAGGCAAGCAAAACACGCAGCAATCCTGCGAACGTTACACCCACAACCACCCCAAACATACCCTACCCCATCATGCTTTACATGCACCCCTGTCGTGGACCAAGGGTCATTACTTGGTCGGTGAAGAAAAAATGACTGAGGTTGTAACGTTGGGATTGAAAAACAATTGTGTTTTTGTGTGAATGCAAATTGCATGAAATAAAACAAAGATTGTAAATCGCTTCAGTGATGTTAAAAACAAAGCAGAGGTTCATCAACTTGGTGAGAGGTTGGGGGTGAGCGACGATTTCAGCTTCTTTGTTTCGTCCACGATTTCAATTCAAAGTGAAGCATTTTTGTTAGCACAGCAAACGGAACCGAGCAACTGCAAACACGTTTGTTTCGTAACAATGTCGTTGTTCAAACAACACTCCTTGGTATCGCTCCAGTAAACTATATATGATAACTTTGCAAACATACTTTTCACTGTAAGTGAAGCTTTCAACCCGATGGATTGCGATGCAGTAAAAAAGTACATTTCTGTTCATTCTCACCGAAAGTTCCTGAAATCACATGAAGCCATGATTCAAACGCATTTAATGGGATCTGAAATAGAGCATCGTTGTCTGCTGTTTACATAAAACCTGTTGTGGACGATCGCGAATGCCTGGGTTGTTTTTCAATTTCTACTCGAAAGTTTTAAACTTCCAGACCTCATCGCTCCACCTTCAGCGGCCACAGCTTCGTCTTAGCAGCCCGATCACGATTCTTCAAGAATGTTATTCTTAAACATCGAGTAAGATTGTTGTTGCAGTTTTTCACTTCTTCCAATGTATGCTTCATTGCGTAAATGATGACTTGGCTCAAGTTTAAGCGATCATGGAACTAATCAATTACTGAATAGTTCACCATTCTTTTCTATATTTTCATGTGTGGATCGCATTTGTTATTTTGGAGAGACAGCTCCAAGGAGTGTTAAGCAAGTCTGCTTCAAAACCACAATGCCCTGCCACAAGCTTTTCATCTTTTTATGAAACAGGAACACAATACGTCTTGCAATTCTCAAACTGTGATCGAACTTGATTGGAGGAGTTTCCCCCCCCGCTACATCCGGGTCATCCTCTACTCCATGTACACGGACCAGGTAGATAAGATACGTCATCGCGAACTTCTCGATCTTAGATCCACAGCTTGTTCTCAATTTGACTCAACAGTTTTCAATAACTCGGCAAATGAAACTTAACATACGCACTAATAAGAATACTCTGAAAAATGTTTAGACTCAGTAGAATTTTTCCAAGAACTTTTGTTTGATTTTTCTCAAAACTTGCTGAGTCATCCTTCAGACGCCTTGATCCTTGTTATTCGATGTAACCCCCTCCTCTGTAGTTCACATAAAAAACATGGAGAATTTTTATAGAGTCGCTCAAACCTGGTATAAATTCGATTTCAGATGTTTC